>Ga0302314_10009255_pt1 | contig 17469 bp, 10 predicted proteins | sample III_Palsa_N2_3_FD_200533 | JGI IMG/M metagenome (GOLD analysis project Ga0302314, IMG submission 200533) | Peat permafrost microbial communities from Stordalen Mire near Abisko, Sweden - III_Palsa_N2_3 | ecosystem: Environmental > Terrestrial > Soil > Palsa > Peat permafrost | place: Sweden...
CGGTGGCCGACTCGGAGCGCAACGCCGCGCGCATCTTCAACGCCGACCACTGCTTCTTCGTCACCAACGGCACCAGCACCTCCAACAAGATGGTGTGGCACCACACGGTGGCGCCGGGCGACGTGGTGGTGGTCGACCGCAACTGCCACAAGTCGATCCTGCACTCGATCATCATGTGCGGCGCGGTGCCGGTCTTCATGACGCCCACGCGCAACCACTACGGCATCATCGGCCCGATCCCGCAGTCGGAATTCACGCGCGAGGCGATCGAGCGCAAGATCGCCGCCAACCCGCTGCTGGCGGGCATCGACGTGAAGTCGGTCAAGCCGCGCATCATGACGCTCACGCAGAGCACCTACGACGGCGTCGTCTACAACACCGAGACGATCAAGGGCCTGCTCGACGGCTGGATCGACACGCTGCACTTCGACGAGGCCTGGCTGCCGCACGCCGCGTTCCACGACTTCTACAGCGTCTACCACGCGATGGGCAAGGTGCGCCAGCGTCCGAAGGAGGCGATGGTCTACGCGACGCAGTCCACGCACAAGCTGCTGGCCGGGCTGTCGCAGGCGTCGCAGGTGCTGGTGCAGGATTCGCAGACGCGCAAGCTCGACAAGCACCTGTTCAACGAGGCCTACCTGATGCACACGTCGACGTCGCCGCAGTACGCGATCATCGCGTCGTGCGACGTGTCGGCCGCGATGATGGAGTCGCCCGGCGGCACCGCGCTGGTGGAGGAGAGCCTGAAGGAGGCGCTCGATTTCCGCCGCGCGATGCGCAAGATCGACGCCGAGTTCGAGGAGGACTGGTGGTTCAAGGTCTGGGGGCCCGAGAAGCTCGCGGACGAAGGCATCGGCGCGGCCAACGACTGGGTGCTGGAGGCCAACGAGAGCTGGCACGGCTTCGGCAACCTGGCGCCGGGCTTCAACATGCTCGATCCGATCAAGAGCACCATCATCACGCCGGGCCTGAGCGTGGACGGCGGCTTCGACGAGACCGGCATCCCCGCGTCCATCCTCACCAAGTACCTGGCCGAGCACGGCATCGTGGTGGAGAAGACGGGCCTGTACTCGTTCTTCATCATGTTCACGATCGGCATCACCAAGGGCCGCTGGAACACGCTGCTGACCGCCCTGCAGCAGTTCAAGGACGACTACGACAAGAACGCGCCGCTGTGGAAGATCCTGCCGGAGTTCTGCGCCGCGCATCGCCGCTACGAGCGCATGGGCCTGCGCGACCTGTGCCAGGCGATCCACGAGGTCTACACGCAGGGCGACATCGCGCGCCTGACGACCGACATGTACCTGTCGGACCTGCAGCCGGCGATGAAGCCGTCGGAGGCCTACGCCCGCATCGCGCACCGCGACACCGAGCGCGTGGCCATCGACGCGCTCGAAGGCCGCATCACCACTTCGCTGCTGACGCCGTACCCGCCGGGCATCCCGCTGCTCATCCCGGGCGAGCGCTTCAACCGCAAGATCCTCGCGTACCTGCAGTTCGTGCGCGAGTTCAACGAGCGCTTCCCGGGCTTCGACACCGACGTCCACGGCCTCGTGATCGAGGAAGACAACTTCGGCCGCAAGCACTACTTCGTCGACTGCGTCCGCGACGTGCCCGCGTCGCACTGAAGCGGTGACGGCGTCCGCGGACCACGCGCGCGCGCTCGCCGCGCTCGAGCGTGACGCGCGGGCGCACCCGCGCGACGCGCGCGTGCAGCTGGCCATCGGCCAGACCCTGCAGCACCTGGAGCGGCCGCTCCAGGCGCTGGAGGCCTACGAGCGCGCGCTCGCGATGAATCCGCAGCTCGGCGCGGCCTGGACGCTGCGCGGCCACCTGCTGCGCCAGGCCGGCCGCCTCGCCGACGCCAGCGTCTGCTTCAACAACGCGATCGCCTGCGGCGAGGACGTCGCGAGCCACCTGTATTTCCTCGGCGCGCTGGGACTCGGCGCGCTGCCCGACGCGGCGCCGCCGGAGTTCGTGCGCGCGCTGTTCGACGAATACGCCGATCGCTTCGACGACGATCTCGTCGACACGCTGCGCTATCGCGGCCACGAGCAGGTCTGCGCGCCGCTGGCGGCGCTGCATCCGGCGCCGTTCGAATCGGTGCTCGATCTCGGCTGTGGCAGCGGGCTCGCGGCGCCGTTGCTGCGCCCGCTGTCGCGGCGGCTGGCGGGTGTCGACCTGTCGCCGCGCATGCTCGAACGCGCGACCGCGACCGGCCTCTATGACGAACTGCACGTGGCCGAGGCGGTGGCGCACCTGCGCGCGACCGCGGCGCGCCACGACCTCGTCGTCGCCTGCGACGTCTTCATCTATCTCGGCGACCTGGCGCCGATGTTCGACGCGGTGTCGCACGTGCTGGCGCCGGGCGGCGTGTTCGCGTTCACGGTCGAGGAAGGGCACGCCGAGTCGGGCTACGACCTGCTGCCGACGCTGCGCTACGCGCACTCGGAGGCCTGGCTGCGCGAGCTCGCGCAGGTGCGATCGCTGCGCGTGACGCGCTGCGAGCGCGCGCCGCTGCGCGAGGGACATGGCGAGGCGATCGCCGGATTGACGATGCACCTGCGGCGCGACTGACGCGCCGCTGCCGTCAGTTCAGGTGCGAGATCCGCACGCCCGGCGCCGGCGCGTTGCGGTTCTGCGTGTCGATGCCCGCGTCCGAGCGGCTCGGGTTCTGCTCGCGCTGCACGGCCAGGCCCACCGACATGATGTCGATCACCAGCAGTTGCAGGATGCGCGCGACCATCGACAGGAACGTGGAGCTGTCCTCCGCGTGGTCGAGGCCGATGCACACGGTGGCCAGGCGCGCGAGGCGCGACTGGCTGGCGGTGATCGCGATGACGCTGGCGCCGCGTTCGATGGCGATGCCGGCGGCGCGCACGAGTTCGGCGGTCTGGCCCGAGCTCGAGATGAACACGGCGACGTCGCCCGGCGCGAGCATCTCGGCCGCGAGGCCTTGCAGCGAGGTGTCGGTCTGCGAGATCGCCGGGATGCGGAAGCGCAGCAGCTTGTGCTGGGCGTCGAGCGCGACGACCGCGGAGTTGCCGCAGGCGAAGATCTCGACGCGGCGCGCGCCGCGCACTAGCGTGATGGCACGGTCGATGGCCGCGGAGTTGAGCGACTCGCGGAAGTGCACGATCGCCGAGATCGTGTTGTCCAGCACCTTGGCGCTGAGGTCGGCGGTGGGTTCGCCGCGCCGCACCTGGCTGCGCAGCACGGGAATCGTGCCCGTGAGGCCGGAGGCGAGCTTCAGCTTGAAATCGGCCAGCCCCTCGAAGCCCAGCGAGCGGCAGAAGCGGATGACGGTCGGCTGGCTCACCTCGGCCTGCGCCGCGATGATCGCGATGGCGTCGTTCAGCAGCGAGCGCGGGTTGCCCAGCACGACGTCTGCCACGCGGCGCTCGGCCGGCGTGAGCGTGTCGCGCGAGGCGCGCACGCGATCGAGCAGCGGGCTGTGCGAGCTCGGGTCGGGCACGTGCTCGGCCAGCAGCAGCGACAGGCCGCGGAAGGCCGGGTTGTCGGCCGTCAATACGTACGTCGGTATCTTGGCCAGCCACGACGAGAAGCGGCCCTTGGCCTCGAAGCGGGCGCGGAACTGCGAGCGCTCGAACAGCTCGCCCAGGCGCGGCACGATGCCGCCGCCGATGTAGACGCCGCCGGTGGCGCCCAGCGTCAGCGCCAGGTTGGACGCGAAGCTGCCCAGCATGCCGCAGAAGCAGTCGATCGCGTCGACGCTGGCCTGGTCGGACTTGACGACCGCGCGCCGCACGATCTCGGCGGTGGTCAGGCGCTGGCCGCCTTGCGCGGTGCCGGCGGTCAGCGCCTCGTGGATCAGCTCGATGCCGGGGCCGGAGATCAGGCGTTCGGCCGACACGTGCGGCAGGTGCTTCCAGGCATGCTGCAGCACCTTCAGCTCGCGCTCGTCGTTGGGCGCGAAGCTGACGTGGCCGCCTTCGGTGGCCAGCGTCGACCAGCGGTCCTCCGCGGGCACCAGGCCCGACACGCCCATGCCGGTGCCCGGGCCCAGCAGCGCGATCGCGCCGTCGGGCTGGGCCTCGCCGCCGCCGACCTGCACGCGCTGCCCCGGCTGCAGGCCGGGCAGCGCCATCGCGAGCGCGGTGAAGTTGTTGACGACCAGCAGCGTGGCCAGTCCGAGCTGCTGGCGCACGCGCTCGATCGAGAACGCCCAGTCGCGGTTGGTCATCTGCACCGCGTCGCCGTTGATCGGGTTGGCGATGGCGATGGCCGCGTGACGCGGGGGCGGTCCCTCGAGGCCGCGCAGGTAGGCCTGCACCACGTCGGCGAAGCCGGCGAAGTCGGCGCACGGGAACACCACGACATGGTTGAAGTGGCCCGGCGAATCCTCGACGCAGAAGCGCGCGTAGGTGGCGCCGATGTCGGCGAGCAGTCGCGGCTCCGTGGCGGAGGCCGGTGACCAGGGGCTGTCTTTCACGTCTTGGGTGCTTTCCGCGTTCATGCGCGCATTGTCGGGCCTGGGCGCCGTCATTTCACGGGCGGCGGAAACGGTTCCATTCGTGATCTGTCCGCTTCGGCCTCGGTTGTCGGGCTACAAAACTCCAGAACGATAAGTAATTGAGCTACATATGCGTCCTGGGGTGAACCAGCATGCCGACGCCTCATTGCGGTGCGACCCCCGTGTTTCTACCCGTGTCGCGGGCGCCGAAATGAGGCGTTCAGCAGGAGGAACACCCTTGCAAAGAGGGAAAAGATCAGTAAACTTCTGTTGAGAATCAGATGATCTAGTTTTAATACATCTGATTTTTGACTCCCGAAGGGCGGGGGTCGTTTGACTACAAACACTTTGTGTCGACCGGGTGGCGCACCGCGACTACCCGCAGAACTTAGGAGACAAGCTGGTGAAAAACTCAACGGGCAAGCGTTCGGCCGCGGCATTCAAGCTCAAGCCGACCATCGCATTCGCAGGTCAGGCCACGGTGGGGGCCCTCGTGGCGCTGGCCGGCGCCGGATCCGTCTTCGCGCAAGGCGCGTCTCCCTCGGAACCCGCGGCATCCTCGCCGGAAACGGCGGTCACCAAGGCCGGCGCCGCGGCGCCCGACACGCAACAGGTCGTCGTCACCGGCATCCGCCGCGGCATCGAGGCGGCCATCTCGGTGAAGAAGAACTCCGACCAGATCGTGGAAGCGATCTCCGCGGAAGACATCGGCAAGCTGCCCGACACGACGATCGCCGAGTCGCTGGCGCGCCTGCCCGGCGTCACCACGCAGCGCGACAAGAATGGCGACGCAACCAACATCTCGATCCGCGGCCTGGGCCCGGATTTCAACGGCTACCTTCTCAACGGTCGCGAACAGACCAGCACCGGCGACAGCCGCGCCGACGACCTGAGCGTCTATCCGGCCGAACTGATCGCTGGCGCCACCGTCTACAAGACGGCCGACGCCAGCCTGATGACGGCCGGCCTGGCCGGCACGATCGACAACAAGCTGATCGACCCGCTGTCGTTCCCGCAGCGCGTCGTCTCGCTGATCGGAGAGAAGACCGAGACGGGCCGCGGCCTGGGCAAGGAGCTCGAAGGCCACGGCAACCGGTATTCGCTGGCCTACATCGACCAGTTCGCCGATCGCAAGATCGGCATCGCGCTTGGCTACGTGCATGCATTCGGCCGCAGCAACCAGGTTGGCTCGGCCAACTGGGGCGACGGCGCCCACCAGGCCATCGGTCCCGGCGGCAACAACCTGGGCACGCCGGATGAGAGCGCCCCCAGCGGCTACGACGACGTCAACATCCCCGGCTGGGGCTCCGGCCTGAGCGTGCAAAACACGCACCTGCGGGACGACCGCGATGGCTTGGCCGGAGTGCTCGAGTTCAGGCCGAACACGAATTTCACCAGCGAGATCGACTTCTATCACGCGAAGATCCTGACCGCGACGAAGAACGCCTACCTGAAGATCGGCCTGAGTGGGCTGCCCGTCACCAACGCGACGGTCGTCAACAACCAGATCACTTCGGGCACGTTCGATCTCACGACGGATCCCAATGTGCAGATCATCGACGACTCGGAAGACATCACCGACAACGACACGCTGCAATCCTTCGGCTGGCGCAACACGGTCAAGCTCGCGGATACGTGGCGGGCCTCCGCCGACGTGAGCCACAACAAGGCCAAGCGCGTCGAGCGCGACATCGAGGTGTACGGCGGCATCACGTCCGACGACACGCTCAGCTTCACGACCCCCAACGGGTTCGCCGTGCCGCAGCTGACGGTGGGCAATCCGTCGGCGTACGTCACGCCGGGCTCGATCGTGATCCGCGACCAGACCGGCTGGGCCGGCCTGACCCCGCCGCAGGCGCAGGACGGCTACCTGAAGGGCCCGACCACGATCGACCAGATCGACGCGATGCGCATGGACTTCACGCACGACCTGCAAGGCGGCATGTTCAGCGACCTGCAGTTCGGCGCCAACGTCACCAAGCGCACGAAGGATCGCATCACCGACGAAGGCCTGGTCAACTCGGCCGCCGACGGCGGCTTCGCGACGCTGCAGTATCCGGCCGGCTCGTACGTCGAGCAGAACGTGGGCGGCACGGGCATCAACCTGCTGACCTTCGACCCGAGCCCGGGCCTGTTCCCCGGCGCCACGCTGGAACGCAAGTACAACAACGACATCCTGTCCAAGACCTGGAACGTCAAGGAAGACGTCAGCACCGTCTACGCCAAGCTCGACATCGATACCGAGGCAGGCAAGATCCCCGTGCGCGGCAATGTCGGCCTGCAGTACGTGTACACGGTTCAGTCGTCGGCCGGCTATCAGGCGGGCATCGGCTCGGGTGTCGTGCTGCAGAACCCCGCATCGACCCTGACCGTCGACGGCACGCATTACGGTGACGTGCTGCCGTCCCTGAACCTGGTGGGCGATCTCGGCAACGACAACCTGCTGCGTTTCGGCGCCGGCATTCAGATCGCGCGTCCCACGCTGACGGACATGCGCAATTCGTTCACCGTCGCCCAGGATTCGACGCTGACCGGCGCCAACAACGAGCATCCGAATGGCGAATTGTCCGGCTCTTCTGGCAATCCCTACCTGAAGCCGTTCAAGGCCAAGGCGCTGGACCTCTCGTACGAGAAGTACTTCTCGAACAAGGAGGGCTACCTGAGCGCGGCGCTGTTCTACAAGAGGCTCGACACGTACATCGTCCCGTACACGAACTCGGCCTACGACTTCACCTCGTCGGCGCAGGCGTTGGGCGTGGCGCCGGTGGCCGGCGCCGGCTACATCGGCCAGTACGTCACCACGGTCAACGGCAGCGGCGGCAACCTGAAGGGCTTCGAGCTGGCCGCCCAGCTGCCGGGCAGCATGCTGACCCACTGGCTGACGGGCTTCGGCGTCAGCGGCAGCTTCTCGGATACCACCAGCTCGGTGCGCATGCCCAACACGATTGGCGACAACCCGACGCAGCCGGCTGGAGCGGGAACGATCCAGCTGCTGGGACTCTCGCACATCAACGACAAGGTGATGGTGTACTACGAGCGCTTCGGGTTCAGCGCGTTCATCGCCGAGAACTCGCGCTCGCGCTACGTCGGCAGCGTGGCCAACACGACGATCGGCGGCTATCCGACGCTCACCTACATCGAGCCGCAGAAGTGGATCTCGGCGCAGGTCGGCTACGAGGTGCAGGAAGGCTGGCTCAAGGGCCTGGGCGTGCGCCTGGAGGGCAACAACCTGAACAAACCGGTGTACAAGGAATCGAACTACGCCGGTTCGATCACCAACACCAACAAGACCGGCGCGTCCGTCGACCTGCGGGTGTCTTACAAGCTGTAAGCCACCGGCCTCGCGCTGTCGTACAGTTGGTGCGGCAGCGCGCCCAAAGCCCTTGCGCGGCGCACGTCGGCAGGGGTTTTTCAATTGGCGTCGGGGCGACGAGACGCGCCTCGCCAGGAGTCCGTACGCATGAATGAATCCGGCAAACTGGACGTCGTGATCGTGGGCGGGGGCACATCCGGATGGATGACCGCGTCCGCGCTCGCGCAGGTGCTTCGGGGAAAGTACAACGTCACGCTCGTTGAGTCCGACGAGATCGGCACGATCGGCGTCGGCGAAGCCACGATCCCGATGATCGCGCTGTTCAACACGATGCTGCAGATCGACGAGAACGAGTTCATGCGCGAGACGCAGGCTACGTTCAAGCTGGGCATCGAGTTCGTGAATTGGGCCCGACTGGGCGACCGCTACCTGCATGCCTTCGGCAGCCACGGTCAGGAAAACTGGACGGTCGACTTCCACCAGTACTGGCTCAAGCAATACCTGGCCGGCAAGGCGCAGGAGCTCGATCGCTACTCGATCAACGCGGTCGCGTGCGAACACCACAAGTTCATGCGGCCGCGCATGGACATGCCCAAGTCGCCGCTGTCGCACATCCGCTACGCATTCCACTTCGACGCCACGCTGTACGCGCGCTACCTGCGCAAATACGCGGAAAAGCGCGGCGTCAAGCGCGTCGAGGGCCGCATCACCAGCGTGCAGCAGCGCGAGGGCGATGGCCACGTCACCTCGGTCACGCTGCAATCGGGCGAGGCCGTCGCGGGCGACCTGTTCATCGACTGCTCGGGCTTCCGCGGGCTGCTGATCGAGGGGACGCTCAAGACCGGCTACGAGGACTGGTCGCACTGGCTGCCGTGCGACCGCGCGGTCGCCGTGCCCTGCGCCTCGACGCCCGTGCTGCTGCCGTATACGCGCGCGACTGCGCGGCAGGCCGGCTGGCAGTGGCGCATTCCGCTGCAGCACCGCATCGGCAACGGCCACGTGTTCTCCAGCAAGTACATGAGCGAGGACGAAGCCACCACGATCCTCATGGGCAACCTCGACGGCACGCCGCTGGCCGAGCCGCGCGCGCTGCGCTTCCAGACCGGCCGGCGCAAGAAGGCATGGAACAGGAACGTCGTCTCGATCGGCCTGGCCAGCGGCTTCGTCGAGCCGCTGGAGTCCACCAGCATCCACCTGGTGCAGATGGGCATCGCGCACCTGCTCACGTACTTCCCGTCGGCCGGCTTCGACGGGGCCGTCACGCAGGAATACAACCGCATGATGCAGCTCGAGTTCGAGTGGGTGCGCGACTTCATCATCCTGCACTACAAGGCCACCGAGCGCGACGACACGCCGTTCTGGAACTACTGCCGCGAGATGGAGATTCCCGAACCGCTGCGCGAACGCATGGCGCTGTTCCAGGCCGACGGCCGCGTCTACCGCTACGGCGAGGAGCTGTTCAACAAGCCGAGCTGGCTGCAGGTGATGCACGGCCAGCGCCTGCGGCCGGCCTCCTACCATCCGCTGACCGACCTGCTGTCCGAGCAGGAGATCGCCACCTATCTCGACGAGATCGCCGGCGTGATTGGCGCCTGCGTCGACGTGATGCCGTCGCACGCCCAGTACATCGCAGACCACTGCGCCGCGGCCCCGATCCAGGGCGCCTGACTCCGAAGGGAACCATGATGAAGTTGTCTCTCTCCCGCGTTGCCGCCGTCGCGGCCGCCGCCGTTCTCGCGAGCTGCGCGACGGAACCCCAGGGCGCCAAGCTGACCTACGAGACCTCGCCCGCCGGCGCGACGATCTACGAAGGCGGCCAGTCGCTGGGCGTCGCGCCGGTGACGAAGTCCTATCCGTCCGCCGGCGAGGGCGCGCAGATCCGCACTGCCGAGGTGACCGCGGTGTGGCCGAGCGGCGCCAAGACGACGTTCTGGACCTTCCTGAAGACGGGCGACGACAACGTCACCACGCTGAGCCGTCCCGCCAACGCGCCCAACCTGCAGGCCGACCTCGACAACGCGCAGAAGTACGCGAGTGCCGAGCAGCGTCTGAAGGCGCAGCAGGCGCGCGACCAGGCGCGCGCCTCGGCGCGTTGCCAGGCGCAGCTGCAGGGCGGGGTCAACGCGGGCATCGACGACTGCAAGTGACGCGGGGGCGCCGATCGGCGCCCTTGTTCAGCGCGCCGGGCGCCGGCAGCGGAAGAAACCGTTGAGTGTCAGGCGCGCCGTCGCCGGATCGGTCGTCAGCAGGTCTGGTCGGCTGATGTCGCCCGAATGGAAATAGCCGGCGTCGTAGAGGATCATGCGGTTCCATGCGGCCGGCACGCGCGCGACGCAGTCGAAGTACGCGTTGCCGCCGTCCATGTAGCCGGGCTGCAGGCCGTAGCGCGCCGTGAACTGCGCGGCGCTGAGGGTCTGGCTGTCGTACTGTATGCGGTCGGTGGCGCTCGGCGACTGGCGCGGCACGTAGAAGCTGGTACCGCCGAGCGCCGGATCGCGGAACAGGTACAGCACCGAGGCGACGAACAGCACGCCGGGATCGAGGCTCACCTCGTCGCGATGGCATTGCCACTGGCGCGGATCGAGCTGCCCGGGCGGGGTCGACACCATCGACAGCCGCACGCTGTGGCTCAACGTGCGGCGGCCCTGCAATCGCGTGCGAGCGCGCTGCGCGAAGTAGTCGGCGAAGCGCGCGGACAGGCCGGCGGGCCCGTCGACGATCAGGCCGGGATAGGGAAAGTTGCGCGGCGGCTCGAAGTGGCGTTCCCGCGCCCAGGCGACGAGGCCGTCGGGGTCGAGCAGCACGTCGTCGATCACCAGCACCTCGCAACCGCCTGGCAGGGGAGCGCTGCTGATCGTCGGATCCGGATTGAAGAAGCGGGCGTCGCCGTCGTCCCAGTTCATGGCCGCCAGTCTCTCACGAACGTTCAGGGTCGCTGCGCGTTGGCGATCACGCTGCCGAAGCGCGCCGGCACCGTCAATGTCACGGTACGGGCCGGGGTATCGACGTGGACGGAGGCGCCGGAGAGCGCGTCAACCCAGCCGTTGGCCGGCGCGTCGGCCGGCAGCGCGATCGTCAGCGCCTGCGGCGCGTCGCCGTTGTTGGTGGCCGTGATCGCCCACGCGTCGCCGTCACGGCGCGCGAGCGCCACGACGTGCGCATCGACGTGCAGCGGCGCGAGCAGCGTGCCATGGCGCAGCACCGGCAGCTCGCGGCGCAGCGTCGTCAGGCGCCGGAAGTCGGCCAGCAGCGCGTTGTCCGGATGGCCGCCGCGGTCGGCCCACGGATACGTGCCGCGGTTCATGGGATCGGCTCCGCCGGTGACGCCCACTTCGTCGCCGTAGAAGATCGCCGGCGCGCCGGGATAGGTCATCTGGAAGAACACGGCCAGGCGCAGCTTCTGCTTGGCGAGCGCGACCTGCTCGGGCGTGGCCTTGCCGTCGACGTCGCCGAAGATGTCCAGCGAGCGCGCGGTGTCGTGCGTGGACAGCAGGTTCATCAACGCGGCGAAGCTCTGCGGCGGATAGGCCTCGCGCATCTCCTCGAGGTTGGCCACCATCAGCTGCGCATCGCCGCCGTTCGCGTAGGCCAGCACCGCGTCGCGGAAGATGTAGTTCATCGTCGAATCGAACTCGTCGCCGAGGAAGAACTTCGAGGCGTCGAACCAGGTCTCGGCCACGGTCACGGCGTCGGGCTTCGTCTGCTTGACGACGCTGCGCCATTCGCGCCAGAAGTCGTCGGGCACCCACGGCGCGACGTCCATGCGCCAGCCCGATGCGCCCGCGTTCAGCCAGGTGCGCGTCACCGAGTCGGACGCGCCGTAGGCGAACGCGCGGTACGACGGGTCGGCCTTGTTCAGCTCGGGCAGGTCGGTCACGCCGACCCAGCCCTTGAACTGCTTGTCGGGGTCGGCCTGCTTCGGATCGAACGTGTACCAGCTGGCGTAGGGCGAGGCCGGGTTGATCCTGCCGCCCTCGAACGCGCCCTGGCCGCCGCGCGTGGCGTAGCGGTCGAAGTAGATCGAGTCGGCGCCGCTGTGGTTCAGCGACGCGTCGGGCAGCACGCGGATGCCGCGCCTGGCGGCCTCGCGGCACAGGCGCTCGAAGTCGGCGTTGCTGCCGAAGTGCGGGTCGATGTGCTTCCAGTCCGCGGTGTCGTACTTGTGGTTGCTGGCCGCCGTGAACATCGGCGTGATGTACAGCGTGTTGGCGCCGACGCTGCGGATGTAGTCCAGCTTCTCGATGATGCCGGCGATGTCGCCGCCGAAGAAGTCGTTGCTGTACTCGTCGTCGCTGCCGTCGCCGGAATGCGGGCGCCACGGCTTGTCGTTCCAGTCCTTGTGGAATTCCACGGTCTTGTCGTGGAACCGGTCGACGCCCGGCTTCGGGTCGTTGCTGGTGTCGCCGTTGCGGAAGCGCTCCGGGAAGATGTAGTAGTAGACGGCGTCCTTCGCCCAGGCCGGCACGTCGTAGGGCGCGTAGACCGTCTGGCGATAGCGGCGGATGCGCCTGTGCTGCGACGGCATCTCCGCGATCGCACCCGCGCCGCCGGCGCCCTTTTCCTGCGTCCAGTAGATCGGCGTCGCGTTGTTCTCGAACACCAGCGTCTTGCCGCCGACCTTCACCTCGAACCAGTAGCCGTAGACGGCCGGTGCGTCGAACCTGAAGCGGCCGCTCCAGCGCTCGCGTCCGCCCGCGGGCGCGCTCGTGCGCGCGAGCGGCACGCGCGCGAGCTCGCTGTATTCGAGCACGTCGTAGTTGCCCTCGAGCCTGCGCTTCTCCACGACGAGCGTGACCTGTTCGACGCCGGGCAGCGCGCCCAGCGCGAACGCGACGTCGCTGCCGGCCGCGACGGCACCGAACGGCGACTTGTCGACGAGGTTGCGCGAATCGAAGGCCACGCTCAACGCCACCGGGTCCGTGATGGATGACGGCGCCGGCGGCGGCATCGGCGTGTCCGCGGGCAGGGCGGTCAGCGACAGGGTGGGCGCGCCGTCCGGCGTGGCGGCGGGCGTGAGGACGATGCGTTCCATGCCCTTGTACGTCACCTTGATCGCGCCGCCCTTGCGCACCAGCGCCAGCGGCGTGCCGGGCTGCAGGGCCTGGCCGTCGGCGACCCCGAAGTCGGCGTCCGTCGACCAGTCCTCGTCGCCGACCTTGAAGCTGACCGAGCCCTGCAGCTTGCCGACGAGCTCGTAGTGGTCGCAGACGTAGCGCAGCGCGGCGTCGTCGTCGGCGCGCCAGTCGTTGAAGGTGCCGCGCAGGTAGAGGATGCGGCCGTGCAGCGGATCGGGCCGGCAGTCGGCGGAGAAGGCTTGCGTGGCGAGGGTCAGCGAGAGCGCGGTGGCGGCGAGGCGGCGAAGTGTCATTGGACGCGCTTGTAGTTGGTGTAGCCGCCCGGCGGCGCGACGTCGGGCTTGAGCACGACGAAGCCGTGCGCGGGCAGCGTCAGGTGCATCAGCGCGGCGAACAGCCGCGTGTCGGCGGGCGTGGCCGGGTCGCTCCCGTCGCCCAGCAGGTTGACCATGCGCGAGCCGTCCATCAGCTTGGAATTGGCCACGAGCACGGTGTCGGTGACGGACGTGTCCGACGGATTGAGAAGCACGACGATGGTGTCGGCCGCGCGGTCGGTGTAGCGCTCGAAGCCGATGAACCTCGAGGCCGTGATCGCGCGGTAGTTGCCGACGCGCAGCGCGCGGTTGTCCTTGTGCAGCGCGATCAGGCGCTTGTTCCAGTTCAGCACCGGGTTGTCGGCCTTCACGAGATCCCAGCGCATCGGCGCGCGCATCTCGGGATCGTCGCCGCCGGGCATGTCCAGCTCGGTGCCGTAGTACAGGTCGGGCGAGCCCGGGAGCGTGAACTGCAGCACCTGCGCGAGGCGGCGCTGCGCCGCGTCCGGCAGCGCGGTGGCGAGACGCGGGGTGTCGTGGTTGTCGAGATAGACCCAGGACTTCAGGATGTGCTCGTAGTCGGCGTCCTGGACGATGCGCGCGATCATCTGCTGGCCGCTGGCCGCGGGGATGCGTCCGCTGGCCACGCCCAGGATCACCTGGCGCAGCGTGAAGTGGATCAGGCCGTCGACCGACGGGTACCACTCCTTCGGGAAGTTCGCGATCTCGCCGACCACCTCGGAGCCGGGCTTCTCGTCGTGCGCGGCCTGCGTCAGTTCGCCGAGGTACCTGAAGCCGATGTCGAAGGCGACGTCGAGCCGCCAGCCGTCCATGCCGTCCCGCAGCCAGCCGCGCACGACGGAATCGCGGGCGTTCCAGAGGTCGTCGCGCACCGCGGAGTTCTCGAGGTTCAGCTCGGGCAGGTTCTCCGCCAGCGCCCACGCGCGCGCGCCGCCGGCGTACTGCGGACCGAACACGAACCAGTCGCGGTACTTGCTCCTGGGATCGGCCTCGGCCTGCCTGAACGCCGGCGAGTTGCGGCCCATGTGGTTGAACACGCCGTCCAGCATGATCTTCATGCCGCGCGCATGCACGTCGCGCGCGAGCGCGCGCGCGTCGGCGCGCGTGCCGTACTCGGGCGAGACGGCGCGATAGTCCAGCGTGTCGTACTTGTGGTTGGTGTAGGCGAGGTCGATGGGGTTCAGGTACAGCACGTCGGCGCCGAGGCCCTGGATGTAGTCGAGCTTGCCGCGCAGGCTCTGCAGGTCGCCGCCCCAGAAGTCGATCTCGTGGCTCCAGACCTTGGCCTCGGGCAGGTAGTTGCCGTGCGTGGGCAGGTCCGTCCATGGATGCAGCTTCTTCGGCGCGGGGTAGAGCGCGCGCTTGGCCGCGAGATCGGCGGGCGGCGCGAAGCGGTCGACGTAGACCTGGTAGACGACCGCGCCGTCGCGCCAGTCCTTCTCGCGCGCCTCGAACACGCCGGCGAGCGCCTGGTCGAAGCCGTTCGCGTAGTCGGCCTTCTGCGCGGTGGACGACGAGGCGGCGAGGGCGCACAGCGCGCCCGCCAGCAAGGTGACGAGCGGCTTGGGCTTCATTCCTTGACGCCCCCGGCGGTGAGCCCCGACACGATCCAGCGCTGCGCCGCGAGGAAGACCACCGTGATCGGCAGTCCCGACAGGACGGCCGCCGCGGCGAAGTCGCCCCACAGGTACTTTTGGTCGGCCAGGTAGTACTTCGAGCCGACGGCCAGCGTCAGGTTGGACTCCTCGCGCAGCAGGATCGACGCCACCGGATACTCGATGATGGTGCCGACGAAGGCCAGCACGAACACCACCATCAGGATCGGAACGGCCATCGGCAGCAGCACGCGGAAGAAGGCCTGGAAGTGCGTCGCGCCGTCGACCTTCGCGCATTCCTCGATCTCGACCGGGATCGTCTCGAAGTAGCCGCGGATCGTCCACACGTGCGTGGCCACGCCGCCAAGGTAGGCGACGATCAGGCCGCCGTGCGTCTCGAGCCCCAGCCCGGGGATGTAGTTGCCGATGGTCTCGAAGATCGCGTAGATGGCGACCAGCGCCAGCACCGGCGGGAACATCTGCAGCAGCAGCATGCTGTTCAGGATGGGCATCTTGAACGCGAACTTCAGGCGCGCGAACGCGTAGGCCGCGGTGGTGGAGATCGCGACGATCAGCGCCGACGCGATCGTCGCCACCTTGATCGAGTTCCACAGCCAGCGCAGCACCGGGAAGGGCGGATGGACGACGACGCCGTCGGCGGTGGTAATGTCGAAGCCGAGCGCGAGCCGCCAGTGGTCGAGGCTGATCTCGCGCGGGATCAGCGAGCCGTTCGCGAAGTTGCCGGGCCGCAGCGAGATCGAGATCACCGCCGCGAGCGGGAACAGCGTGACGACGAGCAGCAGGATGAGGAACGCATGCGCGCCGAGCACGCGCCAGCGCTGGTTCTTGCCGGTGACGATGGGCATGGCGTCAGGCCTTTCTGGCGTTGCGCGCGGCGACGCGCAGGTTCGCGAACGACAGCAGCGCGACGAGGAAGAAGATCACCGTCGAGATCGCCGCGGCCAGGCCGAAGTTCTGGCCCGAGTCGAGGAAGGCGATGCGGTAGGTGTACGACACGAGGATGTCGGTGGTGCCCGCCGGGATCTTCGTGTTGAGGAAGTCGGGTCGGCCGTTGGTCAGCAGCGAGACCAGCACGAAGTTGTTGAAGTTGAACGCGAACGCCGAGATGATCAGCGGCGACAGCGGCTTGACGATCAGCGGCGCCGTGATCCTGAAGAAGTTCGTCAACGGCTTGGCGCCGGCGATGGCCGAGGCCTCGTACAGGTCGGCGGGAATCGCCTTCAGCAGGCCCGTGCACAGCACCAGGAAATATGGATACCCCAGCCATGTATTGACGATCAGCATCATCGTGCGCGCCAGCAGCGGGTCGGCGAACCACGCCGGCTTGATGCCGAAGACGGCGTCGAGGATGCCGTTGATCTCGCCGAAGTTCTGGTTGAACAGGCCCTTGAACACGAGGATGGAGATGAAGCCCGGCACCGCGAAGGGCAGGAACAGCAGCGTGCGGTACAGCGTGCGCAAACGCAGGCCTTCCCAGTTCAGCAGCACGGCCAGCGTGCAGCCGACGCCGAGGGAGAACACGACCGACAGCGCCGCGAACAGCACCGTCCACAGGAAGATCGACACGAACGGGCCGCGGAACTCCTGGTCGGCCAGCATGCGCGCGTAGTTCGCGAAGCCGACCGCCACCGTGTAGCCCGGCTGCAGCCGGTCGCCGTCGGCGGCCTCGTAGAAGCCTTCGACGTCGTTGCGCTTGTAGGTCTTCTGGTCGTCCAGGCGCGTCAGCGAGTCGTCGGGGTTGGCGCGCCAGACGGCGGCCGACGGGCCGAACTCGTGCACGCCCGCATAGCTCAGCACGCGCCGGTCGGGCATCGCGAGCTTCAGTGCCATCAACGCGTCGCGGTGCGTCAGCACGTCGCGCGTGGACAGCGCCGGCGCGAGCGCCTGGTCGGCGGGCAGGGCGGTCATCGTGGCCGTCTCGGCCTGGTCGCCCTTGAGCTTCAGCGCAGGCGAGACGAAACGCTGCGCGCCCGACACGGCCTCGTACGGGGCCAACACCAGGCGCAGCGCGTCGCCGTCCGGATGCAGCGTGAACTCGAGCGAATGCTCCTCGTCCGGCACCGTCTGTTCGAGCAGGTAGGCCTTCACGCGCGGCTGGCTCAGCAGGTGCGTCGACGAGTAGTTCGTGAAGCCGATCCACATCGTGTAGACCAGCGGGAAGGCGACGAACAGCAGCATGCCGACCACGCCCGGGAACAGGTAGCGCCACGCGATCGCCGCACGCGACACGTAGACATACAGCCCCGCGCCGATCAATGCGAGCGCGCCGAGCGCCAGCATCGGTTGGCCGGCCGAGTAGATGGCGAAGGCAAGCCACAGCCCGCCGACGGCGACCAGCGCCGCCACGCCGGCGCCGGCGGCGCGCCTCCAGTCGAATGCTTTCATGGCGGCGGTCATTTGACGAGGATCCGCGCCTTGGCGCCGTCGAGGGCGTCCTGCGGCGACTGGCGGATGTTCGTGATCGCTTCGAGCGCGGCGTCCATCGCCGTCCAGAACTTGCCGACCTCGGGGATGTTGGGCACCGGCTCGCCGCGGCGCGCGTTGTCCATCGTCGCGGCGATGTGCGGGTCGCTCTTCAACTCGGCGAAGTAGGCCTTGTTGGCGGGCGTGCCCAGCGGCACGTCGGCGTTGATGGTGCGCAGGCCGTCCAGCGTCA
>Ga0302314_10009259_pt1 | contig 17462 bp, 15 predicted proteins | sample III_Palsa_N2_3_FD_200533 | JGI IMG/M metagenome (GOLD analysis project Ga0302314, IMG submission 200533) | Peat permafrost microbial communities from Stordalen Mire near Abisko, Sweden - III_Palsa_N2_3 | ecosystem: Environmental > Terrestrial > Soil > Palsa > Peat permafrost | place: Sweden...
GCTTCCTCGGCCGGGACGGCGCCGAGCTCGGCACCACCACGCTGCCGGACGGCGCCGCCCGCTGGATCGGGCAGCTCCCGGACCGCCTCTCCTTCGCCGACCTGGCCGCCGTCGAGGTCTCCGGCTCCCTGCAGCCGGGGCGCACGGGCACCCACCGGGTGGGCATCCGGGGCGTGGGCCGGTTCGTGCTGGAGGCGGACGGCGCGGTGCTCTTCGACGACGTCGTGCCGGTGGAGGGCGAGGACCCGGCGGCGGCCTTCCTCAACCCGCCGGAGCGCGTCTTCGAACTGGAGCTGGCCGGCACCGCACCGGTCACGCTGACCCTGCGGCACGTGCTGCCGGAGGGCAGCGGCTTCGCCGGGTTCGGCCTGGTCTCGTTCACCCTCGGCCACGGAGAGCCGGTCGGCACCGCCGACGAACTGCTGGACGAGGCCGTCGCCGTCGCGGCCGCCGCGGACGTCGCGGTGGTGGTCGTCGCGACCACCGAGGAGGTCGAGAGCGAGGGCGTCGACCGGGCCTCGCTGGCCCTGCCCGGCCGCCAGGACGAGCTGGTCGCCCGGGTCGCGGCGGTCAACCCGCGCACCGTGGTCGTGGTCAACGCCGGTGCGCCGGTGCTGATGCCGTGGCGCGAGCAGGTCGCGGCGGTGCTGCTCGGCTGGTTCCCGGGCCAGGAGGCGGGCTCGGCGCTGGCCGACGTGCTCACCGGCGCCCGCGAGCCGGGCGGCCGGCTGCCCACCACCTGGCCGGTCGCCGAGGCCGACGCACCGGTCTGGGGCGTGGAGCCGGTGGACGGCCGACTGACCTACGAGGAGGGGCTGTTCATCGGGTACCGCGCCTGGCAGCGCCGGGACGGCGTCGCCCCCGCGTACTGGTTCGGCCACGGCCTCGGCTACACGGACTGGGCCTACGAGGGGCTGGAGCTGCGGCTGCTCGCGCCGGTCGCGGGCGACGACCCCTGGGCCCCGGTCGTCGAGGCGCTCGTCCGGATCCGCAACACCGGCGCACGGGCCGGGCGCGAGGTCGTCCAGCTGTACCTGTCCCCGGACGGCTCCGACACCACGCGCCCGGGGACCGCGCTGGCCGGCTTCGCGACCGTGACCGCGGCCCCCGGCGAGCGGGCGGAGGCCCGGATCCAGCTCCCGCTGCGCGCCTTCCAGACCTGGGGCGCCGACGGCTGGACCGACCGACCGGGCAACTACCGGGTCCGGGCCGGGCGCAGCGTCGCCGACCTGCCGATCGGCGTCGTCCTGGAGGTGCCTCTCCAGGGCTGACGCAATCCGACCGGCCCCGCGTCCCGGCCGTGCCTGGCCAGGACGCGGGGCCGGTCCGCGAGTTGCGGCGGACGCCGCCGCAACCGTCCACCGACACCGCTCACCTCAGGAGTCACCACCCATGAGCACCCCGCACCGCCCCGCCGACCAGCCCGCCGACCGCCCCGCCGACCACCCCGTCGTCCAGACCGACCGCGGCCCCGTCCGCGGCACCGGCTCCGACACCGGCCTGCGCTTCCTCGGCATCCCCTACGCCAAGGCGCCCGTCGGCGCGCTGCGCTTCGCCGCGCCCGAGCCGGCCGAGCCCTGGACCGAGCCGCTGGACGCCACCGCCTACGGGCCCACCGCGCAGCGCCGCGCCTTCGCCGAGGTCACCATCATCCCCGAGCCGACCGTCCCCGGCGCGGGCATCCTCAACCTCAACGTCTTCACCCCCGCCGCCGACCCCTCGGCGGGGCTGCCGGTGCTGGTCTGGATCCACGGCGGCGGCTACGTCGCGGGCAGCTCCGCCAGCCCCTGGTACGACGGCGCGGCCTTCAACCGGGACGGTGTGGTCCTCGTCTCGATCGGCTACCGCCTCGGCATCGAGGGCTTCCTGCACCTGGAGGACGCCCCCGACAACCGCGGTGTGCTCGACTGGATCGCGGCGCTCGGCTGGGTGCGCGACAACATCGCGGCCTTCGGCGGCGACCCGGCCAGGGTGACCGTCGCCGGGCAGTCGGCCGGCGGCGGCGCGGTCCAGACGCTGCTGGCCACGCCGGCCGCGAAGGGCCTGTTCCGGGCGGCGATCTCGGTCTCCGGCGCGGTGATGCAGCCTCAGGACGCGGCCGTGGGACGAGCCGTGGCCGAGCGCTTCACCGCCCGCACCGGCCTGCCCGCCACCGCGCAGGCGCTGCGGGACCGCAGCGACGAGGAACTGCTCGACTTCCAGGGCGCGCTGAGCGCCCCCGGCCCGGACGGCCCGGCGCCGATGCTGATGCTGGCGCCCTTCGCCGACGGCGAGCTGGTCCCCGAGCCGGTCATGGACGCCCTCACCAGCGGCGACGCCGGTGGCGAGATCCCGCTGATGCTCGGCTTCACCGAGCACGAGTTCAACGCCCTGCCCTTCCCCGACGCGCCCGAGGAGGCCCTCCTGGGCCTGCTCGCGAGCCTCGGCCTGGACCCGTCCGCGTCGGCCGGCTTCCTCGCCGCCCACCCGTCGCTGACCACGCCGCAGCGGATGGGCCAGGCGATCACCGACGCCACCTTCCGCGCCCCGGCCCTGGCCATCGCCGAGAGCCGGGCCGCGCGCCTGCGACCCACCTGGCTCTACGAGTTCACCTGGACCTCGCAGGCCCCGGCCTTCGCCGGAGCCGCCTTCCACTGCCTCGACCTCCCCTTCGCCTTCGACCTCCTCTCCGCCGAGGGCGCCACCGACGCGACCGGCGCCAACCCGCCCCAGGCGCTGGCCGACGCCGTCCACTCCGCCTGGGTCCGCTTCATCCACTCGCTCGACCCCGGCGCCGACTGGCCCCGCTACACCGCCGCCGACCGCGCCACCCGGGTCTGGGACGCCCCGCCCCGCACCGACCCGGACCACCTGGCCCCGGTCCGCGCCGTCTGGCTGCGCGAGCACTGACCGACCGCCGGGGCCGCCGCGGCGGCGGCCCCGGTCCGACCGATGCCCGCGGCCCGTCGGGCCGCCGCCCGCTGCGCGGGTGCTAGAGGACGTCCTCCAACTCCTGCTGCGCGCCGGTGACGACGGCCCGCATCGCCCGTTCGGCCCGCTCGCCGTCGTGGGCGCAGACCGCCTCGGCCACCTCCCGGTGGAGCTGCACCGCGTACTCGCGGGGGCGGTGCGGCATCAGCCGGTGCTCGGTGCGGCCCCGCAGCACCGCCTCCACCGTGGCGCTCAGGTGGGCGAACATCTCGTTGGCCGAGGACTGCAGGACGGTGGCGTGGAAGTTCGCGTCGTGGCGCAGGAACGCCTCCAGGTCACCGTCCCGGCCGGCCATGGTCATGTCGGTGGCCAGGACCACCAGCGCCCGGCACTGCTCGGGGCTGGCGTGGGTGGCGGCCAGCGCGGCGGCGGCGGGCTCGACGGCCGCGCGCAGGGAGCCGAGCGAGCGCAGCTGGGCCGCCCGGTCCGCGCCGGCCAGCCGCCAGGCGATCACCGCGGGGTTGAACACGTCCCACTCGGACTTGGCGCGCACGGTGACGCCGACCCGGCGGCGCGAGGCGACCATCCGCATCGACTCCAGGACCCGGACCGCGTCGCGGACCACGGTGCGTGAGACCCGGTAGCGGACCTCCAGCTCCTCGATCCGCACGACCGTCCCCTCCGGCAGTTCCCCGGCGGCGATGGCGGGTCCCAGATCGTCGAGGAGGCGGCCGGACAGGCCCTGGAATTCCATGGGGTCCAGGTTAGGGGCCGTCGCTGTGAGCAGCCACACTCCCGATACATATGATGATTGAGCCTACTGGCCTTGAATAGGTCATACCTTTGACTGATAGTTGTCGACGACCGGACAGCAGAACGGAGCAGCACCCATGGCCCTCAACGTCGAGAACCAGCGGCCGTCGATCGTGGTGATGGGCGTCGCCGGAGTCGGCAAGACCACCGTCGCCGCGGCCCTGGCGGAACGGCTGGGCCTGCCCTACGCGGAGGCGGACGACTTCCACCCGCAGGGCAATGTCGACAAGATGGCGGCCGGGATCCCCCTGGACGACGCCGACCGCGAGCCCTGGCTGCGCGCCCTCGGCGGCTGGCTCGGAGCCAGGCGCGCCGAGGGCGCCGGCGGCGTCGTCACCTGCTCCGCGCTCAAGCGCAGCTATCGCGACCTGCTCCGCGCCGACTGCCCGGACGTGGTCTTCGTGCACCTGACCGGCAGCGACACGCTGGTCGAGGAGCGGCTCGCGCAGCGCACCGGGCACTTCATGAAGGCCGGGATGCTCCGCTCGCAGCTCGCGATCCTCGAACCGCTCGGCGCCGACGAGAACGGTGTCGTCCTGGATGTCGGGGCCGCCCCGGAGACCCTCGTCGAGCAGGCCGCGGCACTGCTCCGGGCCGGGAACGGGGAACTCGCGTGAGCCTCCCCGCCCTCCTGCTCGCGGACGCCGGCTGCCGTTCGCCGGGCTGCTGATCGGGCTCGGGGCGGTGCTCGGGGCGGTGCTCGGCCACCGGGATCGCGGTGGTCCTGCCCCTGGGGCTGATCCTCCGGGAGATCACCCGGTCGGCGGCCCCGTGGACGGGACGGCGCTGGAATAGGCTCCCCTGTGTGTCCGCCGCTCACTCGACGGCGGCAGCATGCCCAGGAAGGCTCCACCCCATGAACTCATCGGCCCAGGTCGGCCACCGCGCGGCCGTCGCGGCCCAGACCGCCCGCTTCGTCGGCGTCCTCACCGGCGCCGACCTGGCCCTCCCGGTGCCGTCCTGCCCCGGCTGGACGCTCGCCGACCTGGCCAGGCACGCGGGCAGCGTCCAGCGCTGGTTCGCCGTCCTGCTGCGTCAGCGGGTCCAGGCGCCGCCGGCCGGCCGCGACGTCGACCTGCAGCTGCCGGAGCGGGAGGCCGACTACCCGGAGTGGCTGAGCGCGAGCGCGGCCGTGGCCGAGGAGGCGTTCGCGGCGGCCCCGGACCTGGACGAGCCGATGTGGGCCTGGGGCGCGGACCAGCACGCCAGGTTCTGGGTGCGCCGGATGCTCTTCGAGACGTTGCTGCACCGCGTCGACGCGGAGCTGGCGCTGGGCCTGCGGCCGGTCGTCGACCGCGACCTCGCGGCGGACGGCGTGGACGAGTTCCTGGTCAACCTGCCCTTCGCCGCCTTCTTCGCCCCGGGCACCGCGCGACTGCGCAGCTCGGGCGGCGAGCAGACCATCCGCTTCGGCTGCACCGACGCGGACCGGGACTGGCTGGTCCGCCTGCGCCCCGACGGCTTCGGCCTCGACCCGGACGCGACGGCGACCGCCGACGCGACCGTCCGGGGCAGCGCGGCGGACCTGCTGCTGCTCCTCTACGGGCGGCTGGACCTCGCGGCGGAGGGCGTAGAGGCCTTCGGCGACGCCGAGCTGACGGCCCGGTGGTTCGCGAACTCGGCCTTCTGAGCGGCTGCGTGGCGACCGGGCCGGTGTCGGCCGGCCCGGTCCCGGGTCAGCCGCGCAGCAGCCCGCGCACGTAAGCGGCCTGGCCGAGGTGCTGGAGGTCGTCCGCGACGACGCTGACCAGCCGGACGGCCACGGTCACCGGGGGCCGGTAGGAACGGTCGACGACCCGGCCGAGGTCCTCCTCCTTCAGGCCCTCCAGGAAGTCGAGCGTCTGCGCGTACACCGCCCGGTGGTAGCCCAGCAGTTGCTCGGCGGTCACGTCCTGGAACTGCCCGACCTCGGCGGTGGTCTGGCCGAAGCCGTGGGCCTCCGGCGGGTAGGGCAGGCCGAAGCGCTCGTACCAGCCGTCCTTGAGCCATACCTGGGGCCGGTCCGCGACCCCGGCGACATGGTCGTCCTGGATCCGGGTGAGGTGCCACACCAGCCAGCCGATCGGGTTGGCGTCCTCGGCCGGGCGCTGCAGAAGTTCCGGGCCGATGCCGTCGAGCACCTCGGCCACCAGCTCGTCGATCCGGCCGAAGGCGTCCACCAGTAGGTCCGTACTCGTCACGGTCGTCCTCCTACGGAATACGGCCGACCCCTTGCCGGGGCCCGCCCCAGGCATCCACGTTCGCACACCCGCCTATCGCCCGCACCGAGTATCGACCGCCTGCTGCCCGGTCCGCCGAAACCCGTCGGGGACGGCAGCGGCGCCGGCAGCGGCTGGGGAGCGGACGGCTCCCGCGCCGCTGCCGGCGCCGACGGGTGGTGGGGCGGGCCCGGCTCAGCCGCTGATGCTGTCCCGGCCGTTCTCGACGTGGCCGGTGAAGCGCTGCGACCAGGCCGCGTCCAGCGAGCTGGTGACGGTGAAGTCGTACCAGCCGTGGTTGTCGCCGGAGACCTCGACGTGCGCGCTGTGCGACTTCCCGGGCGCGACGGTGACGGTCTGCGGCTTCTCGAACTTGTAGCGGTTGTGCGTGACGGTGAAGGCCGCGGCCTCGGCGCCGCCGTTGGCGAGCTGGACGTTCAGCCGGGGCGCGCCGGTGGTGGCGTAGGTCACGGTCACGCCCAGGGCGGCGCCGGCCGTGCCGGCGTTGCCCTGGAAGCGGCGCAGGAAGCGGTTCGGGCCGGTGACGGTCAGGTCGTACAGGCCGTTGCCGTAGCCGGTGCCGCAGTTGAAGAAGTCGCTGTCGGTGCCGCCCGCGCCGACCGTGTACTGCCACGGACCGCCGGAGCGGTACTCGTTGGCGTAGATCGCGAAGTGGGCGGCCTTGGTCGCCTCCGCGCCCTGGTTGAGCATCTCGATCCACACCTGCTCGCTGCCGCCGGCGCCGCCGGTGAAGTGGGTCAGGTTGGCGGCGGGCTGGTAGGGCAGCGCGCGGGCCGGACGCGCGCCGGGCTCCTGGGCCGGCATCGCGTTGCTGACCGGCGCCGGGTTGGACAGCGGGCCGCACTCGGCCAGCGTCGGGCCGTTGGTGGTGGCGGGGAGGGCCGGCAGGCCCCAGACCGGCTTGGTGAAGTCGAAGGTGCTGGTGAGGTCGCCGCAGACCTGGCGGCGCCAGGCGGTGATGTTGTCGCAGACGGCGGGCTTGCCGATGGCCTCGGTCCAGACCTCCAGGAACTGCAGCACGGAGGTGTGGTCGAAGACCTCGGAGTTGACCCAGCCGCCGCGGCTCCAGGGCGAGATCACGGTCATCGGCACCCGGAAGCCCAGGCCGATGTTGGTGCCGTCGTAGAACTCCCCGGCGGTGCCGGCCGGGGCGACCGGCGGCGGCACGTGGTCGAAGAAGCCGTCGTTCTCGTCGTAGTTGAGGAACAGGACGGTCTGGTTGAAGACCTCGGGGTCGGCGTTGAGCGCCTGGATGACCTCGTCGATGAAGTACGCGCCCGCGCCGGGGGTGGCGTAGGGGTGCTCCGAGTTGCCCTGGTTGGCGACGACCCAGGAGACCTGGGGCAGCGTCCCCGCGACCACGTCGGCCCGGATCGCGGCGGCGATGTCGTCCGGCGTGACGCCGTCCGCGGTCGGGACGCTGCCCATGCCCCGGGTCGCCAGCGGGCTGCCGGCCGGCGCCGAGGCGAACTGGGAGAAGTAGGCCAGTCCGTTGTCGCCGAAGTTGTCGTCGGCCTTCTGGTAGACCTTCCAGGAGACCCCGGCGGCCTGGAGGGCCTCGGCGTAGGTCTCCCACTTCAGGCCGCTCTCGTCGCCGCCGTTGTAGGCGGGACCGCCGGCGGTGCCCGCCGGGTCGATCATCCCGCTCCACAGGTAGGTGCGGTTCGGGCCGGTGGCGCTCAGGATCGAGCAGTGGTACGCGTCGCAGATGGTCCAGTTGTCGGCCAGGGCGAAGTGGAACGGGATGTCGGTGCGCTGCAGGTAGCCCAGGGCCCGCGAGCTGCCCTTGGCCGCCACCCAGGAGTCCATCCTGCCGTTGTTCCACGCGGCGTGCTGGTCGGACCAGGAGTGCGAGAGGTCGCCGTTGCACTGCGACAGCTCCTCGGCGGTGGCGCCGGAGGCGGGCTTGGTCGCGTCGAACGCCCACGGGTACTGCCGAGTGCCCCCGTTGGGCTGGTTGAAGACGCTGTTGCCGCCGGACAGCAGGATCGTCGCCTGGTCGCCGAAGCCGCGGACGCCCTTGAGCGTGCCGTAGTAGTGGTCGAAGCTGCGGTTCTCCTGCATCAGGATCACGATGTGCTTCGCGTCCTTGATGGTGTGCGTCAGCGAGCGCTGCGGCGGCACGCCGGTGGACGGCTTCTTCGCGGCCGACTGCCCGGCGGTCGTCGCCGCGTCCGCGCGGGGGGCCGCGGCGACGGACACGGCGGCCGCGCCGGCGCCCACGGCGGCCGCACCGGCGGCGAAGGACAGGAACCGGCGGCGGCCGAGGGCACTCGCGGACGCGGGGTCTGACGCTGCGTCGGAGGGCTGCCCGGCGGGCGGCTGCGGGGTCGAGGCCATGGGGACTGCTCCTGGGGGGAGTGACTGGTGTGCCGCGGGGGACGGCACGCCGCACTCTTGTCCAGACAAGCCTGGCGAAGATTGACTGGATGCATTATGCAGGTGAACAGCTGGCGGCGGTCGCGCTGCGCCGCCGAATACCGGCCTGGCCAGGTGTGAATTCCCGGATTTGAGCCCGCCGGCCCCGGAGAGACGCAGAGCAGGTCGACCGGATGGACTCGGCGAGCGCCGGATTCCGCACCCCTGGCGGGCCGGTCCTGTGCACAGCCGACGGGGGAGGTCGATGGCCCGGACGTCTGCTGACGCCGGGCCGGGCCGACTCTCCGCGGCAGGCCCGGAAGGCACCGGCCGCCACGGAAAGCCACACCTCCGTCGGTCAGCGCACCCGCACCGCGTCCGTGGCGGAGGTGCGGTCCACCACGCGGTGGTGGGCGCTGAAGACGCCGACGAGCTGCGAGCGGAACTGGATCTCGCCCCGGTGCTGCGCCCGGACGTTCAGCCCCAGGCCGTCCTTGGAGCTGCAGGCGATCTGCTTCCAGGCGCCCGCGCCGACCCGCTCGTCGATGCACAGCTGTATCGGCGTCGGGCCGAAGGCGTCGGTGCTGCCCGAGGCGCTGACGTGGACGTAGTGGCCGAGCGCGACATTGTGGCTGCTCACGCCGATGTCGAGGACCGACTTGGCCGAGGCGGTCCCCGCGCCGACCGCGAGGCCACCGACGGCGATGGCGGCGACGGCCGCCGCTGCCCCGGCCCTGCGGCTGACGAGCGTCTTGAGGGTGTTCATTGCTTCCTCCTGCTATCGGTACGACATGCTGCCGAGCATGTGTTCGCTGTTAGGGACGTCGGCCGAACCGCGCGGGTTGCGTCGCGGGGCCGATATTCCCCGACTTCTTTCAGCAAACTCCCAGCCAGCTGTGCACCGATGGACATCCGCCCTGGTCAGCGCCTGATCGGACCCCGGTCGCGCCGTCCGGATCCGGCGCGACCGGGGCGGTCCTCCGACCGGGGTCAGGTCAGTTGGAGCTCTCCCAGGTGTCGGTGAAGGCGCCGTCGGAGATCGCACCGGGCTGGGCCGTGGTGTCGCCGCTGCTCTGGTTCTGCATGACGATGCCGGTCGGCGAGTAGCTGTCGAGCGCGTTGCCGTTGGCGTCCGAGCCGGTGAAGTCCACGCTGCCGAAGTCGGAGAGGTCGGCGATCTGGCCGTCGACGTCGGTGGCCTCGGCGATGACCTCGGCGGAGCTGTCCTGGTAGCCCGAGGAGCCCTGCTGGGTGGTCGTCTGGTTCCAGCCCTGGGTGCTGTCGGCCAGGGTCATGGTGAAGGTGCCGTCGCCGTTGTCGGTGACGGTCGCGGTCAGCTGGTCGCCGGGTTCGACGGTGACCGACCACGGGCTCTCGGAGGCGGGCAGCACCTCCCACCAGGCGCCGTACTCGGCCTGGCCGTCGATGCAGTCGGCCTCGGTCCCGGTCTGCTCCAGGGCGGAGTTGTCGTACCCGTCGAGCCCGACCCAGAACGAGGAGTAGGTGTCCTGCGAGCCGCAGCTCACCGAGGGCTGGACCCAGGAGGAGGTGACCGAGGTGTAGCTGCCGGAGGCTCCGGTGGCCGCGTAGCCGGACCAGTTGCCGGAGGTGACCGTGTCGTTCCGCCTCGACCGGTGGCCGAGGCGCAGGTTGTGACTCTCCTGGCGCGCCAGCGAGGCGCTGACCTGCGCGGCGTGCCGGTGGTGCGCGGCGGGGGCGGCGGCGAACGCGGTGGGGGTCGCGAGCGCGGCTACGGTGGCGAGGCCGGCGGATATGGCGAGGAGGCGGGCAGCGGTTCTCTGGGACATGGGGGTCTCCCTGTGGCGGGCACCGATCGGCGCCGGTCGGACCGGGGATGGGGGGCCGTCCGAAGCGGCCCGTGATCCCGGGTGGCGCACACAGCCTGCATGAGTCGCAGTGGGCATGACAAGAGTTCGGAAGTGTGCATTCCGGGGAGATTCCTGGGAGTTCACTGAACCAGCTGACAGGACCGATTTCGGTCATATGACGCCCACTCACCGATCCCCGCACCGCTCCCCGCCCCGCTCACCGCCCCCGCCGGGCGGGCGGGCGCTCAGCTCGGCGCGGGCTTGTCCGCAGCGATGGACCGGCGCTCGTTGCGGACGCCCAGGGCGGCGGTGCAGGCAAGGCCGGCGGCGATGATCCCCTCGGCCCAGAAGAAGGCGACGTAGTCCATGAGCGAGCCGATCGGCGGCCCGCCGGGCGCGGCGTTGCGCAGGCCGACGAGGGCGAAGAGGGTGGCCGCCATCCAGCCCAGGGCCGGCCACACCATCCCCTGCCGGCGCCGGGCCAGGACCTCGGCTCCCCCGAGCACCGCCAGCGCCAGCGCCCACATCGCGATCATCATGAACCAGGCGAGGATGAACGTGCCGCGCGAGCGGCTGGCACGGGCGTCCAGCCTGGCGAACTGACCGGCCGTCGCAGTCCGGCCGGGGCGGACCACGAAGAAGGGGTCGGAGTCGCTGAAGGTGACGGCCAGCGGCACCTCATGACCGTCCAGGGTGGCGATCCAGCCGACCGAGATGTCGTAGCGGTCGAACGGGTAGTCGGTCGGGGTGCCGTCGTACAGCCCGGCGCTGACCACCTGCAGCGGGGCGGGTGCGCCGGGCGTGGTGTGGAAGGTGGTGGTGTTCAGCGAGACCGTGGTGATCTCGACGTTCTTGGCGAAGACCAACGAGCCCGGCGAGTCCGGCGCGTCCGGGTCCTCGGAGAACCTGCCGTGCGGGATCGCCGTGACCGACAGCGCGAGTTCGAGCGCGGAGGTGTCCACGCCCTGGGCGGTGACGTCGAGTTCGATCCAGTCGGCGGTGGCGGGGCTGCCGACGACGGTGATCTGCTGCCGGCTGCTGCGCTCGTTGAGGTAGAGCCCGACCCCGGCGCCGCACAGCACCGCGACGACGAGCAGCAGCGACAGCGGACGGCGCAGGCGCCGCAGCCGGGCACTGCCGAGTCGCGGCCTCATCCGGTGAACGCCCCGGTCGGGACGGAGGCGGTGCCCGCTCCACTGCGGAGCGGGCTGCGTCGGCTCGGGCCGGACTGGTGCATGGTGTCCCGATCAGTGGCGGCAGGTCTTGGCCAATTCCAGGAAATTATGTCAGTTTCACCCGGATCAACCGGGTATGCCCGGCCGGGGCGCGGGTCGGCCGGGGGTTTGCGGATGGTGGGGAGATCCGATAGGAAGCCTGTCATTTGGAACATCCCTCCGCTGAAAGGCCACTCGTGCGACGAAACCACCGGATCGCGGCAGGGCTGTTGTCCCTGGCCGCCGCGCTGGCGCCCGCCACCCTGGCGGCGACCCCGGCGCAGGCCGCCACCGGCCACCTCACCCGGCTGCACTGGGCGGTCAGCTACTCCCTCGCGGGCGGGCGGCCGATGGCGTTCACCGGTGGGGCCACCGGGCCCGCACACCGCCCGATCCTGGTCGAGCGGCGCGTCGGCGCCGGTTGGCGCGTGCTGTACCGGGGTCGGACCGACAGCCGGGACGACTTCGCCTACACCATCGCGAAGGCCGCGGCCGGCAGCTACCAGTTCGACTTCGTGGTCCCCGCGTACCAGGGCTGGCCCGGCGTCTCCAGCCTCGGGTCCGTCAGGGTCGGCCCGGCCGGGGCGCGCTGACCTGTCGTGGCACCGGAGGCCGGGGGCTCCCCCGCGCATCCGCGTAGTACCGCGGTACCACCGCCCTCCCCAGGATGGAACCCGAGTACTACGGGCCTCCCGATCATCGGCTCCTAGCCTTGCGGGCAGGGCCGCCGGAACGCTCCGGCGGCCAGGACCGAGGGGAAGCACCCGATGATCGAGGCGCAGCAGCTGACCAAGCGGTACGGGGAGAAGACGGCGGTGGACCGGCTGGACTTCACCGTCAGGCCGGGCACGGTGACCGGCTTCCTCGGTCCCAACGGCGCCGGCAAGTCCACCACGATGCGCATGATCGTCGGCCTGGACGCGCCCAGCAGCGGTTCGGTCACGGTCAACGGCCGCCGCTACGCCGAGCACACCGCCCCGCTGCAGGAGGTCGGCGCGCTGCTGGAGGCGAAGTCGATCCACCCGGGCCGCTCGGCCTTCAACCACCTCAACTCGCTGGCGCTGACCCACGGCATCCCGCGCCGGCGGGTGGAGGAGGTCATCGAGCTGACCGGCCTCCAGTCGGTGGCGCGCCGCCGGGCCGGGGCGTTCTCGCTGGGCATGGGCCAGCGGCTGGGCATCGCCGCGGCACTGCTCGGCGACCCGGCGACGATCATGCTGGACGAGCCGGTCAACGGGCTCGACCCAGAGGGCGTGCTGTGGATCCGCAACCTGCTCACCGGGCTGGCGGCCGAGGGCCGGACGGTCTTCGTCTCCTCGCACCTGATGAGTGAGATGGCGCTGACCGCCGACCACCTGATCGTCGTCGGCCGTGGCCGGCTGCTCGCCGACACCACCGTCAAGGACCTGATCCGGCAGTCGGGCGGCGACACGGTGAAGGTCGCCAGCTCCGACCCGGCGCGGCTGCGCGAGGTGCTGGCCGGACCCGGCGTGGAGATCACCGGCCGTTCGGGCTCGGAGGAGCTGGAGGTGACCGGGCTGGCCGCGCGGGCGATCGGGCTGAAGGCGGCGGAGCACGGCATCGCCCTGTTCGAGCTGAGCACCAAGGGCGTCTCGCTGGAGGAGGCGTTCATGGAACTGACCCGCGACGACGTGGAGTACCACGGCAGCACCACCGTCCCGTCCGTCCACCACGCCGAGGCCGCCGAGCCCGTAGGGAGCGCAGCATGAGCACCACCACGACCGCGGCCGGGCCGGCCCGTGCCGAACGCCCGGTTTACAAGGTCACCATGGGCCGCACGGTGCAGGCGGAGTGGGCCAAGTTCTGGTCGCTGCGCTCCAGTTGGATCACGCTGGCGGTGGCCCTGGTGTTCGTGCTGGCCTTCGGCCTGATCCGGGACTGGCGCTACACGGTGATGATGAACGCTGGCCATGTGCACGATCCGGAGGTGCTGGACGCCAACGGGGTCGGCCTGTCGCTGTTCGGGCTGAACTTCGGCCAGCTGGCCGTGGGCGTCCTCGGCGTGCTGGTCACCGCCGGCGAGTACTCGACCGGGATGATCCGCTCGACGCTGGCCGCCGTGCCGCGCCGGCTGCCGGTGCTCTGGGCCAAGGCGCTGATCTTCGGCGCGGTCGCGCTGCTGCTCGGCGTCGTGGCCGCGTTCGCCGCCTTCGGCATCGGCTCCGGCATCCTCTCCGGTTCCAAGGCCGCGCTGGGCTTCGGCGACGCCGGGGTGATCCGTTCGCTGATCATGGCCGGCGCCTACCTGGCGCTGATCGGGATCTGCGGCGTCGCCCTCGGCTCGCTGCTGCGCTCGGTGGCCGGCGGCATCGCGGTGCTGCTGGGCACGCTGCTGCTGGTCCCCGGGCTGATGGAACTGCTGCCCACCAGCTGGCAGAACAACGTCAGCCAGTTCCTGCCCGACCACGCGGGCGACTCCATGTACGCGCTGCACCAGGACCTGCACACGCTCTCCGCCACCAACGGGCTGCTGGTGCTCATGGGCTGGGCCGCCCTGGCCCTGGCCGGCGCCGCCTACCGGCTGAAGCGCAGCGACGCGTAGCGACGCGTAGCGGCCGGACACGGGGCGTCCGACCGGAATGACGGCTGCGACGATGGGCGGGTGACTGTGATGACCGGCGTGACCGCCGACGAGGCGATCTGGGGCCACCCGCTGGTCTCCCGCCTGCTGCGACTGTGCCGCCGCCTCCGTCGGGGGGACCAGCGGCGCCCCTGGCCTGCGGACGCGCTGCTGGTGCTGGCCGTGCTGCTGCTGTTCGGGCTGCCGGACCTGCTCCAGCACGGCGCCCGGCAGCCCAGCAGCGACCACGTCGACGGCCTGCCGCTCGGCCCGGCCGTGGCGCTGCAGCTGGGTCTGGCGCTGCCGCTGCTCTGGCGGCGGCGGTACCCGGTGCCCGTCTTCGCCGTCGTGGCCCTGGTCTTCACCGCCCAGTGGCTCGGCAATGTCTGGCTGCACACCGACGTCACGCTGTTCGTGGCGCTGTACAGCGTGGTGCGGCACGGCTCGCTGCGGCGGCTGCCGTGGGTCGGCGTGGCGACGGCGGCGGCCCTGCTGCTGGTGGTCGCCCGGGTGTCGGTGGTGGTCTCGCCGCTGGTCGCGCTGTTCTTCCTGTGCAGCGCGGCCACCGCCGGCGCCGCCCTGGGACTGGCGTTCCGGATCGGCACGGCCTACCTGGAGGCGCTGCGGGAGCGCGCCGCCCGCCTGGAGGTGGAGCGCGACCAGCGCAGCCGACTGGCCGCCGCCGCCGAGCGCACCCGGGTCGCCCGCGAGATGCACGACATCATCGGCCACAATCTGGCCGTCATCATCGGCCTCGCCGACGGCGGCAGCTACGCCGCCGTCACCTCGCCGCAGCGCAGCCAGGAGGCGCTGCGGCTGATCGCCGGAACCGGCCGCCAGGCCCTCGACGAGCTGCGCCGGATGCTCGGCGTCCTGCGCGAGGAGCCCTCCGCCGGCGCGCCGCCCGGGAGCGGCGGCGCCCCGGGGCAGCACGGGGGTCCGGAGCTCAGCCCGCAGCCGGGGATCGCCGACCTGGACGCCCTCTGCGCCCGGGTCCGCGCGGCCGGCCCCGAGGTCACCTACCGCAGCGCCGGCGACCTCGACTCGCTCGACCGGGGGCGGCAGCTGGTGGTGTACCGGATCGCCCAGGAGGCGCTCACCAACACCCTCAAGCACGCGGGAACCGCCACCAGGGCGCAGCTGACCGTGGCGGTCGAGGGCGGCGGCGAGGCCCCGCAGGTCCGGGTCCGGGTCGAGGACAGCGGCCGTCCGCAGGGCCGGCCGGAGGAGTCGCCGGACCTGTCCCGGAGCGGGAGCGGGAACGGGCACGGGAACGGGAACGGCGACGGCGATGGGCAGGGCCTGGCCGGGATGCGCGAACGGACGGCCCTCTACGGCGGCTGGGTCACCGCCGCCCGGCGTCCGGGCGGCGGCTGGACGGTCGAGGCCGTGCTCAACCCGGCCCGCACCGCCTCGGCGGCGCCGTCGGGAGCGGCCTCGTGACCACCGTCCTCATCGTCGACGACCAGCCGTTGCAGCGGTTCGGCTTCCGGATGCTGCTGGAGAGCGCCCCGGGCACGCAGGTGGTGGGCGAGGCCGCGAACGGCGCCGAGGCGGTCCGCCAGGCCGCCGCGCTGCGCCCCGACGTGGTGCTGATGGACGTGCGGATGCCCGGCATGGACGGCATCGAGGCCACCCGCCGGATCGTCGCCTCCGGCGGCCGCTCCCGCGTCCTGGTGCTGACCACCTTCGACCTCGACGACTACGCCCACGCTGCGCTGCGGGCCGGGGCCAGCGGATTCCTGCTCAAGGACGCCCTGCCCGAGGAGCTGCTGGCCGGGATCCGGGCGGTGGCCGGCGGCGACGCCGTGATCGCCCCCGGCCTGACCCGCAGGCTCCTGGACGCCTACGCGCACCGCCTCCCCGGCGCAGCGCCGGAGTCCGCCCAGGACCACCCCCGGCTGCGGACGCTGACGGAGCGGGAGTACCAGATCCTGGTCGCCATCGGCCAGGGCTGGAGCAACGGCGAGATCGCGGCCCGGCTGGTGCTCTCGGAGAGCACCGTCAAGACCCATGTGGGCCGGGTGCTGGCCAAGATCGGGGCCCGCGACCGGATCCAGGCCGTGATCCTCGCCTACGACCTGGGGCTGGTCCGCCCGCACCCGGCCACCGACGGCTGATCGTTCACCGCACGTCACCACAGACCGTGCACCACTGACCACGAGAGGAAAGTTCATGCGAGGTTCGGCCAAGGCGTCGGCTCCCGGACGGGAGCCGCTGGCCGCCAAGGTTCCGGAGATCACCGTGCTGTTCTGGGTCGTGAAGATCCTGACCACCGGCATGGGCGAGGCGACGTCGGACTTCCTGGCCAACGGCAACCCCGCCGTGGCCGGGATCGTGGGCTTCGGCGGCTTCTGCTTCGCGCTGTGGCTCCAGTTCCGGGTCCGCCGCTACTACGCGGCGGTGTACTGGCTCGCCGCGGTGTCGGTCGCGGTCTTCGGGACCATGGTCGCCGACGGCGTCCACGTGGCCCTCGGCGTCCCCTACACCGGCACGGTGACCCTCTACGCCGTGGCGCTCGCGGCGGTGCTCCTCGCCTGGTACCGCAGCGAGGGGACGCTGTCGATCCACAGCATCACCACCCGCCGCCGGGAGGTCTTCTACTGGTGCACGGTCCTGGCGACCTTCGCGCTCGGCACCGCGCTGGGCGACTTCACCGCCTCCACCCTGGACCTGGGCTTCCTGGACTCGGCCATCGCCTTCACCGTGCTGATCGCGGTGCCGCTGGTCGCCTGGTGGAAGTTCCGACTGAACGCGATCCCGGCGTTCTGGTTCGCCTATGTGGTCACCCGCCCGCTCGGCGCCTCCTTCGCCGACTACCTGGGCAAGCCCGGGTCCATCGGCGGCCTCGGCTTCGGTGACGGCACCGTGGCCGCGGTTGCCTCCGTGGCCATCGTCGCCCTGGTCGGATACGCGGTCGTCACCCGCAACGACGTCCAGCGCCCGCTCCCCGCCGCCCCGGAGCCGGTCGTGGAGCACGATCCGGCAGCGGCCCGCCGGTAGCGGCCCCGCCGACACAAAGTTGAACATGTTCAAAAGTGGGTCCATGATGTCCCCATGACCGATGGGGAGCGGCTCCGCCGCGCGAGGATCTGGATCGTGCTGTTCATGATCGGCCTGGTGCTCGCCGGCATCACGGCCTTTCCGCTGGTGACCGAGTCGGGCTGGCTGGTGTGGTGGGCGACCGACCACCGGTCACCGCTGTCCGGCCTGGCCGGTCACCTGCCGTCGGCCGTCGCCTGGATACGCCGGGTGCACCAGGGTCTCCAGGTCACCTCGGCCGACTACCCCTTCCTGGCCTACGGGACCGACTGGCTCGCCTTCGCGCATCTGACCATCGCCGTCGCGTTCATCGGGCCGCTGCGCGATCCGGTCCGCAACCTCTGGGTGCTGGACTTCGGGCTGATCGCCTGTGCCGGCGTCATCCCGCTCGCGCTGGTCTGCGGACCGCTGCGGGGGCTGCCGCTCTGGTGGCTGCCCGTCGACATGTCCTTCGGCGTCCTCGGCGCGGTCCCGCTGTGGCTGGCCCGGCGTCAGA
>Ga0302314_10009260_pt1 | contig 17462 bp, 16 predicted proteins | sample III_Palsa_N2_3_FD_200533 | JGI IMG/M metagenome (GOLD analysis project Ga0302314, IMG submission 200533) | Peat permafrost microbial communities from Stordalen Mire near Abisko, Sweden - III_Palsa_N2_3 | ecosystem: Environmental > Terrestrial > Soil > Palsa > Peat permafrost | place: Sweden...
GCCCGCCGACTCCGGCGGGCTTCGCTGTTTTCACGCCTTATGTCGGTCGGCCGAAATGAAACAAGATATCCATCCCGACTATCACTTCATCCAGGTCACCATGACCGATGGGTCCACCTACCGCACCCGCTCCACCTACGGCAAGGAAGGCGCGAACCTGTCGCTGGACATCGATCCGCGCACCCATCCGGCGTGGACCGGCGGCGCCCACACCATGCTGGACCGCGGCGGCCGCGTCTCGCGCTTCGCCGCCAAGTTCGGCGGGTTCATGAAGAAGTAGGATTGCAGGGAGGCGTCCGGAGACGGGCGCCTTTCTCGTCTGCTCTTCTTCCGCGATGCCCCGACTTGATCGGGGCATCCATGGCGCAGACATCGGCATGGCCATACGCGACGGAATTATCGCCGTCTACATCATGGCCAGCCAAACCCGTGGGACGATCTACACGGGCATGACGAGCGACCTATCGCGTCGAGCTTTCGAGCACCGCGAGGGCGCTATCGATGGTTTCACCAAGCGATATGGCTGTCTTCACGTTGAGTGTTGGTGTTGGCGTTGTCGCGATCGACACTCAACTGCTTAGACCTGCGTGCTTCGAGACGCGGCTATCGCCGCTCCTCAGCATGACGAAGGTTATCGAATAAAGACTCATCATCCTGAGGGGCCCCAAAGGGGCGTCTCGAAGGGCGCGGCACGCCGACGCTGACGTGAAAACTGTCAAAAGAGAAAGGCGCGGAACGCACCGCGCCCCCTCCCCCGCCTGCCCCTAGATGTACCGCCGCAACGAGCGCACCAACTCCACCGAGTCCGGCCGGCGGCCGGATTTGCGGGGCTGGGCCTGGTAGGCGACCTGGGCGTGCTGGGCGCAGTACGGCCCGTCGCCGCCCGACGCCCGGCCGCAGAAGCTGAAGCCGTCGGTCGACGGATCGCCGATCGGCCACTTGCACATGTGGGCGCCCAGCGTCAGCACCGTTGCCGAACCCGCCTCTTCGGTGACGTAGACCACCTTGGGTTCGGGCTGAGCCACCGGCTCGGCGCGGCGCGCCACGGGGGCCGGCGCGGGCGCCGGTCGCGCCGGGCGGGTGGCCTTGAACACCGGCCGCTGGGGTTGCGAGGGCGCCGCGCGACCGGAAAGACCCAGTCTGTGCACCTTGCCGATCACCGCATTGCGAGTAAGCCCGGCGCCGAGTTGCTTGGCGATCTGACTGGCGCTGTAGCCGTCCAGCCAGAGCTTCTTCAGCGTCTCGACACGATCTTCCGTCCAGCCCATGTCCGCCTCCGCTCTATCGGGCCGCCCGATCCACGGCCCTACATCTTGCGTCCTTGAGGACCTTTTCCGCCCTCAACCCACTAGATATCGTAACCCCCAGGTCGGCAGACACAATAGGTGGGGAGACGCTTTCCACAGGAACCATATCTTGATTCGGTGCGACTGAATGGGTCTGCGCAGTTGCGAAGGCCGGCTCGGCGAGGCACATGAGCGGGATGAACGTCCAGACGCCCGGCGCCCTGCTCGCAGAGGCCCACATCGCCCGCGACATCGTCCCTCAGCCGCCGCGGACCTATGGCAGCGTCAACTGGATCGGCGTGCGCACGCTCTACAAGCGCGAGGTGATGCGGTTCTGGAAGGTGGCCACCCAGACGGTCGCGGCGCCGGTGGTGACCACCCTGCTCTACATGATGATCTTCGTGGTCGCGATGAAGGGCGCCCGCCCGGGCGTGGACGGCGTGCCCTTCTCCCATTTCGTCGGGCCGGGCCTGATCATGATGGCGATGCTGAACAACGCCTTCGCCAACTCCTCGTCCTCGCTGATGCAGGCCAAGATCATGGGCACGGCGGCGGACTTCCTGACCCCGCCCCTGTCGCCGTGGGAGTTGACCATCGGCTTCACCGCGGGCGCGGTGACGCGCGGCGTGCTGGTGGGGCTGGTGACGGCGGCGACGGTGTGGCCGTTCTCGCGCTTCGGCCTCGTCCACGTCTGGGCGATCGTCTACTTTTCGCTGGCGGCCTCGATGATCATGGCGCTGACGGGGGTGGTGGCGGGGCTGTGGGCGGAGAAGTTCGACCACCTGTCGGCGGTGACCAACTTCATCGTCATGCCGATGACCTTCCTGTCGGGCACCTTCTACCGCGTGAACAGCCTGCCCCATCCGTTCGACCAAGTGTCGCGGTTCAACCCGTTCTTCTATCTGATCGACGGCTTCCGCTACGGCTTCATCGGCAAGTCGGACGGCTCGATCCTTATCGGCGTGGTCTCGACGTTTGTACTGACGGTGGCGCTGACCCTGGTGGCCTACCAGATCTTCCGCACCGGCTGGCGGCTGAAGAGCTGAGCCCTCCCTAGGTAGCGGCTCGCATCACCCGCGCTGCGTCCTTCGAGACACCCCTTCGGGGCCCCTCAGGATGACGTGCGGAAATGGATTACACCAAGGTTCGTCATGCTGAGGAGCGGCGCGAGCCGCGTCTCAAAGCACGCATCCCCTAAACCCGCGAGATCACCCGGTGCATCCGCCGTGCCGGCGCCAGGGGCGCGCGGTTCAACGTGGCCTCGCCCAGCCGGCCGACCAGGTCGAAGGCGTCGGCCCGCTCCACGGTGATCTCGGCGAAGTCGCCCGCCGACAACTTGGCCGCGCCGCGCACCAGCACCCGGCCGTCGATCTCGGGCGCATCGGCCATGGTGCGGGCGATGGCGGTTCCATCGGCGCGCACCTCGTCGACCAGCACCTTGATCCGCTTGCCGACCTTGGCCCGCAGTTTGGCGCGGCTGATCTTTTCGGCGGCGGCCATGAAGCGCTGGCGGCGGTCCTGCTTGACCTCTTCCGGTACGTGGTCCGGCAGGTCGCGGGCGGCGGCGCCCTTGACGTTCTCGTAGGCGAAGCAACCGACCCGATCGAGCTGGGCCTCCTCCAGCCACTGCATCAGGTAGTCGAAGTCCGCCTCGGTCTCGCCTGGGAAGCCGACCACGAAGGTCGAGCGGATCGCCAGATCCGGCGCGATTTCGCGCCAGCGGCCGATGCGTTCCAGGGTCTTCTCCTGGTTGCCCGGCCGTTTCATCGCCTTAAGCACATTGGGGGCGGCGTGCTGGAACGGGATGTCGAGATAGGGGAGGATCTTGCCCTCCGCCATCAGCGGGATCACCGCGTCCACGTGCGGATACGGATAGATGTAGTGCAGGCGCACCCAGACGCCGAGCTCGCCCAGGCCGCGCGCCAACCCTTCCAGGTTCGCCTTCCACTGCTGGCCGCGCCACTCGCCGGGCGCATAGCGGATGTCGAGCCCGTAAGCGGAGGTGTCCTGGGACACCACCAGCAGCTCCTTCACACCCGACGACACCAGCGCCTCGGCCTCGCGCAGCACGTCGTCGACCGGGCGCGAGGCCAGGTCGCCGCGCAGGCTCGGGATGATGCAGAAGCTGCAGCGGTGGTCGCAGCCCTCGGAGATCTTCAGATAGGCGTAATGGCGCGGCGTCAGCTTGATCCCGCCGCCGGGCATGGCCGCGATATCGGCGAAAGGGTCGGGCTGGGGCGCAGTCCGGTGCACCGCATCCAGCACCGCGTCATAGGCCTGGGCCCCGGTGACGGCGGCGAGGTCGGGGAACCGCTCGCGCAACAACGCCTCTTCGGAGCCCATGCAGCCGGTGACGATCACCGGGCGGCCCGAACGGCGCGCCTCGGCGATGGCGTCCAGGCTCTCCTCGCGCGCGCTGTCGAGGAAGGCGCAGGTGTTGACGATCACCGCGTCGGAACCCGCGTAATCGGCAGAGGTGTCGTAGCCCTCGCCCTTCAGCCGGGTCAGGATGCGCTCGGAATCCACCAGCGCCTTGGGGCAGCCCAGGCTGACCATGCCGATCTTCGGCGCGCGCTTGGCGGCGATGTCGGACGCCTCGGCCATCCAGAAGTCCTGTTCCGTGTGCGGGGAGACGGACTATCTACGCGCTCGGCCCCGCATTTGCGAGCGCAGCGGGGACGCAGCCCCGCACTGCGCCCTACATCCAATCCTTCCACTTGAACCAGGCCAGCGGGATCAGGGTGGTGATGATGATCAGGGCGATGGCGTAGGGATAGCCCCACGCCCAATTCAGCTCCGGCATGTACTTGAAGTTCATGCCGTACAGCCCGACCACCATCACCGGCGGCACGCCGACGACCGAGGCGATGGTCAGCACCTTGACCACGTCGTTCTGCTCGATGCTGATGAAGGCGGTGGCGGCGTCCTGCAGCAGTTGCACGCGGCTGAGCAGGTTCTCCTCGTACTGCTCCAGCGAGGCGACGTCGGCGCGCACGGAATGCAGCCGGCTGAGCATGGCCTCGTCCAGCCAGTCCTTGCCGCGCTCGGCGGTGAACTGGGCCATGCGGCTGATGCAGACCAGGGTGTAGCGGGCCACCGACATCCGTTCGCTGGCGCGGCCGATCTGGGTCATGATCCGGCGCAGCAGCTTGGTGTCCTGGGTCAGCTTGCTCTTCTTGCCCGAGCGCGCCTCGTCCTGATGGAAGATGGCGTGGGAGGCCTTGTTCAGCTCATCGGCCGCCACCTCCAGCCGGTCGGCGGCGCGGTCCACCACCTCTTCCAGCAGGCGGGCGAAGATGTCGGGCGCGGTGCTGTGGTCGGTCGTCTTCAACGCCTCGGTGACGTTGTCGAAGGCGACCAGATCGGCGAAGCGCACGGTCAGGCAGACCTGTTTGTTGAGCACAAAGCCGGTCGGCGCCGTGAGGATGCTACCGTCCTCGGTGCGCACGAGCAGCGGCGCGCTCATGTACAGCGTGTCCTTTTCGACCCGGATACGGCTGGAAAGCTCGATCTCCTCCAGTTCCGCGCGGGTCGGCACCCGCAGGCCGCAGATGCGCTCGACCTCGGCCACCTCTTCCGGCGTCGGGTCCTGCAGATCGATCCAGGTGTGGCCGTTCAGCCCCTCCTGATGCAGCTGGTCGGCGGAAATTTCGCAGTTGCCGAGGTCAGGATAGGCTTGAAGCATGTATGAGAGCCTCAGCTTGAGATGAATCCGGTCCGGGCGGGCGAACCGCGGGACGCGTAGCGGAGCCTTTACACGTGGATCAAGACAAACGCCCCAATCATCGACCCGCCTTCGCCACGCGCGCGGTCCATGGCGGCCAGGAGCACGACCCCACCACCGGCGCGGTGATGGTCCCGATCTACGCCACCTCGACCTACGCTCAGACCTCGCCCGGCGTGCACAAGGGCTTCGAGTACAGCCGCAGCCACAACCCGACCCGCTTCGCCTTCGAACGCGCGGTTGCGGACCTGGAGGGCGGGGCGGCCGGGTTCGCCTTCGCCTCGGGGCTGGCGGCGATCTCCACCGTGCTGGAACTGCTGGACAGCGGCGACCACCTGATCGCCTCGGACGACCTGTACGGCGGCACCTTCCGGCTGCTCGACAAGGTGAGGAAACGCAGCGCCGGGCTCGAGGTCAGCTTCGTCGACCTGGGCGACCTGGCCGCGGTCGAGGCCGCCATCCGGCCCAACACTAAGCTGATCTGGGCCGAGACGCCGACCAACCCGATGCTGCGGCTGGCCGACCTCGCGGCCCTGGCCGCCATCGGGCGCAAGCACGGGCTGGTCACCGCCGCCGACAACACCTTCGCCAGCCCCTGGTGCCAGCGCCCGCTGGAGCTTGGCTTCGACATCGTCATGCACTCGGTGACCAAGTACCTGAACGGCCACTCCGACGTAGTGGCCGGTTGCGTGGTGGTGCGCGAGGAAGGCGCGCTGCTCGATCAGGTGCGGTTCCTGCAAAACGCCGTCGGCGGCGTGCTCGGCCCGTTCGACAGCTTCCTGGCGCTGCGGGGGGTGAAGACCCTGGCGCTGCGGATGGAGCGCACCTGCGCCAACGCCATGAAAATCGCTCGCTGGCTGGAAGCGCGCGGCGACGTCAAGCGCGTGATCTATCCCGGCCTGGAGAGCCATCCCCAGCACGACCTGGCCAAGCGCCAGATGCACGGCTTCGGCGGCATCGTCACCGTGGTGCTCGACCGCGACCTGGCGGGGACGACGCGGATGCTGGAGCGGGTCGCCCTGTTCACCCTGGCCGAAAGCCTGGGCGGGGTGGAAAGCCTGATCGAGCACCCCGCGATCATGACCCACGCCTCCATCCCGGCGGTCCAGCGCGAGACGCTGGGCATCTCCGACAGCCTGGTGCGCCTCTCGGTGGGTATCGAGGACGCCGACGACCTGATCGCCGATCTGGAACAGGCGCTGGACTAGGCTTCCTTCTCCCCTTGCGGGAGAAGGAAGGGGCCCGCGGGTCGATAGACGCGTGAGAAGGTTGAGGGGTCGACGGAGGCTCAACACCTTGCCGTGGCGAGACCCCTCACCCTCCCAGCCAAGGCTGGGCCCCTCCCTCTCCCGCAAGGGGAGAGGGTTCGGGTGCTTGCGCCGTCCCGTCCCCTCGCCTAACTGCGGCCCATGACCACCGACGCCTCACGCCTGACCCAGCTCGGCCAAGCGGTCGCGGCCCCGGACAGCCCGGAAACCGCGGTGCTGGAGCGCGTGCCCAACCCGCAACCGGACACGCTCTATGGCGTGCGCTTCACCGCGCCGGAATTCACCTCTCTGTGCCCCGTCACCGGCCAGCCGGACTTCGCCCATCTGGTGATCGACTATGCGCCCAAGGACTGGCTGGTGGAGTCCAAGTCGCTCAAGCTCTACCTGCAGAGCTTCCGCAACCACGGCGCCTTCCACGAGGATTGCACCGTCGCCATCGCCAAAAAGTTCGCGGCGACGGCCGAGCCGTTGTGGCTGAGGATCGGCGGCTACTGGTATCCGCGCGGCGGCATCCCGATCGACGTCTTCTACCAGACCGGGCCGGTCCCCCAGGGCCTGTGGCTGCCCGACCAGGGCGTGCCGACCTATCGCGGGCGCGGCTGAACCTTTAAGCGCCCGGTGTCGCATCCTTGACCCCAAACGGGTCTAACTGCGTAATCCAGTTTCACGGGATCGGGCTGCTTGAGCGACGCCGGCTACGCCATCGAACTGTCCGCGGTGATCGTGGCGGCGACGCACGGCAGCCCCCGCGTGCTCACCGTCAGCGATGGCGACGCCATCCCCTCCGGCCCGTTCCAGCCTGAGCACCGCACCCTGGAGCTCGGCCTGCGCGCCTGGGTGGAGGCGTCGACCCACCATCCCCTCGGCTATGTCGAGCAGCTCTACACCTTCGCCGACCGGGACCGCACTATCGGGGGCGATCTGCGCACCATCGCGCTCAGCTATCTGGCCCTGACCCGCGAGGCGGAGGGCGACCGCGACGTCGGCGTGGCCTGGCGGGACTGGTATCTCTACTTCCCCTGGGAGGATCGTCGCGAAGAGGCCGCCGACCCCGTGGCCGAAGTGATCGCTCCGCGCCTGAACGCCTGGGCGGACGAGGCCCCCGACGCCGAGACCCGCCGCACCCGCCGCCAGCGCGCCCAGATCATGTTCGGTCTGGACGGCTCGCCCTGGAACGAGGAAGCGGCGCTCCAACGCTACGAACTGCTCTACGAAGCCGGCCTGATCCCCGAGGCGGCCCGCGCGCGCTCTCTCTCCCCCGACCGGGTGCTGCCCAATCCCGGCAAGCCCATGGTCCATGACCATCGCCGCATCTTGGCCACCGGCCTGTCGCGCCTACGGGCCAAGATCAAATACCGCCCCGTGGTGTTCGAACTGATGCCGCCGACCTTCACCCTGCTCCAGCTCCAGCAGGCGGTGGAGGCGCTGGCGGGCCGGCGGCTGCACAAGCAGAACTTCCGCCGCCTGGTGGAAAGCCAGGGCCTGATCGAGGAGACCGGCGAGGTGCTGGCCGACACCGGCGGCCGTCCCGCGCGCTTGGTCAGGTTCCGGCGCGAGGTGCTGCTCCAACGCGCCGCCGCCGGAACGCGGCTGTCGCTTTCCCGCGCGGGCTGACCCTTCAAGCTCGGCTGTTTCGCCGCACCCGAAATCCGCACGGCCAAATGCCGCATAACAGGCATCTGACGCAGAGCGTTAATTGTTGCAGAGTGGAAATAGGTCCGCCGCATCAACGCATCCGGCGAACGATCCAGTCTGGAGCAGGGCGGTGGGGGAAACGGCTACGGCGCAGGGGCTTGCAGAGCAGCTTGTGCGTTCGCGCGCCCTGATCCCGACGGGTGCTCAAGGCGTCTACGGGCACGGCGAAGACTTCAGTTTTGCAATAGAAGGCCTGTCGCGGGCGATCAATCGCCTGTTCGGGCGCCAAGCGGAACGAATGCGGTTCCCGCCGGTGACGCCTCGCGCCGATCTCGAACGCATCGGCTACTTCCGCAACTTCCCCCACCTGCTCGGCACCGTGCATTGCTTCTGCGGGGACGAGCGCACGCACCGCGACCTGGTGAAGACCCACGACGCCGGCGGCGACTGGACCGGCGCCCAGGCGGCCAGCGATCTCGTACTGACGCCGGCGAGCTGCTACCCGGTCTATCCCGCCATGGCGGCACGCGGCGTAGTGCCCGAGCAAGGCTATACGGTGCAGGTGCAGTCGCACTGCTTTCGCCGCGAACCCTCCACCGACCTGGCGCGGATGCAGTCGTTCCAGATGCACGAGTTCGTGCGCATCGGCTCGCCCGAGCAGGCCTGGGCCTTCCGCGAAGAGTGGACGGAACGGGGCCGTGATTTCTTCGCCGCCCTGCGCCTGTCCGCCGAACTCGAAGCCGCCAACGATCCGTTCTTCGGCCGCGCCGCCGGCGTCATGGGCCAGGGTCAGCGGCAGCAACAACTGAAGTACGAACTGAAGGTGGCCATCAACGACGCCGCCGCGACCACCGCCTGCATGAGCTTCAACGCCCACCTGGATCATTTCGGCAAGGCGCTTGAGCTTCGCACCCCCGATGGCGAGGCGGCCCACACCGCCTGCGTCGGTTTCGGCCTGGAGCGCATCGCGCTCGCCCTGTTCCGTTGGCACGGTGTCGACCCCGCCGCCTGGCCATCGGACGTCTTCGACCTGCTGGACGGCTGAACGTGACGATCACCTTCCCCACGCCTGCGTTCGACACGCACCCGCTGCTGCTGGCGCGCCGCGCCGCGCGTCGGGTGAAATGGGCCGTCTTTCAGTACCGCAACGCCGCCAATATCCGTCTGCTCAGCCAATTCGAAAGCCTGGGCGACAACTGCGAGTTCGCCAGCCTGCAGAAGAGCTGCGGCGTCGACCTGCCCGGCATTTTCAAGTGGATGGGTACATCCGTTTCCAGCCTCGTCGAAACGTTGGACAACGACCTCGCCGGCGCAGACGACATCGCCAATCTGCGGCTCGAGGTCCATCCCGGCAATGCCGAACACATCCTGTATCACCGGCTGTACGAAGCGAATTCGCACACCTTCGCATTGGTCGGTTCGGACGAGCCCGAGAAGATCCTGCAACGCCAGCACCGTCGCTTGATCTTGCTGAAACGGAAGTTCCTGGAGGACGTGCGCGAGGGGCGCCGTATCTATGTCTTCCGAAGCCTGCGTCCCGTGAGCGAGGACGAAGCCCACACCCTGCACGAAGCGCTCGGCCGCAAGGGCCCCAACACCCTGCTCTGGGTTCGCCCCGCCTCTACAGCTGGACAGGTAGGACTGGTGGCGCGCCGCGCCGATGGACTGCTGGTCGCCGACATCGACGCGCTGGCCGCCTACGAGACAGGCATGACCGTCGCCAGTCGCCAATGGGCGCCGATCCTGCGCAAGGCGCGCGCGCTGGCCCACGCCCATGACGGTCGTTTCCCTTCGGGAAGGGCCGCATGACCCTGCTCGCCGTGACCGATCTTGACCGGCTGCTGGACCTCGTGCGCGAAAACGTCGGGACCCAGGCTAAAGCGCTCGGCCCATTCACCCGCGCCGCCCAGGTCCGCGGCTGGGACTCGGTGGCCATGGTCAATGTACTCTTCGCCATGGAAGAGGCCTTCGGCGTCGAATTCAATAGCGCCCAGATGGAACGCGCGGACGGGGTGCCCACACTGCTCAAGCTCCTGCACGAGGCTCGCGGCGGCTAAGGCTTGGCGGCTCCGCGCTCGGTGTCGCAGCCAGGACACCCGCGACAAAATCGTCAGGCCGCCCTTGCCTTGTGCTCAGACGTAGCATAAGTGGCTTCTGAAGGATCGGTCCCTACGTGGGAACGCCGCCCCAGAAATGCTCAAAGAGAGCATAAGCAAGGAAGCGCCGCATGTCGTTCGCTTTAGCTCCCCGTTCCGCCGCCCCACAACGGCTTGTGGACGCGGCTGCGCTTTATGCGCGGGTCGGCGGCCATATCCCCAAGTTCGAGTGGGACAGCTTCGCCGACGACGCAGCGGCGATCGAGCGGCTGAAGAGCGAGCGGGACGCCATCGTGCTGGCCCACAACTACCAGACCCCGGAAATCTACCATGGCGTGGCCGACATCGTCGGCGACAGCCTGGCCCTGGCGCGCGAGGCCGGGAAGACCAGCGCCTCGGTGATCGTGATGGCCGGGGTCCACTTCATGGCCGAAACCGCCAAGATCCTGAACCCAGACAAGACGGTGCTGATCCCCGACGCCCGCGCCGGCTGCTCGCTGGCCGAGAGCATCACCGCCGCCGACGTCCGCGCGCTCAAGGCCCAGTACCCAGGCGTGCCCGTGGTCACCTACGTCAACACCTCCGCCGAGGTGAAGGCCGAGACCGACGTCTGCTGCACCTCCGGCAATGCGAAGAAGGTGGTCGAGACGGTGGTGCGCGAGTGGGGCGTGAACCGCGTGATCATGATCCCCGATAAGTATCTGGCCGCCAACATCGGGCGCGAGACCGGGATCGAAATGATCACCTGGGACGGCGCCTGCGAGGTGCACGAACGCTTCACGCCGCAGGACATCGCCGAATACCGCGACGCCATGCCGGGCGTGGTGGTGCTGGCCCACCCCGAATGCCCGCCCGAGGTGGTCGCAGCGGCCGACTATTCGGGCTCGACCGCCGGGATCGCCGACTACATCTCCGGCCGCAAGCCCAAGAAGGCGGTGCTGATCACCGAATGCTCGATGGCCGACAACATCGCCGCCCTGAACCCGGAGACCGAGTTCCTGCGGCCCTGCAACCTCTGCCCCCACATGAAGCGGATCACCCTGAACGGCATCCGCCGCTCGCTGGAGACCCTGACCACCGAGGTGCTGGTCGATCCCGCTATCGCCGCCCGCGCCCGTCAGGCGGTGGAGCGGATGCTGACGATCTGAGGGCGCGGACCATGAAGCAGCGGACCATGCATCGGGACGGGGCGCCCATCGTCATCGGCGCCGGCGCGGCGGGGCTGAGCGCGGCTTTGCGCTTGGCCGAGTACGGTCCGGTGACGGTGCTCTGCGCCGCCGACCTCGGCCAGCAGGCGGCCTCCGCCTGGGCCCAGGGTGGGGTCGCCGCCGCCGTGGGCGCGGACGATGCGCCCGAACTACACGCCCAGGACACCCTGGCCGCTGGAGACGGCCTGTGCGCGCCGGAAGCGACGCGCCGCATCACCGCCGCCGGCCCCTCGGCCGTAGACCGGCTGGCCGAGATCGGCGCCCGGTTCGACCGCGCGGCGGACGGGTCGTTCAAGCTCGGGCTGGAAGCCGCCCACAGCCGTCGCCGCATCGTCCATGCCCAGGGCGACGGCACCGGCCGCGAGGTGCTGCGCGCCCTGGTCGAGGCGGCCGTCCGCACACGGAACATCATCCTGCTGGAGCGGATCGACGCACGGCGCCTGCTGCTGGACGCCAATGGCGCGGTCGCCGGCGTGCTGGCCGCCGACAGGGACGGGACGGCGCTCACCCTGCGATCCGGCCGGGTCGTGATCGCCACCGGCGGGCTCGGCGGCCTCTACGCCCACACCACCAACCCCTCCGGCGCGCTGGGCCTGGGCCTGGCCATGGCGGCGCGGGCAGGCGCTGTGCTGGCGGACATGGAGTTCGTGCAGTTCCATCCGACCGCGCTCGACGTCGGCCTCGACCCCATGCCGCTGGTCAGCGAAGCGGTGCGCGGCGAGGGTGCGATCCTGGTCAACGATCTCGGCGAACGTTTCATGGCCGGTCACGGTCGCGCCGAGCTGGAGCCCCGCGACGTGGTCGCGCGCGCGGTGTGGGCCGAGTTGACCGCCGGTCGCAAGGTGTTCCTGGACGCCCGCGAGGCCCTGGGCGAACGCTTCGCTGTCGCCTTCCCATCGATCACCGCCGCCTGCTTGGCGGCCGGCGTCGATCCCGCCCTCCAGCCGATCCCGATCCGGCCGGCGGCGCACTACCACATGGGCGGGATCGGCGTGGATGCGCACGGCCGCAGCACGGTCGCGGGCCTGTGGGCCTGCGGCGAGGCCGCCTCCACTGGCCTGCATGGAGCTAACCGGCTGGCCTCCAACTCCCTGCTGGAGGCGGCGGTGTGCGGCGAGGCCGTGGCGCGGGACGTGGCGTGCTTCACCGCTTCAGCGGGCACGCCCCGGACACAGCGCCTGCCGCCGCGCCCGGAGCCCGGCGTGGTGCGCGCGATTCTGGACGCCCATGCCGGCGTGCTACGCGACGCGACGGGGCTGCAGGCGGCGCTGGCCGCTCTGCGCCCGCTGGCGTTCGGCGAGGGCCCGCAAGCCGACCCAGCCCTGGCCGCCCTGTTCATCGTCATCGGCGCCCTGGCGCGACTGGAGAGCCGCGGCGGCCACTTCCGCACCGATTATCCAGCCCACGCGGCGGTCGCGCGCTCCAGCCGGCTGGCCCTGACGGACCTGCTGGCAGAGCCGGTGGCCGTGGCGGCGTGATCTCCTTCTCCCCTTGCGGGAGAAGGAAGGGGCCCGCGTCGCGCAGCGGCGTGGGAAGGTTGAGGGGTCTTGCTGCGTTTTCAGCGCCGAACGTCCGTCGACCCCTCACCCTCCCAGCAAAGCTGGGCCCCTCCCTCTCCCGCAAGGGGAGAGGGGTGCATGCTTGCGTCGCTTCACACCTTGCGGGAGAAGGGACATCCGCCCGTTCCCGACAAGGGGGATAAGGGCCTTGGAGCTACGCCGCCTTGCCTGAAGCCCCCTCGCCAGAACTCGCCCCGCTCGCTGGCCGCGTCGCCCTGGTCACCGGCGCCTCGCGCGGCATCGGCTACGAGATCGCGCTGGGCCTAGCCAAGGCCGGCGCGCATGTGATCGCCACCGCCCGCACCCAGGGCGGCCTGGAAGAGTTGGACGACGCCATCCTGGCCGCCACCGGCGAGCGCGCCACCCTGGTCCCGGTAAACATCACCGATGGCGCGGCCATCGACCGCCTGGGTGCGGCCATCTACGAGCGGTGGAAACGGCTGGACATCCTGATCTCCAACGCCGGCGACCTCGGCCTGATCACGCCCCTGGCGCACCTGGACCCCAAGGTGTGGGAGCGGTCGCTGGCGGTGAACATGACCGCCACCTACCGTCTGGTCCGCTCGATGGACCCGCTGCTGCGGCTGGCCCCGGCCGCGCGCGCCATCTTCATGAGTACCGGCGTCGCCTCCAAGCCGCAGGCCTTCTGGGGCGCCTACGCCGCCACCAAGGCCGGGATGGAGGCCATCGTGCGCACCTATGCCGACGAGACCGACAACACGCCGATCCGCTGCATCCTGTTGAGCCCCGGCCCTATGCGCACACGGATGCGGATGCAGGCCTTCCCGGGCGAAGACCCCAACGACCTGACCCCGCCCGACGCCATCGTCCCCCTGGTGCTGGAACTGGTCACGGGCGAGCGCGAAGACCCGAAGGTCGAATTTGTCCGCTACCCCGAGTGGGCGGCGAAGCGAGGCTGAACCGATGGCCGATCTGGCGATCTATTACGAACATCCCGAGTGGTTCAAACCGCTGTTCGCCGTGCTGGAGAAGCGCGGGGTGAGCTGGATCCCGCTCCCGGTGCAGGAGCACCTGTTCGACCCGTCCGACCTGCGCGCCCCCGCGCCGGTGGTGCTGAACCGGCTGGCCATGTCGTCGTTCCTGCGCCAGGACGAGCACGCCATCTTCTATTCCCAGGCGCTGATGGCCCACTACGAGGCGGCCGGCGCGCGGGTGATCAACGGCAGCGCAGCCCTGGCCATCGACACCTCCAAGGCGCGGCAGATGACCCTGCTGCGCTCGCTCGGCCTGCAGATTCCGGCCACCGTGGTGATCCACCGCTCGGCCGACATCGTGCGCGCAGCCGCCGAGTTGCGCTTCCCGGTGATGGTCAAGGGCGACATCGGCGGCTCCGGCGCCGGGATGGCCCGCTATGACAGCCTGGAAGATCTGGCCGCCTTCGCCGAGGAGAACGGCTGCCCGACCGGCATCAACGGCGTGACCCTGGTGCAGGAATACGTGCCCGCCCGCGACGGCCGGGTGATCCGCTGCGAGACCCTGAACGGCAAGTTCCTCTACGCCATCGCCCTGAACGGCGCGGGCACCACCTTTGACCTCTGCCCGGCCGACGTCTGCATGGCCGACAAGCCGTCGATCACCATCGAGGCCTACACCCCCTCCCCCGAGATCATCCGCGCGGTGGAGGCTGTGGCGCGCGCCTCGCACCTGGACGTGGGCGGGATCGAGTACATGGTCGACGACCGCGACGGGGTGGAGCGATTCTACGACATCAATGCGCTCTCCAACTTCGTCGCCAACCCGCTGGACGTACTGGGCTACGACCCGCACGAGAAGCTGGTGGACTTCGTGGTCGACGAGATCGCCAAGACGCGGAAGGTCGCCGCATGAAGTACGGCTTCTGGGCTCCCGTCTTCGGCGGCTGGCTGCGCAACGTCCCCGACGAGGGGATGTCGGCCAGCTGGGACTATATGAGCCGGCTGTGCCAGCGGGCCGAGCAGATCGGCTACGACCTGACCCTGGTCGCCGAACTGAACCTGAACGACATCAAGGGGACTGACCAGCCGGCGCTGGACGCCTGGTCCACCGCCGCAGCCCTCGCGGCCGTCACCAAGCGGTTGGAGCTGATGGTGGCCGTGCGCCCGAACTTCCACCACCCCGCCCTGTTCGCCAAGCAGGCCGCCAATATCGACCGCATCTCCGGCGGCCGGCTGGCGCTGAACGTGGTGTCGTCCTGGTGGGCGGACGAGGCCACCCAGTACGGGCTGCAGTTCGACCAGCACGACGACCGCTACGCCCGCACCCGCGAGTGGCTGCAGGTGGTCGACGGCCTGTGGACCCAGACCCCCTTCAGCTTCGAGGGTGAACGCTACACGCTGAAGGACGCCATCTGCGAGCCCAAGCCGGTGTCCAAGCCCCGACCGACCATCTATGCGGGCGGCGAGTCGGACTCGGCCAAGACCCTGATCGCCACCTATTGCGACGCCTACGTCATGCACGGCGACGAGCCTGAATTCATCGCCGCCAAGATCGCTGACATGCGCGCGCGCCGTGAGGCGCTCGGCCTGGGACCGATGATCTACGGCATGGCCGCCTACGCCATCGTCCGCGACACCCAGGCGGAGGCCGAGGCCGAGGTCGAGCGGATAACCACGCTCGACACCCGCGCACCGGGCTTCGCCAACTTCGAGCAATGGCTCTCGGGCACCGAGCTGGAGCGCGAGCTGAAGATCAAGGAATACAGCGTCTCCAACCGCGGCTTGCGTCCCGGCCTGATCGGCACGCCCGAGCACATCCGCGCCCGCGTCGCCGAATTCGAAGCCGCCGGGCTGGACCTGCTGCTGCTGCAGATGAGCCCGCAGCTGGAGGAGATGGAACGCTTCTCCGCCCAGGTGATCCAGCCGGTGGGGGCGGAGGCGGTCGTCGCCTAGGAGGCGTTGTGCGTCCTTCGAGACGCCCCTTCGGGGCTCCTCAGGATGACGAAACTTGGTGCATTCCAAAAACATTTGTCATGCTGAGGAGCGGCTTGGCCGCGGTTCGAAGCACGCACCCCGCTAAGTCCCCGCCCTCAACGGACGCCCGCCCATGACCCAGCCCGATACGCCCTGGTGGAAGGGCGCGGTGATCTACCAGGTCTATCCGCGCAGCTTCCAGGACAGCGACGGCGACGGGGTGGGCGACCTGAAGGGGATCATCGCGCGTCTGCCCTATATCGCCAGCCTCGGCGTGGACGCGATCTGGCTGTCGCCCGTGTTCGCCTCGCCCATGGCCGACTACGGCTACGACATCGCCGATTACCGCGCGATCGACCCGCTGTTCGGGACGCTGGAGGACTTCGACGCCCTGGTGGCCGCAGCCCACGCGCTTGGCCTGAAGCTGATCGTCGACCAGGTCTATTCCCACACCTCCGACCGGCACGCCTGGTTCGCCGAAAGCCGCGCGAACCGGACCAACCCCAAGGCCGACTGGTACGTCTGGGCCGACGCCAGGCCGGACGGTTCGCCGCCCAACAACTGGCAGGCGGTGTTCGGCGGCTCGAGCTGGACCTGGGACGGACGACGCCAGCAATACTATCTGCACAACTTCCTGGCCGAGCAGCCGGACCTGAACTTCCACACCCCGGCGGTGCAGGACGCGATCCTGGACGTGGCGCGGTTCTGGCTGGACCGGGGCGTGGACGGGTTCCGCCTCGACGTGGCCAACTGCTTCGCCCACGACCCGGCCCTGACCGACAACCCGCCCTCCCACCGCGCCGACGCGGTCAAGCCGCACGACATGCAGCTCCACATCCACGACCGTGAGCAGCCCGAAGCCCTCGCCTTCGCCGCCCGCCTGCGCGCCTTGGTCGACGAGAAACCTGGGCGCATGACCGTGGCGGAGTTGTTCAGCCATCGCTCGCTGGAGGTCACCGCCGCCTTTACCGGCAGCCCGTGCGGCTACCACACCGCCTACAACTTCCTGTTCCTGGGCGAGCGGTTCGGGGCCGCCTTCCTGCGCGAAGGGGTGGAGACGCTGATGCGGCTGGCGCCTGAGGCGTGGCCGTCCTGGGCCTTCTCCAACCACGACGTGATCCGCGTCGCCAGCCGCTGGGCCGCCGGGCGGCCGCAGCCGCAGTTCGCCAAACTGCTGTTCGCCCTGCTGACCACCCTGCGCGGGACCGCCTTCGTCTACCAGGGCGAGGAGCTGGGCCTGCCCCAGGCCGAGGTGCCGTTCGAGCGGCTACGCGACCCAAATGGCGTCGCCTTCTGGCCCGCCGACAAGGGCCGTGACGGTTGCCGCACGCCCATGCCTTGGGCGGCGGACGCGGCGCATGGCGGCTTCAGCGCGACCGAACCGTGGCTGCCGCTCGACCCCGCGCATCGCCCGCTTGCGGTGGACCGCCAGGACCGCGATCCGGACTCAATGCTGGCCTTCGCCCGGCGCTGGCTGGCCTGGCGGCGAACGGAGCCGGCGATGAGGACCGGCGACCTAGCCTTTATCGACGGACCGGCGGAGGTGCTGGCCTTCGTACGCGGCGGCGAACGGCTCTGCCTGTTCAACCTCGGCGAAACGGCGGTGCGGTTCACGCTTCCAGCCGGCGATTGGCGCGTCGCGTTCGATCTTGGCGGACGACTCAGCGACGGCGGCGTGGAACTGGCTCCGGCATCCGGCCTGATCCTCGCTTCGGCTTGATCCCGAGCTTCAACCTGACATCCGCCTTGAGCTTGCGCGGGAGGAAGGTCGACCAGA
>Ga0302314_10009261_pt1 | contig 17462 bp, 17 predicted proteins | sample III_Palsa_N2_3_FD_200533 | JGI IMG/M metagenome (GOLD analysis project Ga0302314, IMG submission 200533) | Peat permafrost microbial communities from Stordalen Mire near Abisko, Sweden - III_Palsa_N2_3 | ecosystem: Environmental > Terrestrial > Soil > Palsa > Peat permafrost | place: Sweden...
CGGGTCGCGGGCGCTCAGGTCGGCCACGCGATTGAGCCGCGCGGGGGCGAGCAGGTCGGCGAAGGTGACGTCGGCGGCCACCTCGGCCGCCGCCGGCAGGTCGAACACCGGCTTGGCCGGGTCGCCGAAGACCTCGACGTCGAACTGGGGGTCGGATACGCCCGACTGACCGTCGGAAAGCAGCGCCACCAGGGGGTCCGGCAGATCGAGGGTGGCGGGATCCACAGTCTCCAGTAATGCCTTCAACGCCGCCCGTTGGCGGGGCGCGGGCGTCGGCGCCGCCGCTTCGTGGCCATCGCCGGCCACGGCGTAGTTGAAGTTCACGCCGCCGATCAGCTTGGCCGCCGCATCGATCTCATAGCGATGGAACAGATAGATGGGCACGATCACGCGCCGCAGGTCCGAGGCCGGCGCGCCGGGAGGAAGGTTGGCGAGGCCGAACCGGCCAAGCGCGATCCGCCGCACCGCCAGGGCGTGCTCCAGCCCCGCCACCGCGTCCGGGCCATCGTCCCACAGCGCGCCGTCGGGATGGGCCGAACCGGCCGGGCGCGAATCGTCGTCGGAGACGAATTTCATGCCGTGGGCATAGCCGTCCTCCAGCAGGGCGTTCAGCGCGGCTGGCTCGTCGGTACCGGGTGGGAACTGGGCGTAGAGCCAGCGCACCGCGAACTTGTCCCAGGTTCCGATGCCCACCGCGTAGGCGTCGCTGAAGTCCAGGCCGCCGCCGACGATGCGCACCCGTGGCGGCGGATAGTCCATCACCGAGGCGCGGTCGTCGAAGGTGCTGCCGGCGAAGTTGTGGTTGAAGCCCAGCGCATGGCCGGTCTCGTGCGCGGCCAGCTGGCGCAGGCGGGCGAGGACGATCGTCTGCGGGTCATTGGGCCCGCCTTTGCCCGTCCCCGCCGCGCCCAGCAGGCCCAGGTAGATCATCAGGTCCTGGCGCGCGCGCAGCGAGCCCAGCAGCACCGAGCCCTTGATGATCTCGCCCGTGCGCGGATCAGCGATCGGATCGCCGTATGACCAGCCACGCGTCTGGCGATGCACCCAGTTGATGAAGTTGTAGCGCGCGTCCAGCGGGCTCATGCCCTCCGGGGCGACCTCGACGCGGAAGGCGTCCTCGAAGCCGGCGGCGTCGAACGCCTGCGACCACCAGCGCGCCCCTTCGACCAGGGCGTCGCGGATCGGCTCGGGCGCGGCGCGGTCGACGTAGAACACGATCGGCTTGATCACCGGCGAGCGCGCGGCGGTGGGATCGGTCTTCTCCAGGCGGAAGCGGTGGGCGAGCCTCAGCGCAATCGGCGCGCCGAGCGGCGCTCCGTAATCGGTCACGAGGTGATCGATCGGACCGACGCGCGGGTCGGAGAGGCGCGGCTCGAAGCCTGGCTCGGGCAGCTTGATCAGCGAGTGGTGGACGACGAGGGTGACCGCGTGCGGGTCGGGCACGATGCCGCGCAGCTGCGCGCCCGGCTCGTCGCCGGTGAACGTCTGGTTGGCGTCGAACTCGAGATTCTCCGGGAAAGCCTGGACGGTGTCGAGATCGGGGTGGCTCAGGCCCGCGTCCAGCTTGAACGCGCCCTGTTTGGCGTCCTTGAGCGTCTCGGCGACGCCGAACGCGTCGCGATCGAGCCAGCCACTGACATCCACAAGCGACGTTCCACCCGGCCCCTCGGCGATGACGTCACCTGCCCAGACGGTGGAGTGGGCGAAGGATTGGGAGACGGCCCGCGCCTCGTCGGCGGAACCCGATCCGGCGCGAAAGCCGTCGTTCTCGTACTCGGCCAGGATCTTCTTCCCAACCCGGCGGAAGACGATGATACGGGTGGGGCCGGGCTCAGATCGGTCCAGGCCCACCGGCGTCGAGCCCAGCCCCGCGCGCAGGTAGACCTGATAGATGTACCGCCCGGCGACGCCGTCGGCGGCGGGCGGCGGCAGGAGCAGCAGGACGCGGGCGCCCGACTTGTCGACGTAGACGGGCGCAAGACCATCGAGCCGCTGCAGGCCGGCCGTTGCCGCCGCGAAGCCGGTCGCCGTCTGCGCCCGGGCCGGCGCGGCCGTGAGGACCAGCGCCGCCAACACGGCGTGAAACCAGCGGTAAAGCTTACGATCCATTGTCCGAGCCCTCCGCCCGCATCGCGCATAGCCGAACCGTTGCGGCGACGCGAGCCACGCGCTCGGCGGTGTCGCCAGGGCGCGATCAGTTCTCGCGCCACCTGGGGAAGACGACTATCAGCAGTCCCACGCTCGCGGCGACGCCGGCCAGGGCGCCGAGGGCCTTGGCGATGGCGTCGGGCACGCCCGGATCGCGACCGGGCGCCAGCGCCTGTGCCAGCTCCAGCAGGACCGCCGCCGCCACGCCGGCCATCCCGATGAGACGCGGGCGGCTCGGATAGGCGGCGACAAAGGCGGCGGTCGTCACAAAGTAAGCCCCGAACCGTTCGAGTTGCGCCGGGCCCAGATGAGGGCGGAGGCTCTGCGGTCCCAAGGTCGCGAACACGATGAACGCGGCGAGCGACCAGGCGATGGCCACGGCGCCACGCCGGGCGATCGTGTTCAGCTGCGACGCATTTGAGGAGGCCATGGAGCGTGGATGCCAATCGAGTAAGCGCTGAATTGTGACGGCTCTCCAAACACGGGCGCCGCGTTTGCCGATGGCCTTCAGGGAGGATAAACGGGGTCGGGGGCTGCAGAGGCGCGCCGCGATGCATCCGGTGATCATCTTGGCCGCGGTCGCGGCCTCCGTCAGCGCGCCTCCGGTGGACACTGGGGGCGCGTCGAAGACGGCCGCGTTCGTCGGTCAATGGCGCCTGAGCGAGATCGGCGGCAAGGTCGGTTGCACCGTCTCGCTGAGCGACGCGCCGGCTGGGCAGAGCAACCTGCTGCAGGTTCCCGGCGCCTGCGCCCGTGCGTTCCCGCCACTGAAGGATCTCAACGCCTGGGAGGTGAACGGCAGCGGCGACATCAGCTTTTCCGGCGGCCCCGACCACCAGAGCGTCGTCTTCAAGGGGCCCGCCGGCGGTCCCTATGAAGCCAGGGCGCCCGACGGCTCGGCGTGGCGCCTGGAGCCCGCCAAGAAACCGTGATGCTTGCCGCGCGGCGGGGCCGCCTTATGATCGGCGGCTAGGCTGGGTGGAAATCGGGAGGCGACATGTCGAGGCGGGTTTTGGCCGGGCTGGCGGCGGCGCTCCTGACAGCTGCAGCCCACGGCGCATTCGCGCAAGCGTCGAGCCCTCCAGCCGCGAGCGCGCCCACGCCGCTCCCGCCCAACGATTACTCGGACAAGGCGGCGTGGCTGTGCTGGCCCGGCAAGACCGGCAACGCCTGCGACGTCGACCTCGCCACCACAGTGGTGAACGCCGATGGCTCGACGCGCACCGAGCCGTTCAAGGCCGATTCAGGCGCGCCCATCGACTGTTTCTACGTCTACCCCACGGTCTCCCTCGACCCCGGGCTTCTCGCCACCATGAACATCGAGCCGGCGGAGACGCGGGTGGTGGAGCAGCAGTTCGCCAGGTTCGGCGCGAGCTGCCGGCTGTATGCGCCGATGTATCGCCAGTTCACGCTGACGGCCCTGTTCGAGGCGATGCAGGGACACCCCCTGCCGGGGACCACCAGCGAGCGACCGACGACGCCGTACGATGACGTGCGCGACGCGTTCGCCTACTATCTTGCCCACGAGAACCATGGTCGCGGCTTCGTCCTGATCGGCCATTCGCAGGGCTCGAGCCTCCTCACGCAGCTGATCAAGAACGAGATCGACGGCAAGCCCGCCGTCGAGGCGCGCTTGGTCTCGGCCATCCTGATGGGAACCAGCCTCGTGGTGCCGAAGGGCGCGGATGTGGGCGGCGACTTCAAGACCGTTCCCCTCTGCCGGAACGCCAGCCAGGTCGCCTGCGCGATCGCCTACGCCTCGTTCCGCGACAACAGCCCGCCGCCGGACAACTCCCGCTTCGGCCGGCCGCGCACGCCGGGCGAGGGCCTCGCCGCCGCCTGTGTCAATCCCGCCAATCTTTCCGGCGGCGAGGGCGCACTGCACAGCTATTTCGGCGTGTCGCGCTCGATCGCCCCCACCGCTGATGCGCCCATCGATTGGGACAAGGGCAAGACCATCGCCACGCCGTTCGTGAGCGCGCCCGGCCTCATCACCGCTCGGTGCGTTTCGACGCCACAGTTCAATTATCTGGCCATCCATGTGAAGGCCGACCCGGCCAGTCCCCGCACGAGCGACATTCCCGGCGACATCGTCGTGGGCGGCCAGGTGATGAAGGACTGGGGCCTGCATCTGATCGACGCCAACCTGGCCATGGGCAACCTGGTGGATCTCGTGCGCCAGGAAGGCCACGCCTGGATCGTGGGCAAGCCCTGAGCGCTGCCGTTCAGCGCCGTTGAGGATCTTCCTTCTCGGCAAGATCGCCAGCATCACCCATTGGCTGGAGGACGCCGCTGCGGCCTTCGCCGCCGAGGGTCATGCCGTAGCGCTGGGCGTAACGCGGCGACCGTGGGTCAACCTCGCCGTCGAGAGCGCTCTGGCCGGTCCGCTGGCCGCTCGCCTGGTCAGCCGCGTGCGGCGCTTCCAGCCGGAGGTCATCCTGGCGATCGGCGGCTACCATGTCCCGCCGGCGATCCTGGCGGCGCTGGCCGCCCTGCCTGGACGGCCCCCGCTGGTAGGCTGGGTGGGCGACCTGTTCGACGGGTCCGCACGCGACGCCGCAGCCCTGTTCGACGCGGCGGCCTACACCGACAGCGCGCTCGTGAGCCGGCACGAGACGTTGGGGTTCAAGGCCAAGGCGCTGTTCCTGCCGCACGCGGTCGATCCCCAGGCGTCGTGGCTGCGCCCAGCCGTGGCCGAGCGGCGCGCGCGCATGGCGTTCGTAGCCAATCCCACCGCCCATCGATGCGCCGTGGTCGACGCGCTCGATGCGCCGATCACCTTGCATGGCGCCGGGTGGCGGCCGGCGTCCCGGGTCGAGCACGAGGTCCACGCTCGCCGCGCGGCGAAGCGCGAGCTCGGCGCGATCTACGGCGCGCATCTGGCGGCGCTCAACATCCGCAACGAACACAATGTGCTGGCCGGTCTCAACCAGCGCAGCTTCGAACCCTGCCTGACCGGTGCGGTGATGGTCACCGACGACCAGCCGGACCTGGAACGCTGTTTCAACCCCGGCGTCGAGGTGCTGGTCTGGCACGACACCGATGAGCTCAACGCACTCTACGCCCGCCTCCGCGGCAACCCGGCGCAAGCCGCCGCCGTCGGCGAGCGCGGCCGGCGTCGGGTGCTGGCCGAGCACACGTACGCGCGGCGGCTGAAGACGCTCATCGACGCGCTCGGGTGAGCGATGACCTCCTCCCTCCCGTTCATGGGGCCTTCATAGGGAGGGTGGCCGAGGGGCCGGGTGGGGCTCTCCGGGCTGTGCTCAACGCTGAAAGGCCCCACCCGGACTTCGTCTCATCCCTCCCTCCCCATGGAAGGGGAGGGAGGGATGAGCGGCGGCGGAACCCGAAGCTTTGCACCAGAGCAGCGCCACGCACCGCCCCTTCCTAAGCTGCGTGCGAGCGGTCTATGAACGGGCTACCATGAGCCACAAGGAAAGCCCGACCGAGGTCTTCAAGCGCGCCCTGGCGCATGCGGCGCGGTCGCTGGCCGAGCAGCCGGACCTGGAGGTGGTGTTCTCCGGCGACGGGCCGGCGCTGGTGGGTCACCGGGCCGTGCTGCCGCACCCGCCACGCGAGCTCTCCGGCCCCGAGACCACGCGCATCCGCGGCCTCGCCGACCAGATGGCGCTGAGGGTCGCCCACCACGACGGCGCCATCCACGCCAGGGCCAAGCCCAAGTCGCTGGAAGGCGCGCTGGTCTATGACGCCCTGGAGCAGGCCCGGATCGAGGCCATCGGCGCCAACGCGCTCGCCGGCGTGCGCGACAACCTCGCCGCCGTGCTCGAGCAGAGCGCGCTGCGCAAGGGCCTCAACCACCTGGGTGATCGCACCACCGCGCCGATGGCCGATATCGTCGCCCTGATGGTGCGCGAGCGCCTGACTGGCGTCCCGCCCCCCGCGGCGGCCAAGGCCCTGGTGGATTCCTTCCGCGACGAGGTCGAGGCCAAAGCCGGGCCGGATCTGGACCGGCTGACCGGCGCGCTGGAGGACCAGAAGGCGTTCGCCCGCATCGCCCGGGCGGTGGTGCGCGATCTTTCCATGGGCGACGACCTCTCCGACGCGCCCGACCAGGACACCGAGGAGGAGGAGAACCAGGACGGCGAGGCTGAGGCCTCGAACGAGAGCGAGGGCGACGGCGAGGACCAGTCGCCGCAGGGCGCGTCCACCGACGATTCCGAGAAGAGCCACCGCGAGTCGGAGACGGCCGAGAGCCAGCTTACCGAGACCGAAGACGACGAGAACGCCCAGGCGTCCGATGACGAGGTCGACATGACCGAGGGCGACAAGCCCGCTCGTCCGGATATCAAGGATGCCGGGCGCCCGGAACCCGCCTACAAGGTTTTCACCGCCGAGCACGACGAGATCGTCGCCGCCGACGAACTATGCGAAGCCGACGAACTCACGCGCTTGCGCGCCTATCTCGACCAGCAGCTGGCCAGCCTCTCCAACGTCGTCTCGCGCCTGGCCAACCGCCTGCAGCGCAAGCTGCTGGCGCAGCAGAGCCGCGCCTGGAGTTTCGACCTCGAGGAGGGACTGCTGGACGTGGCGCGCCTGACCCGGGTGATCGTCGACCCCACCGCGCCGCTCTCGTTCAAGCAGGAAGAAGAAACCGAGTTTCGCGACACCGTCGTCTCTCTCCTGATCGACAATTCCGGCTCCATGCGCGGTCGGCCGATCATGGTGGCGGCGGTGTGCGCCGACATTCTCGCCCGCACATTGGAGCGGTGTGCGGTCAAGGTGGAGATCCTCGGCTTCACCACCCGCGCCTGGAAGGGCGGGGCCTCACGCGAGGACTGGCTGAAGGCCGGCAAGCCGCCGGCGCCCGGCCGCCTCAACGACCTTCGCCACATCATCTACAAGTCGGCCGACGCGCCGTGGCGGCGGGCGCGCAAGAACCTCGGCCTGATGATGCGCGAGGGTCTGCTCAAGGAGAACATCGACGGCGAGGCGCTGATGTGGGCTCACCAGCGCCTGATCGGGCGCACCGAACAACGGCGCATTCTGATGGTCATCTCCGACGGGGCGCCGGTGGACGATTCCACCCTGTCGGTGAACTCGGGCCACTATCTGGAGCGCCACCTGCGCCGGGTGATCGCCGAGATCGAGACCAAGTCGCCGGTGGAGCTGATCGCCATCGGCATCGGCCACGACGTCACGCGCTACTATCGCCGGGCGGTGACCATCGTCGATGTGGAGCAGCTGGGCGGGGCTATCACCGAACAGCTAGCCGCCCTCTTCGAGGACGAGCCGCGGGCCGTGACCCGCGCCACCGCCGGCCTGCTGGCCGCGCCGCAGACCGTGCAGGGCGCTCCCGCCAAGGTCGCCGCGCGGCGCGTGCGAGAAGCGGTCACGTGAAACCGGTCTGCGTCGCCGACTACCGCGAGGCCGCGCGACGCCGACTGCCCAGGGTGCTGTTCGATTACATCGACGGCGGCTCCTACGCGGAGACCACGCTGGCGGCCAATGTCGCCGACCTGCAGGCGCTGCGCCTGCGCCAGCGGGTGATGCGCGATGTCTCGCACCTGTCGATGGCGACGGAGGTGTTCGGCCAGGCCCTGGCCATGCCGGTGGTGCTATCGCCGATCGGACTTGCCGGCATGTATGCGCGGCGCGGCGAGACCCTGGCGGCGCGCGCGGCCAACGCGGCCGGCGTCCCGTTCAGCCTGTCGACCGTGGGCGTGTGCTCGATCGAAGAGGTGGCCGCCGCCGCGGCCCCGCCCTGGTTCCAGCTGTACATGATCCGCGACCGCGGCTTCATGGCCGATGTGCTGGCGAGAGCCCGCGCCGCGGCCTGTCCGGTGCTGTTGTTCACCGTCGACCTGCCGGTGCCGGGGGCGCGCTATCGAGACATCCGCAGCGGCATGACCGCCGACACGGTGGGCGCGCGCCTGCGCCAGGCCTTCGATGGCCTCGCCCACCCCGCCTGGCTCTGGGACGTGCAATTGCGCGGCGGTCCGCACACGACCGGCAACATCGCCGCTGCCGCCCCCGATCTCAAATCGCTGACGCAGTTCTGGAGCTGGATCGGCCGCAACTTCGACCCGAGCGTGACCTGGAAGGATATCGACTGGGTGCGCGAGCGCTGGGACGGCCCGCTGGTGATCAAGGGGATCCTCGATCCGGAGGACGGGCGCGAGGCGGCGCGGTGCGGCGCGGACGGGATCGTGGTCTCCAACCACGGCGGTCGACAGCTCGACGGCGTCCTCTCCGGCATAGCCGCGCTGCCGGCGATCGCGGCGGCGGTGGGCGATGACTTGACCGTGCTCATGGACGGCGGTGTTCGCTCCGGGCTCGATGTGCTGAAGGCTCTGGCCAGCGGGGCCAAGGCCTGCCTGATCGGCCGCGCCTGGGCCTTCGCCCTGGCGGCGGGCGGTGAGGCGGGGGTCGCCCATATGCTGAACATCCTGCGCGCCGAACTGCGCATGGCCATGTCGCTCACCGGGTGCGTGGACGTGAATGCGGCGGACGATAGCCTGCTGCAGGGTCCCGCGCCGCCGCGGATCTGCCCTTCGTGAAAATCGAGCGGATCGAGACCTTCCTGGTCCCGCCGCGTTGGCTGTTTGTGCGCGTCGACTGCGAGGGCGTGATCGGCTGGGGCGAAGCCAGTCTGGAGGGCCACGCCGAGGCCGTCGCCGGCGCCTTCGAGGCGCTGCGCGACCGGTTCCTGGGGGCCGATGCGCGCCGCATCGAGGATATCTGGCAGATCGCCTATCGCGGCGGCTTCTATCGCGGCGGTCCGGTCTTGATGTCGGCCTTGAGCGGCCTGGACCAGGCGCTGTGGGACGTGAAGGGCAGGAGCCTGGGCGTGCCCGTCTGGCAACTGTTGGGCGGGCAGGTGCGCGACCGCGTTCGCGCCTACGCCTGGATCGGCGGCGACCGGCCGGGCGAGGTGTCGGAGGCGGCGGCAGTGAGACGCGAGCAGGGCTTCAAGGCGGTGAAGATGAACGCCACCGCCGAGCTCGGTTGGCTCGCCAGCCCGTCGGCGCTCGATGGCGTGTTGGAACGCGTGGCCGCGGTTCAGGCCCAGGGCGTAGACGTGGCGCTGGACTTTCACGGCCGGGTCCACAAGACCATGGCCGGGCAGCTGCTCGCGCTCCTGGCGCCGATGCGCCTGCTGTTCGTGGAAGAGGTGCTGCTGAGCGAGCAGATCGAGGCGCTGGCTGAGCTGAAGGCGCGCACGGCCATCCCCTTCGCGTTGGGCGAGCGGCTCTATTCGCGCTGGGATTTCAAGGCGGTGCTCGAGCGCGGGCTCGCCGACATCATCCAGCCGGACCTGTCCCACGCCGGCGGAATCTCGGAGGTGCGGCGCATCGCGGCGATGGCCGAGACGTACGATGTCGCGGTGGCGCCGCACTGCCCCCTCGGGCCGCTTGCGCTCGCCGCCTGCCTTCAGATCGCGGCCTCCACCCCCAACCATGCCCTGCAGGAGATGTCGCTCGGCATCCACTACAACGCCGGCCACGACCTGCATTCGTTCGTCGAAAATCCGGAGGCGCTGACACCGGTGGATGGCGCGCTGCCGATTCCGACCGGACCGGGCCTGGGTGTCGTTATCGACGAGGCCGCCGTGCGTGCGGCGGCCGCCGCACCGCATCGCTGGCGCAATCCCGTCTGGCGCGACCGCGACGGCGCGCTCGCCGAGTGGTGAAATTCAGGCCGTCTGGCTGCTCAGCTTGGCCTTGATCTGGCGCTTGATCTTGAGTGCGCGCGGCGAGAGGGCCTCGTCGCTGGCCTTCAAGAGGAAGACGTCCAGGCCGCCCCGGGCGTCCAGGGTGCGCAGGGCGGCGTTGGTGATGCGCAGGCGATAGTTCTGGCCGAGACTCTCGGACTGAACCGTGGCGGGACACAGCGCCGGCAGGAACCGCCGCTTGGACTTGATGTTCGAGTGGCTCACTCGGTGGCCGGTCATCGGACCGACGCCGGTGAGTTCGCAGCGGCGTGACATGGCGCGAGGCTTTCGCAAGGCAAAGAGGATCACGCGGGGGGCAGGCCTCGCGCGGGGAGGCGGCGATATAGGCCAAGGGCCGTCCGTACGTCAAGGTTGGCGCGTCGCTGGCGCGGCGTTGGCGTTAGTTCGGGAACCAGACCGCGATGTACTTGGAAAAGAAGTCCGCGCCATAGGTGAAGCCGAACCACACCGCAACGCCGGCGACGGCCGCCGCGGCGAGCCAGAGCAGGAACCGTAGCATCAGGATCAGCCCCCCGGGCGATACGTCCGCTTGTTGGGACGCCTGCCTCCCCGTCCGATCGACGGAGAGGCGACGCCTTCGTCTCGTATGTCGCGCGGCGGCGGCGGGTAGCAATGTGACAATCTGGCGCTCCCCCCCCCGCGTTTTGAAGTTCAGTGGCCGATCTCGCGGCTGACGCCGTTCTCCTCATGATTGAGCCGGGCCTGTTCGCCCGGGGTGATGTGGCCGCCGTCGCGGGAAGCATCGAAACGCTCCTGCGCGCGGATGCCGCGATCCTGGGCGCGCAGATCGTGGGCCTGGACGCCGGTCAGTTCACCCTCGCGGCGCTCATGAGCGATGCGGTGGCTCTGGTGGGCGAGGCGGTGGTTGACCTCGGCCCGCCGGGGGTGGCGCCCCTGCCAGCGGGTGGTCGCCGAAGCACCGGTCGTCCCGGCGACGGCGGTGGCGAGACTGAGGCCGAGGATGGCCAGTTTGAAGCCCTGGGTCATGGATGTATCTCCGTTGATGTGCGTTTGCGGTGAAGCCGCGGAAGACACATCGCAGACGCCGCCTGAACGGCGCCGCGCCGGAGCGTTCACCGGGCGTTCAGGCGCCTCGCCATCGATGGAGAGGGACCGTACATGCCTTGCGAGATCAGGGTCCTGCGAGCCGGCGACGAAGCTGTGCTGGCCGATGTCGCGCCGGGGGTGTTCGACAACGCTGTCGATCCTGGCCTGACGCGGGCGTTCCTCGCCGATCGCCGCCACCACATCGCCGTGGCCATCGATGCCGGCGTCGTCGTCGGGTTCGCCAGCGGCGTCGACTATGTGCATCCAGACAAGCCGGCGGAAATGTGGATCAACGAAGTGGGCGTTGCGCCGACCCATCAACAGCGCGGCCTTGGACGCGGCATACTGGGGGCCCTGCTGGGCGTCGCTGAACAACTCGGCTGCGTGAACGCCTGGGTGCTGACCGACGAGACCAACACCGCGGCGCGCGCCCTCTACGCCTCGCTGGGCGGTGTCGAGGGGGCCTTCTATCAGGGCCCTTCGATGATCGGGTTCGAGTTCGACTTGGCGCGAACAGACGGCGATGACATGCTGCGCGCGATTGAACGCTGAACCCTCGGCGGCGTCGGTCGGGGGCGACGTCCGCATCGCAGATCGATGGAGATTCGCCGTTGTCCGGCTCTCGCCTGTCCCCGATCCTCGCGCTCGTCGCCGTGGTGCTGTGCGCCGGCCATGCCTGCGCCTATCCAGCCGACAAGCAGGCCGGCCAGTGCTTCCTGTCGCGCAACGTGAACAACTTCACGGCGCCGGATGATCACACGGTCTATGTGCGCGTGGGCGTGAACGAGATCTACCGCCTCGATCTGATGACCGATTGTATCGACATTCCCTTCCGCCAGTCGCTCGGCCTGGAATCGATGCCGGGCAACCCCTGGATCTGTTCCCCGCTCGACGCCACCATCGTCACGCGAGACACCGGGATTCCCCAGCGATGCCCGGTCAAGGCGATCCAGAAGCTCACGCCCGATCAGGTCACCGCCCTGCCCAAACGCGATCGCCCCTGAGCGGTCCGGCCGCCGTCGCCGCCCCTCCTAAGGTCCGGACGTCCGTGAGACGGCCGCATCGATCGGACGATCGCCAACGCGGCTGAGGTATCGACGGCGATCACCCGGGGAGTCCGTGTTCGTCGTAGCCGAGTATTTCTTCTGCGCTGCGCGTATCCGCGTCTGGCAACGCGGAGTGGCGGCGGCCGAGCCATCAAAATGTTCCGCGATGCTCCCTGCCGAGCGCCGACGTCGCTCCTGTTACAATCGCACTCTGAGCGCGGCGGTCACAGCCGCGGTAAGGCTTTCGCCGGTCAGCTTGGCAAGCTCCCTCGCGTTCAGATGCATGCGAGCAGACCGAGTCGAAGCGTGGCGATCAACCTACCACCCAGCCCCCGTGCGACCAATCATGAGAGGCCGCGCTGGCGCTCACGTCGGCGGTCCGCCTCCGTCCAGGAAGGCGAGCATGGCGGCGTTGAAGGCGGCCGGGTCCTGGAGCATGGCGAAGTGGCTGAGGCCCGGCAGGATGACCAGCCGCGCGCCGGGGATAGCGCGGGCCAGGTATTCGGTGTGGGCGCGCTTGATCGCCTCGTCATGGTCGCCGTCGACGATGGCCACCGGCGTGGTGATGCGGGCGAGGTCGGCCTGCGTGTAGTTGGGTTCGGTCTCCCACATCCGCCCGATGGCCTGCGAGAAGGCCTCGAACCCCGACGGCGTGGGCGAGACCAGCGCGTACTCTCTCGCTGCCTGCGCCTCGAAGCGGGAGAAAATGGAGTTGGTCCCGACGTCGGTGGCGACGCCGCTGGGATCCATGTTGGCGGCGAAGGCGAACACCCGCGTCAGCCGGTCCGGGTCCTTGAGCGCCATGACCAGGCCGATGATCGCGCCATCGCTCCAGCCGACCACGGCCGCGCGCTGGACCTTCAGCGCGTCCATGACCGCGACCACGTCTGACGCCATCAGCTCGTAGGTGTAAGGCCGAGCGTCCCGCGTGCTGCGGCCGTGGCCGCGGCTGTCGATCAGGATCACCCGATGACCCGCGCCTGTGAGCGCGGGGACCTGGCCTCCCCAGTAGTCGCTGTCGGCGAGGCCGCCATGCAGCAGGATGACCGGCGATCCCGCGCCATAGGTGGCGAAGTAGATGCGAGCGCCGTCGTGGGTGACGTAACCCGAGCTCTCGGCCCGCGGCAGCGCCGCCGGCGCCGGCAAGGTCTGCCACAGCGACGCGGACCATGCCGGCGCGGCCCAGAGCGCCACCAAGCCGAACACCACCGCCAACAGCCGTTGCACCGTCTTCCCCTCCCGCGCGGCCTCGAACCAGCCCTCGCCATTGTGTCCAATTCCGTTTCAGATACAATACCTTGTAGGGAACAAACGCTGAATTGGCGGCGGTCGCTGATTCGGTCATGCTTCGTTGCGTTCCTGTTCATGGATGCCGGCTGTGATCGTTAAGGGTTGGTCTGCGACCCCTGCGCTTGCCAGAATCGGCCGCTCCCACCACATCGCGCCATCATGAGCCACCGCCCTTCCGGCCTTGCGCCTTCCGACCTCGTGGCGGTGCTCGGCCCCACCAACACCGGCAAGACCCACCTCGCCGTGGAGCGGATGCTCGGCCACGCCTCGGGCATGATCGGCCTGCCTCTCAGGCTGCTGGCGCGCGAGATTTACGACCGCGTCGCGCGGGCGAGAGGCGCCTCGGCCGTGGCCCTGATCACCGGCGAGGAGAAGATCGTCCCGCCCCGGCCGCACTATTTCGTCTGCACGGTCGAGGCCATGCCGCTGACCCGCGAGGTGGAGTTCCTGGCGGTAGACGAGATCCAGCTCGCCGCCGACCCCGAGCGTGGCCACGTCTTCACCCAGCGCCTGCTGCATGCGCGCGGCCGCTTCGAGACCATGCTGTTGGGCGCCGGCGCCATGGCCCCGCTGATCCGCCGCCTGTTGCCGCAAGCGCGCATCGAGACCCGGGAGCGTTATTCCAGGTTGACCTGGGCCGGGGACAAGAAGCTGAGCCGTCTTCCGCGGCGTAGCGCCGTGGTCGCCTTCTCGGCGGACGAGGTCTACGCCATCGCCGAGCTGATACGGCGTCAGCGCGGCGGGGCGGCGGTGGTGATGGGATCGCTGTCGCCGCGTACGCGCAACGCCCAGGTGGCGCTCTACCAATCGGGCGAGGTGGACTTCCTGGTGGCGACCGACGCCATCGGCATGGGGCTCAACATGGACGTCGACCACGTGGCGTTCGCGGGTCTCACCAAGTTCGATGGCAAGCGCACGCGCGCCCTCCATCCGCATGAGGTCGGCCAGATCGCCGGGCGCGCCGGTCGGTTCCGCACCGATGGAACGTTCGGCGTCACCGCCGCCTGCGAGACGATGGACGACGACCTCATCGCCATGGTCGAGGAGCACCGTTTCGATCCGGTGGAAGCGGCGCAGTGGCGCAACGGCGCGCTGGACTTCGGCTCGCTCGCCAGCCTCCTGCGCTCGCTGGCCGCCGCGCCGCCGCGGGAGGGCCTGAAGGCCTCGCAGGAGGCCCTGGACGAAACCGTGCTGCGTCAGCTGGCCGCCGACGAGGACATCGCTCGCCGGTGCGCCGACCGGTCGGCGATGCTGCGCCTGTGGGACGCTTGCCAGACGCCGGACTTCAGCAAGACCACGCTGGACGATCACATCCGGCTGGCGCGCGACCTCTTCGGCCACCTCACCACCGGCGCCGGACGCGTGCCTGAGGACTGGATGGCCCAGCGCCTTGCCCACCTCGATCGGCTGGACGGCGAGATCGACGCCCTCTCCACCCGGCTGGCTGGCGTGCGGACCCTGGCCTATGTGGCCAATCGCCCGGACTGGCTCGCCGACCGCGCCCATTGGCGGGGCCGCAGCCGCGACCTGGAGGAGCGGCTCTCCGACACCCTGCACGAAAAGCTGATGGCGCGGTTCATCGACCGGCGAACCAGCGCCCTGTTGCGCGGCCTCGGCCGGCGCGAGGATCTGCTCGCTGGGGTCGGCGCCGACGGCGCGGTGACCGTGGAAGGCCATTTGGTCGGGCGTCTGCGCGGCCTGGTGTTCGACGCCGAGCGCGGCCTGGGGGCCCTCGAGCAGAAGGCGCTGTGCGCCGCGGCCGAGCGCGCCGTGGCCCCGGAAGTGAACCGCCGTCTGGGGCGCCTGGCGGCTGAGCCGGACGACGCCTTCGCGCTCGATCCGAACGGGGTGGTGCTGTGGCGCGGCGAGGCGGCGGGGGCGCTCGCCGGCGACCAGCCGTTCAATCCCGCCGTACGCCTGTTCGGGGAGTTGGGCTCGCACTCCGCGCGCGAGCGCGCGGCCCGACGGCTGGAAGCCTTCGTGGCGGCGGAGGCGGGTCGGCGGCTGGTCGCCTTCAAGCGCCTTACAGACGCCGTGGCCGGCGGCGCCATCCGCGGTCTGGCGCGCGGGCTCGCCTATCGGCTGATCGAGGCGGGAGGGGTAATCGACCGCAGGACGGCCGAGGCCGACGTCGCCAGCCTCAGCCAGGCCGAGCGGCGCGCGCTGCGCGCGCTGGGCGTGCGCATCGGGACCTTCGCGGTGTTCCTGCCCAGCCTGCTCCAGGCGGATGCCGCCCTGTTCGCCGCCGCCTTCTCGGCCCAATCCGCGCCTGGATGGTCCTCGCTCGGCCCAGGGGTGCGCGCCCTGCCGTCGCCGGCCCCTCCGGCGCGGGCGCTGGGCCTGCGTGGACTGCTGCCGGTCGGCAGGCTGGCCGCGCCGGCGGACCACCTGGAGGCGCTCGCCGACATCCTGCGCCGCGCGCCGCGCGCCGCCGGAGCGGTGGTGCTCGATCCGGCCGCGCGCCAGTTGCTTGGCTGGACCGAGCCGCAGATGGGAGAAATCCTGCGTGGCCTGGGCTATGCGCCGGTCAGGCGGCCGCTCGCCGGCGGCGAATCGGCCTGGAAGCGACGACGCGATGCGGTCCGAGGCGCTCCGGCCGTGCCCGCTTCGCCGTTCTCGGCGCTGGCGGCGCTCAAGGTGGCGATGCCGTCGAAACGACGCCGGCGCCCGCGCCGGCGGGGCGCGGGCCTTGCCTGAGGACTCGTGCCGCATCGACGTCTGGCTGTGGCGCGCCCGCTTCTTCAAGACCCGCACCCTGGCAGCGACTCAGATCGAAGCGGGCCGCATCCGCGTCGTGCGCCGCGGCGAGGCGACACGGGCCGACAAGGCTTCACGCACCATCCGGCCCGGCGACGAACTGGTGTTCGCCCTCGCCGGCCGGGTTACGGCCGTGCGCGTGCTGGCGCTGGGCGAGCGGCGCGGGCCGCCGGCCGAAGCGCGTGCGCTCTATTCGGCCCTGGAGACGTGAGCGTGTACGCCCGCGCCATTGACTTCGCCCGCGCCCCGCTGAAAAAGACGCCTCCGCATTTTCAAGCGCGCGCTGCGAACGCCACGAGTTTTTGATGACCTACATCGTCACCGACGCCTGCATCAAATGCAAATACATGGATTGCGTGGAAGTGTGTCCGGTCGACTGCTTCTACGAAGGCGAGAACTTCCTGGCCATAAGTCCCGACGAGTGCATCGACTGCGGGGTGTGCGAGCCGGAATGTCCGGTCGACGCCATAAAGCCCGACACCGAGGACGAGCCGGACGGCAAGTGGCTGAAGATCAACACAGACTATGCGCGAATCTGGCCCAACATCACGGTAAAAGGGCCGCCGCCGCCGGACGCGGCCGAGTTCGAACGCGAAACCGGCAAGCTGGAGAAGTACTTCAGCGAGAAGCCTGGCAAGGGTTCCTGACGCCCGCCGCAACTCTTTCAATCCCAAGGTTTTTGTGCTAGCGTCCTCGGGAGGTCGCGGCCCGTCTTAGGTCGCCCGCCCCTTCCAGCCGGCTCAGGGCGCCGCCGCGGGACGGACTTTGGCCTTGGGAAGACCGTTCCGGAGCTTTGGAGCAGCGGGTCCGCGGTTTCGCGGCCGGAGTTTTGTATCGCTTTCAAGGATCCGGCGGGGGGCGAACGCCGCGGGCGCCTTTTGTGCGCTCGCGCTATTGATGAAAGGAACTCTGCTGAAATGAGCGTCAAGATCGAACTCGACTACAAGATCGGCGACCATGTTGTCTATCCGGCGCACGGCGTAGGCAAGGTGGTGGGGGTCGAAACCCAGAGCGTCGCCGGCATGTCGCTCGAGGTCTATGTGATCACTTTCGACCACGAGAAGATGACCCTGCGCGTCCCGACCAAGAAGGCGCGCACGGCTGGACTGCGTGCGCTGGCCGAAGGCAACGTCGTCTCCCAGGCGCTCACGACCCTCAAGGGCCGCGCCCGCGTGAAGCGCACCATGTGGAGCCGCCGGGCCCAGGAGTATGAGGCCAAGATCAATTCCGGCGACCTGATCTCGATCGCCGAGGTGGTTCGCGATCTGCACCGCTCCGACAGCCAGCCCGAACAGTCCTATTCCGAGCGTCAGCTCTATGAATCGGCCCTCGATCGCATGGCCCGCGAAGTCGCCGCCATCGAGCGCATCGACCGCGACGCCGCCGTCACCCTCCTGCACAAGTCCCTGCAAAAGGCGGCCTGAGGGCGATTCAACCCTCCCTCCCCTCCTGGGGAGGGACAGGCAGCGAGAGCGGCCAGG
>Ga0302314_10009265_pt1 | contig 17453 bp, 17 predicted proteins | sample III_Palsa_N2_3_FD_200533 | JGI IMG/M metagenome (GOLD analysis project Ga0302314, IMG submission 200533) | Peat permafrost microbial communities from Stordalen Mire near Abisko, Sweden - III_Palsa_N2_3 | ecosystem: Environmental > Terrestrial > Soil > Palsa > Peat permafrost | place: Sweden...
TGGACTCCACCAGCCGCATCATGGACCCGCAGGTGATCGGCGACGAGCACTACACCGTCGCCCGCCGGGTGCAGGAAGTGCTGCAGGCCTACAAGTCCCTGAAGGACATCATCGCCATCCTCGGCATGGACGAGCTGTCCGAAGACGACAAGCTGACCGTGGCCCGCGCCCGCAAGATCAGCCGCTTCTTCAGCCAGCCCTTCTTCGTGGCCGAGCAGTTCACCAACACCCCCGGCAAGTTCGTGGAGCTGAAGGACACCATCCGCTCCTTCAAGGCCATCGTCGACGGCGAGTACGACCACCTGCCCGAGCAGGCCTTCTACATGGTCGGCTCCATCGAGGAAGCCGTGGCCAAGGCCGAGACGCTTTAAGGACCGACTGATGCGCGGGTCGAAGGTTCTGCTGGCGGCGAGCGCCCTCGCGCTCATCGCCGGCGCAGCCTTCGCCGCCGATCCGCCCGCCCCCGCCGCGCCGGCCTTGGGCGGCGACCAGAAGGCCTACGTCACCGAGTTCTGCGGGCCCGTGGCGGCCAGCGACGCCGGCATGGGCGACCTGATGCAGCACCTCTCCCAGTGGGAGGCGCGGGGCGCGTCCGAGACCCGCGCCGAAGCCGCGCGGCCCCAGGACTCCGACGCCCCCGGCCAGCTCTTCCTGTTCAGGGAGGCCGGTTCGCCGTCGGCCTTCATCGATCGCCGCCGCGGCGTCTGCTCCCTGGTCTACGCCGGCCCGCACACGCCCGACGCGGTCCTGCTGGAGATGGCCCGCGAAAGCCTGCCCACGGGCGAGCGGGGCGGCCCGTCCCACTGGCGCCACGTCACGCGCAACAAGTTCGGCCCGCCGGGCCCCCTTCGCTACTTCCTCAAGATTGGCGAGAACGAGGGTTTCGGGCTATGCAGCACCATCTTCGAGGACCTGCGCCTCAGGGATGGCTCCCCGGCCACGATGGTGAGGGTTTCGACCTGCCGTCTCGGCCCAGATGAGAAACTCGACAATGGCTAAGTTCCACTTCTCCCTCGTCGCCCCCGAGCGCGAACTCTTCTCCGGCGAGGTCGATCAGGTCGACGCCTACGGGATCGAAGGCGACTTCGGCGTGCTGGCGGGCCACGAGCCCTTCATGACCGTGCTCCGCTCCGGCCTCGTCAAGGTGCGGGTGGGCGAAACCGTCACCGCCTATCAGGTGGACGGCGGCTTCGCCGACGTGACGCCGGAGAGCTTCACCCTCCTCGCCGAGCATGCGGTGGAGGACAAGGGGTTCGAGCGGGTCGAAAACACCCCGCTCCACTAGCCCAGGTCCCGCCCGGTGGCGCCCGTCGACATCCTGCTGAACGTCGGGGGGATCGCCGGCGTGCTCCTGGTGATGCTGGCCTACGCGGGCATCCACTTCGACTGGTTCGACCCGAAGAAGCTGGCGGCCCTCCTGATGAACTTCTTCGGCTCGGCCCTGATCCTTCTCTCCATGGTCAAGGCCTTCAACCTCTCCGCCTTCCTGATGGAGGCGTCCTGGGCGGCCATGGCGCTCTACGGGCTGGCGAAGCTGGTGCTGCGCCGATAATCTGCCCCCATGTTCCTCGAAGTCCCCGACATCCTGACCCCGCCGGAGCTGCTGCGCCTTCGGGAGATCGCGATGCGGTCCGCCTTCATCGACGGGCGGATCACCAACCCGCACTCCAGGGTCAAGAACAACGACCAGCTCGACTACGGCGACCAGGCCTACGCCGACTCCTCGCGCATCCTGGCCGGCGCGCTGCAGCGGAACGAGACCTTCCGCAACTTCGCCCTGCCCAAGCTGATGGCGCCGCCCATGCTCACCCGGTATGGGCGCGGCAAGAACTACGGCCTGCACTCCGATGCGCCCTTCATGCCCGTCGGCGAGCGGCCGCTCCGGTCCGACCTCTCCTGCACCATCTTCATCTCGGCGCCGGAGACCTATGAGGGTGGCGCGCTGTCGGTCCTGCTCGGCACGAAGAGGGTCGAGTTCAGGGGGCCCGCGGGCTCGGCCGTCATCTATCCGTCCAGCACCCTGCACGAGGTGACGCCGGTCACCGCCGGCGACCGCATCGTCGGCCTGACCTTCATCGAGAGCCGGATCGGCAGCCAGACCCACAGGGAGCTGCTGCACGAGCTGAACGAGGTGGCGGCGCTGGAGGGGCTCTCGATGTCGCACGAGAACTACACCCGCATCCAGCACGTGCAGTCGAGCCTGTTCCGGCTGTGGGCCGACGCGGGCTGAGACGCCGCGGTCGCTAGCCGAGCTTGACCTTCAGCCAGTCCAGGCAACTCTGCGCCACCGTCTCCCAGCCCGGCTCGCCGATCAGCCAGTGGCTCATGCCGTCGAACACCAGGAGGTCGGCGCCCAGCCGCGCGCCGGTCTGGCGGACGGTGGAGGGCGGGTGGATCAGGTCGCGCGCGCCAGAGGCGGTCAGCACCGGCGCCCGGATGCGGGCGGCGTCCACCTGGGTGGTCATGAAGGGGTCCAGCCACCAGTTCAGGGTCTCGAACAGGGCGCGGCCGCTCTCGGCGACCATCTGCCGCTGCACGGTCCTGCTGGCGGTCTTCTCCATCTTGTCGAGGCTATAGAGGCGCGCCACCGAATGGTCCGGCTCCACCGCCTGGGCCCAGAAGGGGCCGAGGGCGTAGAGGCCGAACGCCGAGGCCGCCTCCTCGAGGCTCGCTCCCGCCACGCCCCAGGGCGCGGACGGCGCCAGCAGCACCAGCGCCGACACCTGCGCCTTCGTCGCCGCCATCTGCGCCACCAGCCCGCCCATCGAGTGGCCGACCAGGATCGGCGGCGCGGGCTGGGCGCGGATCAGGGCGGCGAGGTCGGCGGCGTAGTCGCTCATGGAGATCTGCGCCACGACGCTGGAGCGCCGCCCGGCCTCGTGCCCCCGCAGGTCCGGCGTCAGGCAAGGGAAGCCCGCCGCCTCGAACGGCTCGCGGAAGCCGTCGAACGCCCAGCCGCCGCAGAAGGCGCCGTGAACCATGATGAGGGTCGGTTTCAACCGAGTTTCGCGCCGAGCCAGGCGTCGATGTCCGAGATCATCACGTCCGTGCCGGGCTCGTCGACGATCCAGTGGGCGTTGCCGGGATATTCGCGGTATTCGCCGCCGACCCTGGCGTACCTGGCCGCCGTGGCCCGGACGCCTTCGACCGGCACGGTGCGGTCCTGGCCGCCGGCGATGGTGAGGATGGGGACGGTGATCTTCGTCTCGTCGATGAAGCCGGTGCGGCCGGGATCCTTCTCCGGCCAGCGCAGGCCCTCGTAAACGCGCCCCGAATCATAGACCGCCTCGGCGTAGAGGGCGTCGTGACGCGCCTTGGGCACGCGGTTCAGGACGCCCCATTCGAACCCCGGGCGCCAGACCTTCAGCGGCCTGGTCTCGGGCCTCGGCGTGAACAGCAGGTTGGCGAAGGTGTAGAGGGTGCTGAGCTTGACCTTGGCGTCGCTCCCCGCCGGCCCGGCGGGCGTGATCAGCACGCCGGCGCGGCCCACGCCGCGCTCCAGCAGCTTCTGCACGATCAGGCCGCCCATGGAGTGGCCGAACAGCACGGGCTGGCGACCGGTCTCGAGGGCGATGGCGCGCGCCCAACCCTCGGCCTCGTCCACGTAGTCGGAGAGGGTGAGCCTGGGCAGCGCGGGGGAGGGGTTGTCCTTCACCCGCAGGTCGGCCTTCAGGGTCGGCGCCTGCACCGTCCAGCCGCGGGCGCGGAAGTCGGCGGCCATCCGGTCGAAGGCGCGGCCGGTGCAGCCGACCCCGTGGATCATCAGGATCGTTCCGCGGTCCGGCGTGGCCAGGGGCTCGCCGCGGGCGATGGGGCCGAACGCCTCGATCACCTTCAGATAGGCGTCGCGCTTGAAGGGGATCACGAGATCGGGCGCCTCCCCGATGTCGGCCCAGCGCCACTGGTCGAACTCGATCTGGTCGTGGGCGGCCAGGTTGATTTCCGAATCCTCGCCCTCGAAGCGGAAGGCGAACCAGGCCTGGGTCTGGCCGGCGAAGCCCTTCATGGCCTTGGAGCCGGTGAAGCCCTCGGGAAAGTCGTAGGTGATCCAGCCCGGCGCCCGGGCGATCACTGCGGCGGCGGCGATGCCCGTCTCCTCGTGCAGTTCGCGCCGCGCGGCGTCCAGCAGGTCCTCGCCGCGATCGACGCCCCCCTGCGGGAACTGCCAGATCTGCTCGCCCTTGCCGTCGGCGCGGCGACCGAGCCAGACCTTGCCCTCGGCGTTGAACACCACGATGCCGACATTCAGCCGGTAGCGCTTGGAGTCGAGGTAGACGTCGGTCATTTCCTCGCGATAGCGGACGCGGGCGCCAATTGATAGCCGCGTCCGGCCAGCCCCTGCGCCCAATGGCCCACCTCGGTGATGGTGACCGGATAGGCGAAGCCGGCGCCGAGGGCCTGACCGTGCTGCAGGGCGCTGGTCTCCAGCGCCAAGAGCTGCCGGTCGATGGAATCGCTGGCCAGCTGCTCGTCCACGATGGCGTCGGCCGAGGCGCGGGGCAGGCCGACCATGCCCTTGTGCGCCGCCGACCCGTCGTCGAGGAAGCCGAGGCCGCGGGCCTTCAGGGCGGTGGCGAAGACGGTCATGGCCGCATCGACCGTCACGAACCGGCCGCCGAGGTAGTTGGTCACGCCGAAATAGCCGCTGGCGCGGGACAGCAGCCAATCGAGCCGCTTGACCGTCTCCTCCTTGGGCGCGGAGGCCATGAGGGTGGAGGGGCCGGGATCGTTGTTGGGATAGTCGAGCGGCTCCATCGGGATTTCCAGGAGCACCTCGTGGCCGTTGGCGCGGGCGAGGTCGATCCAGCCCTGCAGGCCGTCGGCGTAGGGCACGAAGCTCAGGGTCACCTCGGCGGGCAGGCGCTCGATGGCGGTGCGGGTGGCCGCGGCGTTCAGGCCGAGGCCGCCGACCACCAGGGCCACCTTGGGCTTGCCGTTGTCGTGGAAGGGCCGGGCGTAGCCCTGGAACGGCGTCCTGCCGTCCTTGCCGATCATGGGGAGGGGGCCGCCGGGGCCGGGGGCGGAGAGGCCGGCGATGGGGGCGGGCGCCAGGGGCGAGGCGGCGGCGCGCGCCGGGAGCGCCGAGGGCGCCGGCTGGTGGGACGCGCCGCCGAGGGTCGCCCCCTGGGGCAGGGTGATCACGGCCTGGCCGCCCGCGTCGCCGCTCACGGCCGCGCCGGCGATCTGGGCGCCGAGGGGATCGGAGGCCGGAAGGCCGGTGGCGTCCTGCGCCGCGGCGGCGGCGTTAAGGATGGGGTTCAGCGGCTGGCCGTCGGGGCCGAGGCGGGCGCGAAGGGCGCTCGGCAGGGCCGCCGCCTTGTGCGCGGGCTCGAGCGAGATCTTGACCTTCGGCGCCCCGGCGTGGGGATCGCCGATCACCGAGATCAGGATCGCCCCGGCCACGAGGAACAGGACGGCCGCGCCGCCCACCGTGATCGCCGGATTGGCGAGGAGCGCCGGCAACCCCGCGGCGGACGCAGGCGCGGGGCCGGCCATGGCGGCGGCGGGACGTCGGGCGAAGGTGGGCGCTTTCAACATCGGGCTGGGCGATTCAGGCTTGGGGCGCGCGTGCCCCGGTTCGCCGCCAATGGTGAAGAAATACGGTTAAGAAGGGGGTAACGAAGGGGCGCGGGCGGCGGCCGCTATCTGCGGCGCTCAGTCCCTGGCGCGGACGAATTCCAGATGTTGCGCCACGACCTTGCCGGACGGCGAGGTGAGCTTCTCGTCGATGGTGAGGGCGTCCGGCCTGATCAGCTCGATGTGGATGCTCTGGCCCGCGCCCGCCCCGAGGTCGGAGACCAGGTCGACGGCGTGGGGGCCCGAGCGCTTCACCGTCACCGGGGCGAAGACGCCGTCGACAACGATGCGGGACGCCGAGCCGTTCAGGGGCGCACTGCCGAATTCGCTGGCGTCCACCACCGCGCCGTCGTGCTCCACCAGGGTCCAGGCCATGGCCGCGCCGTCGTCCTTGGTGACGTCGAGGTCGGCGGCGGCGGGGGCCGGGCCGGTCACCCCTTCGGCGAAATGGGATTTCGCCGGCAGCATGGCCCAGCGGCCGGCGAAGCCCAGCGGCTGCGGCGGCTGGGCGAAGGCCGGTCCCGCACAGACCGTCAGGGCGGCCAGCAGGGACGTGGCGCAGGATTTCGTTCGGACGCCCATCAAGAGTCTCCCCCGGGCGCCCAGACCCTGCGCCCCGCATCTGAAAGTCACGCCGGACCGTGCGACGTCGCCGCGGCTGCGTCAAATGCTTCCAGGGCGCGTCTCCGCGGTTCCTATTTCGTTTCGCCGTGAAGGCGCTACATAGGCGGATGCCCGCCGACTCAGGTCCCGTGATCGCTTCGACCCTCGGCGCGCTTGCGTCGGCCGACAGCGCGGGCGCCGTCCTGCCGCCCGCCCTGGCGGTGATCCCCGGCCCCCGCGCGGGCGTGGCGGACGCAGACGGCGAGCGGGACCTGCCCCCCGGCGAGGCGCGGTGCCTGATCCAGACCTCGCCCGTCATCGTCGCCCACGCCAGCCTGTCGGCCCGGCGGCTGGGGCTGAGCCCTCCGGCCCGCTCGCGCAGCCTGTTCGACGCGCTGGAGCTGTTCGCCTTCGTCCATCCGGCGCGGTTCTGCGCCCCCTCCGCCGTCGGGCTGGCGCGGGCGCTCGGCCAGCCGGAGCCCCGGGGCGCGGCGGCGCAGGCGAACACGCTGCGGGCGGTGTGTGAAAGCCTCCTGGCCGAACTGGCCGACCATCCCTGGCCCTCCCGCGAGGAGGCCGTCGCCCTGGCCGAGACGCTGCAGCGCGCGGGGTGGGCGTGGGGCGAGCTGGCGGTGCAGGCCCTGCGCTCGGCGCCGCTCGGGCGGGCGTGGCGCGGCTCGGGGCTGGACGTCTGGTCGCGCCTCCCCGAATGGGAGGAGTCCGCGCCGCTGGGCGAGCCCGGCTCCAAGCCGGTCAGCCCGGAAGCGGCGCAGGCCCGGCTGTCCGAACTTCTGCTGCAGGCCGGCCTCGACGAGGCCCGCCCCACCCAGTCGACCTTCGCCGCCGAGACCGCCTTCGCCTTCGAGGCCCGCGAGCGCGAAGGCGCCCCGCGCCTGATGCTGGCCGAGGCCGGCACCGGCGTCGGCAAGACGCTCGGCTATCTGGCGCCCGCCTCCCTCTGGGCCGAGGCGAACGGGCCGGCGGTGTGGATCTCCACCTATACGCGGGCCCTGCAGCGCCAGATCGAGCGGGAGAGCCACGCCATCTTCCCCGACCCCGAGGTCCGCGCCCGCAAGGCGGTGGTGCGCAAGGGGCGGGAGAACTACCTCTGCCTGCTCAATCTGCAGGACGTGACGCAAGGTGCGAGCCTCGGCGCCGGCGATCTGATCGGCGCGGGCCTGGTCAGCCGCTGGGTGCGCGCCACGCGCGACGGGGACATGACCGGCGGCGACTTCCCCGCCTGGCTGCCGAGCCTGTTCGCCATCTCGCCCATGGCGCAGGCCGGGCCGGTGAACCTGATCGACCGGCGGGGCGAGTGCGTCCACGCCGCCTGCCCCCACTACCGCACCTGTTTCGTCGAGAAGGCGATCCGCGCTTCGCGCAAGGCCGACATCGTCATCGCCAACCATGCGCTTGTGCTCACGCAAGCCGCCTTCGACGGCGCCCGCACCGCGCGGGGCAAGACGGCCGACGTGGAGTCGGCCAGTCTCAAGCGCGTGGTGTTCGACGAGGGCCACCACCTGTTCGACGCCGCCGATTCGGCCTTCTCCGCCTGCCTGTCGGGGCAGGAGACGGCGGAGCTGCGCCGCTGGATCCGCGGGCCGGAGGGGCGCCGGCGTGGGCGGGGGCTCGACCAGCGCCTGGGCGACCTCCTGTCGGAAAACGAGACCGCCTACGCCGCCCTCACCAGCGTGATCCACGCCGCCGCAGCCCTTCCCGGCGAGGGATGGTCCGGGCGCATCTCGCCCCTGCCGGACATGGACGGCTATGACATCGCGCCGACGCCGCACGGGCCGGTGGAGGCCTTCCTGGCCGCCCTCCTGGCCCAGCTGCGCGCCCGAGCCGACCCCAAGACCGACGGCGGCATGGAGTGCGCCGCCCGCCCGACCATCGACCCCGTGAAGGCGGTCGCCGTCGGCGCCGCCCGCGCGCTGCAGGCGGTGGAGGCGCCGCTGCTGGCCCTCTCCCGCGCGCTGGAGGACCTGCTGGATGACGAGGCGGATGAACTGGCCACCGGCGACCGGGCCCGGATCGAGGGCGCGCTCCGGGGGCTCGATCGTCGCGCGCGGATGCAGCTGCCCGCCTGGCGCGCCATGCTGCAGGCCCTGCAGGACGAGGCGGACGACGCCCTCTATGTGGACTGGTTCGAGGCGGTGTTCGCCCACGGCCGCGTCGCCGACGCCGCCTATCGCCGCCACTGGGTCGACCCCACCGAGCCGCTGGAGGCCGTGGTGCTGCGCCCCGCCCATGGGGTGCTGGTGACCAGCGCCACCCTGGCCGACATGTCCCACGACAGCCCCTTCGCCCTGGCAGAGATGCGCACCGGGGCCGCGCGCCTGCCGGAGATGCCCAAGACCCTGCGCTTGGCCTCGCCCTTCGACTACGCCGCCAATGCCCGCGCCATCGTGGTGACCGACGTCTCCCGCGACGATCCGCGGCAGGTGGCCGCCGCCATGCGCGAGCTGTTCCTGGCGGCGGGCGGCGGCGGGCTTGGCCTCTTCACCGCCATCAAGCGGCTGCGCGCCGTCTACGACAAGGCCGCCGCGCCGCTGGCCGAGAAGGGCCTCGCCCTCTACGCCCAGCACGTGGACCCGCTGGAGATCGGGGCGCTCGTCGATATCTTCCGGGCGGAGGAGGACGCCTGCCTCCTCGGCACCGACGCCGTGCGGGACGGGGTGGACGTGCCGGGGCGCTCCCTGCGCCTCCTGGCCTTCGACCGCATCCCCTGGCCGCGCCCGGACCTGCTGCACAAGGCGCGGCGCGAGCGGTTCGGCGGCCGGGGCTACGACGACGCCATCGCCCGCGCCCGCATCGCCCAGGCCTTCGGCCGCCTGATCCGCCGCGCCGACGACAGGGGCGTGTTCGTCATGCTCGACGCCGCCGCGCCGACGCGTCTGTTCTCAGGCCTGCCGGAGGGGGTCGAGCTGCAGCGGATGGGCCTGGTGGAGGCCGTGGAGCAGGTGCAGAGCTTCCTGGCGCAGGCGTGAACGCGTCCCTCGAGACGGGCGGCACGTCGACCTCCTCAGGATGACGAATGGGTTTGGATGGCCTAAAGCTCCTCACCTCGTCATGCTGAGGAGCGCATGGCGCGTCTCGAAGCACCGATCTGGAAGCGCATGAAACGCCTCATTCTCTTTCGCCACGGCAAGACCGAGCGGCACGCCCTGTCCGGCGAGGACTTCGACCGGCGCCTCACCGTGCGCGGCACCGAGGATGCGCACCTGATGGGCAAGGCGCTGGCCGAGGCGGGGTTCTCGCCGGACCTCGTGCTGGTCTCCGCCGCGGCGCGGGCGCAGGAGACCTGGGGGTCGGCGAAGGCCGCGTTTCCCAACGTCGCCTTCGAGGTCCGGCCCGAGCTCTACAATTCCGACCCGCGCGACCTGATGCGCATCGCCCGCAAGGCGCAGGGCGAGGCGGTGATGATCGTGGCGCACAATCCCGGCCTGCAGGCGCTGGCCGCATCCCTCGCCGAGGCGGCGGCTGACGAACGGCTGACCGGGACGGTAAGCGAAGGCTTTCCCACCGGCGCCATGGCCGTGTTCGATTTCGACGGCGAGGCGGTGACGGCGCGCGGCGTCTTCTTCCCCCGCGACCACGGCGGCGGCTCCGACCATGACTAAGGTCTACAAGATCATCTCCCGCGCCGAGTGGGCCGAGGCGGAGGCCGCGGGCGTGTTCAACGGCGGCGCCGTCGATCTCAAGGACGGATACATCCACCTCTCCACCGCGGCGCAGGCAGGGGAGACCGCCCGCCTGCACTTCAGGGGGCAGGCGGATCTGGTGCTGGTGACCCTGGACGCGGAGCAGCTCGGCGCCGCGATCAAGTGGGAGCCGTCCCGCGGCGGCCAGCTTTTCCCCCACCTCTACGGCGCCCTGAACCCCGCCGACGCCCTCACCGTGCGGGATCTGCCGCTGAACGCCGAGGGCTGGCCCGATCCCGGTCCGCTCGATCCTGGCGTGCTGGTGCTTTGAGCCTCGCCGACCTCGCCACCGTCGCCCTGCGCCGGCTCGATCCCGAGACCGCCCACGGCCTGGCGATCAGGGGGCTGAAGGCGGGCTTGGGCCCGCGGGACGCCGCGCACGATCCGATCCTGGCCGCCACCGTGGCCGGGCTGGCCCTGCCCAATTGCCTAGGCCTCGCCGCCGGCTTCGACAAGGACGCGGAGGTTCCGGACGCCATGCTGGCGGCAGGCTTCGGCTTCGTCGAGTGCGGGACGGTGACGCCATTGCCCCAGGCCGGCAATCCGCGCCCCCGCCTGTTCCGCCTGACGCAGGACCGGGCGGTGATCAATCGCATGGGGTTCAACAACCAGGGGCTGGAGGCCTTCGCCGCCCGGCTGGCGGGGCGCAGGCGCAAAGGCGTGGTCGGCGCCAACCTCGGCGCCAACAAGGAGGCGGTGGACCGCGTCGCCGACTATGTGGCCGGGCTGACGCGCCTGACGGGGCTTTGCGACTACTTCACCGTCAACGTCTCCTCGCCCAACACGCCGGGGCTGCGCAACCTGCAGTCCAAGGACGCCCTCGACGAACTGCTCGGCCGGCTGGCGCAGGCGCGTACGGGCGGGACGCCGGTGTTCCTGAAGGTGGCGCCGGACCTGAACGACTGGGAGATCGCCGATATCGCCGGGGCCGTGGCGCAGCACGGCTTCGACGGGATCATCGTCTCCAACACCACCCTCGCCCGGCCCGAGACGCTGAGCTCGCCGGACAGGGGCGAGACCGGCGGACTGTCCGGCGCGCCCCTGACCGCCCTGTCCACCGAGGTGCTGCGCCGGTTTCGAGAAGCGGCGCCGGGCATGACGCTGATCGGGGCGGGCGGCGTGGCGTCGGGGGCGGACGCCTACGCCAGGATCAGGGCGGGGGCGAGCGCGGTGCAGCTCTACAGCGCGCTGGTCTACGAGGGACCGGGTCTGGTCGGGCGGATCAGGCGCGACCTCGCCGCGCGCCTGCGCGCCGACGGCTTCGCCTCGGTGGAAGCGGCGCGCGGGACGGGCTAGACTGGCCCGCCGCCCTCGGGCGATCCCCCCGCGCATCCGGAGCCGTCCGTGACCATCCAGCCCGTATCCTTCAAGGCCTACGACCGCGACTTCGAAGGGTTCTCCCACGATCTCGGCGCCTCGTTCGAGCGCTACGGCTTCGCGGTGGTGGCCGATCATGACCTGGACCAGGGGCTGGTGGACGCCGCCGCCGCCTGCACCAAGGCCTTCTTCGCCCTGCCGGAGGAGACCAAGCGCCGGTACAAGATCCCCGGCGCCGGCGGCCAGCGCGGCTACACCCCCTTCGGCGTCGAGACCGCCAAGGGCGCCGAGCACTTCGACCTGAAGGAGTTCTGGCATGCGGGGCGGGAGCTGCCCGCCGGCCATCCCTACCGCGCGTCCATGCCCGACAACGTCTGGCCGGAAGAGGTCCCCGGTTTTCACGAGACCGTGGGCGGGCTCTACGATGCGCTCGATCACCTCGGCAACCGGCTGCTGCGCGCCATCGCCCATCACCTGAAGCTGCCGGACGACTATTTCGAGAAGACGGTCCACCTCGGCAACAGCGTCCTGCGCCTGCTGCATTATCCGCCGGCGGGCTTCGACGGACCGAACGTGCGGGCCGGGGCGCACGAGGACATCAACACCATCACCCTGCTCCTGGGCGCCGAGGAGGCCGGCCTGCAGATCCGGGAGAAGACCGGCGACTGGCTGGACGTGAACCCGCCCCCGGGCTCGGTGGTGTGCAATATCGGCGACATGCTGCAGCGGCTGACCAACCACGTCCTGCCATCGACCACCCACAGGGTGGTGAACCCGGCGCCGGAGCGGCGGGGCGTGGCGCGCTACTCCATGCCCTTCTTCCTGCACTTCGCGCCGGACTTCGAGATCCGAACCCTGCCGGGCACGGTGAGCGAGGGCCGGCCGGACCGCTATCCCGCGCCGATCACGGCGCAGGCCTACCTGAACGAGCGCCTGCGGGAGATCAAGCTGGCCTGACCTCGCCGTGCGCCGGCGACGCTACTGGCTGATGCGCAGGTGGCCGATGGAGCCGGCGATGTTGGTGAAGGCGGCCTGCAGCTGGCTCGACGCGGTGACGTTGATATAGTTGCTGGACGACGAGGCGCAGCCTTGCAGCAGGGACTGGGCGGTGGCGTCCGTCACCTCCACGGGCACGGCGTAGATGACGATCCCCTGCGCCTTCATGTTGGCGCAGATTTTCGCCTCCCGGTCGTTCATGGACAGGCCCGGATCGCTGAAGCTGCCCGCATTGGTGCTGATCAGGTGCTGCCACTGGTAGCCGACGCCGGAGTAGTAGGAATTGTCCTGGTTGTTGTAGGCGGTGACGGAGTGGTTGGCGCCGTCGGTCAGCACGATGACGATCTTGGTCACATTGGGCGTATTGTAGGCGACGCCGTCGGCGAAGGGCGTGTTGGGCGTCAGGGCCATCCAGCCCCAGAACAGGCCCAGCGGCACATTGGTGTCGCCCGACGCGATCATCTTGTTCAGGATGGTGTTCAGTTCCGTGCTCGAGGTCGTCAGGCGCTGCATGGCGGCGATGCCGCAGCCGAAGTTCGGCCCCATGTTGTAACCCGTGCCGAGGCTGGTGGAGCCCGTGTTGGGCGAGGGGCTCAGGGTCTGGTTCTTCGACTTCTTGGTCGAACAGTCGCCGTAGGCGTCATAGGTGTTGCAGTACTGGGTCGTGGCGACCTTGTTGTAGTATTTGGCCGTGTTCCCCTGCATGTAGGTCCAGGTCCAGGTTCCCGTCTGCGCCGGCTGCCCGTCGTCGATGTAGTCGTTGACGTAGCCGCCGTTGTAGCTGCCGTTGTCAGGTTCGTCGGGCGCGAAATAGGGGACGATCTGGGTGCCCGGGTAGGCGCTGTTGGGCGGCGTATCGGTCACGTCGTAGCTCTTGTCGACGCCCCCCACCCACTGGGGCCGGGTCTCGACGCACCCCCCCCAGTTCAGGCCCATGTTCTGGAGCAGGGTGAAGCGGTTCACCGCCGCGCCGTTATAGGGGTTGGTGGTGAAGAGGTCGTAGGCCGTGCCCGCATAGGCGGCGGCGGTGGGATCGAGCCAGGCGGCGGCGTTGGTCTGCCCGCCCCCGACGGCGCTCGGGCCGTAGGTCGTCCCCACGTTCACCGTGTTGGAGAAGGGCACGACGGAGATCTTCACCGCGTTCGGGTCGCTGGCCGTGTTCGACGCCAGAAGCGTCGAGACGAGGGTCTTGGCCGCGGAGACGAGGCTGGTCAGCTTGCTGTCGTCGGCCATGGATCCGGTGTTGTCGAGCACCATGGCCAGCTCGATGTGGTTCATGCCCCACTGCACGGTGCTGGTGGTGCTGATGGGCACCTGGGAGACCCCCGCCATGGCGCCGATCGTGGTGCTGACGCTGGCGCTGGCCGTCAGGGTGACCTGCTGCAGGCTGGTGGTGACGTTCAGGGTCACGGGCCCGATGCTGCCGTCATGCAGGTTGGCGGTCAGCCATTGTTGCGCGTCGGTCTGCACCGTGGCGGACGGGGTGGTGGACGGCAGGTGGGAGATGGCCAGGCCCGTCGCGTCGAGGGCGTCCTGCAGATTGTTGCGGCTGTTGACGGCGCGGCCGTAGTCCACGGCGACGCCGGCGGCGACGATCATGGGCACGACCATGATCGCGAACATCGGCGCGATGGCGCCGGATCGGTCGACGACAAGCCGCCGCATGCCGCGAGTCAATTTGGCCAGTACGCCGAGCGCCATGCGCAGAACCTCACATCGAGGCGCGCACTCTTACGGACTCGGCGTAAACAACCCCTCAGGAAACACCGTTACCGCCGGTTCACCACGACGTCTTAAGTGTTCCGGAACATCGCTTTACTAGGATGAGCGGCGTCAGACCCGAGGCCGCCATCTCCATCGATCCCGCCATCGCTGCCGCCGCCTATCTGGATCGCATCCCCGCCGCGGTGCGCGCGGCGGCGGCGGCCGGAACCAATGCGGACCATTGGCGGCTTGTGGTCGACTGGGGCGCGACCGGCCTGATCCTCGCCGCCGTGCTGAAGAGCCGGGTCATGGTCCGGCTTCAGCAACGGATGTCCGGCGGGCGGGCCGCCGCCGTCCTGGGCGCGATCGTCTTCGTACTGATGATCGAGCTCGCCCGGATTCCGGTCGCCCTGTTCGTCGAGCGGCTCTGGCCCGGCGACGGCGGTCCCGAGACGGCCGCATCGCTCTTGGCGGGGGTGGTGATCGCCCTGCTGGGCGGCGTCCCGCTGCTTTTGCTGGTGCAGGCCGTCGCGCGGCGGCGGCCGCGCTGGGGGTGGGCGGGCCTTGGCCTCGCCGCCGCCGCCATCGTCTTCTGCGCCCTTCTGCTTCCGCCGGTGACCATGTCGCCCGGGGCGCGGGGCGACAGGCCGGCGAGCGGTCCCGAGGCGGCGCGCATCCTCGCCTTCGTCCGGCAGGGCGGCCTCGAGGCGTCCCGTCTCGACGTGTTCGACGGCCGCGACCCCCTGTCCGTGGACATGGAGGGGCTGGGCGCGAACCGGCACGCCGCGGTGAGCCGCGCCGCGCTGGCGGCGCCGCAGCCCGAGACCTTCGCCGCCATCGGCCACCTCCTCGGCCATTATCTTCACCATGACCTGTGGTCCCTGGCCCTGCTCTGGTCGGGCCTGATCGCGGCCTTGCTGTTCGGCCTTTTCCGCCTGCATGGGCCGATCGCCCGGCGGCTCTGCGGCGTCCCGGTGCCGGCGCTCTTCGATCCCGCCGCCCTGCCGGTGATCGGGCTGATGGTCTGGGTCTTCCTCCTTGTGGCGACGCCGGTGTTCAATGTCTTCGACCAGGCGATCAACTATCGCGCCGACGACTACGCCATGGGCTTGACCCGTGATCCGGACGCCCTCTGCCGCTGGCTGATCGCGACCGAGCAGACCAGCAAGGCCGACCCTTCAGCCGTTGAGGCCCTCCTGTTCTACGATCACCCGCCCCTGGCCGCCCGGCTTCGCAACGCCCAGCGCTGGAAGGTTTCGCATGGGCTTTAACGGGATGTTGGGCGTGATGAGGGATGCTGCGTCATGGTCTTCGCCATCGCCCTGCAGATTTTCGCCTTCGCCGTCTTCGGCGGCCTGTCGTTCGTGTTCGCCGATCGCAAGGGACAGCCGCTGCTGCGGCCGGACCTGATCGACGACGCCCTCTACTTCCTGGTGAGCCTGCTCCTGTTCGGCCCCCTGGTCGGCTGGATGCACCAGCATGTGTCGACGCCCGCCCTTGCGCGGGTGGTGGCCCGCTGGCCGCTGTGGCTGCAGGCGGGCGTGGTGCTGATCGCCTATGACGCCATGCAGTACGGCCTCCACCGCGCCTTCCATGGCGACCGCCTCTGGGCCTTCCACGCGGTGCACCACAGCGCCGAGCAGATCGACATCATGACCAGCTTCCGCAACCACCCGCTGAACCTGCTGCCCTATGTGGCCGTGCCGACGGCGGTGCTGCTGCTGGCGGGCTTTTCGCCCGAGGCCTTCCTCGTCCTGGCGCCGTTTAACTTCCTGATGGCCTGCCTCACCCACGCCAACCTGAACTGGACCTACGGGCCGTTGCGCTATGTGATCGCCAGCCCGATGTACCACCGCTGGCACCACGCCATCGTCGAGGGCAGCCAGTCGCGCAACTTCGCCCCCAACTTCCCGGTCTGGGACCTGATGTTCGGCACCTATTACATGCCTTTGCACGAGCGGCCCGTGGCGTACGGCGCGCCCGACGCGCCGGCCCGCTTCGTCGGGCAGCTGGCGCATCCGTTCCGGTCGAAAGCCGCGGGCGCGCCGGAGGCGGCGGCCCTCAGCGCCTGACGCACCAGGCCAGATCGTCCTCTCGCACCGTGTTGGCCGCGGCGTCGATTCTGGCCGAGCGCTTCTGCACATAACGGCCGGGGTTCACCGCCTTCCACTTCAGGGGGCTCGGCAGGATGGCCGCGAGGCGGGCGGCCTCGGCGTCCGACAGGTCGCGGGCGTCCTTGTGAAAGTAGCGCTGCGCCGCCGCCTGCGCCCCGTAGGTCCCGGGACCCCACTCCACCACGTTCAGATAGGTCTCCAGGATGCGCCGCTTGCCCCAGAGCGTCTCCTCCAGCACCGTGAACCAGGCCTCCAGGCCCTTGCGCACATAGTCGCGGCTCGGCCAGAGGAAGACGTTCTTGGCGGTCTGCTGGCTGATGGTGGAGCCGCCGCGCACCTTGCCGGGCCGACGACCGTTTTGGCCTTGGGCGTTGTGCGCCGCCGCCTTGCGCATCGCCTCGAAGTCGAAGCCGTGATGCTCGCAGAACCGTGCGTCCTCCGCGGCGATCACCGCCTGGGGCAGGGCGGGGGAGATGTCGCCGAGGCCGCGCCAGCGCTTGTCGAGCCCCTGGCCCTGGACCAGCCGCTGGGCCATCAGGAGGGTGATGGGCGGCGGGACCACCCGGTAGATCAGCGTGAGCAGGGGCGGGAAGACGAAGAGCAGCAGGGCCAAAGCAACGATGATCCGCCTAGCCCAATGGCGGTTGCGCTTGAGCGAGGCGGCCGTGGAGGGGACGGGATCGACGGCCGGCGATGTCATCGGCGCGCTCGCCGGCTCGGCCGCCGCCGGTCTGGCCTCCGGCTCCGGTTGCGCCTCAGTCTCGCCCACGCCGACTCGCCCTTGCCTTGACCCTAAGGAGAGGTGGTAGCACGGCCTCCACCTCGGGAGACTGCCATGGACGTTGCCGAAGCTGTCGACAAGCGCATCTCTGTCCGCGCCTTCAGGCCGGACCCGGTGTCGGGGGAGATCGTGCGCGCGATCCTGCAGGCGGCGCACCGCGCGCCCTCGGGCGGGAACCTGCAGCCGTGGCGGGTCTACGCCATCGCCGGCGAGCCCTTGGCCGCCCTGAAGAAGACGGCGGTGGCCAAGATGGCCTATGGCGGCGAAGAGCCGGAGTATGACGTCTATCCCCAGAACCTCTGGGAGCCGCTGCGCACCCGCCGCTACGAATGCGGCGAGGACCTCTACGCCACCATCGGCATTCCGCGGGAGGACAAGCCCGCGCGCCTGCGCCAGCTGGCCCGCAATTCCGAACTGTTCGGTGCGCCGGTCGGCCTCTTCTTCACCCTGGATCGCAAGGTCGGGCCGCCCCAGTGGGCGGACTGCGGCATGTTCATGCAGACCATCATGCTCCTGGCCGTGGAGCATGGCCTCGACACCTGCGCCCAGGAGTTCTGGGCCCGCCTGCCGCAGACCGTCGGCGCGGCGCTGGACCTGCCCGAGCACGAGATGCTGTTTTCCGGCATGGCGCTCGGCTGGCGCGACGAGGCGGCGCCGATC
>Ga0302314_10009267_pt1 | contig 17450 bp, 15 predicted proteins | sample III_Palsa_N2_3_FD_200533 | JGI IMG/M metagenome (GOLD analysis project Ga0302314, IMG submission 200533) | Peat permafrost microbial communities from Stordalen Mire near Abisko, Sweden - III_Palsa_N2_3 | ecosystem: Environmental > Terrestrial > Soil > Palsa > Peat permafrost | place: Sweden...
GGGCAGGATCATCTGCTCGGGCCCGAGGGGCCGATCCGGCGGATGGCCACGGCGCACCGACTTTCCTCGATGGTGCTTTGGGGTCCCCCCGGCACCGGCAAGACCACGATCGCCCGGCTGCTGGCCAAGGAGGCCGGCTACGAGTTCCAGCAGCTGTCGGCGGTGTTCTCCGGGGTCGCCGACCTGAAGAAGGCGTTCGAGACCGCGCGCGGGCGGCGGATGGCCGGGCAGGCGACGCTGCTGTTCGTCGACGAGATCCACCGGTTCAACCGCGCGCAGCAGGACGGCTTCCTGCCGTTCGTGGAGGAGGGCATCGTGACGCTGGTCGGCGCCACCACCGAGAACCCGTCGTTCGAGCTCAACGGCGCGCTGCTGTCGCGCTGCCAGGTGTTCGTGCTGAAGCGGCTCGACGACGAGGCGATGCAGAGCCTGCTGGCGAAGGCCGAACAGTTCGAAAAGCGCGACCTGCCGCTGACCCCGGAGGCCCGGGCGGCGATGATCGCCATGGCCGACGGCGACGGCCGCTATGTGCTGACCCTGGCCGAGACCCTGTTTAACATCGCCGCTCCGACGCCGCTCTCGACCGCCGAGCTCGCCGGCGTGCTGCAAAAGCGCAGTCCGGCCTACGACAAGGACCGAGAAGAACACTACAACCTCATATCGGCGCTGCATAAATCGGTGCGTGGCTCAGACCCGGATGCGGCGCTCTACTGGCTCGCGCGCATGCTGGAAGGCGGCGAGGATCCGCTGTTTATCGCCCGGCGGCTGGTGCGGATGGCCAGCGAGGACATCGGCGAGGCCGACCCCACGTCGCTGATCCTGGCGATCGCCGCCAAGGATGCCTACGACTTCCTCGGCAGCCCCGAGGGCGAACTGGCGCTGGCGCAGGTCTGCGTGCACATGGCCGCCGCGCCGAAGTCCAACGCCGTCTACGCCGCGTTCGGCGGCGCCTCGAAGATGGCCAAGGAGACCGGCTCGCTAATGCCGCCGGCGCATATCCGCAATGCTCCGACCCGGCTGATGAAGAACCTCGGCTACGGCAAGGGCTACAAGTACGACCCCAACACCGAGGAGGGCTTTTCCGGCCAGGACTATTTCCCCGAAGGCGTCGAGCGGCAGACGTTCTATGCGCCGAAGGGCGAGGGGGCCGAAGCGCGGGTCAAGGAACGGCTGGAGCGCTGGGCGTCGCTGCGGAAGCAGGGGGGCGCGTGAAGGCGCTGACGCCCGACGATATCGCCTTCGCCCGATCGCTGGTGCTCTTCGAAGACGAGGCGATCATCGGCTTCGACAAGCCGCCGGGGCTGTCCAGTCAGGGCGGGCGGATCAAGGCGGCGACGCTGGACGATCTGCTGGGAGCGTTCGCGCGCTCCAACGGCAAGCGGCCGGGCCTGGTCCACCGGCTCGACCGCGACACTTCCGGCGTGATCCTGGCGGCCAAGACCAAGCCGGCGGCGGCGTTCCTCGGCAAGGCGCTGATGGGGCGGCGGGTGCTGAAGACCTACCTCGCCATCGTCGCCCCTGGCGCGCCGAGCCCGCGCGACGGGCGGATCGAGACGCCGCTGCGCCGCGTCTCCCAGGGCCGGGAGGTTCACATGGCGCCATGCGAGGCCGATCACCTTGACGCCGAGAGCGCCTCGACCGGCTACCGCACCCTGGCGGCGAACGACGAGGCTGCGCTGGTGGAACTGCGGCCGCACACTGGCCGGATGCACCAGCTGCGGGCCCACCTGGCGTCGATCGGCGGCCCGATAGCCGGCGACACCCGCTACGGCGGGGCGTTGACGCTGGCCGGCGCGCCGGTTCCACGGCTGATGCTGCACGCCCGCGCGATCCGGTTTCCTCATCCCGCGGGCGGCGAGCGCACGCTCGAGGCGCCGATCCCGGCGGACATGCGCGCGCTGATCGTGCGGCTCGGCCTGCCAGAGCCGCCGCCATCGGCTATACCGGCGACCCTAGCCGCGTCGGGATAGCCATTGGCCGAGGTCCGCACCCTGTTCGTCGATGCCGCCGAGGACGGCGTGCGGCTGGACCGCTGGTTCCGGCGGCGCTGGCCGCACCTGAGCCACATCCAGATCAACAAGCTCGCCCGCACTGGCCAGATCCGTGTCGACGGAGCTAGGGCCAAGGCCGAGACCCGGCTGACTGCCGGCGCTCAGGTGCGCGTGCCGCCGCTGGCCGATGCGCCGCCGCCCAAGGCTCAGGACGGCCTCTCGGACCGAGACCGCAAGTTCGTCCGCGGCTTGGTGCTCTATGAGGACGACGAGGTGCTGGTGCTAAACAAGCCGGCGGGCCTCGCCGTGCAGGGCGGAACCAAGACGCTGCATCACATCGACCGTCTGCTCAGCGCCTGGGGCGAGGGGATCGAGCGGCCGCGCCTCGTGCATCGGCTCGACCGCGACACCTCCGGCGTGCTGGTCCTGGGCAAGTCGCCGGCCGCGGCAGCCAAGCTCGCCGGCGCCTTCGCCCGCCGCCGCACCCAGAAAACCTACTGGGCGCTGGTCGTCGGCACACCCAAGCCGGCGGACGGGCTGATCGACCTGCCGCTGGCCAAGCAGGGCTTTGGCGACCGCGAGATGGTCGCGCCGGTGAGCCCGAAGGACCCGGCGGCCGAGCCGGCGCAGACCGAGTTCGTCACTATCTCCCGCGCCGCCCAGACCGCGGCCTGGCTGGCGCTGCGGCCGATCACCGGGCGCACCCACCAGCTGCGCGCGCACATGTTGGCGATCGGCCATCCGATCCTGGGCGATCCGAAGTACTTCGACGCCAAGTCGATGGAGCTGTCCGGCGATTTGAAGCTGCAGCTGCACGCGCGCCGCATCGCGCTGCCGCATCCGTCGCGCGGTGACCTGGTGCTGGAGGCGCCGATCAGCCCTGAGATGCGCGCCGGCTTCGAGCGGTTCGGTTTCGAAGAACACGAGGCCGCGGTCGACCCGTTCCCGCGCCGCCCGTGACGCCGGAGGCGTTCGTCGCGGCGCTGCGGCGGGCGATGGCGCTGCTCAACGATGGCCGCGCGGCGCAGGCCCGCCCGGAGATCGAGCGCCTGATTGCTGCGCGGCCGGAGCAGCCGGACCCCTACGTCCTGCTGGGCCTCGCCTTCGACCAGCTGGGCGATCCGGCGCAGGGCGAGGCGATGCTCCGCCGCGCGATCGCGCTGGCGCCGGCCAAGGCGCAGTACCCGTTCGAGCTGGCGCGGCTGCTGGCGCGGGCGGGGAAGCCGATCGAAGCCGCCGAAGCCTACCGCGCTCACCTGGCCCTCGCGCCCGGCCACGCCGCGGCGCGGCACAACCTCGGCGCGCTCCTGCTTGACGCCGGCCAGGCCAGCGCGGCTGAGATGGAGCAGCGCGCGGCGCTGAAGGGGGGCCACGACGCGCCGGAGACCTGGCTGGTGCTCGGCAGGGCGCTGGAGGCGCAAGGCCGCCACGCGGAGGCTGAGGACGCCTACCGGGGCGTCCTGCAACGGCGAGGCGCCGACACCGACGCCCACCGCGACCTCGCCCAGCTGGTCTGGCGGCGCACCCAGGACGTCGGCGCGGCCTCGGCGGCGCTCGACGTCGCCTTGGCGGGCGCCGCGCCGACCGAGCTGCTGCTGCTGAAAGCCAAGCTGCTGGAGTTCGCCGGCGATCCGGCTGGCGCGTTCGCGTTTCTGGAAGGCAGGCTGAAACCCGGCGACGCCCTGCTGCTCGCCGCCGCGGCCCAGGCCGGCCTCGCGGTCGAGCCCGCGCGCGCTGCTCCACGCCGAACGGGCGGCAGGCCTGGCGCCGAGCGATCCGGCGATCCTGCTGACGCTGTGTCAGGCGCAGCTCGCGAACGGAGACGCCGAGCACGCGGCCGATACCGCGACGATTGCGGAGGGCCTCGCGCCCGCCGACCAGCAGGCCATCGCCCTGCTGGCGACCGCCCAGCGCATCCTTGGCGACCCTGCCGGTCGAGCCAGCGCCGACTACGACCGCGTACGGACCTGCCGGCTGGAGCCGCCGGCGCCGTGGCGCGCCCTGCCGAGCTTTCTCGCCGACCTCGCCGCCGCGCTGCAGGCCCGGCACCGCCTCGCCGGCCATCCGATCGGCCAGTCGACGCGCGGCGGCGGCGAGGCCAGCCTCGACCCGCGGTTCTCGGGCGAGCCGGTGATCCGCGCGTTCTTCGAGGCGATCCGCGCGCCGATCGCCCGCTACATCGCGGAGCTGGGGGAGGCCGGCGCGGCGTTCCGTATCGCCGGCGCCTGGTCGGTGCGGCTGCGGCCGCACGGCTTTCACGCCAACCACGTCCACCCGCGTGGCTGGATTTCGTCGGCGTTCTACGTCGCCCTGCCGGCCGCGGTGGCGGACGACGCGAGCCGCGCCGGCTGGCTGAAGTTCGGCGAGCCGGGCCCGCCGACGCGGCCGGCGCTGGGGCCCGAGCATTTCGTCAAGCCCGAGCCAGGCCTGCTGGCGCTGTTCCCGTCCTCACTGTGGCATGGCACCGTCCCCTTTGGCGGCGACGAACCGCGCCTCAGCATCGCCTTCGACGTGGTGCGGGGGGATGAGCGGCCTTAGGCGACAATCCCCGTCGTCGGAGCCACGGCGGCGCTGTCGGGGAAGACGACGGTGTCCAGCGCGTGGCGGTCGACGCCGTACTGGGCGACCAGCAGGCCCTTGAACAGGCCGCGCATGTCGAGCGTCGGGGCGGTGTCGCGGTCTTCGAACAGCCTGCCCTGGGCCAGCGTCGGCCAGTCGCCGACGATGCCGCCGCGCGTCAGCGCGCCGCCGAGCAGCAGGGCGGTGGAGGCGGTGCCGTGATCGGTGCCGGCGGTGCCGTTGACCCGCGCGGTGCGGCCGAACTCGGTGACCACGACTACGGCTGTGTCCTTCCAGGCCGGCCCCATGCCTTCGGCGAGGCCGTCGAGCGCCGCGTCGAGGTAGGCCAGGCGGGTCGCGAGTTGGCCCTGGCTCGAGCCTTGGTTGGCGTGGGTGTCGAAGCCGTCGATCGAGACGGCGGCCACCTGGGGCCCGCCAGGCTGGATCATGAAGCCGGCTAGGGTCGCGCCCAGCTTGCGTGCGGCGGGCAGGCCCTGGCGCAAGGTGGTTTGCTGCGCCGGCCCGCCGGCGTTGGTCGCGCCGGACATGTCGGTCCCGCTCACCGCGTTCGGCGCCGTCATCGCCGGCGCCGGCGCGCCGGGCGCGGCCATCGCGGCGTCCGCGTCGCCCAGGCTGAGCGCGGCGGTCGCGTCGGCGTTGGCGACCGTGGCCATCGCCTGGGTGGCAAGCCCGCTGGCCAGGGCGCGGCTCAGCATCGGGTCGCCGGCGTAGAGGTCCTGCAGGATGCCGGGCAGGCGGGTGTCGCGGCCTGCGCCGGGCCCTGGCGACCAGGACGCCGCCTCGACGCTGCCGCGCAGGATCAGCGGGGCGGTGGCGCCGACGGAGATCGCCTTGACCTTGCCCGGTCCCATCACCTGCAGGGCGCGGTTGAGCCAGCCGGAGTCGGTGCCGTAGGCAGCGGTCGCGCCATTCTCCAGCACGTCCTGGGCCTCGAAGTGGGAGCGTTCGCGGTCGGGGCTGGCGATCGCCGGCGCGATCCGCGCCTCGCCCTTCAGCGCCAGGGCGTGCACCGAGGGCAGGGCAGGGTGCAGGCCGAAGGTGTCGTCTAGCTTCAGCGCGCCGCCGGGTTGCCCGAAGCCAGGGATGGCGATCACGCCACGCAAGGCGGCGTAATTGGGATCGCCCACCGGGGGGGCGACCGAGAGCCCGTCCATCCCGCCGCGGCAGATCACCACAACTAGCTTGCGGGTCTCCATCGCCCCGTCCGCGCCTGCGAAGGCCTTGCGGCCGAGGAACTCGATGGAGATGCCAGCGCCCAACACGCCGGCGAGAGCCTGGCGGCGGGACAGCACGGCGAACGTGGGGGCGGCGCTCATCGGCGTTGGAACTCCGGAGACATCAGCAGGATGGCCAGGCCCTCTTCGCGGGTCTCGGCCCGCGAGATGGCGGTGGCGACCAGCGGCGTCAGGCGCGCGCCGAGGGCGTCGCTGGCGAGCTGGGAGGGGTCGCGCCCGTTCAGGGCCTTGGCGGCGAGGCCCTGGGCCCAGGCCATCCGCTTGATTACCGCGTCCGGCGCGCACCAGACCTCGGCCTCCTCTGGCCAGCCCTTCGGCGAGGGGGCGCTGAACGGCTTCTGGCCCAGCGAGGTCATGATCTGGCCGATGTCCGGCAGGGTCTGCGGCGCGATGTCGGCCGCGCGCCAGGACGAGACCACGAACTCGTAGGGAGTCTTGAACTTCACCGGCGCCGACGACCAGGACTCTGGCGCCGTCACCAGGGTCTTGGCGACCTCCGCGAGGTCGCCGCCGGTTCCGAGGTAGGTGTGCTGCAGCTTCGCCACCAGCGCCGGCGGTGGCTCGTCGGCGACGAAGTGGCGGGCGAGCTTGACCGCGATGTGGTTCGCCGTGTGCGGGCTGGCGGCCAAGTCTTTCATCACCGCCAGCGCCTGGTCCATCCCGCCCTCGGCGTAGCGCTTGCCCATGATGGTTCGTGCGCCAGGCTCGTGCGCGGCGACGCGGAACTTGAACTTGCCGGCGTCGCCCTCCTGCAACCCGCCGATGCTCCAGCCGGTCATCGCCCGGGCGAACTCGGTGACGTCGGCCTGGGTGTAGCCGGATGCGACGCCGACGGTGTGCAGCTCCATGATCTCGCGGGCGAGGTTCTCGTTCAGCCCGGCCTTCTTGCCGCCGCGCGACAGGAAGTTCGCGGCCATGGTGTCCGGCCCGACCGACTGCGCCTGATCGAGATAGAGCAGCATGCCCGGGTGGCTCGACGAGGCGACCAGCATGTCCTCGAAGCGGCCGAAGACGTGCGGACGGATCGCCTCCTGCTCGAACGGCCCGACCAGGGTCGCGGTCTGCAGCTTGGTCGCCGAGACGGTGAAGTGGTTGCACCAGAACAGCGCCCAGCGTTCGCGGAAGTCGGCGTCGGTGGTCGCCGCCAGCCGGGCGCGGGCGACGAAGTCGGCGCCAGCGTCGGCCAGGATCAGCTTGCGGGCGAACTTGACCGGGTCGAAGTCTTGGCCCGACGCCTTGGCGGCTTGGCGCTCCTTCTGGTAGTCGCGGAACTGCATCACGCGTGTGGCCGAACCCTGCGCGTCCGCCTGCGGCTGATCGGCGCCGACGCCAGAGCGCACCTGCGCCAGCAGCCAGGCCTCGGGATCGTCCCGCGCGGTCAGGATTTCGCCAGGCTTGGCGCCCAGCCCGAAGCGGGTCACGGCGATAGCGGCGGCGAGGTTGCGTTCGAGGGCCAAGGCGTAACTCCTTGCCGGATCCGGCGGATTCTGTTGCCAGGTCTGACGGATTTCGCTCGTTGTACGATCCAGCAGAAAGGTTCCGTCGTTTGTCTCTGCCAGGTCACCAAGCCGAACGGCGCAAGCGGTTCTACGCCACGGCCGATGTCGGACCGATGAACGGCGGCTTCGGCGTCCGGCTCGACGGCCGCACGCCCAAGTCGCCTGCCGGCGTGTCGCTGGTGCTGCCGACCGAGGCGCTGGCCCAGCTGGTCGCGGGCGAATGGACCGCGCAGGGCGAGTACATCGAACCGGTTTCCATGCCGGCGACGCGGCTTGCCTGGGGCGCGCTGGCGCTAGACGAGGCGGGCCGCGCGGCGGCGGTCGAGCGCCTCGCCACGGTCGCGGGCACGGACCTGCTCTGCTACTTCGCTGACTGGCCCTCCGGTTTGCTGGAGCGCCAGGAGCGGCGCTGGGGGCCGGTGATCGCCTGGGCCGACGCCGCGCTGGGCGTGACGTTCCAACGCACGCAGGGGATCGTGCACCAGCCGCAGCCGCAGCCGACGCTGGACCGCATCGCCGAGCTGGCCGGCGCCGAGGACGTCTTCGCCCTGACCGGCCTGGTCGACGCTGCGGGGCTGTTCGGCTCGGCCATCCTCGCCTTCGCCCTGCGCCGCGGCGAACTCAGCGCCGACGCCGCCTTCGATCTCTCCCGCCTGGACGAAACCTTCCAGGAGGAGCGCTGGGGCGTCGACGCCGAAGCGGCCGCGCGGGCTGACGCTATGGCCAGGGAGGCGGTGACGCTGGAGCGGTGGTTTCAGGCGCTGTAGGCGGCATTGAATACGGCATCATTTGATGCCATATTCCGTGCCGGAGAATCGACATGCGAACGACGCTCGTCCTTGATGACGATCTGGTTGAACGAGCCCGGGAGTTGACGGGCATAGAAGAGAAGTCGGCGTTGGTTCGGGCGGCGCTTACCGCGCTCATCGAACGGGAAAGCGCCCGCCGGCTTGCGCGACTTGGCGGTATTGCGCCCGATTTTGAGGTGCCGCCCCGGCGAAGGGCGAGTTGATACTCGTCGATAGTTCAGTCTGGATTTCGCATCTTCGGCAGCCGGACCGGGCATTGGAGCAGCTGCTCGACGATGCCCAGGTACTGACCCATCCATTCATCGTCGGCGAACTTGCGACGGGCAACCTGCCGATGCGTTCGGAGCTGCTTAGCTACCTGGATGACCTCCCTAAGGCGATGGTCGCCGGCAATAGCGAGGTCAGAAGCTTCGTCGAGCGCGAGCAGCTGTACGGATTGGGGGTCGGCTATATCGACGTTCACCTGCTGGCGTCGGCGCGTCTCACGCCAGAGGCGGCCTTTTGGACGGTTGACCGGCGGCTTGCGGAGGCCGCCCACCGACTCGGGCTCTCGCCCGCCTAACTTGCCACCCTGGGCCGCCCCGGCTACGCCTCCCCCACCCAAGGTGAGAGAAGGCGGGGCGATGAAGCGTATTCTCGAGGAGCTCGAGCAGCGGCGGGCGCAGGCCCGGGCCGGCGGCGGCGAGAAGCGGATCGCCTCTCAGCACGCCAAGGGCAAGCTGACCGCACGCGAACGGCTCGACCTGTTGCTCGACGAGGACTCGTTCGAGGAGTTCGACATGTTCGTCGAGCACCGCAGCTACGACTTTGGCATGCACGAGCAGCGGGTGCCCGGCGATGGCGTGGTGACCGGCTGGGGCGCCATAAACGGCCGCGTAGTCTACGTTTTCTCCAAGGATTTCACCGTTTTCGGCGGATCTCTTTCCAAGGCGAACGCGGAGAAGGTGGTCAAGGTGCAGGAGATGGCGGCCCGCAACGGCGCGCCGATCATCGGCCTGTTCGATGGGGCCGGGGCGCGCATCCAGGAGGGTGTCGATTCGCTGGCGGGCTATGCCGACGTCTTCCTGCAAAACGTGCTGTCGTCCGGCGTTATCCCACAGATCAGCGTGATCATGGGGCCCTGCGCCGGCGGCGACGTCTATTCGCCGGCGATGACCGACTTCATCTTCATGGTGAAGGACACCGCCTACATGTACGTCACCGGCCCGGACGTGGTGAAGACGGTCATCAATGAGGACGTCAGTCACGAGGACCTAGGCGGCTACCGGGTGCACGCGCTGAAGAGCGGCGTCGCCGACGGCGCCTTCGACAACGACCTCGAGGCGCTGACGCAGGTCCGGCGTTTGATCGACTTCCTGCCGTCGTCCAACCGCGAGAAGCCGCCTGCGCGGGAAAGCTTCGACGATCCCGACCGCGCCGAACCCTCGCTCGACACCCTGGTGCCCGACAGTCCGAACAAGCCCTACGACATGAAGGAGCTGATCACGAAGGTCGCCGACGAGGCCGACTTCTTCGAGATCTCGCCCGATTACGCCAAGAATGTGATCACCGGCTTTGGCCGCATGGACGGCGAGACGGTCGGCTTCGTCGCCAACCAGCCGCAGGTGCTGGCAGGCGTGCTCGACATCGACGCCAGTCGCAAGGCCGCCCGCTTCGTGCGCTTCTGCGACGCCTTCAACATCCCGATCATCACCTTCGTCGACGTGCCGGGCTTCATGCCGGGGACCAAGCAGGAGGCCGGCGGCTTGATCAAGCACGGCGCCAAGCTCTTGTTCGCCTATGCCGAGGCCACCGTGCCGAAGATCACCGTGATCACCCGCAAGGCCTACGGCGGCGCCTTCGACGTGATGAGTTCGAAGAACATCCGCGGCGACCTCAACTACGCCTGGCCCACCGCCGAGATCGCGGTGATGGGGCCCAAGCAGGCGGTGGAGATCATCTTCCGCGCCGATCTGGGCGATCCGCAGAAGCTGGCCGAGCGCGAGGACGACTACCGCGACCACTTCGCCAACCCGTTCGTCGCCGCCTCGCACGGCTATCTCGACGATGTGATCATCCCCAGTGGCACCCGCCGCCGCATCGTGCGGGCGCTGAAGAGCCTGAAAAACAAACAGCTCTCCAACCCCTGGAAAAAGCACGACAATATTCCGCTTTGACGGGCGGGTGAGGGGCGCATGGCTTCAGAGGGCGATCTGCTCGATATCGGGGAGGGCCTCGAAGCGCGCCGGCGCAGGCATTGGTATGACCGGCTGATGATGTTGGCCGACGGCGTCTTCGCCGTCGCCATGACCTTCCTGGTCAGCTACATCGCCGCGCCCACGGAGTGGGATGGCGGCTGGGCCAGCCTCTGGTCGCATCTTGCGCCGCAGCTCGACGCCTACGCCATGAGCTTCCTGGTGATCAGCATCTACTGGTTGGCCCACCGCCGGTTCATGGCGATGATCCTCACCGTCGATGCGCCGGTCACCGTGCTGACGCTAGTGTTGCTGGGCCTCGTCGTGCTAATCCCGCCCGCGACCCGACTGATCGGGGCCTATTCCAAGTTCCCAGTGGCGCGTCTGATCTATGCGGCGCTGGTCGTCGCCATCGGCGCAATGATGGCCTTGCTGTGGGCCTACGCCGCCCTGGTGGCCAAGCTGGTCTCCGAGGAGGTCAGCAGCTGCGTGCGCTGGTTCCTGCTGGCGCTGATGGTGTTCACGCCGTCGTTCTTCCTGCTGTTGACCATGGCCATTCCGCAGGCGCGGCCGCTCGAAGTGCCGCTGGTGCTGACCGCGCTGTTCCTGATCGGCTGGCGCATGCGCCTGTGGACGGTCGCTCGCCTGGGCGGCAAGCCCTACGTGGCCTGAAGCCGATCCCCCCGCCCCAGCGGGTCTGGCAGCGCATCGCCGGTCTTCACGAACTGCAGCGAGACCGAGTTGATGCAGTAGCGCAGGCGGGTCGGCGGCGGGCCGTCGGGGAAGAGGTGGCCCTGGTGGCTGTCGCAACGCGCACAGCGGGTCTCGACGCGGACCATGCCGTAGCTCGTGTCCTTCACCTCGACCACATGGTCTTCCTCGAACGGGGCGTAGAAGCTGGGCCAGCCGGTGCCGCTCTCGAACTTGGTGTGGTGGCGGAACAGCGGCAGGCCGCAGAGGCGGCAGCAGTAGACGCCGTCGTCCTTGTTGCCCAACAGGCCGCCGCAGAACGGAGCTTCGGTGCCGTGGTGCAGCAGCACGTCGCGCTCTTCCTGGGTGAGGCCGGCCTCCAGCCGCTTGAGTTCGTCGGCGACGGGCGGCGTCAGGTCGAAGCCGGCTTGGGAGCGGGTGTGCGGAGCGGCGACATCGGACATTTCGGCTTCCCTTTCGCTGGTGACGCAGCGTGACGGGTTGTCAGGCGCCGCATCCGTCTCTAACCCGCCAAGATAATGACTAAGACGGCCAGCGACAGCCGCCTCTTCTCCAAAATCCTCATCGCCAATCGCGGCGAGGTGGCCGTGCGCGTCATTCGCACCTGCCGCCGACTGGGGATCGGGTCGGTGGTGGTCTATTCCGAAGCCGACGCCGGCAGCCTGGCGGTCGAGATGGCCGACGAGGCCGTGGCGATCGGACCTCCGCCGGCGTCGCAGTCGTATCTGGTGGCCGAAAAGATCATCGCCGCCTGCAAGGAGACCGGCGCCGAGGCGGTGCACCCGGGCTTCGGGTTCTTATCGGAACGGGCCGACTTCGCAAGGGCCTGCGCCGCTGCCGGGATCGTCTTCATCGGCCCCAATCCGCACGCGATCGACGCGATGGGCGACAAGATCGCCTCCAAGCATGCGGCGGCCGCGGCCGGCGTCTCCTGCGTGCCGGGCCACATCGGCGAGATCGACGGGCCGGAGCACGCGGCGGTGATCGCCGCGGAGATCGGCTATCCGGTGATGCTGAAGGCCTCGGCCGGCGGGGGCGGCAAGGGCATCCGCGTGGTGCGCTCGGCCGCCGAGATCGGCGAGGCGCTGCTGGCGGTGAAGGCGGAGGCCGCCGGGGCGTTCGGCGACGACCGCATCTTCATCGAGAAGTTCATCGTCAACCCGCGCCATATCGAGATCCAGGTGCTGGGCGACAAGCACGGCCACGTGGTGCACCTGTTCGAGCGCGAATGCTCGATCCAGCGGCGCAATCAGAAGGTCATCGAAGAAGCGCCGTCGCCACTGCTGGACGCGGCCACCCGAGCGGCGATGGGGGCGCAGGCGGTGGCGCTGTCGCAGGCGGTGAACTACGACTCAGCCGGTACGGTAGAGTTCGTCGCGGGACAGGATAAGTCGTTTTATTTCCTGGAGATGAATACACGTCTTCAGGTGGAACATCCGGTCACAGAGCTGATCACCGGGCTCGACCTGGTCGAACAGATGATCCGCATCGCCGCCGGCGAGCCGCTGGCATTCGGCCAGGACGACCTGGCGATCAAGGGCTGGTCGATCGAGAGCCGGCTCTACGCCGAAGATCCCTATCGCGGCTTCCTGCCCTCGATCGGGCGGCTGGTGCGCTACCAGGCGCCCGCCGAGGGACCGCGCGGGCCGGGGATCGTGCGGGTCGATAGCGGCGTGCGCGAGGGCGACGAGATCTCGATGTTCTACGACCCGATGATCGCCAAGCTGGCGACCTGGGGGCCGACCCGCGCCGGGGCCGTCGACGCCATGGCCGGCGCGCTGGAGGACCTGCACATCGAGGGCCTGGGCCACAATTCGCCGTTCCTTTCGGCGGTGATGGACCAGCCGCGCTTCCAGGAAGGCCGGCTCTCCACCGGCTACATCGCCGAGGAGTTCCCGGAGGGTTTCCACGGCCTGCCGCCCAGCCCGCGCCAGCTCGACCTGATGACGGCCTCGGCCTGCGCAATGCAGCGCGTCCAGGCCCGGCGCAACGGCCGCAGCCATGCTGTGCTGGCCAGCCGCACCCCTCGCACCGAGTGGGTGGTGATCGTCGGGGCGCAGAAGCGCCGCGTGCGGCTGATCGATGGCGTGGATGCGCTTGAGGTGGTGTTCGAGGGCGAAGACCGCTCGGCGCGGCTGACGTCGATCGACTGGAAACCGGGGCAGGCGCTGTTCCGCGGCGTGCTGGAGGGCGAGCCCTTCGCCGCCGAGGTGGCGCCGGCCGCCGAGGGCTACCGCATCCGCCACCGCGCGGCGGCGGCGCACGTGCTGGTGCTGAGTCCCGCCTCCGCCGACCTGCACGAACGGCTGCCGCCGAAGAAGGCGGCCGACACCTCGCGCCTGGTGCTCTCGCCGATGCCGGGCCTCGTGGTCGCGGTGGAGGTCGAGACCGGCGCGCATGTCAGCGCCGGCCAGACCCTGTTCGTGATCGAGGCGATGAAGATGCAGAACATCATCCGCGCCGAGCGCGACGGCGTGCTCAAGCTCGTCAGCGCCAAGACCGCCGACAGCGTCAGCGCCGACGACGTCCTGGCCGAGTTCGCCTGACCCGCGGACGCCGCCGCCGGCGAACAGCGATCTTTCGCTTGTCGGACCAGCGTCCCAGGGTGTTAGCTCAACTACAAGCAACAATTAGGGGCGAAACTAATGGACTTCATGAACATGTTCCTGAGCTTCAACGGCCGGCTCAGGCGGATGCACTTCTGGGTCGGTCTGATCATTCTCTGGGTGGTCGAGATCATCATCATGGCGATCTTGATTGGCCCGGCGATGGCGGCGGTGGCTGCAGGCGGCAGTCCGGGCCCGCTCGCACTGATCGGCTACCTGCTCTTGCTGGTGCTGCTCTGGCCGGCGCTGGCGCTGCAGGTGAAGCGCTGGCACGACCGCGACAAGTCCGGCTGGTGGGTGCTGATCTCCTTTGTGCCGATCATCGGCGCCCTCTGGATACTGATCGAGTGCGGCTTCCTGGACGGCACGCCCGGCCCGAACCGCTTCGGCCCGTCGCCGAAAGGCGTCACCGGCCCGTCGCCGGTCGCTACCTAGGCGCCAAGCGCCCTTCCGCCGCCGTCTTCGCGGCCCTAGGTTCGCGGTTCGACGGGAACTTGGGGTCGCGGGGGAGCGGCGCGTGAACAGGCGGTTCGGCTGGTCGGATCTGTTGTTGTCGGCCGCGGGCAGGCTGGCGCGGACATCGTTCTGGATCGCCAGCGCCGGCTTGATCGGGCTGGCGGCGCTCTACGAGGCGGCGTTCGGGCCGACGCTGCACTGGCTGACCGGCTGGTTCGTCTACCCCGCGCTGCTCTACATGGGCGCCTGCGTGCTCTCCAAGCGGCTGCACGACCGCGGCCGCTCCGGCTGGTGGGCGGCGCTGGTGCTGTTCGCCCTGGTCGCGGTCTGGCCGACCCCGCACGGCTTCGGCGCCCTGCTGTTCAGCCTGATCCTGGTCTGGGCGGCGATCGAGCTAGGCGTGATGCAGGGCGAGGACGGCGCCAACCGCTTCGGCCCAAGCCCGCTGGCGCAGGCGGCGTAGCTACTTAGCCTTGCGCGCCTTCGCGGCCGGCTTCTTCGCCGGCGCCTTCTTGGCGGCGGTCTTCGGCGCCTTCGCCTTCGCCGCCGTGGGCTTGCGCGCCGCCGGCTTTCCGCGCCGGCCTTTGCCTCCGCCGCCGCTGGCTTCGCGTTCGGCGAGGACCTTGACGGCCTCGTCCATGGTCACCTTGGTCGGGTCGGCGCCGCGCGGAACGTTGGCATTGGTGCCGCCATGCTTGATGTAGGGGCCGAAGCGGCCGGAGAGCACGCGCACCGGCTCGCCTGTGACAGGGTGCGGACCCAGCTCCGCCAGCGCTTCGGCGGCGGCGCGGCCGCGGCCGCCGGCGCGCTTTTCGGCCAGCACGGTCACCGCGCGGTTCAGCCCGACCTCGAACACCTCGTCGGCGGTCGGCAGGTTGGCGTAGGTTCCCTCGTGCAGGACGTAGGGGCCGTAGCGGCCGATGCCGGCCGAGATCATCTTGCCGTCCTCCGGGTGGGGGCCGATGTCGCGCGGCAGCCGCAGCAGGCTGATCGCCTTGTCGAGGTCCATCGCCGCCGGCGGCCAGTCCTTGGGTAGGCTGGCGCGCTTTGGCTTCTCGTCCTGTTCTTCCACGTAGGGACCGAAACGGCCGATCTTGAGCCAGATGGTGTGGCCGTTGGCCGGATCGACGCCAAGCTCGCGATCGCCAACGGCGCCGCCGTCTTCGTCGGCGTTTTCCTGGGCGATCGGGCGGGTGTAGCGGCACTCCGGATAGTTCGAGCAGCCGACGAAGGCGCCGAACTTGCCGGTCTTCAGCGACAGCCGCCCGGTGCCGCAGGTGGGGCAGACGCGCGGGTCGGTCCCGTCGCCCTTGTCCGGGAAGATGTGCGGGCCCAGCGCCTCGTTCAGCGCCTCGATCACCTGGCCCATGCGCAGCTCGCCGATTTCGGCGATGGCGGCGGCGAAGTCGCGCCAAAAGTCGCGCAGCAGCGCCTTCCAGTCCAGCTCGCCGGCGGAGACCAGGTCGAGCTTCTCCTCCAGCGCGGCAGTGAAGTCGTATTCGACGTAGCGTCGGAAGAACTGCTCGAGGAAGGCGGTGACCAGCCGGCCCTTGTCCTCCGGGACGAAGCGGTTCTTGTCCATCCGCACATAGGTGCGGTCGCGCAGCACGGTCAGGATCGAGGCGTAGGTCGAGGGCCGGCCGATGCCGAGCTCCTCCATCTTCTTGACCAGCGAGGCCTCGGAGTAGCGCGGCGGCGGCTCGGTGAAGTGCTGGTCGGCGCGGGCCGCGAGCACCTTGGCCGCCGCGCCCTCGGCGACGGCCGGCAGTCGCCCGGCGAAGTCGCGGTCGTCGCCCTCCGCGCCCGGCGCGGCGTTGGCCTCGGGATCGTCGCGGCCTTCCTCGTAGACGCGCAGATAGCCGTCGAACTGCACCACCTGTCCGGTGGCGCGCAGGCCGGTCCTGGCGTCGGAACTTTCGAGCTCGATGGTGGTGCGCTCGATCCGCGCCGACTCCATCTGCGAGGCGATCATCCGCTTCCAGATCAGCTCGTAGAGCCGGCCGAGGTCGGGCTCCAGCCGCAGCGAGCCGGGATTGCGGGCCAAGCTGGTGGGCCGGATCGCCTCGTGCGCCTCCTGGGCGTTCTTGGCCTTGACCCGGTAGTGGCGGGCGCTCTCGGGCACATACGGAGCGCCGTAGATATTGGCGATCACCTCGCGGGCCTCGGCCAGCGCCTCGGGCGCGCTCTGCACGCCGTCGGTGCGCATGTAGGTGATCAGACCCACGGTCTCGCCGCCGATGTCGACGCCTTCGTACAGCTTCTGCGCCGCGCGCATGGCCCGGTCGGCGGAGAAGCCGAGCTTGCGCGAGGCTTCCTGTTGCAGGGTCGAGGTGGTGAAAGGCGGCGGCGGCGAGCGGCGCGCCGGCTTCTTCTCGACCGAGGCGACCTTGAAGCTCGCGGCTTCCACCGCGGCCCTGGCGGCCAGGGCCGAGCCTTCGGCGCCGAGGTCGAACTTGGTTAGCCGCTTGCCCTCGTGCTTGACCAGGCGGGCGAGGAACGGCTCGCCGCCGGCGGACACGTCAGCTTCGACCGACCAGTATTCCTGGGTGCGGAACGCCTCGATCTCGATCTCGCGGTCGACGATCAGGCGCAGCGCCACCGACTGCACGCGGCCAGCCGAGCGGGCGCCCGGCAGCTTGCGCCACAGCACCGGCGAGAGGCTGAAGCCGACCAGGTAGTCCAGCGCGCGGCGGGCGAGGTAGGCCTCAACCAGCTCCATGTCGATGTCGCGCGGATGCTTCATCGCCTCGGTCACCGCCGAGCGGGTGATGGCGTTGAAGACCACGCGCTCGACCTTGGCGTCCTTGATCGCCTTGCGCTTGGTCAGCACCTCGAGCAGGTGCCAGCTGATCGCCTCGCCCTCGCGGTCGGGGTCGGTGGCGAGGATGATGCGGTCGGCGCCCTTGGTCGCCTGGACGATGTCGGCGATGCGCTTGGCGGCGCGCGGGTCGACGTCCCACAGCATCTCGAAGTCTTCGTCCGGCTTCACCGAGCCATCCTTGGACGGCAGATCGCGGACGTGGCCGTACGAGGCCAGGACCACGTAGTCTGAGCCGAGGTAACGGTTGATGGTCCTGGCCTTGGCCGGACTTTCGACGACGACGACGTTCTTCAAACGGGGAGCGACTCGATCCTGAGGGACGGGAGCGACGCCGTCCGATGAATGGCTGCTGCGAAGCGGGCGGAAAGTGGGGGGAGGGGCGCCCTCTGTCAACGGCGGCGGCGATGCCCGCGCCGCCAGTCCACACATTTCCCCGTAGGGGAAGAATTCACGCCCGCGCGGCCATGGCGCCGGGGCTCAGCTCCACCCGGCCTGCCAGCGACAGCTCGACCAGGGCCGCGAACACCGCGCCCGCCGGGGCGCCGACCAGACGCGCCAGTTCGTCGAC
>Ga0302314_10009268_pt1 | contig 17448 bp, 16 predicted proteins | sample III_Palsa_N2_3_FD_200533 | JGI IMG/M metagenome (GOLD analysis project Ga0302314, IMG submission 200533) | Peat permafrost microbial communities from Stordalen Mire near Abisko, Sweden - III_Palsa_N2_3 | ecosystem: Environmental > Terrestrial > Soil > Palsa > Peat permafrost | place: Sweden...
GCCGGCAGCCGCCCGCTCCAGCCCGTCGCACCAATCCGTATCGCCGCTGTAGCCGAAACGCCGTCCTCCAGCCCGGATAGCGATCGCGAAGGCCTCCGCGCCGCTGGGATGCTCGACGCGGTGCGGCGTCGCCTCGACGCCTTCGAGAAGCTCGCGGCCCTCCCCGTCCCGCCATTCACGGAACTCGACGTCGAACCCGAGCGGCGCCCGACTCGACCCGGGGTACAGCACCTCTTGCGCCTGCCTTACACGCTCGGCGGACCCGGCGGGACCGGCTATGATCAGCGGGCGGGCTCGCCGGTGGAACTTGCTGGCGAGAAGAAAAAAGGGCAGTCCGCCGAAATGGTCGCCGTGCAGATGGGTCAGCGCCACGGCGTCGATCGACGTGAAATCGACGCCAAATCTGCGCATCGCTATGAGCGAAGAGGCTCCGCAGTCGACCAGGAAGCGCCATCGCCCGTCCTCGCACAGGAAACAGGTCTGGAACCGGCCGCCGGATCCAAACGCATCCCCGCATCCCAGAAAGCGAACCGTCAGCGACATGTCACGCTTGCTCCACGCGCGGCGGACCGATCGGCGATCTTCTGGGCGACAACCCCTCGATCAATACGTCCAACGCCTGAAGAGCGTCGGCCGGATCGAAAGGCTCACCCCACAGACGCTGCAGCGCCAGGCCTTGAAACATCGATACGATGACCCGCGCGAAGCGCTCCGGATCAACCGCCTCGTTGACCAGATCGAGTCGTTGGGCGCGCCGCAGCAACTGGGCGATGACGGCGATGGGCTTGTGAATTCCGCTGGTGACCTGCGCGTGAATGGCCTCGCTGCGAAGCGCTTCCGCCCACAGCTGCAGGCCCACTCGGCGCATGCGAAGCCCGTCTTCGCTCGCCAGGTCCTCCAGAAAGGACCGAGCGATCGCACGAATCGCGCTCAACGGATCCGGCGTTGCGTCGCCGAGCGAAATCAGCGCCGCATCCCGAGCGTGGCGGCGCTCGCCCATGGCCCGGATCAGATCGTCCTTGCTCGCGAAATGACCATAGATACAGCCAGCGCTTAGCCCGGATTGACGTATGACATGCTGGATAGTGGTTTGATGAAATCCTTCGCGCGCGAAGCAGATCTCCGCGGCTTCGAGAATCTCGTCGCGCCGAGCGGCCGAGGTTTCCGGTTTGACCTTGGGCATGGGCGCTCCGTTCAGCCCTTGAGGGACGCTGACAGGTAAGGCCGGAAGTGCTCCAGATCGGGCGTCTTGAGACCCGGTTGTTTGGCCATGTCGTCCCACCGGCGGACACAAACCGCCTCTGAAGAAAACGGCGTTTCGGCGAACGCGCTCGCCTCTTGCGGAGTATGGGCGCCGCCCTGCACACGCAACGAAAATGTCGATCCCGCGGACAGCCGCGCCAGGTATCCAGCGTCGATCGCGCATAGATACCGCTTGGCTTCAATATGCAGGCGAACGGGCGCCGTAACGGCGTCCACGAACGCGTCCGACAACGCCGTCGCGCCGATCGCGTCGTGGCGATCATGGACGCCCCGGATCAGCTCGGATGCGTCCATGTCATGCACATAATGGCCGTAGTCATGCAGCAAAGCCGCTGTGATCAGCGTCGCCGGCGCGCCATCCTGCTCCGCATTGAACGCACACTGGAGCGCGTGTTCGAGCTGACTCACGCGCTCGCCGCGATAGGCCTGAAGGCCCTCGTTGGCGTATAGAGCGAATATCGCATCGATGGTGATCACAGGCCTGGTTTCTTTCCGGTCGGTTTCTTTCCGCTTGCGCGCTTCAAGAAAAACGGACATTCTTTTTATATGTGGACCGAGGAGACTGTCAACCCGTCGCGCGGCGACTGGCGAACAAGCGTGATGGCGATCGTCGCGTCGCTGTCGATCTGCGTGGCCTGTCAACCTGTTGCTCACGGCTCCAGCGTCAAAGCGCTCCGGACGGCCTCCTCATGGGAAAGTTATGGGGGCGACGTCGGGGGCCAGCGCTACGCACCAGCCGACCAGATCACGCCGAACAATGTAGGTCGGCTGAAGGAAGCTTGGGTCTTCCACACGGGCGACGAGGCGCGGGGATCGGTCTTTCGGGACACCGCGCTCGAGGTCACGCCCATTCTCGCTGAAGACAGCTTGATCCTCTGCACCCCATTCGATGAGGTGGTGGCGCTTGATCCTGGCACGGGACGGCCGCGTTGGCGCTTTGACCCCAAGGTTTCGAGCCGCTTGAAACCCGGCAATCATTATGTTTGCCGCGGCGTGGCCTATTGGAAGGACACGGTCGCCAAAGCCGGCCAACCCTGTGCGTCGAGAATTTTCGTCGGCACGGTCGATAGCCGACTGATCGCGCTGGACGCCCGAAATGGGGCGCTGTGCCGCGACTTCGGCGACCATGGCCAGGTCGTGCTCGACCATGGACCCTTGGTCTGGCCGGGCGAGTTCCAGATCACCTCGCCGCCCGCTGTTACGCAGAACCGCGTGATCGTCGGATCCTCCATCAGCGATGCCTGGCGGGTCGACGAGCCGAGCGGCGCCGTTCGGGCCTTCGACCCCCGGACGGGCAAATTGGAGTGGTCTTTCGACCCCCTTCGGCCCGACCCGTCGGCGCCGCCGGTCAGGGGTGGAGCGGCCAATGTGTGGGCGCCGATGTCGGTCGACGAACGCCGAGGCGTGGTCTTCCTGCCGACCACTAGCCCCAGCCCTGACTTTTTTGGAGGCCGGCGGCCAGGTCGCAACGGTGACTCGGATTCCGTCGTGGCGCTATCGGCGGCGACCGGCAAGGTTGCGTGGCGTTTTCAGACCATTCACCACGACGTTTGGGACTACGACCTACCCGCGCAGCCGTCCCTGGTGACGATCCGCCGGGGCGGCCGCGACATCGACGCCGTGGCCCAGGTCACCAAGACCGGCTTCATCTTCCTTCTGGATCGAGACACCGGCCGCCCGCTGTTTCCCGTGATCGAGCGTCCCGTTCCCCAAAACGCGGTCCCCGGCGAGGTTTTGTCTCCCACCCAGCCCATCCCGCTCAAACCCGCGCCTTTGGTTCCTCAACGCCTCACCCCCGAAATGGCCTGGGGGCTCACGCCCTGGGATCGCGGCGTGTGCCGGCGCAAGATCGCCGCAGCGCGTTCGGAAGGCCTTTTCACCCCGCCCAGCCTCAGGGGTTCGATCGTCTATCCGTTCAACGGCGGCGGCGCCAATTGGGGCGGGGCGGCGTTCGACCCGGCAAGCCAACTCCTATACGTCAACACCAGCCGCGCGGCCCACCTCGTCACCCTGTTCCCCGCCGCCGACCTCGCCGCGCAGCAGCGCGAGGCAGGGCCGAAAATCGAAGTGCGTCCGCAGCGCGGCGCGCCCTTCGGCGTGCGCAGAGAGCTTCTGGTTTCGCCCTTAGGTCTGCCCTGCAATCCGCCGCCCTGGGGCGCGTTGACCGCTGTCGATCTGTCGACCGGCGCCTTTCGATGGTCGGTGAACCTTGGGACGGTGCGGGACCTCGCACCGATACCCCTGCCGCTGAAATATGGCGTGCCCAACCTCGGTGGCCCGGCGGCGACGGGCGGTGGGTTGGTGTTCATCGCCGCGGCCATGGACAATTATCTGCGCGCTTTCGACTCCCGCGACGGCCGTGAACTTTGGAAGAGCCGCCTGCCCGCGGGCGGACAGGCGACGCCGATGGTCTATGCCTGGAAGGGCCGCGAGTATGTGGTGATCGCCGCGGGCGGCAGCGCGCGTTTGGGCGCCAAGCTCGGCGATTCCATCGTGGCGTTCGCCATCCCGATCTCGCGAAGGGAATGACCGCCGGTGTGGGAATGGGCGACTGCCACCAATCTATTGGCCGTGCTCGAAGGCTTCGGCGGAGGCTCCATCGCTGGCTTTGCGTCCGGCCTTCTGGGCGTCAGCAGCGGCGGAATTCTTGTGCCGGTCGTCTGCGCGGCGCTTGGCGTGAACCAGCACATTTCACAGGGGATCTCCCTGATCGCCCAAGTCCCGCCCACCAGCCTCAGCGGCGTTTCGCAATATCGGCGGCGCGGGCAAACCGTTCCCATCGCGTGGCTGGCGCTGCTGTCCGCCGGTTTCCTCGTCGGCGGGATGTTGGGCGCCGTCACGGCGGGGGGATTGTCCGACCGGGTTCTACGGTGGCTGTTTGTCGCCTATCTGCTGGTTCTCGCCGCGATCTCGGTCCTGCGCGGCCGTCGGACGCCCCCGTCCGCCGACGACGCGGCGCCGACCCGCGCCCATTGGACCGCCCTGGTCGCGATCGGCGTCGCGGGAGGGTTTTCGTCGGGACTCCTGGGTATCGGCGGCGGGCTCGCCGTCACGGCGCTATCCACCACGCTGCTGCGTTTGGGGCAGCACAGGGCGCAGGCGATGAGCCTGATGTTGGCGGCGCTTCCTTTAACCGCGCCCTCCGCCGGCCTCTATATCGCCCAAGGATGGTCGCCTCCCTGGTGGTCGATCGCCGGGATTGTGCTTGGTCTTGCGGTCGGCGCCGCCGGCGGAGCCGTGGTCGCCAATCGCTTGCCCGAGCGCCTGCTGCGACCCGGTTTTATCGTCCTCATCCTGGGCATGGCGGCCTACATGGCGGCGAGGCCATGAGGACTCCAGGGTGGACATGTATCCGACGAGCGTTCAGCTGAACTTGGGCGGCGACCAGTCGGGCCAGATGTCCGGCAGGTCGGTGGAGACCTGGTCCGGATAGATCGGCGCGCGCTTCTCCAGAAAGGCGCTGACCCCTTCGGCGGCGTCGCGGGAGCGGCCGCGGGCCTGGATGGCGCGGCTGTCGACCCGGTGGGCGTCCATCGGGTGCGACGCCCCCAGATTGCGCCACATCATCTGGCGGATCAGGCTGACCGAGACCGGCGCTGTATTCTCCACGATTTCCCGGGCGATGGCGCGCGCCGCCGGCAATAGTTCGTCGGGCGCATGCACCGAGCGCACCAGCCCGCCTTCCAGCGCCTCGGCCGCCGGGAACACCCGCCCCGAATAGCACCATTCCAGCGCCTTGGAGATGCCGACGATGCGCGGCAGGAACCAGGAGGACGCCGCCTCCGGGGCGATGCCGCGCCGCGCGAAAACAAAACCGAACCGGGCGGCCTCCGAGGCGATGCGGATATCCATGGCCAGCTGCATAGTCACCCCGATCCCCACCGCCGGCCCGTTCACCGCGGCGATCACCGGCTTCAGGCTGTCGAAGATGCGCAAGGTCAGCCGCCCGCCGCCGTCGCGATAGACGTCGCCGACCTTGGCCTCCTCGCGCGCGGACTCGCCGCGCGCCGCATAGTTGAAGGTGGCCGCGCCCGCCGACAGATCCGCGCCCGCGCAGAAACCGCGCCCGGCGCCGGTGACGATCACCACCTTGACCGCGTCGTCCGCGTCGGTCGCGTCGAACGCGGCGATCATGTCGAGCATCATCTGGGTGGTGAAGGCGTTCAGCCGGTCGGGTCGGTTCAAGGTGATCGTCGCAACGCCGTCCTCGACGGAATAGAGGATGGTTTCGAATGTCGGCGCGGTCATCTGGCGTTGGCCTCCTTGGGCGGTTTGAACCTTGGTTTGCGGATCGCCCGGCGACGGGTGATAGTCGTCGCCAAAGCAGCGGCTCTTGCGGGTCCGCAATGAACACTGATTAGTTTATGGGGAGAAGAGCATGAGTGAAGCGATCGAGGTCGACTATGTCATCGTCGGCGCTGGATCGGCGGGGTGCGTGCTGGCCAATCGCCTGACGGCGGACGGACGAACGCGGGTGCTGCTGCTGGAAGCGGGCGGCGACGACCGGCCGACCCACAACCTTTCCCAATTCATGTCCAACCTGATGATCCATGTGCCGGTGGGCTATTCCCAGACCCTGAAGGATCCCAAGGTCAACTGGCTCTACACCACCGAGCCGGACCCCGGCACCGGCGGGCGCCCGCACGTCTGGCCGCGCGGCAAGGTGCTGGGCGGCTCGTCCTCGATCAACGGCCTGCTCTATGTGCGCGGCCAGCACGCCGACTATGACGGCTGGCGCCAGCTCGGCTGCGAGGGCTGGGGTTGGGACGACGTGAAGCCCTATTTCCTGCGGGCCCAGCACCAGGAGCGCGGCTCCAGCGCCGAACACGCGGTGGGCGGTCCTTTGAACGTCTCCGACGCCAGCGACACTCACATTGTCTCCGAAGCGGTGATCGACGCCTGCGACCAGGCCGGCATCCCGCGCAAGGCGGACCTGAACGGCGAGGACCAGGAGGGCGTCTCCTGGTATCAGCTCACCATCAAGAACGGCCAGCGCTGCTCGGCCGCCGTCGCCTATCTGCACCCGGTCATGAGCCGGCCGAACCTTAGGATCGAGACCGAGGCCCTGGCCGCGAAGGTGCTGTTCGACGGCAAGCGCGCGGTGGGCGTGGAGTTCCTGCAGAAGGGCGTCCGCCGCACCGCCCGGGCCAAGGCCGAGGTGATCCTCTGCGGCGGCGCGGTGAATTCGCCGCAGCTGCTGCAGCTTTCCGGCGTCGGTCCGGGCGATCTGCTGCGCGAGCATCAGATCCCGGTCGTGGTCGATCTTCCCGGCGTCGGGGAGAATCTGCAGGATCACTACATGGTCGGGACCCGCTTTCGGCTGAAGCCCGGCGTCGTCTCGGTCAACGAGATGTCCAAGGGCGCGCGCATGGTGGGCCAGATCGCCAAGTACCTGTTCCAGCGCAAGGGTCTGCTCGCCCTCTCCGCCGCGCACATCGCCGCCTTCTGCAAATCAAGGCCAGACCTGGCGGGGCCCGACATCCAGTTCCACATCCTGCCGGCGACCATGGACCTGGACAAGCTGTTCAACGAGCAGAAGATGGTGATGGAGGACGAGCCGGGCCTGACCATAGCCCCCTGTCAGCTGCGGCCCGAAAGCCGGGGCCGCATCCACATCAAGTCGCCCGACGCGAGCGTCTATCCCAGCATCCTCGCCAACTATCTGTCCGATCCGCTGGACCAGGAGGTGGCTGTCGCTGGCCTGCACTGGTGCCGCACCATGGTCCAGCAGCCGGCCCTGGCGGCCTATGTGGATCACGAGATGAACCCCGGCCCGGACGTCAAGACCGACGAGCAGCTGCTGGATTTCGCCCGGATGACCGGCTCGACCCTCTATCACCCGGTGGGCACCTGCCAGATGGGCTCGGGCCCGCGCGCGGTGGTCGACACCCAGCTGCGCGTCCACGGGGTCCAGGGCCTGAGGGTGATCGACGCCTCGGTCATGCCGCGGCTGGTGTCGGGCAACACCAACGCCCCGACCATCATGATCGCCGAAAAGGCCGCCGACATGATCCTGGGCAAGACCCCGGCCGTGGCCGCCGCCTGAGGCCTCTTGCCCCTTGGGAGCGAAGGCGCCATCAAACGCCCGTTTGAAGCTTGGAGATGACGGATGGACGCGATCGAATTCAAGGACCTGCCCGGACTGGTCGGCCAGGAGGTCGGGGTGTCCGACTGGGTCCAGATCACCCAACAGCGGGTCAATCAGTTCGCCGAGGCCACCGGCGACCACCAGTGGATCCACGTGGACGTCGAGCGCGCCACCCGCGAGATCGGCGGCCCGATCGTGCACGGCTATCTGACCCTGTCCCTGCTGCCGTTCCTCAGCGCCGGACTGATGCCGGTGAAGGGCGTCACACGGGGCATCAATTACGGCTCCGACAAGGTGCGGTTCATCAGCATGGTGCGGGTCGGCAAGCGCGTGCGCCTGCGCCAGAAGCTGATCGGCGCCGAGCCGAAATCGGGCGGCATCCAGATCAAGAGCGAATGCACCATCGAGATCGAGGGCGAGGACCGGCCAGCCTGCGTCGCCGAGACGATCAGCGTGATCTACGGGGGGTAGACTGGTCGCTTCCGTCTATCCCAAGTCCCCGGTCCGAATGATGATGGAGCTGTCGGGCTCTAGCTGGCAGCGTGCATATTTGCGGCTAGCAAACGCCTCGATCTCGGCGCGGTGGGCTTGGAACGCGGAGTCGGGCCCAAGGCGATCACCGTCTGAGAAGTGGTCGTCGAGCGCTTCGCGGCTGATGATGCAGCGAACGCGCTTCCTCCCGTCCTCTCCCCAGAATATCGTGCCGCGCGTCGTGTCTGTCCGATGCTCCTTTTCCGGGAAGGACAAGGCGTGTCGCTCACCGGGGACCGCTAGTGAATAGCTCGTGCTGCGCCCGCCACCTGGATCTTTCGTGAGTATGTCTTGTTTGATGAGGTCGTCGATGTCGCGAATAGCGGTGTCCTGCGAGCACTTAGCCAGAATCGCGTATTTCGAGGAGGTAAGCTTCCCTTCGAAGCCGTTTAGGAGCCGGTTCACGATGAGCCGCTGCCGGTCGTTGAGTTTGGCCTCAGCGTTCTCCTCCCAGAACCGGGCCTTGGCGAGGACAAAAGCAAGAGTCACTTCAGCGCGGTCGAACGCCCGATCAAGGCAGTCTAGGAACCATTCAAGCCAGGCGGTGACGTCGAGGTCGCCTTTTTGGGTGGCTTCGAGAATGTCGTAATAGGCGGTCCGTTCAGCCCGAATTTGGGTCGACATGCTGTAAAAGCGCCATGAAGTCTTCTCAGACCGCGCCAGGGCCATGTCGGCGATGGCGCGCGCGATACGTCCGTTGCCGTCCCCGAAGGGGTGGATGGTCACAAACCAAAGGTGAGCGATGGCGGCTTCGATCACTGGATCGAGCCTGCTCTTGGCGTTGAACCACTCGAGAAAGCCGCCCATCTCATTTTCGAGCCGTTCCGCGGCTGGCGCTTCGTAGTGGACCCGTTCTTTGCCCACATAGCCCGAGGTGACTTGCATCGGGCCGTCCTTGTCGCTTCGCCAGTCCCCGACTTCGATTTTCCTCATGCCGCTTCGGCCGGTTGGGAACAGCGCGGCGTGCCAGCTGAACAAGCGCTCTTTGGTGAGGGGCAGATCGAATTTCTGCGTGGCGTCGAGCATCATTTCGACGACCCCCTCGACGTTGTGGTCGATGGGCGCGAGCCCTCCGATATCCATACCGAAACGTCGGGCGATAGAGGAGCGAACCTGATCGCGGTCGAGGACTTCGCCTTCGATCTCGCTTGACTTGATGACCTCCTCGGTAAGGGATGGAAGAATGGCTTCGGCGCGGAGCTTGAATCCGAGCCCCTCCATGCGACCGATGAGGCGACCCTGATGGTGACGGACAGCGGCCAGCTTGGCGGCTAGCTTTTCGTCGTTCCAACGGAACTTCGGCCAGTCTCGTAATTCATGGATATAAGTCAGCATTCTCCGCATCTCCCGCGGAGATTATGCCGTATTACCTCCGTATCGTGCAAGCCAAATCTCCGCGGGTCTTGCGGAGATTAAAAGGTCTAATCTCCGCAAGGAGTTGGCGCCGTATATCCAGCCGCCAGGCTAGCGCACGCTCCTGGCGTCGCCATGCAACTGTATTCCGATCGAAATCACGAGAGCCGACTATGGATGTCAATGCGATCGCATCCGACTCCTCGGTCTGAGCATCGTCCGCTTCACCGATGCGATAATCGCGGCGCTTCACGGCCATGCACCAGCGTGTGGGAGAGCCGCGCCAAACGCTCGTGCAAATCCTGATCGCTCAGATAGAGTCGCGCAATCTCCTTTAGTCGGCGTCCGGTATGCGCCGCCTGAGCAGATTGCGTGCTAAGCTGCCGCCGCTCGGCTCGGCGCGGCGCTCAGCGCCGAATTCATCGCCTGCAGCAGGCGTTCGGGCTTGATCGGCTTTTCGACGACCGCATGCATCCCGCAGGCCACATAGCCCTGGGCGTCTTCCGGATCGGCGTTGGCGGTCAGGGCGATGATCGGCACCGCTCCGGCCGAGCCTGGCAGGGCGCGAATCGCCCGCGTGGCCTCCACGCCGTCCATCCGGGGCATCCGGATATCCATCAAGATCAGATCGAAGCGCCCGGTGCGCGCGGCCTCGACCGCCTCGACCCCGTCCTCGACGCATTCCGAGGTGCAGTCGAACATTTCGCACAGGGCCTCGGCGACCATGCGGTTGGTGGCGTTGTCGTCGACCACCAGCACATGCGCGGTGCGCGCGCCAGCCATCACCGCCTGCTCCTCCGCCGCTTCGTCGACCACGGTTTCCGGAGCGACGAACTCGAAGACGATGGTCGCGCCCGCGCCGACATTGCTTTCGGCGCGAATGTCGCCGTCCATCCGCTCGATGATCCGCCGGCAAAGCATCAGGCCGAGACCGGCCTGAGCGGCGGCGTCGGCCGCGCCCTCGCGGGCCTGACTGTCGAACACCCGCGCCAGCTTCGCCGCCGACAGGCCGCCGCCGGTATCGCGAACCCGGCCGGTCAGGCGAAGGCCGTCCGGGCCGCGCTGCGCCTGCAGGCTGGCCTCCACCGCGCCGCGGCGGCTCAGCGTCAGCGCCGCGTCGATCAGCTTGTCGAACACCTGCTTGACGCGGCTGGCGTCGATCTGGGCGCTCAGGTGAGGGTCGCCGTCATAGGCCACCAGCAGGGTGACGCCGTCCTGGGCGGCGCGTCCCTGCCAGCTGGTCTGGACCTGATCCATCACGTCGCGAAGCACCGCGTCGGCGGGATCAAGCTCCAGTTCGCCGGTTTCGGCGCGCGACAGCTCCAGCGCGTCGTTGAGCGCGCGCAGGGTCGCCAGGCTGGAATCGATGATGGTGCGGACATGGGCGTGGCTGTCCAACGACAGCGCCTGGCGCTGCAGCAGCTCGGCCACCGCCAGCACGCCGTTCATAGGCGCGCGCACCTCGTGGCTGACCATCTCGACGAAGCGGCGGTTGTCCTCGGCCGCGGTGGACTCGTCGCATTTCTGACGCAGCAGTGCGCGCGCCGAAACCACGCCGCAATAACGATCGCCCTCGACCACCACCAGACCGGCGCAGGCGGCGCCCTGAGCCAGCAGCCTTTGGCACGCCTCGTCCAGGTCCATGTCCGCATCGACGCTCACCGCGTCGGCCATCCAATGAGAAACCGGGCCCGTGGAATCCCGACCCCGCGCGGCGTCCCTGGCGACGATCCCGACCGGTCGCCCGCCCTCAACCACCGCCAGTAAGTCGCAAGTCGGCGCATTCAAGAATAACTCGACAACCGCGTCGCCGGGCGTCGCAGTGTCGATCGGATCAGCATATTCTATCAGGCTGGCGATACTGGGCATGTGGTACACGACGCTGTTGGGACGCCACCTTGCGCAAACTACGCTTGCGAAGTCGTTAAGGCTCCCGCCGGGTCCCTAAATCGCACAGGAAATCCGCGTCTTAACGCTGATTAAGACTTGGGCCGAGCCGATCCCTCGCTGTCGCATTGGGACGCGTCGCCGGGCCCGCCGGGCCGCAGTTCGCCAGCGCGCGCCGATGCGGGATCGGCGCGGTTTCATCCGCCTGAAATCTCGTTGTAGAAGGAGCCTGCGGCAAAACCCGCCAATCCCCGTCCAGCAAAGGATTCAATCGCCGTCGATGGCCGCGCCTTCGCCAAACGATCAAGCCGCTCTGGTGCTTTATTCCGGCGGCCAGGATTCCACGGCTTGTCTGGCCTGGGCGCTGGAACGCTATCCGCGCGTCGAGACCGTCGGATTCGACTATGGCCAGCGCCATGCCGTGGAGTTGAAGGCGCGGCGAGCCGTGCGACGTAAGATCGCACGGGCTTTTCCGGCCTGGCGCGGACGGCTGGGGCCGGACCACCGGCTGAACCTGAAAGGGTTCGGCTCGATCTCGGACTCGGCCCTGACCAGCGAACGCGCGATTGAGATGACGGAGCGGGGCCTGCCGTCCACCTTCGTGCCCGGCCGCAACCTGGTCTTCCTGATCTACGCCGCCGCCCTGGCGGATCGGCGCGGGCTGGAGGTGCTGGTCGGCGGCATGTGCGAGACCGACTATTCCGGCTATCCCGACTGTCGCCGCGACACGCTGGATGCGATGCAGACCGCGCTGAACCTGGGCATGGCCCGGTCGTTCCGCATCGAGACGCCCTTGATGCGGCTGACGAAGGCGCAGACCTGGGCCCTGGCCATGGGTCTGGGCGGCGAGGCGCTGGTCGACATCACCTTGGCCGACAGCCACACCTGCTACCAGGGCGATCGCACGCCGCACGACTGGGGGGCGGGCTGCGGCGTCTGCCCCGCGTGCGCGCTGCGCGCCCAGGGCTGGGCCGAATGGACCGACGCGGGGCGGCCGGCGCTTAGGCCATGAGCTATTCGGTCCCATGAGCTATTCGGTCAAAGAGATCTTCCTGACGCTGCAGGGCGAGGGTGGTCAGGCCGGCCGCGCGGCTGTGTTCTGCCGCTTCGCCGGCTGCAATCTTTGGAGCGGCCGCGAGGCGGATCGCGCTAGCGCGGTATGCAATTTCTGCGACACGGATTTCGCCGGCATGGACGGCGAGGGCGGCGGGCGGTTCGCGGCGCCGGGGGACCTGGTGGACGCCGTCGCCGGCCGCTGGACCGGCTCGCCGGAACACCGGCTGGTGGTCTGCACCGGCGGCGAGCCGCTGCTGCAGCTGGACCCGCCGCTGATCGCCGCCTTCCATGCCGCGGGGTTCGCCATCGCCGTGGAGACCAATGGCACCTTGGCCGCGCCTCGGGGTCTGGACTGGATCTGCGTCAGCCCCAAGGCCGATGCGCCGCTGGCCCAGACCCGAGGCCAGGAATTGAAGCTGGTCTTCCCCCAGCCCGGCGTCGATCCGGCGCGTTTCGAGGGGCTGGATTTCGAGCGCTTCTTCCTGCAGCCGATGGACGGTCCCAGGCGCGAGGCCAATACCGAGGCGGCGATCGCCTATTGCCTTTCCCACCCGCGCTGGCGTCTAAGCGTGCAAACCCACAAATATCTGGGCCTGCCCTGAACCAAACTCCGCTCCAGGCCCCGCGTTGAGACATGACCCGCCCCGTTTTCGAAATCACCAAGTCGGCCACGTTCGAGGCCGCGCACTATCTGGACCAGGGCCCGGCCGACAGCCGCTATCGGCGCCTGCATGGCCATTCTTTCCGCGTCGAGGCCACCGTGCGCGGGGCCGCGCTAGGCCAGGACGGCTGGGTGGCCGATCTGGCCGAGTTGGACGACGCCCTGCGCGCCATCACCGGCGAGCTGGACCACGGGCTGCTCAATGAGCGGCCGGGACTGGAGACGCCGACCCTGGAAAACCTGTGCCTGCACTTCGCCCAGCAGCTGAAGCCGCGCTTTTCCGGCCTGTCGCGGATCGCGGTGTCGCGCCCCTCGGTGGGCGAAAGCTGCGCGCTGACCGTGGGAGATTAAAGACGCCGATGAATGCAGCCGCTGCCCGACCAGGTTGGATTGCAGGTTGATTATCGCACAGAAGTGTGCGATATAATTCAATGAACGGAAGCGAATTCGAGCGTAAGATCAAGCGGCTCGGGCGAAGATGCGGCGTCGCTGTGACGTTCGATCGCGGGCACGGCAAGGTAGCCATGGGCGGCTATATTACGGCGAGCGATTTACGACATTAAAGGATCGCAAGAAGGAAATCGGCCCTGGTCTCCTCAGTGCAATGCTTGCGCAACTGGGGCTGACCATGGCGGATTTGGCGGAGTAAAAATGGCATTCGGCTATCGATACATCCTGGAGCCGCAGCCGAACGGCTGGTGGCTCGTACGCTTCCCTGGGATACCGGAAGCACTCACCGAGGGCGAGACGCAAGAGGAGGCGCGCGCCAACGCTGTTGACTGTGTTATCGCAGCGCTCGAAGGCTACATGAAGGCTGGCGAGCCGCTGCCGAGAGAGGGCGCTGGGCACGCCGGGCCAGAGCGTGCGGTGTTGCCCTCACTCGTCACCGCCAAGCTCGCGGTCTACGAAACCATGCGCGTGCGCGGATGGTCCAAGGTCAAGCTGGCGAAGCAACTCGGCATGCGCGAGAACTCGGTGCGCCGGCTCCTCGACCTACACCACAGCTCGCACATGTGGGTCATCGACGAGGCGCTGGCCAAGATGAATGCCGAACTGACCATCGAGTTGCCGAAGGCGCGTACGCGCGGGAAGGCGGCGTAGGTTCACGCGCCGAAGTCAAGCGATCGTTCGTCAATGTGTCAGGACCAACCGTGGCTTGGCGGACAAGCTAAGGGCTAGCTTGCATCTCTCGCGCGGCGACCGAGTTGACGACTCAAGAGCTGTCAGCGCCACCTAATTTGCCGCGTTCGCGGCGCGCAACGTCTTCACGAGGTTCACCTTCATGCCATTGGCGATCTCGTCGCCATCGACCATGTCGGCGGGGCAGGCGCCGAGATAGGTCATGGTGATGTCGATGACGCTGTGAACGTTGCGCCCGGCGTCGGACGCGCCGGTCGTGTCGCTCTCGGAATGCATTTTGATGCTGGAGGAATAGTCGCCGCTGACGGTTCCCTTCGAGGTGGTCGTCGCGCCGTCCGCCGTTTTGCATGTCCCGGTCACGGCGTAGGACCCATCCAAGCCCCGCGAAATCGACTGCTGACAATCGCGGGCAGCCCTCATCTGCTGGCCGAACACCGACATCTCGGCATTGGTGGCGGGACCCACGCAGAGGCGGATCTTGTCCATGGCCGGGTTGGCCTTGCCGTCGAACAGCATGGCCTGCTCCCAAAGGCCCATCTTGCGCATCGGCATTTCAATCTTGGCCGCCGCGCCGTCCACCGGAGCGGCGGCCGACGCCGAGGCTGAGCCGGCGCTCTGCGTCTTGGCGCAGGCGGCGAGAGCCAACACCACCGCCGATACGATCAAGATTCTATGCATGGCGGCGCCAACTTCGATCCCGGCGATCACTTATCGTCATCATCTTTACCCGGGTTGAGGAAGCCGACAAGCCTGGCGAGCTCGTCTCCGGCTTGATCAGATCGCCGCCACCCCTTCAAATCGTCTGCCGCGCGAGCGGCGCATCGCCGCGCCGATTCCGCCGAAGCCGACCAGCATCACCGCCCAGGTCGCCGGTTCGGGGACGGCGGTGATGGTCAGGGAATTGACCGAATAGTCCCCGTAGAGTTCGCCGTCGTTGGGGCCCGACAGCACGACATTGCCAATGCCGCCCACGATCTGGCCTGAGGTCAGGGTCAAAGACGAATCAAGGTTCGGGTCAATCGGCGCGGTAGTACCGAGCTCGAAGTAATCGCCGGCATAACACGACACGACGGAGCAAAGCTCCATGGTTACCCCACCCGTCGAGCGAATATAATCGCTCTGGAATTCTTCGCCATGATAGCCATTCTGAACGATATACGTGTGGCCCCCAATGGTGAATGTACCCGATCCCGCCGTCAGGGCCTGGGCGTTGTAATATTCGGGACCGCCGTAGAGTGTCGTTATGCCAGCGCTCGTATCGTACGTAAATGTCGCGGTGTACGGATCGCCGATGATGTTCTGGCCATAGGCATCCACGCCCCAAATGGTGGGGTACTCAATTTCCAGCGCGGTCTGGACGGCGACGCCAGAGAAGGTGACATCGACGGTCGCCGCCTGAGCGCTGGCGCTAATCGCCGCGACCGCGAAGCCGGCTGCGATGGCTGATATTGTCAACTGATTCATTTCCGTCTCCGGGGATTGAGGAACTCAGGAAAGAGCGGCTTCAACTTCAATTCAGCTGGCTGATCTCGTCCGCATCTTGGATTCTGGCGAGGTCGATAAGTCGGCGTTCCACGCGTTTTGATCAGATCGCCGAGGCGCTAAGGGATGGTTTGCCGCGCGAGCGGCGCATCGCCGCGCCGACTCCGCCGAAGCCGACCAGCATCGCCGCCCAGGTCGCGGGTTCGGGAACGCCGCTGGTGACGCCGGGGCTGAAGACGAACTCGCCGCCGGCGGACGCGGGCGCGGAGAAGGTCGGGTCGATCTTGGCCAGCACTGGGCCGGAGATCCCCAACGAGAGGAGCACCGTGTAGGGCGTATTGACGACCATCGTCACCGCCTGGTCCGTGAACGGGACGTTGGGCGTGGCGCCGCAGCCGTACGCGGGCGAACAATCCAAGGCGGAATAGATCTGCGTCGGGCCAATTACGGTCATCACCGCCTCCGCCCCGCCGCCTGGCCCCCCGGCGTTGATGGCGTCGGCGGCGTCGATGGTCGCCGCGACCGTCGTCCCGGCCGGCGATCCGGGGTCGAAGTATTCGGCCTGGTAGGACATTCTAAGAGTGCCAACGCCTTCGTCGCCATAGATTGGCATGGCGCCGAGCTCGACCGTGGGATCGTTTCCCAAGGTGGCCGATACAATTCCCGTTCCCAAATCGCAGATCGCGGTCACGGTGCAACCCTGTTGCCCGCCCGCGCTGGGAACATAGATCGGTGGATTGAGCAATTCAGTTCCCGGCGCATCCAAACTGGCTTCATAGACGAGGAAATGGATCGCGACGTAGCCCGTGACAGAAACGGGTCCGAGCACCGGCGCGGGTGTAATCTGAACGGCGTGCGCCGCGCCTGCCGCCGCGCACAGCGCCAGGAACCCCGCCGCCGCCGCGGCCTTTGAGCGTGTTGGATACATCTGAGCCCCATTCATCGAACATCGAGGGTTGATGACCGGCAGCAAGGCTCAAAGGGCGGGCGAAGTCTTCAAAATCGCCCTCAAAAATCTCTCAAAAATTTCTCAAAGCCCGGCTGCAACGGGCGTCCGGGGACGGCGTCAAAGCCGCCTTCGATCACCGGAGCGTCGCGCGCTTCCTGGACCGAAATCCGCTGGCCTGATAATTGAAAGACACGTTCAAGATGAACCGAAGAGCACCCGTCGAAACGTCCAGGGGCCCGCCAAACGATGGATGCATCTTTACGCGACGGAAAATCCTACGAGTTCGGGCCCTTCGTCATGGACCCGACCCACCGCGTACTGACCCATGAGGGGTCCGAGGTGGCGCTGTCTCCGACCCTTTTTGAAGCGCTGCTCTATTTCGTCGAGCATGCCGGTCGCGTGGTGTCCAAGGAAGAACTGCTGGACGCGATCTGGCCAGGCAAAGTCGTCGCCGAGGCCAATGTAAGCCAGACCATCTTCACCCTCAGAAAAGCGTTGGCCGAAGCTGGCGCGCCACATCCGCTCATCGCGACCGCGCCCAGGCGTGGCTACCGTTTCACCGGCGCCGTGCGGGTTCACGCCCATATGACAGCGCCGGTCTCCGCGGCGGCGCTGACCGAGGATGGCCCGGTTGGGTCGATCCGGCTCGAGCAGCCCGCCAAACGATCGACGGCGATCTTCCGCCTGAGTACGCGCACGGCCGTGCTGTCCGGCGCGGTTCTGCTGGCGATCGTAGGCGGCTGCGTCGCGCTGTGGCTTCGCGGCGCCGGCCGTGCTCCACCCGCCGCGAGCGTGGTGGCGCTGGCCGATTTTCAGAATTCCACGGGCGATCCGATTTTCGACCGGACACTCGACAAGGCCCTGCGGATCGACCTCGAACAGTCGCCCTTTGTCACCGTATTGTCCCAGCGGCAGGTCGGCGAGACGCTGACCCAGATGACCCGGGCCAGCGACGCGCGGCTGACCACCGCCTTGGCCGAGGAGGTCTGCGTCCGCAACAACGGCCAGGCCGCGATCGATGGAAGCATCGCCCGCCTG
>Ga0302314_10009269_pt1 | contig 17447 bp, 11 predicted proteins | sample III_Palsa_N2_3_FD_200533 | JGI IMG/M metagenome (GOLD analysis project Ga0302314, IMG submission 200533) | Peat permafrost microbial communities from Stordalen Mire near Abisko, Sweden - III_Palsa_N2_3 | ecosystem: Environmental > Terrestrial > Soil > Palsa > Peat permafrost | place: Sweden...
GGCCTTCTGCGCCGCGGCTCCCAATCCGGTTGCCGCCGAGCAGAGACACCCGCCGCACGAGCGGATCCAGGCCAAATCCGCGATACATCCCCGCACGCGCCACGCTCGCCAAATGGATATCAATGATCTCGCCGGTCACGGCGCCTGGCGAGGCTGCGCCGCGCCAGGCGCCGTCGTCGGCACGAGCGATTCGGCGGAGCTGGCCGCGATCTACTGCGGGCGGGCGCCTGTTTTCCTGGCTTCCACGGCGAGCGACGTGGCCGTTGGCGTGCGGCTCTCCTCCTAGATGGAATCGCCGCACCCGATCCCCCGGGTCGATCTGGCCCGTGAATGGGACTTCATGCTGGGCGACCTCACGGTCAGGCCTTCGCGATGTCAGGTCGAGGCGTCGGGCGAACGCCGCGCGCTGGAGCGCCGGGTCATGCAGGTTCTGGTCGCCCTTGCTCACCCGACTTGGGAGGTGGTTTCCAGACAGGAATTGATCGTTCGCTGCTGGAACGGCTTGTCGGTGAGCGATGACGCCATCCAACGCTGCATCGGCGCGTTGCGCCGTCTCGCCGCCGATTGGCCCGAGCCTCCCTTCGAGATCGAGACCATCGGCAGGGTCGGCTACTACTTGAAGACGAGCGTGCCAGGGCCTCAGGCATCGCCGGAGCGGCTTCCGGGATCTCGGTCGCCATGGCCGTCGCCCCGCAGTTCGCCCAGCTTCGCGACAGACTCGGGCGAGCGGTGGCCGAGCCTCGAGCGGCGTTCCATCGGCTAGCGGCTCAGAAAGTTCAGGGCCTGACGCCCGGGCAGGAAGAAATAGCCGCCGCCGATTACGGTGACGAAGGACGGCATGCCGCTTATCTGCTTAGGGCCGGTCAAGGTGGGGATTGTGTAGGTCCCGCCAGTCCGGTTCAGGGCCGTAAGCGGATCCGCCTCGTTGCCCAGTGGTCCAAAGGAAGTGGATCCGATCCAGGTCTGCTGCAGGAACTCGAACTGCCGCTCGATGTCGGCGTTGAGGCACATGAACAACAGGCCCTGAGGAGCAGCTCCGGAGTCTGTACCGTCCACATAGGCGCGTCCACGGCGGATGATGCGATGACGGTTGGTGATTTTCATCTGCGTCCTGTCGTCGGCGTCGAACTGGTCGCGTGGGTTGGCCCGTCGGATGTGGGCCCCGAATGGGCACGCAAGGCCCTGGGGATCGTCGCGTCCGAAGAGGAATTTCTCGTTTTTTGGGAATGGGTTGTAAGTTGGAGGAGGACGTAGCGGGGCAAGCACGAGTGGCGCGCCGTCTTTCCAACGCCCGACCATCTTGGCCGCCACCCAATCAGCTGTCTCGCCGACCTTGGCGGCGGCTTCTTCCAGGTAGTTGTTAAAGCCCCGCACGTCCTGTTTCAGTTGGCGGATCACTAGATAGCTGCCGTTGCGGCCGAGGTCGCGTAGCGCCGGGGCGTGGCCGGGCTTGGCGTCGACGGTGCTTGGCGGCGGCGGGAAGTTTGGCGGCAGGTCAGGCAGCAACCTATCCGGATCGTCGATCCCGAACACCTGCGGAGTGGGGGGGAACTCTTCGAGTCCATCGGGGTAGCCGAGAATGAATTCGCCCGGCTCCAGAAGATCGGTCTTGAGCGCGCCGCGCGAGGACAGGAGGCCCTTGATCGAGGGTTGCGAGATGCCGTCAACGAAGCCAAACGGTTCCTTGATGGGAATGGGCGAATTTGTGATCCCATCGCGCGGCTGTGGCCACTGGCGCAGAACGATCCTGTGTGGTGCAGCCATCCTCGCGTTAGTGCACGCGGTCGCCTCGTCGCTCAGCCGCGTCTGAAGCGTTTGCTGATCCACAGCATAGACCAGCAGCACCGCGTCGATCGGATCGTCGGGGCCACCCCATTCCCAACGCTCCGGCGAGTTCCGGTCCACGTCGCCCAGCACGTTAGCTCGCGCTTCGTTCGCCATGCCCATGGCGAAGGCCGGCAAGAACCGCGCCGCCAGCGGATCGGACGCGGCGAGCCCCAGCCGCGCCAGCCCCCGGGCCGACAAGGCGACCGCCATGGCCGTCTCACTCTGGCCGGCGTCGCCGAAGTCAATACGGTGCCTGACGCTTTCGAGCCAGGCCCGGCAGGCGGCGGCCTGGTTCTCTGGAAACGAAACCGCGAGCAGTCCGCCTTCCACCAGATTGCGATAGCCGCTCAACGCCAGGCCCTGGATCTCGTCAGTCTCGATCTCGCTGACGGGACGGGGAACGGTGCCAAACAGGTTGAGCCAGACGTCAGCCTCGCTCGCCGTCATTGTCGCCGCCTCCAGGCCGAGGCGGATGGCCGCGTTAAGGCGGATATCGGTCGTACTCAGATGCGGGTACGCCGAGTACCAGAAACGAGTCGGTATCATTTGTCGCCGCACCCAGCGCTTGAACCGGTCGCCATCGGCCGCCCCGTCGGAGAAAAGCCAGCTGGTTTTTGGAAAGCCCTTCGTATTGCTCCAGATCCCGGTCGCGCCTCCCGGCAGCAGGGTAATGGCGTCCTCGAGGTAGCTCTGCCAGCTGTTGTCGTAGTTGGCGGTGAACACGAGCTTGCGAGTGCCAGGGACGCGGGCCCACTGGATGAAATGGATGGTGCCAATCCGGGCGAGGAATCCCGTCCTGAAAATCCCCGCCCTGACCGTGAGGCTGGCCGCATAGAGGCCCGCCGGCAGGAAGACGAACCGCCGAAAGAGGCCCGGGGAGATCGTTGAAATAGCGATCATATGGTTCTGCCTGTGCGGCGGCAGATCCTCCCGGCGGATGATTTCGGCCACGCGCCTGGGGTCGGGGTCGGCGTCGCACGGCTTATCGCTGGCCTCATGACGGCGGAGGATGAAGAGAAGAGCCCCGGCTACAAGCATCAGGAATATCACCAGCGACAAAAATCCAAGGACGATCCCCACCCACCAGGCAAACAGAGGAGCGTGAAGCGCCCTAACGATTACCCCCGCCAGCCAGGTAAATAGGGGAACGTGAAGATTTTGCACAAACGCCGGAGGCAATTTATATTGTGAGAAAACCTTAGAGAGACGAACGGAGCCCCACGCAGCAAACGCTATAGGAATCAAAGCCAATAGAGATAGTCTAAAAAATTTTTTATCAGAAAGTTTAACGTGAACGTTAAGTTTGATATTTATCACGATGACGTTAAAAAAGAAGCCAAACAAAATTGCAAACGGTATAGTTAAGAAAGTTTCGTAAAAATTGCTTGGTGTTGTATTTAGAATTGGGTTCAATAAGTCACGGACATTCAGATAAAATACCGCGAACAGTATGATGAACAGGAAAGACCAGTCAAATACGACTAGGCTAAAAATGGTTGAAGCCTTGGCGAGAAAACCGGCGCTCGACAGACTGGGCGCCTCGTCCGAATAGACGAACGGCGGACCCTTGGGGTTAACGATTCCCGCGGCCGTTCGCGCGGCCTGAAGATGGGAGAGCGCCGCTGAGGGACCCCGAGGCGTGTGGCCGAAGACCGAGTCTGTGGCCGCCCGCGCGACCACTTCATCCTCGTGGATGCGCTGGGCGGTCAAGCCTGGCGTTCCTTGGAATGGCAGACCGGTGGCGCGGTTAAAGAATAGGGGTGCCGCGGCCGCCACCGGCTTTACCCAGTAGCGCTCGAGGAGAAGCTGCAGCGTGCTGAGGCAGTCGACGCCGGCGGCGGCTTGGTACACGGGCAGCAGGATCGCACCGGCGTGCTCAACTAGCCTAGAGATGACGCTCCAAGGCGGCCCATCGCCCGCGACATCCGCCACCAGGATCGGGGGATCCTTGCTGTGCTCGTCCCAGACGACCGAGAGGCTCAGGAAATGAATGACGCCGGTTGCGTCCAGCGCCGCCCTAACGGCCGGGTCGGCGGGGTTGCCGAGGCGGTCCAGCAGCGCCTCGATCTCGCGCGCAGCCAAGCCGGGCCACGCCTTGCTGCGCCTGATCGGCACGCAGATCAGGAACGGCGGTTGCTGCGCGAAGCTCATGGCCCCGTCCCCACCGGCTCGCCAAAATCCACAATCAGACGACCGGGAACCAGGCCGCCACACGCGGTCAAGCGGCCCCGCGGCGCGAGGTCCGGTAGCCTCGTCAGGCCCAGGAACATTTCAGCCAATATCGATGGAGAGAGCCGATGGCCGCGGCATAGATGAGGGCCGTTCTCAGGCCCAAAATGAAGGTAGGTGCTCGGACAGCGGTCGGCCTTCACCTCTCTTGAGTCATTCTTGATGTCCACTCCGGCGGACTTGACGAGAGCGCAGACATATTCGCCTGTTTTGAGGGTTAGTCCGCCCAGATCTATCGGGCCCGTGGCGTTGCGCAGCAGATGAGCCGATGGCGGGGCAAGGCGCAGCTCCTCTTGCACAAACGCTTCGGCCTTCTCTTCGGCGTCCATCGCCTGGAGCTGTCCGAGCGATGCTTCGAGACCGGGGCCTCCCGGCCCCAGCCAGCGCCCGACAATCCCTGAGAAACCCGAGCCCGGCACCAGGAGCAGGGTGGCCCCCAACTCCATCAGTATCGAGACGACGTGTTCCCGATAGACGTCGTCTTCTACCTCGGAGAAGCGCCCGCGTACGGCCCAGAGCGCGCTCAGAAGGGTGTGGTCCCCCTCAAATCCGGGAGATGTGTCGATGCGGTGCTCGATTTGGGCCCGCACCCGCTTCGCCCCCCAGGCCGCCGCCCACCGGAATGGCGGCAGCCGGTTCTCGAAGTTGATGAGCAGCTGCGCGATGACGAATTCCGACCAGGCAAGGTCGGTCAGATACGGCCCTGTCTCGGGCCTGAACAGCTGAAGAAGGGAATGGCGGTTCACAAGGCAAACGCCCAGGGACAGAAGATCGAATGACCGCAGCCCTGCCAGCCCAAGGACACGCCCGGCGATCAGGTAGGGGACAAAAAAGCCAAATTCGCCGATCAGGTCGAAGCGCCGCCGGCGACTGACGGCGGCGAGGACGTCGTCCACGCACGCCCGCGCCATGGCGCGTCGCTGCGCCGGATCGGGTCCGAACCATGGCGTCTTGGCCTCGGCGGCATCCAGGATGGCCAAACGCTCCGCGCGCTCCGGGCCCTCAGGCCGCATGATCAGGAAGGCGCCCGGCCGCGCGACAGCCGCGTAAAGCGGATCGTAATGACAGACCGAGAAATGGCTTTCTTCAGTCAATACGCTGACGACTTCGTCGTGATGGGCGACAAAAGCCATTGACATTCGGGCCGCCCGGGTCTCGCGATAGCGAATGGCGCGAGGTCCGCCGTTCAGGATATCCGCGCCGATTTGATCCAGCGCGGCTTGGTTCCGCAAGAGAGCGCCAAGGTCGGGCGTAGAGCGTTCAGCTGGCGACATTGAGCGCCTGCTCGCACGCGGCTTCTAGTGGCGTCATGCCCAGGCGCCTTGCGCGCCGTCGGGCCCAGCGGAAATCAGGTTCGGCCGTTTCGACCTCAATGCCGAGGGCCCGCTTCAGTTCGCCCCGGGTGAACAGGCCGTAGGCGAAGTGCGGCGAGTCGCGGGTCGAGCGCATAGCGGAAACGCCATGCTCGAGGGCGCGCAGGGCCTCTTCCGCCCGGCCAGCCCGGGCCAGGAGCCGCGCTTTTGCGTCGTACGTGTAATAGGTGCCGGCAACGCAGCAGAATCGACCAAGATCACGGTCGATGACGCGTTGGACAATCCGTCTCGCCTCCTCGTCCCGACCGGTTCTGACCAGGGCGGACGCGAACCAGCCGGATATGAAGCCGTCGAGGCCGAGAATCCCCCCGGACCGGCATATGCCGTAGCCCTTTTCCAGAACGTCGCAGGCTTCGTCCAGCTTTCCGCGGCGAAATAGACAATAGCCCACCGCCATGTTGGCGAGCAGCTGGGAAAGCGGTTGGCGCATGACGTCGGCCACGCGCATGGCTTCCGCGGCCTCGCGTGCGGCGGCGTCGAAACGCCCTAGATCGGTGAGAAACCAGCTGGTGAACGCCCTGACCCTGACACTCATCACCCCGACCGCCCCGAAACGGGCGGTTTCGAGCCCCCCACTCAACTGTTCGCTCAATTCCTGTTCGAGGCGGATGGCGTTCTCGATGTGGCCGCGATGGAACTCCGCCCAGCCGAGAATGTATTGGGCGTATGTGACCAAGGGCAAGTCGCCGGCGGCTTTCGCCGCCGCGAGGGCGCGACCAGCGTAGATGAACGCCTGTTTGTATCGCCCGATCACGAGATAGGTCGTGGCCAGGTGCGTGGTTACCTGGCAGATCTTTCGCTTGGCGCCAGCTTCCTCGGAAATGGTTAGCGCCCGCTCCAATGGCGCCACCAGTTCATGTAGATCGCTCAGCTGATTGATCGCGTCAAAAGTCAGGAGGTTGAAGTCGACTTCGCGCATGTCGGCGGCCGGTCCGATCTCAACGCAGAGAGCCAGCGCCCGCCGACGAAGCTCGACGACCGACTGGACAGCCGAGTGACCGATCGACTCCCGGCATGCCTCCCAAAGGAAATCCAATGCGCGTTCCTTCTGGCCTGCGCGGTGGGCGTGATCGGCCAGGGCCTCGTGCGAGAGGGCCAGCTGATGCTCGCCGGCAAGGGCCACATCCAGCACGCTCGCATGCAAGCGCGCGCGGCTCGCGGGATGCCCTCGTAGGTGGCCAGGCGGGTGATCTGGTGGGCGAACTCGACGGACAAGTCAGCGCCGGCGATCAGGAGCCGCTCTTGGACCAGTTCTCGAAGCGCGGCCTCGAACGGATCGACTTCCAGGCCGGCCACCTGCCGAAGGATAAACGCCGGAAAGCGCATGCCGATCACGCTCGCGCAGTGCATCAGCCGCCTGGCGTGAGCCGAGAGCTTGTCGACCCGGGAGCGGATCAGGATCTCGACGCTCATCGGCACGCCGCCAATTCCGCGGGCCGCGGGCGAGGCCAGGCCGCGCACCAGTTCTTCGAGCACGAAAGGATTGCCGGCTCCGCGCTGCAGGACGCTGTCGATCATGCCGCCCTGCGGCTGTCGCAGCGCCTCGTCAAGGACGGTCGGCAAAGCGTTCATGATCAGGCGGCGTGCGTCCGGTGGGGCCAAGTGCTCGAGCTGGAGCACGCGTCGTGAGAGCCCGGCCAGTGCCGCCGCGCCCTCGGGTCTCGAGGTCACAATGGCGCAGAGCCGTTCGTCGCCCCTGAATGCCGCCCTCAGGCAGGCGAGGGTTTCCTGGTCAAGATCGTGCAAGTCCTCGACGATCAGCAAAAGAGGCAGGCGAGCGGCGGCCGACTGGATGGTCTTTGCCAGGCCATGGGTGATGGCTTGTTTGCGCGCATCCGCAGACATCCCCTTCCACAGGCCGCCGCTCTGGGCGACGCCTAGAATGGAGGCGACGCCGGCGGCCTCCATGGCCTCGAGTCCTGCGCCGTCCAATTGGGCGCGCACCTCGTCTTCGGGCTGGCCCTCATCCAGCAACAGCAACTGCGTGACACTGGAGCGAAGGGGCGCGAAGGGCGTGGCGCTGTTCATGCTCACGCCGCGAACCTGCACCACCCGGCGGCCGGCGCTTACGGCCATGGCCATGGCCTCGAAGCACAGACGGCTCTTCCCGAGACCGGCTTCCCCCAGAATTCCGATCACGCCGGGCGAGCCGGGGGCCATCAGGTCAGCCAATGTTTTGAGCTCCGCGTCGCGGCCGACCAGGGAGCTAAGCCGACGATGGGCGAAATAATGCTCGAGTTGATAGTCGGGCGAGACTTCCAGGAGTTGCTCGATCGGCAGAGGCGCCTCCGCATCGTCGACGGCCAGCGCGCCCAGGGAGACGGAACGCACGAAGCCGCGGATCAGACGGATCGTCGCGGCCGACACCGCTACGCATTGCGGCGGGCACATGCGCTCGATCTTGGAAGCCACGTGCACCACCGCGCCGTTGGCGTCGAGCTCTTCAGTGTCACCGACCCGGCGGGGCTTGGTCCACACGCCCCCCGAGTGCACGCCGATGCGCACCAGAGTCTCCACGCCTTCCGCGAACGGCGGCAGGGCCAGAAAGACGTCTCGGATCTCGGTCGCCGCCAGGCAGGCGCGCAGGGCGTGGTCCTCGGTCGCGTTCGGGGTTCCGAAAACGGCGATGACATTGTCGCCCTGGGTCGAGACGATCGAGCCGCCATATTTTCGCACGCCGGCCAGCATCGACTGAATGGCGCGGTCGAGATAGGCGCGAGCCTCGTCGGGCTCGAAGTTCAGCACCGTCCGGGTGGAATGGACCAGATCGGCGATGAGGACGGTGACATTGCGCAGTTCGCTGGCGTCGGCGCTGGCAGGCGCAGCCCCGCCCCCAGCTCGAGCCAGGGCGCTTTCGCCGTCAATCGCCGCCACGTGCTCCCCAGCCATGGCCCCAGCCCCCAAAACGCCAGACCAGCGGGCCGGCGACATGTCTGGCCCAGACCAACCTAGAAGCTCTCCCGGCAGACTACCATCGATCGCGGTCATTGACTAAAGGGGCCCCTGGTCAATCTCGGCTGCGAGCGGCAATTCTGGCGCCGGATGCGCCGCGCACCTGTGACCCCGGTCACTCTGTCGCGTGGCCCTGCTCGAAAGCGCCACGGACAACCGGCGCAACGTCGTCCAGCTTGGTCGGGCTCACCGTCCAGAGCACCCCTAATCCGGCGGGGCCGGGGGGCTATCCGCTGAGGAAACTGAGCAACGCCTTGCCTGGGAGAAAGAAGTAGCCGCCGCCGCGAGGTGTCACGAACCGCGCCAGGGGCGCCAGACGGACCGGGCCGTCACGTGTCGGGACCGTGAAGCCATTTGGGCAACCCCCGCGATCTCCCGTGAGCGGATCGCGCTCACCGGAAAGGCTTTGAAAGGTCTCGCTGCCGAGCCACGTCTGCTGGATGAACTCGAACTGGCGCTCGATGTCGCCGTTCAGGCACATGAACAGCAGACCGGGTTTCTCGCCGGATCGCGGGGCATAGGCCCGGCCCACCCGGATGATCCGATGCCGGTTCGAAATATCGACTTGGTCCTGGGACCCGGGATCGAGGCTGTCGCGTGGATTGGCCCGGCGGATGTGGGCGCCATAGGGACAGCGCAGACCCTGCGGATCCTCCGCGCCGAAAAGGAAGTCATTGTCGGCCACACCGGCGTCCGCGGCGCCATCGACGGCGGCGGTCGGTGGCGCGATCGTCATCGCCGACCCGGCCGGATGGCTCTCGGGCCGCAGGGTGGGCTTGTTGTTGAGCGGGTCCGACCGGTCGAACGGCTGATAAGGATTGCGAACCAGAGAAGAGCCGTTTGGCCAACGGCCGACCAGTTTGGCGCCAATGAACTCGGCCGTGATGTCGTAGGGCGCGGGAAGCCGATCTTTCAATTGTTCCGCCTGTTCGCGGCAATAGCCCCAGAAGGCGTCGTGGTTCTGCTCGAGTTGGCGAATCACCAGGAACGAGCCGTTACGCCCTATCTCCCGCGGCGCATTGACCACGTTGATTGCGAAGTCTCCCGTCTCCGGAGCAACGATTGGCAGGCGATTATCCGGATCGTCGAGCGCGTTCAGGATCGGACCAGGCGGCAGATTCCCCCGGTTGTCGGGATAGCCGAGAATGAATTCGCCAGGTTCGACCAAGTGGATGGGGTCGGCTCGGCGCAGGCCGCGATAGGTGCCGCGTATGACTGGCTGGGACACTCCGTCAAGAAAGCCGAACGGTTCGTGTGGCGCGACAGGCGCCGGCTCCAGGGGCACGATGCGTCCAACCTCGTGCCCGTGAGTTCGCGCGAGCGCCTGGACCTTGGCGCTTAGGCCCGACATGGCTTCCTGGCTGTCGCCGTAGACCAGCGCCGCCGCATCAAATGGCTTTTCGGCGCCCCACCACCAAGCCTCGATCGAGGTCGGGTCATCGCCCAGAATTCTCGAGCGGCCCGGACCTGTCATGCCGTCCAGGAAGGCTGGCGGGAAAGTCTCCAGGGCGTCGGCGGGAAGTCCGGCCTTGGCCAGAGCGCCCGGCCCCAGCGCCAGAGTGAGGACGGCTTCGCGTCCGAGCCTTCGGCCGTCGTCAAACGCGACGTCAGGACTCACGTCTCGCAGCCAGCCGCGCGCGGCCGCCGTGGTATCGCTAAAGTCGATCAGCAACACCTCGCCGTGTGGCTTGAATTTCAGTCCGCCAAACACGAGGCTTTGAATCTGGTCGCTTTCCAGTTTGGTGGCCGGCCGCTGGGCCGACCCGAACAGGTCGAGCCAACTCGCCGCCTCATCGTTGGTCATCGCCGCGGCCAGCCCGCAGCGAATGGCCGCGTTGGCGCGGATGTTGCCGGTGGAAAGGGTGGGATAGGCGCTGTACCAAAAGGGCGTTGGCAGCATGCTGCGGCGCGCAAACCTTTTGAACCGCTCGCCATCCGTGGCGCCGCCCTGGAACAGATTCTCCGTGCGCGGGAAACCCATCGTGTTGGACCAGACGGCCGTCAGGCCGTTGTGGGCCTTGGTGATGAAATCCTCGAGGTAGCTTTCCCAACTGCCGTCGTAATTGGAGAGGAAGACAAAGTCCCGCCCGCCGGGAAGCATCACCCAGCGCGCGAAATGGATGGTGCCGATATCCCCCAGATGGCCGGGCTCGAAGCTGAGCGCGGCCAGATCGGCGATGAGCCAGAACGCCAAGCGCGTCGTCAGCCTGCGGGTGAAACCCGGCTTGCGGGTGGTCACCGACACCATGTGGTTCTGGGCGCAGCGGTTCTCGTTGGCCAGTATCTCGTGGAGCACTTCCCGGCGCGGCGCGCGATCGTCCAGCCAATCCGACTGCTCCTTGGCGCGCAGGCTCAGATAGAGGCCGACCGCCAGCAGCAGCAGCGGGATGACAAAGGCCGAGAGAGCCGCCAGTGACCAAAGCAACCCCGACCAGAGCGTTCGAAAGATTTTCCAGACTTTTAGCGGCAGGGCCAGTTTCGCGGTGAGCAGGGCTGCGAAGGCGGCGCCCCCGTGGACGAGGCCCAACATCAATACAATCAGCCAGGCGACAACGAATGGCCAAAGGTAGGTCGCAACGAATGAAGCCAAGATCGCCAGAATGAGGCCAAGCGTGGTCGTGGTCGGCGCACCCGGGAGCACTTCTGGAGTCCCGAGAGCCCAGGCGTAGTTCGGGTCGTCGCGCACCGCCGAGCGGACCTGGTTCAGCCGATCGAGCGCGCTCAGTCCGCTTGGCTCAACCTCGAGCCTCGCGGTCAAATAGGTGGCCAGTTCGGCCTCTCGCCGTATCCGCCCGACGCTCATGCCGGGTGTGCCAGCGAAGGCTAGACCCGTGCGACCCATCCAACCGACACCCAGCTTCACCTTCCGTGCGGCCAAATAGGCCAGCAGCGGCTCGCCTCGCCAGTCGGCCGCCAGGGCGAATATCTCGCCCAGATTGGCCCCAAGCCGGTCCACGATCCGGACCAGGGCCGCCTCCTCGGTCCCGTCGGCGGAAAACTCCAACACCAGATGACCGTGCGCACTCAGTGGATCGGTGGGTGCGATGGCGTGCAGGCTTGCGAAATGGACGCCCGCGCCATCGTCAAGGCGATCGAGCGCCGCCGCCACGGTGGAATTCGCCGGATTTCCCAGCGCGCGAATGAGCGCCACAGCCCGCGCGGTCCGATCGACCGCGAGGGGAGTGGCGATCGTCACCAGAGCCTGTGCCACTAGAGCCTGTGCCACTAGAGCCTCTCTAACTGAACCGGCAGGTGGGCCGGGAACGGGCCCGCCCAGCTCACGGGTCCAACCTTGCCGAAGCCGCGCAAGGCGAGCTTCGAGACGAGCATGGGAATCTGCAGATTGTTGATTGCGCGTCCGGCGCATGGGTGCAAACCCCCGCCGAAATGGAGATAGCCGTCGTCTGGCCGGTCCGGCTGCATCTGCTCCGGCGCGGGAAAGGCGTGCGCGTCCTGCATGGCCGCCTGAGTCCAAGCGAAGACTTGGCTTCCGGCCGGTATGGCGACGCCGCCCAATGTTGTGTCGGTCACGGCCTTTCGCAAAACCACCGGGTTGTGAGGCCACCGCCTCAGGGCCTCCCGACACCAGCCGAGCGTCAAGCGCTGACTGAGGGCGTCTCGCCTTACGGTTGCGGCTAGGCGAGCGTCGCGGCTCATCACGACCAGAATCTTGACCACCGCCGTGGCGGTGGTGTCGATGGCCCCCACCAGCAAGCCGCCCAGCGTGCGGCGGACGCCATCGTCATTGAGGTCCGGCTGCCGCATCAAGGCGCCCATGAGGTCATCGCCGGTGGCGTGGGCCGCGCGCCTGCGCTCGATCTCTGTCGCCAACCAGGCGCGCAACAGAACAGCGGCCTTTACGGCCCGGGCTTCGACCGCCTTGTCGCCGCTGAAATTGAGAAAGGTGTGGGCGAAGATGGCCCGGGCCACCGCCAGGAAGGTCGCCTCGTCCGAACCCTTCACGCCGAATAGCCGCTGCGCTGTCCGAGCGGCCACCGGGCGAGCGTAGCCGCTGACGGCATCGATCGGGCCGCCGCCCGCGCCGGCGATCAGGTCTTCGGCGTCACGCGCGGCCAAGGAAACGAGCGCGGGAAGATCGATTTCCGAGAGGGCCGAGTAGAGCGCGTGGCGTTCAACGCAGAGCCGATCAGACCGATCCATGCCAAGAATGAAAGGACCATTCACCTCATCGATCCGCGCCGCGTTTTCCGGAGCAATCCGGAAATCCAGGTCGCGGCTCAGCATATCGACAACGTCGCAGTGCCGCACGGCGATCGCGACGGCGCCAAAACGAAGAGGCTTGTCCAGGGCGCGAACGGCGATCTTCGCCGCGACCGCAGAGAGCATCGGGCCTGAGAAAAGGCCGCCGCGACTCGGCGGCGTCTCGATGTCCCTTAGTTGAACCTCAGGTTCCACCGGCTGCTTACCTGTCCGTCATGCGCCGAGAGGCGACGATGAACGCCTTGCAAGCGTGACTCTTGTTGGAAGTGCTTGTCGAGGGAGATTTGAACGACGGCCGCTTGAGGGTGGTCGATCGCCAAGGCGCCAAAGCTACAGGCCGCTTCCGCCGGGCTGAGGGAACAGGCATGCTGCGCGCCCATGACCCCCAGCCAGCCCCTGCCGGACGCCGCGCCGGCCAATTGGGTCGATCGGTTCGCGCCGCCGAACTGGCGGCCGTGGCTGAAGCTCGGACGCTTCGACCGGCCGACGGGGGTCTGGCTGCTGATGCTGCCCGGCTGGCAGGGGATCGCGCTCTTCAGCGCCGAACAGGGCGCGTGGCCGCCGCTTCGCCTGCTGGCCCTCTTCGCGCTTGGCGCGGCCCTGATGCGCGCCGCCGGTTGCGCCTTCAACGACATCGTCGACAAGGATTTCGACGCCCGGGTCGCCCGCACGGCGGACCGGCCGGTGGCCAGCGGCCGGATCGGCGTCCGCGCCGCCTGGGCGTTCGTCATCGCCTGCTCCCTGGGCGGCCTCGCGATCCTGCTGACGCTCAATCTGCTGAGCCTGTTCCTCGGCGTCTGCTCCCTGGTGCTCGTCGCCGCCTATCCGTTCATGAAGCGGATCACCTGGTGGCCGCAGGCCTGGCTCGGCCTCACCTTCAACTGGGGCGTGCTCCTGGGCTACGCCGCCGCCCAGACCGGACCATCCGGGGTCGGCATTCTGGCGCTCGCCGTCCACGCCTGGAGCGATGGGGTGAACCTGGCGCTCTACACTCCGCCGCTGCCGGCCAGCGCCTGGCTGCTCTACGCCTCGCTGGTGCTGTGGACGCTCGGCTACGACACCATCTACGCCGTGCAGGACCTGGAGGACGACGCCCTCGCCGGCGTTAAGTCGTCCGCCCGGCGCCTGGGCGCCGCCGCGCCGCGCGCGGTGCTGCTGTTCTATCTGGCGAGTGTCGCCACCGCGCTCATCGCCTGGCGTGAGGCGGGGCTCGGCCTGGGATTCCTGCCCGTCGCCGCTGTCTACGCGGGCCAGCTGGTATGGCAGGCGCTGAGGCTGCGACTGACCGATCCGGCTGGAGCGCTGCGCCTGTTCAAATCCAACACCCTGGCCGGGCTCATCCTCTTGGCGGCGATCGTCGCCGGAAAGGTCTAACCTCCGCGCAGGAACGCCGGGGTCTCGCGATGGAGCGCGTGGCGGTTCTCCTCCAGGTGCATGAGATGGGTCGCTCGGCGGATCTTGACGTCGCGCCGCTCGGGCGAGGCGGTCAGGGCGGCCCTCAGCCAGGCGACGTCCGCGTCCGTGCACAGGCTGTCCCACTCGCCGCGAATGATCGCGGTCGGCGCGCGGATGAGGCCCGGATCGAAGGCGAGGCGGCCATTCCAGGCCTCGGAGATATCGGCGGCCGGGCCGTTCGGGACCTTCACGGCGGCGGGCGCGCGGTCGCGCGTCGCCGGATCACTGTCGAGCCAGGCTTCGCCCCAAGGCTGGAAATGGCGCGCCAGCAGGACCGGCGCCTCACGTAGCGGCACGTCGGCGATAAATCGCCGCCACTGCTCCTCGAGCGTGACTAGGCGCCAGGCCGGAAGCGGCGCCGGCGGCGTTTCGCCGGAACGGCGGACGATGGGGCCGAACAGAACCAAGCGATCTACAAGCTCCGGCCGGCGGCCGGCGAAGCAGCCGGCCGCGATGCCGCCCCAGGAATGGGCGATGAGCGACACACGCACGTCGCCGTGGCGTGTGCGAATGAACCGCACCGCTTGTTCGATCTGCCAGCTGGCGTCCTCGGCGCGTCCCAGCGGCGGATGCTCCGACGCCGAGGCGTTCATCTCGCGAAAGCGATCGGAGAAGCCGAAGCCGAGAAAATCCAGCGCCCCGACATGGAACCCGGCCGCGACCAGCTCGTCGCGCCATGACCTGCCGTCGAAACGATGCGCGATGGAAAGGCCCGAGGGAAAAGTCGCGCCGTGGATGTAGAGTACGACGCGCCCCTGGGCGGACGCCCGCTCCCTGGCCGGCAGATAACGAAGGAAAAGCGACAACCCGTCGTGCGGACTCGGGATGTGGACGTGCTCTTCGCCTTGGGCGAGCTTCGGCGGCGAGCGCGCGGGGGATCGGACGGGCATGCGGGTCCTCGAATTGCGACAGCCCCGAGTCTCGCCGCGTCAGACCCGGTTGTCGCGCGAGATCGCTTCGGATTGAACCGAAGTGTCGGAAGTTACCGGCGGAAGGCCGAGTACACGGACCCCGGTCCCTGAGCGCCAATGTGCTCAGTCTTCATTCGGGTCCTCCAGCCGGGGCGATGGACAAGCCTGGGCCGCGAATAGCCGCCTCGATGACCGCCGTCTCCAAATCTTCGTCTGACAGAGGGCGGACCATGAACTCCCTGATCCGACGGGACCTAGCCAACGACAGGAACCCGTAAGAGGTCGACCACATGGCGATCGTCCGCGCCTTCACTTCCCGCTCGTCGGCCTGCGGATAGGCCGCGGCGACGGCCTCCCACAACAGTCGGTAGGCCCGATCCGCCGGGCCGATCAGCACCACGGGTGGAAGATCGCGGGTCAGGAACTCGCTTTCGAACATCAGCTTGAACAGGCCCGGCCGTTGGCGCGCGAAGTTGAAGAAGGCGCGGCTCAGCTCGCGCAACTTGTCCATCGCGCCGCCGGGCGCGCGCGCCGCTCGCTCATATTCGACATTCAGGTCCTCGAACCCCCGCGCCGCGACCGCCGCCAGCAACGCATCGCGATCGACGAAATGCCGGTAAGGCGCAGCCCTCGACACGCCGAGCTCGGCCGCCAACTCGCGCAGGGAAACGGCCTCAGGACCGGACGTATCCAGCGCCTTCAGGGCGGCGGAAACCAGCTGACTAGCGAGGTCGCCGTGATGATAGGGCCGCTCCATCGACGAATGTTGACACAGCTAACATCGTGGCACAATGTAAGCGCCGACAACATTGGGTGGCCTATGAAGAAATTCCAAATCTTCCTCGCCGCGGCTGTCCTGTGCCTTTCGGCTTTGAGCGCCGGCGCCGTCGGGTTTCAGGAGGTGCGCGTGGCGGACGGCGCGGGGCCGCCGCTCGTCGTCGGAGTCTGGTATCCGTCGGAGGCGACGGCGAGCGATCAGCGGCTCGGCCCGTTTACACAGTTGGTCGCCCCGAGAGGCGACATAGAGGGGCGGCGCCTGCCTCTCGTGGTGATGTCGCACGGCACCGGCGGCTGGTACGGCGAGCACTACGACACGGCGCTCGCCCTGGCCCGCGCCGGCTTCGTGGTCGCGGCCGTCAGTCACACCGGCGACACCTATCAAGACCAAAGCCGAAGCACGGCGATCGCGGATCGCCCGCGCCACCTTCACGAAGTCATCGATTTCATGACGCGCGATTGGCCCGAACACGGCAGGATCGACGCTGGCCGGATCGGCGTCTTCGGCTTCTCAGCTGGCGGCTTCACCGCCCTGGTCGCCGTGGGCGGCGCGCCCGACCTGCGCACCATGGCGGCCCACTGCCAGGCGCACCCGCAGAATTTCGACTGCGGCCTCCTGAAGACCTCTCATTTGGACCCAGCGACCATGCCCATCCCGCCGGCGTCGGCCTGGCTGCATGATCGACGCATCAAGGCGGCGGTGGTGGCGGCGCCCGCACTCGGCTTCACCTTCGGACGCGTGGGCCTGAAGGACGTAACCATACCGGTCCAGCTTTGGCGCGCCGAGGACGACCACATTCTGCCCAACCCCGATTACGCCGAAGCAGTGCGCATCAGCCTGCCGCGACGACCGGAATTCCATCTGGCGGCCAACGCCGACCATTTCGACTTCCTCAGTCCATGCTCCGCGGAGCTGGTCCGTCAGGCGCCTGAGATCTGCGCCTCGCGCCCTGGTTTCGACCGCGCCGCGTTCCACGCCGCGTTCAACGCCGAGGTCACCGCCTTCTTCCGCCGAACGCTGAGATAAGGCTGTCAACGCCCCTGCACCGGCCGGGCGGCCCGTCTACGCCATCGCCATCGGCTTCATTTTCAAGTCCGCCAGCAACGCATCGTCGGAGTCGCGCCCAGGGTTGTTGGTGGTCAGCAGGCGGGCGCCGACGAAGATCGAATTGGCCCCGGCCAGGAAGCACAGGGCCTGCAACTCCCGGCTCATGCCCTCGCGGCCCGCGGCGATGCGGACCCGGGCCTTAGGGCAGACCAGGCGCGCCACAGCGATGGTGCGGGCGAACTCCAGCGGCTCGACCGGCCGCGACTTGCCGAGCGGCGTCCCCGCGATCGGCATCAGGGCGTTGATCGGCAGGCTTTCGGGATGGGACGGCAGGGTGGCGATCTGGTGGAGCAACCCGGCCCGGTCACGCCGGGTCTCGCCCATGCCGACGATGCCCCCGCAGCAGGTCGACATGCCCGCCTCGCGCACCGCCGTGAGGGTGTCCAGCCGGTCCTGGTAGGTGCGGGTGGTGACGATCTGGTCGTAGTAGTCCGGCCCGGTGTCGAGGTTGTGGTTGTAGAAGTCGAGGCCGGCGGCCTTGAGCGCCCGCGCCTGATCAGGCGTCAGCATGCCGAGCGTGGCGCAGGTTTCGAGTCCGAGCGCCTTGACGCCGGACACCATGGCCGCGACCTTGGGCAGGTCACGATCCTTGAG
>Ga0302314_10009270_pt1 | contig 17445 bp, 14 predicted proteins | sample III_Palsa_N2_3_FD_200533 | JGI IMG/M metagenome (GOLD analysis project Ga0302314, IMG submission 200533) | Peat permafrost microbial communities from Stordalen Mire near Abisko, Sweden - III_Palsa_N2_3 | ecosystem: Environmental > Terrestrial > Soil > Palsa > Peat permafrost | place: Sweden...
GTGGATGACACTCGGATCATGTCGCGACTCCAGTTTCCGGGTTATCCGGATAGTAGCTGAAACCCGGATGCACCGCCAGCGATCCGGGTTCTTCCACGGCGGTTGATCGTGGCATCGCCTCAGGCCCGGTCGATCCAGGTCTCCAGCCTCAACCCGTGGACGCGGGCGAACGCGCGCGTGTTGGCGGTGACGACGGTCCAGTCGCGGGCCAGGCCCTGGCCCGCGATCAACAGATCGTAGGCGCCGATCATCTCTCCGCGGCCCGATAGCGCCGCGCGCAGACGCCCCGCGCTTTCGGCGTCGGCAGCCTCGAAAGGCGCTATCCGCGGGCCACCGGCCAGGAAGGCTCTGACCTTGGTCAATTCATCGGCTGCTCGCGGGCTTTTCTCGGCGCCGAAGATGAGTTCGAATGCGCTGACCGCGCAGATGCGCAATTCGTTGCTGATCATCTCGGCGGCCATCCGCTCGACAGCGTCCCGCCTTCCCCGCAGGACCTCGATGCAGATATCGGTGTCGAGGAGCTTGGCGCTCACATCATCCATCAGCGATCTTGCGGCGGCGGCTGGTCTCGCCCGTCCGGCATGAAATCAGAGATCGACAGGCTTAGCAGGAACGCGAGCGTTTCGGCCGCGGATCGGGCGACAGGTTCGAGAATGACCGCGGCGCCCTCCCGGCGGATGCGAACGCGATCACCGGCGAACCGGAACTCCTTCGGCAAGCGCACGGCCTGACTGCCGCCGACCTTGAAAAGCTTGGCTTCCATATCCGGGCTCCATATAGCTACGTCATGTTATACTTGCAACGGCATATTGCAAGGGCCGCCTGGCGGAGCGTCGCCGCCGGGTAACTCTTCTCCCGTTTCCACAAGACAGAAGATGATCCAACGGACCGCCTCGCCGGCTTGACTCCGCTCAAAACAGGTCGATCCTCTCACCCAAGCCGCCAGAACAAGACGCACACGAGGAAACGCCGCGATGACCTACGCCCAGGGACGCATCTTCAACGACGCCGACAGCCACATCATGGAGCTGCCGGACTTCCTGAAGGACTATGCCGATCCGGCGATGCGCGATCGCATCCCATCGATCGCGGCGCCCGGGACCGGGGCGCTGGCCAATTTGATCGAGACCGCGCGAGCGGCCGGCGCGCATGGGGCGCAGACGGTCGAGGAACTGGTCGCGCTGGGCGACACCCTGATCTCAGGGCCCAAGGGCTATGCGGCGCTGGGCGCCTTCAACGCCGGCGAGCGGACCAGGGCGCTCGACATGCTGGGCTTCGCGCGCCAGCTGGTGTTCGCCAGCTTCTCCGAACTGCTAGCCTTCGACACCGGCCGGGCGATCGAGGACCGCTACGCCGCCTGTCGCGCCCACAACCGCGCCATGAACGATTTCTGTAGCCAGGACCCCCGTCTCTACGGCGTCGCCCTGCTGCCGCTCGACGTCACCGCGCTCAGCGTCATCGAGCTCGACCACATCCTGACGCTGAAGTCGCTGAAGGCGGTGTGGGTCCCGCACCGCTCCTGCGGCGGCCGCTCGCCCGGCCACAGCGACCTCGACGTGATCTGGGCGCGGCTGGCGGAGGCGGGCGTGCCGTTCGTGATCCATGTCGGCGGCGCGAAGCTCAACCTTGGCCCGGAATGGATGAACACCGGCCGCAAGATCCCGACCGACTGGCTGGGCGGCGGCGAGAACATCCGCGGCAAGGACATGACCGCCCTTCACCACGGCGCCGAGGTGTTCCTTGGAACGATGGTCATGGACGGAGTGCTGGAACGACATCGCGCCTTGCGCGGCGGCGTCATCGAGCTGGGCGCCGGCTGGGTGCCTTCGATGCTCACCCGCCTCGACTGGTCGGTCGACATCTGGAAGAAGAGCGAGCCGGAGCTGGCGGCGCTGACCCGCAAGCCGTCGCAACAGATCATCGACCAGATCGCCTTCACCCCCTTCGTCTACGAGAACGTCGGCGAGCTGATCCGCCAGTCCGACCCGCGGCTCTACATGTTCTCCAGCGACTACCCCCACCCCGAAGGCGGCCGCGCCCCCCTGGCCCGGTTCGAAGCCTCCCTGGCGCAGAACGACGAGCGCGCCAAGGACGCCTTCTACGCCGACAATTTCGCCCGCCTGTTCGCCGCCGCCTGAAGAGCCAATCCGGATGGGGCTGAGCATCGGGCGAACGCCCGAAGTTGTAAACCACGAACAACACGAACCCCACGAACGAAGGCGTGGTCGGCATCTCGCACCGCGCTCACCCCTGCAAAAGTCTGTTCGTGAGGTTCGTGTTGTTCGTGGTTTAAATTTCTTGGCCTTCGGCCGAGATTAACCACCAACGAGAACCAGGAAACGCCCGCGTGACCACTGAGACCAGTTCGCCGCCCGAGGCGCCGCCGCAGTCCTATTACGACGACATCAAGCGGAAGTTCGCGCAGGAGCGTGACCTGCGGTTGGGTTACCGCCCCGAGGGGACCTCGCAGTACACCAGCGACCTGACCGGCGATTTCGCGAAGTACGAGATCGACCCGCACCTGCGCGAACTCGAACCACGCGCGCCGATCACCGACGCGGTCGAGGTGCTGTTCATCGGCGGCGGCTTCTCCGCCCTGCTGACGGCGGCGCGGCTGCGTGAGCGCGGCGTGAAGTCCATCCGCATCGTCGAACGCGGCGCCGATGTGGGAGGGACGTGGTACTGGAACCGCTATCCGGGCGCGGCCTGCGACGTGCCTTCCTACGACTATCTGCCGCTGCTCGACGAGATGGGTGTCGTGCCGCCCCGATACTACGCCCAGGGGCCGGAGATCTTCGCCCACTGCCAGGCCATAGCCCGACGCTACGACCTCTACGACCTCGCCGTCTTCTCCACGACGGTGACGCAGACGATCTGGGACGATGAGGCCAAGCTCTGGCGCATCGGCACCGACCGCGGCGACGCCATGCGCGCCAAATTCGTGATCTGCGCCAACGGCACGCTCTCCAAGCCCAAGCTGTCGAAGATCTTGGGCATGGAGCGGTTCAAGGGTCACTCGTTCCACACCTCGCGCTGGGACTACGACTACACCGGCTCCGACCTCTCGCGGCTGCAGGACAAGATGGTCGGCATCATCGGCACCGGGGCCAGCGCGGTGCAGGTGATCCCGCGCCTGGCCAGGAACGCCAGGGCGCTCTACGTCTTCCAGCGCACGCCCTCCTCGATCGACATCCGCAACGACCGGCCGACCAGGCCGGAATGGATCGAGAAGCTGGCGCCCGGCTGGCAGCAGGCGCGGCGGATGAAGCATCTGCGCGGTCCCGAAGGCGAGGCCGAGCGCAAGGCGGCGCTGGATGAGCTCTCGCGCGAGGAAAAGATCCGCCGCCAGGAGAATGGCAACATCGACTACATGATGCGGATCCACAGGCGCATCGACGAGATCGTCGAGGACAGGGACACCGCCCAGGCGCTGAAGCCCTGGTACATGTTCATGTGCAAGCGGCCCTGCTTCGACGACGAATACCTGCCCGCCTATAACCGGCCGGGCGTCCATCTGATCGACACCCATGGTAAAGGTGTTTCAGAGATCAGTGAGCAGGGCGTGGTCTTCGAGGGCCGGACCTGGCCGCTCGACTGCCTGATCTACGCGACCGGCTTCGAGGTGCAGAAGACCGGCATCTACAACCGCATCGTCGGCAAGACCGGCAGGGAGATCAACGAGACCTATGCCGACGGCATCCGCACCCTGTTCGGCGTACACTCGCACGGCTATCCCAACCTGTTCATCATGGGCGGCTACCAGGCCTCGTTCCAGTTCAACCTGACCTTCATGCTGCAATGCCAGGGCGACCACATCGCCGAGTGCATCAAGCTGGCCCGCGAGGGCGGCCACGACGAGATCGACGTGTCGCCGGAAACCGAGGAATGGTGGGTGCAGGAGGTCATCGCCCACCGCGGCAAAACCAGCCGCAACGCCGACTGCACGCCCGGCTACTACAATTTCGAAGGCGAGTTCAATCGCCGCCAGGACGGCAACTACAACGGCGGCTTCGCCCGCTACTACGCCCACATGCAGGACATCCGCGGCGAATTGGCGAAGCATTTCGTGTTCGGCCGAAAAATCCCTTCTCCCCTAGACAGAAACTAGGTTGAGGATTGGCCGCCCGCCCCCCAGAAGTTTCATTCACGGGGGGTCGGCCAAAGGCCGGTGTGGAACTCGCGGGAGAAGGTGGCCGAAGGCCGGATGAGGGGGCCTCTCCGATTAGCCTGGTAGGCTCAATCCCTTAGAGTCTCGCGTCGGCGCGGCCCCCTCATCCGACTGCTTCGCAGCCACCTTCTCCCGCGAGGGGAGAAGGAGCAGTGAGGGGCGTCTTGACATATTGAAATTATTTTGCAATATGTAAGGCATGAATCTCCTCGTCAATCCACATTCCCGTACGCATGCGATGACTGCAGGAAGGTCGGTGTGCGCGAGGCTTTCGCCGACAGGTCTCCATTCAGAACAAGATTCTCTTTCTAATTCAGCATATTCCACTACCGGCGGGTTCCACGACGACCGCCAGGACGCGCCAGCGAACCGCCATTCGACCGCCAACGGACCGCCCTCGACACGCCATCGGAGCGCCAGGGAACCGCCCGGCGACCGCCCCCTACCGCCCCTCGAACTTCGCCGGACGCTTTTCCATGAACGCCCGCATGCCTTCCTTGGCGTCTTCGGTGCGCAGCAGCGGCAGCAGTTGCAGGAAGACGTGATGGACGTGGTCGTTGAAGCCCTCGTCCAGGCCCATGCGCATCATCCGCTTGGACGCCTGCACCGCCAGCGGGGCGTTGGCGGCGATCTCGGCGGCCAGGGCGCGGGCTTCGCTCATCAAGTCGGCTTCGGCGACGACGCGCGAGGCCAGCCCCATCTCGACGCACTGGTCGGCGGTCAGTGTGCGGCCGGTGAAGATCAGTTCGGCCGCCTTCGACCAGCCGATCAGCCGCGGCAGGAACCAGGTGCCGCCGGATTCGGGCAGGATGCCGCGCTTGGTGAACGCCGCCGCCATCTTGGCGCCCCTGGCCATCAGGCGGATGTCGCAGCCCAGCGCGGTGTCCATGCCATACCCCGCCGCCGAGCCGTTGAGGGCGCAGATGGTCGGCGTGCCCATGTTGAACAGCACCGTCGGCGGCGTTTCGCGCAGGTCGAGATTGGTCATCACCCGGGCGCCGCCGGCGACGCCGGTCCCGTCGCCCTTGGTCGCTTCGCTGAGGTCCAGGCCGGCGCAGAACGCCCGGCCCGTGCCGGTCAGGATGACCACCCGCACGTCCGGATCGGCGTCGGCGGTAACCAGATGCCCGGTCAGCTCATTCAGCATCCGGTGCGAGATGGTGTTCATCCGCTCGGGGCGGTTGAGGGTGATCGTCGCCACGTGGTCGGCGACTTCATAGAGCACCTCGGCGGAGGCGATGTCGGTTGGCGCGTTCATGGGATGGTTTCTCCAGCTTCCGCGGCGACGTCTTGAAGGGTCAATCCGATCTCGGCGAGCACTTCCTCGGTGTCCCGGCCGATCGGCGGCGGGTCGCTGCGGATGGTGGCGGGGCTGCGGGCGAAGCGGATACCGGGGCGCATGGCGCGATAGCGGCCCTCGCCCTCCAGGTCGCGCTCCTCGAACAGCGTCTCGCGCAGCTGGGGATCATCGAAGATCTCCTCCGGCTCATTGGCGACCATCGCCGGGATGGAGTGCTCGGCGCACAGGGCCATCCACTCGGCGCTCGTGCGCGTCCCGGTGGCCTCCTCCATCATCGCATTGTATTCCGCCACCCGCGCGCCCGACCCCTTCTTGGACGTGAACCGCTCACTCTCATAGGCGTTCGGAATGCCGCCCAAGGTCATGAACCGGGCCGCCTGCGCCTGGTTGGCCGGCATCACCATCAAATGCCCGTCCCTGGTCTTCCACGGCTTGCGGTGGGGGGTGATCGTCGTGGTGTGGCCGAAGTGGCCGGTCGCTGGGACATAGGTCTCGTTGTAGAGGTGCTCGGCCATCAGGTAGCCGGTGAAGGTCTCCAGCATCGGCACGCAGACATATTGTCCCTCGCCGGTCTGCTCCTTGTGGCGCAGCGCCGCCAGGGCGGCGATCACGGCGAACAGGCCGCAGGTCTTGTCGGCGATGATCGAGGGCAGGGGACGGAACACCGCGTCGGGGTCGACCATGCCGGTCAGGCCGCAGGCCCCGGCGGCCGACTGGATCAGGTCGTCGAACGCCTGGCGTCCGGCGTAGGGGCCTTCCGGCGCATAGCCCATGGCCTCGACATAGACGATGTCCGGCTTGATCGCCGCCACCGCCTCGTAGGAGAAGCCCAGGCGGGCGATGGTGTCGGGCCGCATGTTGTGGATGAAGATGTCGCCGGTTTTGATCAGCTTGCGCAGGGCGCGGCGCCCCGGCTCGTTCTTCAGGTCGAGCGCCACCGAGCGCTTGTTGCGGTTCAGCGCCACGTAGAGCGGCCCCATGGTTTTGGAGTTGGGCGGCTTTCCGCCGCTGCGCTGGCGATCACCGGCGGGTTCCTCGACCTTGATCACGTCCGCGCCCAGGTCGCCCAGGGTCTGGGTCGCGTAGGGCCCAAGCACGAACTGCGTCAGATCGATCACGCGCACTCCCGACAAGGCGCCCGGCGTGGGTTTCGTCATGCTCTCATACCTCCCGTGTCTTCATCCCTTTTTGCGACTCCGCCCACGGGGAAGGCAATGGCCTTTGACAATCGCAGCGCGCCCGGGTCCAAATAGACGCCAAAGGGAGAAGAGACCATGACCGAGCAATTGATCGAGACGTTCGCCGACGGCGTCGCCACCTTGACCATGAACCGGCCAGAAGCGCGCAACGCCCTGACCAGCGAGATGCAGGAGGCGCTGGCCGAGGCCGTGCCACGCCTGGCCGCCGACCAGGCCGTGCGCGTGGTCGTGCTGACCGGCGCCGGCGGGGCTTTCTGCGCCGGCGGCGACGTCAAGGGCTTCGCCGCTCGGGCCGACCAGAGCGACGCGGGCGATGACGGCTTCAACATCGAGGCGCGGACCCATGGCCTGCGCGCCGGCATGGAGGTGGTGCGCTGGCTGCACGAGATGCCCAAGCCGACCCTGGCGGTCATGCCCGGGCCGGCCGCCGGCGCGGGCCTTTCGCTGGCGCTGGCCTGCGACCTGCGCATCGCGGCTGACGAGGCCAAGCTGACCACCGCCTTCTCCAAGGTCGGTCTCGCCGGCGACTACGGCGGTTCCTACTTCCTGACCAAGCTGGTCGGCTCTGCCAAGGCGCGCGAACTCTACTTCACCGCCGACATCCTCCTGGGGTCGCAGGCCGCCGCCCTCGGCGTCGTCACCAGATCAGTCCCCGCGGCCGAGCTGGAAACCGCGGCCGCCGACTACGCCCGCTACCTCGCCGGCCTGCCGACCGTTGCGATCGGCCTGATGAAACGCAACCTCAACATCGCCGAACACGCCACCCTGAGCGAACTCCTGGACAGCGAAGCGCCGAACATGGTCCGCACCATGCTGACCGAAGACCACAAGGCCGCCTCGCGCGCCTTCGTCCGCAAGGAAAAGCCGGTGTTCCAGGGGCGGTAGAATCCTCCCTCCCCTTTATGGGGAGGGACAGGATGCGAAGCATCCAGAGTGGGGCTGCCGCAGCGTAGAAAGCGTGGGGTTTGCCTGCGGCACCCCACTCTGACGGCTTCGCCGTCTGTCCCTCCCCACTTCGGGGGAGGGAGGAATTCACGCCTACTTCTTCCGATTTGCAAAAGCCGCGATGCGTTCCTCCATATCCGGCCCTCTGCCTTCGCCGTTGTAGATCTCATGGGCCAGGCCGGCCTCGAGCGGCAAGCCGTCGGTATGCTGGATGAGCCGCTTGTTCGCCCGATGGCTGAACGGCGAGTTGGTCAGGATCATCCGGCAGAACGCCTCGACGTCGGCGTCGAAGCTGGCGTCGGGATAGCACTGGTTGGCGAGGCCCATGGCGGCCGCCTGCGCGCCGGAGTAGGTCTGGCAGGTGAACATCATCTCATAGGCCTTGGCCTGGCCGACCCGGCGCGGCAGGCGCTGGCTGAGGCCCCAGACCGGTGTCAGCGCCCACTTCGCATGGGTGTCGCCGAACTTGGCGTTTTCGGAGGCCAGGATGATGTCGCCGGCCAGGGCCAGCTCCAGGGCGCCCGTGTAGCAATGACCATGCACGGCCGTGATCACCGGCTGCGGCAGGTTCGACAGCGCCTCGATGATATGGGACTGGAAGTGCGGCCGCGGCAGCCGCTCGCCGGCGGCGATGTCGCCCAGATCGTGGCCGGCCGAGAAACAGCGGCCGGCTCCGCGCAGCACCACGCATCCCACCGTGTCCGTCTGCCCGGCCAGGGCTTGGACGTGGGCGCTGAGGTCCTTGAACACCTCGACGTTGAGGCTGTTGAGCTTGTCGGGTCGATTGAGGGTCAGGATCGCCAACCCATCGCGATCCTCGCGTAGAACCTTGTCCGTCATCGTCTCGTCTCCCTGCTTGTTGGATGTCTATGAGCTTGCCGCGCGCCGATGGTCCTTAAGGGGCATGGCGATACCGTAAAGGACCGCCGCCGAAGCCACGATGGCGACCAGGATGACGGTGGCCATCGGCCGCGCGGTGCCATCCTGCAGGACGCCGGTCAGGGCCGAGACGAGCGCGGCGCACGCGAACGACGCCCCGCCCATCAGCGCCGAGATCGATCCCGCCCGCGTCGGATCGATATTCAGCCCGGCGGCCTGGGTGTTGGCGCCGACGAGACCGAACGAGCTCATCACGCAGAACAGGGGAATGAGCACACCCCACATGCCCCCCCAGCCCGTATAGGCGTCCAGCGCCATGACGGCCGCGAAGGCGATCGACGCCGCGCGCGAGCGCGCCAGGATGGACTCCGGCGTATGCCGGCGCAGCAGATGGGCGTTCACCTGGCTCATGCCGATCAGGCCCATGGCGTTGATCCCGAACACCAGGCCGAACTGGTTGGCGGGGATGTGATAGGTCTGGATGAGCAGATTGGGAGAGGCCGCCAGATAGGCGAACAGCGCCGCGCTGTTGAACGCCCCGGCCAGGGTATAGCCGACCAGCCGGCGCTGGCCGAGCAGGGACCAGTAGGCGGCGATCGGATGTTCGCCGCGCGCCTGCCGCGCGGTGGCTTCCGAGCGGCTTTCGCCGAGCGCGAAGAACATCCACACGCCCACCACGGTCCCAAAGCCCGCCAGGACCCAGAAGATCGAACGCCAGCCGCCGAAGGTCAGCATCGCGCCCCCGATCAGGGGGGCCATGATCGGCGCGACACCCATGACCAGCATCAGCTGGGAGAGGATCCTCGCCGACTGCCGGTGCTCGAACCGGTCGCGCACGATCGCCCGCGCGATCACCGGCCCGGCGCAGCCGCCGAGCGCCTGCAGGAACCTCGCCACGCAAAGCATGGGCAGCGACGTCGACAATGCGCACCAGGCCGACGCGGCGACATAGACCGCTACGCCGGCGAACAATGGGAGACGCCGCCCCCACCGATCGGACGCCGGTCCATGGAAGAACTGACCGATCGCCAGGCCGGCGAAAAAGGTCGCCAGCGTCGCCTGCGCGGCCCCCGCCGGCGCGCCGAACCCGGCCGAGATCGCCGGCAGGCTCGGCAGGTACATGTCGATCGAGATCGCCGCGAACGCCGTCAGCGACCCGAGCAGGACCACCATCGCCCAAGGAGTGCGATCGAAATTGGCGGGTGCGGCGGTCATCCCTGGTCAGATAGCCCAACTTCCGGTGCGCACCACCCCTCTCTCTTCTCCCTCTGGGAGAAGTACCCGCGAAGCGGGGGATGAGGGTTTCGGGGCCGTGCGCGGTCCCTTGCTCACCGAACCATGCTCTGCATCGGCACCCTCATCTGTCGCTTCGCGACATCTTCTCCCAGAGGGAGAAGAGAGAGTCAGTCACAGCAAGTCGCCCCCCGCCGCCGCCGCGGTCGTGCCATCCTTCTGGAACGCCTTGATCACATTGCGGCCGACCGTCCAGCGGTGCACTTCGTCCGGACCGTCGACCAGGCGCTGCGCGCGGATCTGCGTGTACCAGGCGGCCAGCGGCGTATCGCGGCTGTAGCCGAGCGCGCCGTGCAGCTGGATGGCGGTGTCGACCACCTTGTGGACCATGTGCGCCAGGAACACCTTGGCGATCGAGTTCTCCTGCCGCAGGTCCATGCCTTTTTCGGCCTTGTAGGCGATGTGCAGCAGCATGAGCCTGGCCATGTAGAGCTCGCTCGCGCAATCGGCCAGCATCCATTGCACGCCCTGGCGCTCGTGCAGCGGCTTGCCGAAGGTGGTGCGCTTGGTGACGTGGGCGGTGGCCAGGTCCAGCGCCCTCTGGGCCATGGCGACGTTGTGCATGCCGTGGCGCAGGCGGCCATAGGCGAGGCGATGCTGGCCCATGTTGAAGCCATTGCCCTCACCCCCCAGCAGGTTTTCCGCCGGCACCACCAGGTCCTTGATCTCGACCTCGGAGTGGCCGCCGCCCAGGATGTGCGACAGCGGGCCCTCGGCCGCCATGGTCTGGATGTCGCGCACGATCCGGTAGCCGGGATTGGGCAGTTCGACGATGAAGGTGCTGAACTGCTGGTGGCGCGGCGCATCGGGATCGGTCTTGGCCATGACCAGCGCGATGTCGGCGACGCTGGCGGCGCTGGAGAACCACTTCTCGCCATTGATGACGTAGTTCTCGTTGCCGTCTTTCTCGGCCCGGGTCTGCATGCCGGTCGCGTCGGCGCCGGCCGCCTTCTCGGTCATCGAGTAGCAGATGCGCTTTTCGCCGTTCAGCAGCGGCTTGAGGAACTTCTCCTTCTGATAGTCGGTGCCGTGGGTCAGCAGGGTCAGCATGGTGGCGTCGTCCGGCCCCTGCGTGTTCATGGACAGCGCGCCCAGGTGGCTCTCGCCCAGCTCCATCTGCACCAGCGCATTGGCCAGGGGCCCAAGGCCCATGCCGCCGTACTCCTTGGGAATGAACGGGCACCACAGGCCCTGGGCGCGCGCCTTCGTGCGCAGCTCGCCCAGCACCGTCTTGTAGTCGCGGCCGGCCACCAGTTCGGCTTCGGCGGGAATGCACTCGTCGTGCACCCAGGCGCGCACCTTCTCGCGGATGGCCTTGGCTTCGGCGGGGATCTCGAAATCGATGGACATGGCTTGGCATTTCTCCCGTGCTTATGGATCGCGGTCGCGTCGGCGCACGCTCTTCGCTTTTCTTCTAGCCACGGCGCGTGCGATGCGTAGAGTCTTTTCCAACAATCCCCGGCCTAAATTTCCAACAAACGAGGAAACCCTCCCATGCGTGAAGCGGTCATCGTCTCATATGCTCGCACCGGTCTGGCCAAGGCCGGGCGCGGCGGCTTCAACATCACTCCCAGCGTTTCCCAGGCCGCGCACGCCATCAAGCATGCCGTCGCCAAGTCGGGCGTCGAGGCCGAAGCGGTCGAGGACTGTTTCCTCGGCAACACAGTCCACGGCGGATCCAACCCGGGCCGCAACGCCGCCCTGCTGGCCGGCCTGCCGATCACCACATCGGGCGTGACCATCAACCGCTTCTGTTCCTCCGGTCTGCAGTCGATCGCCATGGCCGCGCGCTACATCATCGACGACGGCGCCGAGTGCGTCGTCGCCGGCGGCTCTGAATCGATCAGCTTCGGCGGAGCGCGGGGCGCTTCGGAGCCGATCGACCCCCACCTCACCGAAATGTATCCCGACATCTTCATGCCGATGATCGACACCGCCGACATCGTCGCCAAGCGCTACAATATCTCGCGGGAATATCAGGACGAATTTTCGCTGGAGTCGCAACGCCGCATGGCCGCCGCCCAGCAGGCCAACAAGTTCGCCGACGAGATCGTGCCGATGGCCACCAAGATGAAGGTGGTCGACAAGCAGACCAAGGAAGAGAGCATCGTCGACTACGTCGTGACCAAGGACGAGTGCAACCGCCCCGACACCACGCTCGAAGGTCTCGCCAAGCTGGAGCCGGTTCGCGGTCCCGGCAATTTCGTCACCGCCGGCAATGCCTCGCAGCTGTCGGACGGGGCCGCCGCCGTGGTGATCATGGAGGCCAAGGAGGCCGAACGCCGCGGCCTCGAACCTCTGGGCGTCTTCAAGGGCTGGGCCGTCGCCGGTTGCCGCCCCGACGAAATGGGCATCGGTCCGGTTTTCGCCGTGCCCCGTCTCCTGGAACGGCACGGCCTGAGCGTCGACGATATCGACCTCTGGGAACTGAACGAGGCTTTCGCCAGCCAGTGCCTGTATTGCCGCGACGAACTGCACATCGATCCGGAGAAATACAACGTCAACGGCGGGTCCATCGCCATCGGCCATCCGTTCGGCATGACCGGCGCCCGTCTGGCCGGTCACATCCTCCAGGAAGGCCGCCGGCGCGGTAACGTGAAGCACGCGGTGGTCACGATGTGCATCGGCGGCGGCCAGGGCGGCGCCGGCCTGTTCGAGGTATTCTAAGGCCTGTCGCCGGGACCAGGTTCGTCCCCAGATCATTGCGCCCGCCGGAGCCATCGCTTCGGCGGGCGTTTTCGTCAGTGCGGTTTGTCTTTGGGGTCACCTGAATGTTGCGGTGGTGGCGGCGGAGCCCTCATGGCCTGCGGCGGGGGCGCTTGCCGGGGCGGCGGCGCGAATCCGCCCGGAGCCCCCGATGGCGGATGATAGCCTGTTGGTCCTCCCGCCTGTGGGTTCTGCGGCCGCGGCGGCTGAGGCCCGCCGTTTCCGGGGTAGTTGGGGCGGGTCGCCGGATAGTTTTGCGGCCGGGGGGGCGGTGCGAAGCCGCCCGGAGCGCCCGATGGCGGATGATAGGCGGGCGGCCCTCCCGCCTGATGGTTCTGCGGGCGCGACGGCGACGGCCCGCCGTTTCCGGGATAGGTCGCGTGGGCCGTGGGATTGTTGGGCGCCGGCGGTCCGGGTCGATAGACCGGGCTTGGGCCAACGGGATGCCCGGCGTGCGGCGGTGCGCCGCCCGGCGAATTGTAGGCCGGCGTGGGCGCGCGGTTCGGCGCGAACATCGCGGGCCTGGGCGTCGCGGTGATGCTCGGCGCGCCGTGGTTTGCCTTGGCGAAGAGCGATCGGTCGGCGCGGGCGGCCTGGATGTGGCGGGCCTGCTCGCCGGTGGGAGCGACGTGACGTTCCCGCATCGCGGTGATCTGCTGGGGCGTCGGCCTCGCGACGACACCGCCGACACCGCCGTTGTAGCTCACCCGGTTGCGCCGGGGCGATCCGATGACGGGGCGCTCGAACACGTTGGTGATACGCACGTTGCGGACATTGTTAACCGCGCGGTTGTAGAAGAACTCGCGGCCGCGCCAGTAGCCGCCCTGATAGCCATAGCCGGTATAGCCGAAGCCATAGTCGATGCCGCCATAGTAGCCGATGTACGGCGCCCAATAGCCGGAATGGAACAGGTAGAAACCATCGGTCCAGCCCCACCAGGCGGGGGTCCACAACAGGCCGTCCCCGGGCGGCTGGGCCCATGTGCCCGGCACCCAGTAGTAGTCGCCGTAACTTGGATCCCAGGCCCAATAGCCAGGTATCCAGATGTATCCGTAGTCTGGAATCGGCGGCTGGTCGTAGAGCGGCAAGGGCGGCGGAGCAAAGCCGACGCTGAGACCTGGCCCGAAATCGCTCTGGGCGTGGCTGACGGTCGGGACGGCGGCCAGAGCCCCGATGCCCAGCATCGCGGTGACGGCGGCGGCTAGTAGACGCATGATTTCTCCCTGTGGTTGTGTGTCGCCCGCGCCGTCCGCCATGGTCAGCTCGGTCCATCCCTGATGGCTATGGCAGGAGACTACACGTGGTCTGGTGAACCGACGCGTGATCGACGCTTCACGAGGCGTTCATCAGCGTGCTTTCAACCGAGCCGCAAAAGCGCGTGAGGAGGCCTACGCCGCGGTGGCGTTTTTGGTCGGACTCGCCTTGCGGTTGGCCGCACGTTTCGCGGCGGCCGCCTCGAGCTTCGCGGCCTTGCGTTCGGCCGTGGCGGCTTCCAGCGCCGGAAGGAGCTCCGCCGCGTCGGCCTGCTGCTTGGGACCACCGGCAGTGAGCAGGTGTCGCGCATTGGCGAGGAGATTGCCGAGCGCGGCGTCGCTCATGGAGGGAATCTTTTCGATCAGGCTCATGCATCTTACTCCGCCAACACTGTCTCCCCGTGACCACTATCCGCCTTTGCAATCGTTTTTGAAAGGTGTGTGACGGTCTTTCACTCTCGGCTTGCCGCTTGCCCCGAAATGTTCATAATATCGCCCATCGAATTCGCTAGGGTTCGGCCGCTCTTCCATGCTCCCCCATCATCAGGAGCCCCCGGACCCGCTTTCCGATCCTCACCGTCTTTGATCGTCCGCGGGGGTGTCCACGCGGGTCGGTTTTACATCCTCCCAAAGGACTAAATCTAAATGGCTACCGGTACTGTGAAATGGTTCAACGGCACGAAGGGCTACGGTTTCATCCAACCCGACGCCGGCGGCCCGGACGTCTTCGTGCACATCTCCGCGGTCGAGCGCGCGGGTCTGGGCTCGCTGCGTGAAGGCCAGAAGATCACCTACGAACTCGAACGCGACGCCAAGAACGGCAAGATGTCCGCCGGCCAGCTGCAGGCCTGAAGCGGGCAGGGTCTCCCCCCACCGACCCTCACCCACAAAATTCCCGGGCCGGCGCCCCCAGCGCCGGCCCGTTTTTACGCGTGCCGCCGCTCTCAAGGGAACCGCTTGCGCCTGCGGCGCGCGCGTTCTAAACGCGCCGCTTAGCCTTCATGACCAAATGCCCGAACGCGTGATCCTCGCGCGGTCTCCCTTGCGCGCGAGAACAGTATGCCCAGACGCACGGATATCGCCTCCATACTGATCATCGGCGCGGGCCCGATCGTCATCGGCCAGGCGTGCGAATTCGACTATTCGGGCGTGCAGGCCTGCAAGGCGTTGCGGGCGCAGGGCTACCGGATCGTGCTGGTCAATTCGAACCCGGCGACGATCATGACCGATCCCGATCTGGCGGACGCCACCTACATCGAGCCGATCACGGCCGAGATGGTCGAGAAGATCATCGCCAAGGAGCGCCCTGACGCCCTGCTGCCGACCATGGGCGGCCAGACCGCACTCAACACCGCGCTCGCCCTCGACAGCAACGGGGTCCTGAAGAAGTACGGCGTCGAGATGATCGGCGCGCGGGCCGAGGTCATCGACAAGGCGGAGGATCGCGGCAAGTTCCGCGACGCCATGACCGCCATCGGCCTGGAGAGCCCCAAGTCCCACGCCGCCCATACCCTCGAAGAGGCGCTGGAAGCGCAAAAGCTTGTCGGCCTGCCCGCCATTATCCGCCCCTCCTTCACCCTCGCCGGCACCGGTGGCGGTATCGCCTACAACCTCGAGGAGTTCCGCGAGATCGTCGAGCGGGGCCTCGATCTCTCCCCCACCACCGAGGTGCTGATCGAGGAAAGCGTTCTCGGCTGGAAGGAATATGAGATGGAGGTGGTCCGCGACCTGGCGGACAATTGCATCATCGTCTGCTCGATCGAGAACATCGACCCGATGGGCGTGCACACCGGCGATTCCATCACCGTCGCCCCGGCGCTCACCCTGACAGACAAGGAATACCAGCGCATGCGCACCGCCTCGATCGCGGTGCTGCGCGAGATCGGCGTGGAGACCGGCGGCTCCAACGTGCAGTTCGCGGTCAATCCGGCCGACGGGCGCATGGTGGTGATCGAGATGAACCCCCGGGTGTCGCGCTCGAGCGCCCTGGCGTCGAAGGCGACCGGGTTTCCGATCGCCAAGATCGCCGCCCTGCTGGCGGTCGGCTACACGCTCGACGAGCTGACCAACGACATCACCGGGGCCACGCCGGCCGCGTTCGAGCCCAGCATCGACTATGTGGTGACCAAGATTCCGCGCTTCGCGTTCGAGAAGTTCCCCGGCGCGGAACCGTTCCTCAATACCCAGATGAAGTCGGTGGGCGAGGTCATGGCCATCGGCCGCACCTTCGCCGAAAGCCTGCAAAAGGCTCTGCGCGGCCTGGAAACCGGCCTGACGGGGCTCGATGAAATCGCCATCGATGGAGCGACGGGTCGCGGCAATGGTCATCGCGGCGCCATCGTTCGCGCCTTGGGTCAGGCCACCCCCGACCGCCTGCGCGTCATCGCCCAGGCCTTCCGGCACGGCCTGAGCGTCGGTGAGGTCAACGCCGCCTGTTCATACGATCCCTGGTTCCTGCGCCAGATCGAGGCCCTGGTGAGCGAGGAAGCTCACATCCGCTACCACGGTGTTCCCGCCGACCCGATCGCCCTGCACCGCCTCAAGGCCATGGGCTTTTCCGACGCGCGCCTCGCCGCCTTGACCGGCCAATCGGAAAAGGAGGTGCGCGACGCCCGACATGCGCTGGGCGTGCGGCCGGTCTTCAAGCGCATCGACAGCTGCGCCGCCGAATTCGCCGCCATCACGCCCTACATGTACTCGACCTATGAGACCGGTGTCCTGGGCCAGGCGGCGCAGTGCGAATCCGATCCCACGACCAGGCGCAAGGCGATCATCCTCGGCGGCGGCCCCAACCGCATCGGTCAGGGCATCGAGTTCGACTACTGCTGTTGCCACGCCGCCTTCGCCCTGGCCGATCTCGGCATCGAGTCGATCATGGTCAACTGCAACCCCGAAACCGTCTCCACCGACTACGACACCTCGGACCGGCTATATTTCGAGCCCTTGACCACGGAGGACGTGCTGGAGCTGATCGCCGTCGAGGCCTCGGCCGGCGAGCTGATGGGCGTCATCGTGCAGTTCGGTGGCCAGACCCCCCTGAAGCTGGCCCGTCCGCTGGAAGCCGCCGGTGTTCCGATCCTCGGCACCTCGCCCGACGCCATCGACCACGCCGAAGACCGCGAGCGTTTCCAGGGCCTGCTGCACTCGCTGAACATCGCCCAGCCGGTCAACGCCACCGCGCGAGGGGCGGAGGAAGCCCTCGCCGGCGCCCGTCGCGTTGGCTTCCCCGTGGTGATCCGTCCTTCCAATGTGCTCGGCGGCCGCGCCATGGAGATCGTCCGCGACGAAGACCAGCTCGCCCGCTACATCCAGACCGCCATCGCCGTCAGCGGCGACGCCCCGGTCCTGATCGACCAATATCTGTCGCGCGCCACCGAGGTCGACGTCGACGCCTTGTGCGACGGCGAGACCGTGTTCGTGGCCGGGGTGCTCGAACACATCGAGGAGGCCGGCGTCCACTCCGGCGACAGCGCCTGCTCGATGCCGCCGTTTTCGCTGCGAGCCGAGACCATCACGGAGCTGAAGCGCCAGACCGAGGCCATGGCGCGCGCTCTGAACGTCCGTGGCCTGATGAACGTACAGTTCGCCATCGAGGAGCCGCTGTCGGACGCCCCGCGCATCTTCGTGCTGGAGGTCAATCCGCGCGCCAGCCGCACCGTGCCGTTCGTCGCCAAGACCATCGGCGCCCCGGTCGCCGCCATC
>Ga0302314_10009273_pt1 | contig 17438 bp, 12 predicted proteins | sample III_Palsa_N2_3_FD_200533 | JGI IMG/M metagenome (GOLD analysis project Ga0302314, IMG submission 200533) | Peat permafrost microbial communities from Stordalen Mire near Abisko, Sweden - III_Palsa_N2_3 | ecosystem: Environmental > Terrestrial > Soil > Palsa > Peat permafrost | place: Sweden...
CGCACCCCGGCCGAGGTCTTGTACGAGGCCGGGGCGCTCGGGCCGCGCTCGACGATGGTGCACGCCACGCACCTCGCCCCCCGCGACGTGGAACTGCTGGGCGGGTCGCGGTCGACGGTGTGCATGTGCCCGCTGACCGAGGCCGACCTGGCCGACGGCGTGGGCCCGGCCCCGGCGCTGGCCGCCGCCGGTTCGCCGCTGGCGCTCGGCAGCGACGGGCACAGTGTCATCGACCTGCTGGAGGAGGCCCGCTGGCTTGAGCTGTCGCAGCGCCTCGCGACCAGGCGGCGCGGGCACTTCAGCGCGGCTGACCTGGCCGCGGCGGCCACGGCGCGCGGACACGCCTGCCTGGGCTGGCCGGACGCGGGCGAGATCGTCCCCGGCGCGTACGCTGACCTCGTGACACTGTCCCTGGACTCGGCCCGGCTGGCCGGCGGCGGAAGCGACCCCCTCGCCGCGGTCTTCGCCGCGGGCAGCGCGGCCGACGTCCGGCACGTGGTGGCCTCCGGGGCGGACGTGGTCCGCGACGGGCGGCACCTGCTGGTGGATGACGTGCCCGGTGAGCTCGCCGCCGCCATCGCCGCGGTGCTCGCCTAGCGGGGCGCGCGGGTGGCCCCCTCCCTGCTGATCACCCGGATCGGCGAACTCGTCACCAATACTCCCGACGGCAGTGCTCCCGACGGCAGTGCTGCTGACGGCCGTGCTGGGCCCGGCGGATTCGCCGCGATCAGCGATGCCGCCGTGGTTATCGAGGATGGCCGGATCGCGTGGACCGGACCGTCGGCCCGGGCGCCGGCGGCCGACGAGGTGGCCGACGCGGCCGGCCGCGCCGTGCTCCCCGGCTTCGTGGACTCGCACGCCCACCTGGTGTTCGCCGGGGAGCGGTCGGCCGAGTTCGCGGCGCGGATGGCGGGCCGCCGCTACGTGGCCGGCGGCATCCGGGCCACCGTCGCGGCGACGCGCGCCGCGACCGGCGCCGAACTGCGGGCCGGGCTGCACCGGCTCGCCGGGGAGATGCTCCGGCAGGGCACGACGACGTTCGAGTGCAAGTCAGGCTACGGGCTCACGGTGGCCGACGAGGCCCGCGCGGTCGCCCTGGCGGCCGAGGTCACCGCCGAGGTGACCTACCTCGGCGCGCACGTGGTGCCCCCGGAGTTCGCCGCCGACCCGGCCGCCTACGTCGACCTGGTGCGCGGCCCGATGCTGGCCGCCTGCGCGCCCTACTGCCGCTGGGCCGACGTGTTCTGCGAGGACGGCGCGTTCGGGGCGGACGAGGCGCGCGCGGTGCTCACCGCGGGCCTGGCCCGCGGCCTGCTCCCGCGGATCCACGCGAGCCAGCTCGGCTACGGTCCCGGCGTCCGGCTGGCGGTGGAACTCGGCGCCGCGTCGGCCGACCACTGCACGTTCCTCACCGCCGCCGACGTGGCCGCGCTGGCCTCGTCGGACACCGTCGCCACGCTGCTGCCCGGGGCCGAGTTCAGCACCCGGCAGCCCTACCCGGATGCCCGCCGCCTCATCGACGCCGGCGCGACGGTCGCCCTGGCGACCGACTGCAACCCGGGCACGTCCTACACGACCTCGATGCCGTTCTGCGTCGCCCTCGCGGTCCGCGACCTGCACATGACGACCCGCGAGGCGGTCTGGTCCGCGACGGCGGGCGGGGCCCGCGCCCTGCGCCGGACCGACGTGGGCTACCTGGCCCCCGGCGCCCGGGCCGACCTGGTCATCCTCGACGCCCCGTCCCACGCCCACCTCGCCTACCGCCCCGGCGTCCCCCTCGTGCACGCCGTCTACCAGGATGGCCGCCGCGTCTACCGCGCCGGGTAGACGGCGCATAGAGCGCCCGGGTAGACGGCGCTAGAGCGCCGGGTAGCGTCCGCGGAAGCGGACCAGGGGCTCGCCGCCTTCGGCGACGTAGGTCACGCCCTCGACCGCGGAGATCACCAGCAGGTGGTCGCCGGCCGGGATGCGGCGGGCGACCGAGCACTCCAGGGCGGCCAGCCCGCCGGACGGGACCAGCGCGCCCGACGCGGCGCCGCGCACGTGCGGGACGGCGTCCAGGATCAGCCGGGCGCTCGGCCGGCCGGCCGCGGCGAACTGGCCGGCGATCAGCTTCTGCGCCGCCGACAGCAGCGTCACCGCGAACCGGGCGGCCGGGAAAGAAGGCCTGCTCAGCACCTCGGCCGGGTACGACTCCGCGAGCAGCGACACGGCCACCAGCGGCGGGTCGAGCGACACGGGCAGGAACGCGCTCACCGTGGTGCCGATGTCGTCGCGGTCGTCGGCGATCGTGACCAGGGTGACCCCGGCCGCCCAGGCCGACAGTGCGTCCCGCAGCCCAGCGTCCCGCAGCCCGGCGTCCGGCCGCCCGTCACCCCGGCTGGTGTCCGGTAGCCCGTCACCCTGAAGGCTCATGCCGGATCCGTTCCGGGGCTAACTGATCTTCCAGACGCCGGGCATGGTCAGCGGGCCGTACGGCGGGAGGCCCGCGGCCGCCGCGAACCGCCAGGCCGGCCCCCAGCCGTCGGCGAACAGTGCGGCGAGCGAACCCGCGGCGAGCGAACCCGCGCCGAGCTGGCCCCGGGCCGCGGGCCTGGCCTCGCTCGACTCGGCCGGCCGCAGCTGGTCGAGCGGGCCGAGCCGGGGGTAGATCCGCACCGGCGCGTCGCCCGGCAGCCCGGCGCGCTTGCGGGCGATCGCGATCGCCTCGCGCAGCCCGCCGGCCTCGTCGGCCAGCCCGTTGGCGATGGCGTCGGCCCCGGTCCAGACCCGGCCGCGGGCCAGCTCGTGCACCCGCTCGGCCGGTATCCGCCGCCCGGCGGCGACCTTCTGGGTGAAGTCCGCGTACACCGCGTCGAGCCACTCGTTGATACGGGCCCATTCGGCGTCGGAGAACGGCCGGGACGAGGAGAACATCGTCGCGGTGCCGGCCCCCGCGCCGTCCGCGATCGTGTCGGTCGAGATCCCGGCCCGCCCGAACAGGTCGCGCAGCACCGGCTTGCCCATGAAGACCCCGATGGAGCCGGTGATCGTCCCCGGCTGGGCCACGATCACGTCGGCCGGCGCGGCGATGAAGTAGCCGCCGGAGGCGGCCACGTCCCCCATCGACACGACCACCGGCTTGCCCGCGGCCCGGACCCTGACCACCTCGCGCCAGATCACGTCGGACGCCGTGTAGGAGCCGCCGGGGCTGTTGACCCGCAGCACCACGGCCCGCGCCCCGTCGTCGGCCGCCGCCGCGCGCAGCGCCGCGGCCACCGTGTCGGAGCCCATCCCGCTGCCGCCGGGTCCGCCCCGGCCGCTGCGCCCGGCCCTGATGGCGCCGTGCGCGTAGATCGTCGCCACGAACCGCTCTTGCTGACCCGGGGCCAGGCCCTGGACGCTGCTGCCCAGCCGGCGCGGCAGGTCGCCGATCGACTGCGTGCGCTGGTACCGCTGCAGGTAGAGCAGAGTCGCGTCCTGGCCGGCCTCCTTGCGGACCTGGTCGTAGACCTCGTCCCGGTACAGCAGTCCGTCGACCAGGCCCTCCGCCCGAGCCTGCTCGGCCAGGAACGGGCCGCGGGCGAGCAGCGCCAGGGCCTGCTCGACGGAGAGCCCGCGGCCGGCCGCGATCGCCCCGACGAGCTGTTCGGTCACGGACTCGGCGAGCCGCGCCGCCGCCTCGCGCGCCGGGCCGGTGAACCCGGACTCGGTGAACTGCTCGGGGGCCGACTTGTACTCGTAGCGCTTGGCACTCTCGAAGCCGACGCCGAGCTTTTCCAGCGCGTCGCGGAAGAACACCTGCTGGACGGCGACGCCGGTGAGCCCGAGGGTGCCGGACGGCTGGAGATAGACCCGGTCGAACCCGGACGCCAGGTAGTAGGGCAGGTTGCCGTGGACGAACTCGCCGAACGACTCCGCCCAGGCCACCGCGAGCTTGCCCGAGGCGCGGAAGTCGCCGATGGCGGCGCGCAGCTCCTGGATCGTGGCCAGCCCGACCCGCGACCCGCCGACCTTGACCACCAGGGCCCGGACCCGGTCGTCGCCCGCCGCCCGCCGCAGGCCGTCGAGCAGGTCCTGCAGCCGCGTCCGGCGCATGGTGAGCAGCGCGGACAGCGGGTCCGCGGGCGGCCCCTCGGCGATGCCGTCGGTCAGGTCAAGCTCAAGAATGAGTGGCCCGGTCCTGCGCTGCCGCATCCGAACAAGCGATGAGGCAAGCTTCGCGTCTGCCATGCGGCTAGCTTACGTGGGGAAGAACAGCGGAGAAGTCCGCCGCACCCCAGCACGCTCCCTCGTATCTGAGTACCGAAAGCTCGTACCCGAGTACCGAAAGTGGTGACCGCGCATGCCTTACTCCGCGTCCGTCGTCGTGGTCGACGTGGCCAACGTGATGGGCGCCCGACCCGACGGCTGGTGGCGGGACCGGGCGGGCGCCGCGCTGCGCCTGTACCGGGAGGTGGCGGCGCTGGCCCGGCGGGACGACAGCCCGGCGGGCGCCTGGGTGCTTGTCCTCGAGGGCCGGGCCCGGGAGGCCACGGCCTCGGTCCGGGACGAGAACCTGCCCGCGGACGATGACGCGCCGGGAGCGGACTGGGTGCCGTCGGAGGACGAGTCCGCGCCGGTGCGGGTGGTGTCCGCGCCGGGCTCGGGGGACGACGCGATTGTCGGGGTGGTCGCCGAGGTGGTCGCCCGGGACGAGAGCTGCCTGGTCGTGACGGCGGACCGGGAGCTGCGGCGGCGCTGCGAGGAGCTGAACGCGTCGGTGGTCGGCCCCGGGTGGCTACTGCGGCTGCTGTAGCCGGGTAACATCGACGTTAATCTCCTCTCAGGCCTGGGTCGCACGATCTGATACTCCCGTTCGCTACCGACCGGAACTGATGCGCATGTACGTGATTCTGGCAATTCTCGCCCTGCTGCTGCTTATCCTGCTCACCTCGGTGGCCGTCCTGGTGACGCGCCTCGTCGCGACCAGCAGGAGCGCGAGGAAACGCGAGGCCGTCGCCGCCCGGCTCGCCGCGGTGGCGGAGCAGGCCGCGGCGGAGCACCGGATCCGGCACGCCGCCGCCGAGCGCAGCACCGCACTCACCACCGTGCTGCCCGCCATCCAGCCGGAAGAGGAAGACCGGAAGCCGCGCCGGGTCGCCTAAGCGGACCCCGGCGCGCCGCGCCGCCAGCCCCGGCTTCCGGGGCCAGCGGCGCCTGCCGGTTAAATCTCCGGCGCCAGCCAGAGAACCGAGAGCGGCGGAAGAACGATCGACGCCGACGCGGGCCGGCCGTGCCACGGCTTGGGAACGGCCTGCACGCTGCCCAGGTTCCCCATCCCGCTGCCGCCGTAGCCGGCCGCGTCGGTGTTCAGCACCTCGCGCCAGCGGCCGGCCAGCGGCAGGCCGATCCGGTAGTCGTTATGCGGCATGGCGGAGAAGTTGGCGACGCAGGCGAGCACCGGCACCCCGTGTTCCTGCGATCCGAAGCGCAGGAACGACAGCACGTTGCCGTGCGCGTCGTTGGAGTCGATCCAGGAGAAGCCGTCCGACACCGCGTCGTTCGACCAGAGCGCGGGCAGCTCCTTGTAGAACGCGTTCAGGTCGCTGACCACGCGCTGGACGCCGGCGTGGTAGTCGAACTGGAGCACCCACCAGTCAAGGCCGTTGGTCTCCGACCACTCGGTGCCCTGCCCGAACTCGTCCCCCATGAACAGCAGCTGCTTGCCCGGATGGGCCCACATGTAGCCGAACAGGGCGCGCAGCCCGGCGAACTTGCGCCATTCGTCGCCTGGCATCTTGTTCAGCAGCGAGCCCTTGCCGTGCACCACCTCGTCGTGCGACAACGGCAGCACGTAGTTCTCCGAGAACGCGTACACCAGGGAGAACGTGATCTCGTTGTGGTGGTACTGGCGGTAGATCGGGTCGAGCTTCATGTAGTCGAGCGTGTCGTTCATCCAGCCCATGTTCCACTTGAAGCCGAACCCGAGCCCGCCCAGGTGCACCGGCTGCGACACGCCCGGCCAGGCCGTCGACTCCTCCGCGATCATCATGATCCCGGGCACCCGCTTGTAGCAGGTGGCGTTGACCTCCTGCAGGAACGAGATCGCCTCCAGGTTCTCCCGGCCGCCGTGGACGTTGGGCGTCCATTCGCCCTCTTTGCGGGAGTAGTCCAGGTAAAGCATGGACGCGACCGCGTCGACCCGCAGCCCGTCGATGTGGAATTCCTCGAGCCAGTAGATGGCGTTGGCGACGAGGAAGTTCCGCACCTCCGAGCGGCCGAAGTTGAACACCAGCGTGCCCCAGTCCGGCTGCGTCCCGAGCCGGGGGTCGGAGTGCTCGTACAGGTGGGTGCCGTCGAACTCGGCCAGCGCCCAGGAGTCGCGCGGGAAGTGCGCGGGCACCCAGTCGACGATGATGCCGATGCCCGCCTGGTGCAGCGTGTCGACCAGGTAGCGGAAGTCGTCCGGGCTGCCGAACCGCGAGGTCGGCGCGTAGTAGGAGGTGACCTGGTAGCCCCACGACCCGCCGAACGGGTGCTCGGCCACCGGCAGGAACTCCACGTGGGTGAACCCCAGTTCGGTGACGTAGGCGGCGAGCTCGACGGCCAGGTCGCGGTAGGACAGGCCGGGGCGCCAGGAACCGAGGTGCACCTCGTAGACCGACATCGGGCTCGAGAGCGGCTGCCGCTGCGCCCGCTCCGTCAGCCACTCGCCGTCTTTCCAGGTGTAGTCCGACTGGTACACGACCGACGCGGTGGCGGGCGGAGTCTCGGCCAGTGCCGCCATCGGGTCGGCCTTCTCCCGCCAGGCGCCGTCGGGCCCGCAGATGGAGAACTTGTACCGGGTGCCGGGCCCGGCGGCGGGCACGAACAGCTCCCAGACGCCCGCGCCGCCGAGCGACCGCAGCGGATGGGCGCGCCCGTCCCAGAAGTTGAAGTCGCCCACGATCCGGACGCCCCGCGCGTTCGGCGCCCAGACGGCGAACGCGGTGCCGGTCACGCCCCCGCTCTCGGTCGGCCGCGCGCCGAGCGCGTGCCACAGCTGCTCGTGGCGCCCCTCGCCGATCAGGTACAGGTCGAGCTCGCCGAGGGTCGGCAGGTGCCGGTAGGGGTCGTCCTGCAGTTGCGGCTCGCCGTTGACGTACTGGACTTCCAGCCGGTAGTCAGGAACGGATGTACCCGACTGCGGCAGGTTCACTTCGAACACGCCCAGGTGCAGGTGCGTCATCGGGTGCCTGCTGCCGTCGGGCAGCACGGCCGTCACCGACGTGGCGAGCGGGCGCAGGGCCCGGATCGTCACGCCCCCGCCCGGCACCGGATGCGCGCCGAGTATCGAGTGCGGGTCGTGATGCTGGCCCGCGACGAGCCGCTCGATCTCCCCCAGGGAGACGATGTCGTTTTTCGTTTGCACGTTAGAACTCTGCCAGTGACTCGAGCGGGATGGGGAGCCAGGACGGTCGGTGCCTGGCCTCGTACAGTACTTCGTAGACAGCCTTGTCCAGTTGCAGGGCGCGCAGCAGAACCTGGTTGGCCACCGGGTCGAGCCCGCCGGCCTCGGCGTACCCGACGCAGAACGAGCTCGCGTTCCGGCGCGCCCAGTCGCGGGCGGCGTCGTTGAGCGCGGCCTGGCCGGGATGGCCGATGAGCTGGTGCCGGGCGGCGTAATCGAAGGAGCGGAGCATGCCCGCGACGTCGCGCAACGGTGACGACCGGGCCCGGCGCTGCGCCAGCGGCGTGGCGGGCTCGCCTTCGAAGTCGAGGACCACCCAGCCGCTCTCGGTGCGCAGCACCTGTCCGAGGTGGTAGTCGCCGTGCACGCGCTGCACCGGGAACGGGCCGGGGAGCTTGGCCAGCTCGGAGTAGGCGTCGCTGATCATGTCGACGTGCTTGGCCAGCTCCGGCACCGCGGCGACGGCCAGGTCGAGCTTGCGGAACATCTGCTCGGTGAGCGCGCCCGCCGCGTCCGCGCCGAGCTCGTCGGTGCCGAACGCGGCGGCCAGGTCGGCGTGCACCCGGGCGGTGGCGGCGCCGAGCCGCCGTGATTCCCCGGCGAAGTCGCCGCCCGCTTCGGCGGCGCGGACCCGGGCGGCCGGGGTCGCGTCGCGCTCGCCGGCGGCCGCGTACAGGTCCCGCACGCTGGTCGCGGCGAGGGTCCAGCCGTCGGTGGCGAGCCGCAGGTAGCGCGACAGGATGGCCAGGCTGGTGGGCACGCCCTCCAGCCGGGTCTCGATCCAGCCGAGCGGCTCGGCCACCTGGTCCGAGCCGAGGCTGGCCAGCGCGGCGGTTACCTCCAGGTCCGGGTTGGGCCCGGGGGAGAGCCTGCGGAACACCTTGAGGATCGACTCCTCGCCGAAGATCAGGCTCGTGTTGCTCTGCTCGGCGCCGAGCACGAGGCTGTCGAGTCCGGTGCCGAAGCTCGCCCCCGGAATCTTGTGCATCCGCAACGGGCCGAACTCCTCGTCGGCCGCGATGCCGGCGAGCAGCGTCTTGGTCAGGTCGGCGTCGTGCAGCGCGTCGTAGGCGATCAGGCCGTCTCCGGCCGGGCCGATCATGACGTGCTCGAGCCGGGCCGGAAGCTCACGGCGCAGGCCGACGAGTAGCTGGTAGTAGTCGACGGCGGTGCCGTGCGAGACCGCGACGATCAGGTGCCGCAGCGCGGGATCGCCGGCGACGAGCTCGGTATCCGCGACGACCGCGAGGTCGCGCAGCTCCTGCCCCTTGCCGGCGAACCAGCGCTGGTTAGCTAGCCAGTCCGCTAGCGCTTCCTCGATCGCCATGCCTCGCTCTTTCCCTCCGGGGGGACGGCCCCCCGTACCGCGCCCGATGGCAAAAACCGCCATCGTACCGGGCGCGCATCCGACCCTTCCCGGGGGGACGACCCCCCGAGCCCCCCGATGTCCGCCGGACCGGGGCCGATGGCAGAAAGCGCCATCGTATCGGCCCCGGTCCGGCGGGCCAGAGCCGCGGGGTCTCCGGAATCCCGTCTCCGAAACGGGTTTCCGGGTCTCCCGTCCCCGGTACTGCTAGACCGGGCTGCGGAGGTCTCCGGCTTCTTACGAGAACGCCTTCCCGATCTTCCCCGGATGATTCGTCATCTCCGCCGATTCTTCCGGTTTGGCGATAAAACGGGGCACTTGGGGCTATCGGTCATGATCCTCCCGTGCGGCCGGGAGCTGGAACCAGTAGAAGCCGTGTCCGGGCAGAGTCAGCAGATACGGCAGCTCCCCGATGGGCGGGAAGGTCACGCCGCCCATGCACTCCACTGGGGTTACTCCCATGAATCTCCGCAGGTCAAGTTCGACGGGCTGAGGAAACCGTGACAGATTGTTGACACAGAGTATACGATCCGTAGCGTCGTGCTCGACCGGGGTCCCGTGCTCGCTCTGCAGCCGCTGCGCGGCGATGGTCCCCGCCGCGTCGTACTCGCGGACGAACGCCAGCACGCTGGGATTGCTGCTGGCGAGCTCCTCGTAGGCGCCGAGGCCGAAGACCGGGTGCCGTTTGCGGATCTCGATCATCCGCCGGGTCCAGTGCAGCAGGGACTGCGGGTGGCGCTGCTGCGCCTCGACGTTGAGGGACTGGTAGCCGTAGACCGGGTCCATGACCGGCGGCAGGTACAGCCGCTGCGGGTCGGTGCTGGAAAACCCGCCGTTGCGGTCCGGGGTCCACTGCATGGGCGTGCGCACGCCGTCGCGGTCGCCCAGCCAGACGTTGTCGCCCATGCCGATCTCGTCCCCGTAGTACATGACGGGCGAGCCCGGCAGCGACAGCAGCAGCGCGGTGAACAGCTCGAGCTGGTTGCGGTCGTTGTCCAGCAGGGTGGCCAGCCGCCGGCGGATGCCGATGTTGGCCTTCATCCGCGGGTCCTTGGCGTACTCCTTGTACATGTAGTCGCGCTCTTCGTCGGTGACCATCTCGAGCGTGAGCTCGTCGTGGTTGCGCAGGAAGATGCCCCACTGGCAGCCGGCCGGGATCTTCGGCGTCTGGGCCAGGATCTCCGAGATCGGGTACCGCTGCTCGCGGCGGACGGCCATGAAGATGCGCGGCATCAGCGGGAAGTGGAACGCCATGTGGCACTCGTTGCCGCCGGTGTCGTCGTCCCCGAAGTACTCCACCACGTCGGCCGGCCACTGGTTGGCCTCGGCCAGCAGCACCCGGTCGGGGTAGGCGGTGTCGACCTCCAGGCGGACGCGCTTGAGGTAGTCGTGCGTCTCCTTGAGGTTCTCGCCGTTGGTCCCCTCGCGCTCGTACAGGTAGGGCACCGCGTCCAGGCGGAAGCCGTCGATGCCGAGGTCGAGCCAGAACTTCAGCACCTCGATCATCGCGTCCTGGACCTTCGGGTTGTCGAAGTTCAGGTCCGGCTGGTGGGAGAAGAACCGGTGCCAGAAGTACTGGCCGCGCACCGGGTCGAACGTCCAGTTCGAGGTCTCGGTGTCGACGAAGATGATCCGGGCGTCCGCGTACTGGTCGGGGTTGTCCGACCAGACGTAGAAGTCGCCGAACGGACCCTCCGGATCGGAGCGGCTGGCCTGGAACCACGGGTGCTGGTCACTGGTGTGGTTCATGACCAGGTCCGCGATGATCCGCATGCCGCGCTTGTGCGCCTCCTCGACCAGTTCGACGAAGTCGGCGATGTTCCCGTACTCGGGCAGCACCTGCAGGAAGTCGGAGATGTCGTAGCCGCCGTCACGCAGCGGCGAGTTGTAGATCGGCAGCAGCCAGATGCAGTCGATGCCGAGCCACTGCAGGTAGTCAAGCCGCGAGGTGAGCCCCCGCAAGTCGCCGGTGCCGTCGCCGTCGGCGTCCTGGAAGCCGCGGATCAGTACCTCGTAGAAGACCGCGCGCTTGTACCACTCGGGGTCCCTGGGACTGTCGAGCGTGAAGTCGGGTATCTGTTCACCCGGCGGCGCGGCGAATGACGATGCGGCGACCGCTTCCGGCCCGGCCGGAAGCTCAGTAGTCGGCTCGTGCTCTGACACGGCGATGACTCTCCTGGATGTGCGCGACCGCCGCGCATGCAGGCTAATCGGACTCGGTTCGCCCTAAGCACGCGTAACGGTGAAGATGTGTGCCGGTTGCACGGCAGGGTCCAAGCGCACGTAGTTGGCTTGGCCCCAGCGATGAGTCTGGCCGGTGAGCTCGTCGGTGACGATGAGCCCGTCGTTCCAGTCCAGCCCCAGCTCCGGCAGGTCAAGCCACACCGTGGCCTCCCTGGCCTGGTGCGGGTCAAGATTCACAACAACCAGGACGGTGTCTGCGGCGTCCCCGCCCTGTCCCCCCACTTGTGGTCCTGCCTGCCCGAAGGATCTCTCCGAGATCGTGCCGGCCCCGTAGTGGCGTTTGGAGAAGCAGATCAGCTCGGGCTGGTCTGCCAGATGAAAGCGTAGATTACGCAGCCAGTGCAATGCCACATGCGACCGCCGGATCCGGTTAAGGTCAGCGATGTATCCGCTTATGCCCAGTCCGTCCCGTGCCGCTGCGTCCCAGTCGCGCGGCCGGTACTGGTACTTCTCGGAGTCGAGGTACTCCTCGCTGCCCGGGCGCAGGGGAGTGCTCTCGCATAGTTCATAGCCCGAGTAGATACCCCAGGCGGGGCTGAGCATCGACGCGAGCACGGCCCGGATCTTGAACGCCGCGGGCCCGCCGTGCTGCAGGTACTCGTGCAGGATGTCCGGGGTGTTGGTGAAGAAGTTGGGGCGCATGTAGGCCGCTGAGGGGCCGGACAGCTCCGTGAGGTAATCGGTGAGTTCGGCGGCGGTGGTGCGCCAGGTGAAGTACGTGTACGACTGGTGGAAGCCGACCTTGGCCAGGGTGGCCATCATCGCCGGGCGGGTGAACGCCTCGGCCAGGAACAGCACGTCAGGGTCCGTCTTCCTGATCGAGGCGAGCAGCCGCTCCCAGAACCTGACCGGCTTGGTGTGCGGGTTGTCGACCCGGAAGATACGCACGCCGTGGCCCATCCAGAGCCGGACGATCCGCTCGACCTCCGCGTAGATGCCCGCGGGGTCGTTGTCGAAGTTGATCGGGTAGATGTCCTGGTACTTCTTCGGCGGGTTCTCCGCGTAGGCGATCGTCCCGTCGGCCCGGGTGGTGAACCACTCCGGGTGCTCCTTGACCCAGGGATGGTCGGGCGACGCCTGCAGCGCCAGGTCGATCGCCACCTCCAGGCCGAGTTCCCTGGCCCGGTCGACGAACGCGTCGAAGTCGGCGAACGTGCCGAGGTCGGGGTGGATGGCGTCGTGCCCGCCCTCCGGCGCGCCGATCGCCCACGGCGAGCCCGGGTCGCCCGGCCGGGCCTCCAGCGTGTTGTTCCGCCCCTTGCGGAAGGTGGTCCCGATGGGATGCACGGGGGGCAGGTAGACGACGTCGAAGCCCATGTCGGCGATCGCCTCAAGCCGGCGGGCGGCCGTGCGCAGCGTCCCGGAAATCGGCTCCCGGCGGCCCATCGGGTCGAACTGGACGCCCTCCGAGCGCGGGAAGAACTCGTACCAGGACCCGTAGAGGGCGCGCAGCCGCTCGACCAGCACCGGCTGCCGGCCGGACCTGGTCACGAATTCGCGCAGCGGGTACCGGTCCAGGATCGCGGCGATCCGCGGCGTCCGCGCCGCCGCCAGCCGGTCCCAGGCAGGCAGGCTCCGGTCGCGGAGTTTCCTGGCCAGCGCGTTGAGGTCGGTGCGCGCGGCCGCGGGCCGGGCCGCGCCCGGCGGCTGCCTGATCGACCGTGCGGCCCGCTCGAAGAGCAGCGCCCCCTCGGTCAGCATCAGCTCGACGTCCTGGCCGACCGGGATCTTGATGCCCGCGTCATGGTCCCAGTGCGCGATCGGATCGGACCACGACTCGACGTGGAAATACCAGGTTCCCTCGCTGGTGACGGTCACATCCGCCCCGTAGCGGTCGGAACCGGGCGCCAGCAGCCGCATCCGCACCAGGGGGCCCAGCTTGCCCGACGGATCTCGCAGCACCACACCCGCGCCGAGCACGCCGTGCCCTTCCCGGATGACGGTGGCGCTGACCTGGAAGGTCTCGCCAGCGACCGCCTTAGCCGGGCGACGCCCGCACTCCACTACGGGCTGGATATCGAGGATGGGGATGCGTCCGATCACGTGGTTAAGGTACCCAGCCGCGATTGCGACTGAGCACGCGGGGGGAGGCCCGTATGATGGCTCCCCGTGAGAGCGATCCGACGTTTCACTGTCCGCGTAACGCTTCCGCAGCCGCTCGCGCCGCTGCATGACCTGATGCTGAACCTCCGCTGGTCCTGGCATCCGCCGACAGTCGAACTTTTCGAGTCCATCGACCCGGCCGGATGGGCCGCGTCCGGCGGCGACCCGGTGGCGATGCTCAGCTCGCTGCGCCCGGGCCGGCTGGCCGCGCTCGCCGCCGACGAGGACTTCCTGCGCCGCCTGGACGTAGCGGTCGCGGACCTGCGCGGCTACGTGAGCGAGCCGCGCTGGTACCAGTCGGCCGCCGCGGATGAGGCCGTGTCGGCCGGGCCGGGAGTCCTGCCCCGGGCGATCGCCTACTTTTCCCCGGAGTACGGCATCACCGCCGTCCTCCCGCAGTACTCGGGCGGCCTCGGCATCCTGGCCGGCGACCACCTCAAGTCGGCCAGCGACCTCGGTGTGCCGATCATCGGCGTAGGCCTGCTGTACCGGCACGGCTACTTCACCCAGTCGCTGTCGGCGGACGGCTGGCAGGCGGAGCGGTACCCGGCCGACGACCCGAACGGCCTGCCGCTGACCCAGCTGCGGCGTCCCCGCCCGGGGGAGCGGTCCCCCGCGGAGGCCACCGGAGAGCCGGTCAAGGTCTCGGTCCAGCTGGACGAGGGGAAGGTGCTCACCGCGCAGGTCTGGCTGGCGCAGGTCGGCCGGGTCCCGCTGCTGATGCTCGACTCCTACGTGGAGGAGAACGAGCCGGCGCTGCACGAGGTGACCGACCGGCTCTACGGCGGCGGGACCGAGCACCGGCTCCGCCAGGAGCTGCTGCTCGGCATCGGCGGGGTGCGCGCCGTGCGCGCCTTCTGCGAGATCACCGGGCATCCCGAGCCCGAGGTGTTCCACACCAACGAGGGGCACGCCGGCTTCCTCGGCCTGGAGCGGATCCGGGAGTACCTCACCGCGGGGCTCTCCTTCGACGAGGCGCTCGAGCAGTCCCGGGCGGGCACGGTCTTCACCACCCACACGCCGGTGCCGGCCGGCATCGACCGGTTCCCCCGCGAGCTCATCGAGCGGTACTTCGCCGCCGGGACCGACGGCGGGCTGCCGGTTGACCGGATACTCGCGCTCGGCGCGGAGACCTACCCGGGCGGCGACCCGCACGTGTTCAACATGGCCGTGATGGGCATGCGGCTGGCGGAGCGCGTCAACGGCGTCTCCGTGCTGCACGGCCAGGTCAGCCGGGAGATGTTCGCCGGCCTCTGGCCCGGGTTCGACACCGCCGAGGTGCCGATCGGCTCGATCACCAACGGCGTGCACGCGCCCACCTGGGTCGCGCGCGAGGTGTCCGACCTCGGCGACTCCAGCCGCGCCGCGGCGGCCGACGCCGCCCGGCTGTGGGAGATCAGGCGGGAGCTCCGGGCCCGGCTGGTAACCGAGACACGGCGCCGGCTGCACGAGTCCTGGCGGCAGCGCGGCGCGTCGGGCGCCGAGCTGACCTGGATCGACGACGTCCTCGACGAGAACGTGCTGACCATCGGGTTCGCCCGCCGGGTGCCGTCGTACAAGCGGCTGACGCTGATGCTGAACGACCCGCAGCGGCTGGCCGGGCTGCTGCTCGACCCGGATCGGCCCGTCCAGATCGTGATCGCGGGCAAGGCCCACCCGGCCGACGAGGGCGGCAAGCGGCTCATCCAGCAGATGGTCAGGTTCGCCGACTCGGAGGCCGTACGGCGCCGGATTGTCTTCCTGCCGGACTACGACATGGCCATGGCCCGCTTCCTCGTCCAGGGCTGCGACGTGTGGCTGAACAACCCGCTGCGCCCGCTGGAGGCGTGCGGCACGTCGGGGATGAAGGTGGCCCTCAACGGCGGCCTGAACCTGTCGGTGCGGGACGGCTGGTGGGACGAATGGTACGACGGCGGCAACGGCTGGGAGATCCCGACCGCGGACGGCGTCGAGGACCCCGGCCGACGGGACGAGCTTGAGGCCTCGGCGCTGTACGAGCTGGTCGGCAAGTCGGTCGCGCCGCTGTTCTACGACGCGGGCGCCGGCGGCGTGCCGCAGGGCTGGGTGGAGATGGTCCGGCACGGCCTGCGCACCCTCGGGCCCCTCGTGCAGGCGGACCGCATGGTCAGCGACTACGTGACGAACCTGTACGCGCCCGCCGCGCGCGCCTCGCGGTCGGTGGCGGCGGGCGACAACGCCCGCGTGCTCGCGGCGTGGAAGACGCGCGTCCGCCAGGAGTGGTCCGGGGTGCGGATCGAGCACGTCGAGGCCGACGGCGCCGAGCCGTCCCTCGGCGCGGTGCTCGACGTCCGGGTCACCGCCGTGCTCGGCGGCCTGTCCGCCGCCGACGTCTGCGTCGAGATGGTCCACGGCCGCATCGGCGACGACGACGAGCTCGTCGAACCGTCGTCGCTGATCCTGACGCCCGACGACTCGGCCCAGGCGCCGCAGACCAGGTTCGCCGGCTCGGTCGAGCTCGGCCAGCCCGGCCCGTTCGGCTACACGATCCGGATCCTGCCGTACCACCCGCTGCTGGCCAGCCCGGCCGACCTGGGCCTGGTCACCTACCCGGAGCCCCCGGGGGGCATGTCCACCGGTGACCTGAGGTAGTTTGCGGCCGGGTGCGCGCCCGATGGCAAAATCCGCCATCGTATCGGGCGCGCATCCGGCCCTCTCCCGGGGGGACGACCCCCCGTACCCGCCGGATTCGCGCCCGATGGCAAAAACCGCCATCGTATCGGGCGCGCATCCGGTCCTCCCCCGGGGGGACGACCCCCCGTACCCCCCGATGTGCGCGCGGTGACAGCGGCATCAATGCGCCGCAGAGTGCGACATCGCGGCGCTGTAGCTTAGATCTGTCCGTGCGGCTGCACGGGCTTATCTCGGCGTGGAGGTGGACTGCGTGGGCGAGTTCGTGCGGGTTGAGGTGGCGGGCCAGGTCGCGACGATCCGGCTGGACCGGCCGAAGATGAACGCGCTGAACACCCAGGTGCAGGGGGAGATCGGGGCCGCGGCGGCGCAGGTGTCGGCCGACAGCGCCATTCGCGCCGTCATCCTCTACGGCGGCGAGCGGGTCTTCGCGGCCGGCGCCGACATCAAGGAGATGTCCAGCCTGGGGTACGCCGACATGGCCGAGCGGTCGGCGGCGCTCCAGGCCGCGTTCAGCGCCGTGGCGAACATCCCCAAGCCGGTCGTCGCCGCCGTCACCGGCTACGCGCTCGGCGGCGGCCTCGAGCTGGCGCTGTGCGCCGATTTCCGGGTACTCGGGGAGAGCGCCAAGGTGGGGCAGCCGGAAATCCTGCTCGGCGTCATCCCGGGTGCGGGCGGCACGCAGCGGCTGCCCCGGCTGATCGGCCCGGCGAAGGCCAAGGACCTGATCTTCTCCGGCAGGCACGTAGCCGCCGCCGAGGCCCTGGCCATCGGACTGGCCGACCAGGTCGTGCCGGACGCCGAGGTCTACCAGGCCGCGCAGGAACTGGCGGCCAGGTACGCGGCCGGCCCCGCGCTCGCGCTGCGTGCCGCCAAACAGGCGGTGAACAGCGGCCTTGAGGTCGACCTGGCCACCGGGCTGGAGATCGAGCGGCTGCACTTCTCGGCCCTGTTCGCCACCGACGACCAGAAGACCGGCATGCGCAGCTTCATGGAAAACGGCCCGGGCAAGGCGGTCTTCGAAGGTCGCTGATTTATTTCCCGGGGGAATGATCCCCCCGGGGACCCCCTAGTCACGAGGGGCCTGCGCGGCCCCCGTCCCCCCCGCGGTGAGGACAGCGCCAAAACCGCGCCGCCCCCACACGGTGGCTGGGGTTACTGCCTTGTGGTTGCGGCCACGCACAGCACCGACCGCTGTGCCTGGTCGTCCGCACACTGTGACTGAGGTGTAATACTTTGCGTGTGACTGAGCCTGCTGACGACGCGCTGTCGCTTGAGATGGTTACGGCCGCGCTGCGGCTGGACAGTACGGACACCGCGATCTACGCGAGCGTCCTGACCAACTCGCTGAGCGAAGCCCTGCCGCCCGAGTACGTGACCGTGGAGCGGGAACGGTCCATGTCCGACCGGATGCACGGCCGTCCGGGGCAGGTCTCCAAGGTCGCGATCAGGCTCGGCGACCAGGTCATGACGCTGGCCGTGAAGAACGGCAGGCCGGTCGCGGAGATCTGCCGCGAGGTCCGCGGCGTGGTGCTCTCGCGGCAGCCGGTCCCGCTCCAGCAGTGGGCCGGTGCGCTGGCCAGCGCCCTGATGAGCCACGCCGAGTCCAACGCCCAGGCCGCCCAGGCCCTGCGCAAGCTGGTCATCGGCTCTTAACCCGGGACC
>Ga0302314_10009276_pt1 | contig 17432 bp, 10 predicted proteins | sample III_Palsa_N2_3_FD_200533 | JGI IMG/M metagenome (GOLD analysis project Ga0302314, IMG submission 200533) | Peat permafrost microbial communities from Stordalen Mire near Abisko, Sweden - III_Palsa_N2_3 | ecosystem: Environmental > Terrestrial > Soil > Palsa > Peat permafrost | place: Sweden...
CGCTGAAGCACTGGCGCAGCCCGCAGCCGGCGAGGATCAGCTCGCTGTAGTCGAGGCGCTTGTTGGTGGCCACCCCGAGCGTCCAGCCGGAATCGAGCAGGGCGCGCAGGACCTCGGGGATCCCCGCGTAGGGACGGGTCTGATCGCAGAGCACGCGCCGGTAGACGTGGTGGAAGGCCGTGGCGGCGAGCGCACGCTCGGTCGTGGTGCACTGCGGAGTGAGGCGCTCGATGAACAGGTTCACGCCATCGCCGATGAAGGCGATGATCTCGGTCAGCGGCAGCACCGGCAGGGACAGGGCTTGGCGCGCCGCATTGCCGGCGGTGGCGAGGTCGCGGCTGCTGTCGACCAGGGTGCCGTCGAGATCGAAGATCGCCAGACGGCCGGACATGGACGCACTATCGGCCCGGAGGGAGAATCGCCAGAATCAGCTCGCGGCGGGCGCTTCGAGCTCGTCGGTCTCGCTCGGCTCGGAGTCGCAGAACGGCTCGATCGCCTCCTCGTCCGGCGTGAAGACCATGGCGGTATAGCCGGATTGGTCAGCCGCATGCGGCGGCGTGCCGTCCTCGCCCGGGAGGCGTATATCCTCATCACTGACCAGGGTGACCTCATCGAGGTCGACGGTCTTGACGCGCGCCGCGCGGGCGCTGCCTGCCGCCGCGTGGCCGTCGTCGCCATGTTCGCTGTCGCGGCTCACGCCCGGGCTGCTGGGGACGGTGCGGCCGATGACCGGCGAGGACATGCGATCGTCCTCGGCATCGGCGCGCTCGTCCGCGATCTGGTCGCTGGCGATGCGGATGTTCCTGGCGCGCGCCGCACCCTGTCCTGATTGGGTGTAGGAGCCGGTGGACGGGGTCGTCTCGGTCAGGCTGGGAGCGGTCACCGCCAGGGTCAGGATGGTGAGATCGTCGCCGACCGGACCGTTGGCCCAGCGCGAGACGTCGGCGGCGATGCCATCGACCAGCTTCTGCGGCTCCATCTCGAGATGGTTGAGGATCGAGCCGCACAGCCGCGCCTCGCCGAACTGGCTGTCGTCGGATCCGACCGCCTCGATCAGGCCGTCGGTGTACTGCAACAGGACATCACCTGGCTGCAGGGCGATGATCTCCTCGCGGAGGGTCGCCGCGAACATCGCGCCCGAGGCCAGGCCGATGGCCATGCCGCTCTTGCCGATGCGGCGCACCATCGCCTCCTTGCCCATGTTGATGAGCAGTCCCGGATGATGGCCGGCGCGCACGCAGCGCAGCTCGGAACGGCCGGCATCGAGGGTCGCGGCGAAGAGGGTGATGAACTGCCCAGGGATGAGGTCGGTGCGCAGCTCGTCGTTGAAGCGCGCCAGGATGTCCGGCAGCTCGCCGCGCGAACGGGCGACGAAGCGCAGCGTCTTCAGCGCGGTGGCCACCACCAGGGCCGCCTGCATGCCATGGCCCGAGACATCCCCGATCACGATCATCACCCGGCCATCGGGCAGGGTGATGATGTCATAGAAATCCCCGCTGACCCCATGATGGGCGGCGTAATGGACGGCGAGCGCGAAGCCATCGAGCCGCGGCAGGTCGGGCAGCATCTTCTTCTGCACCGTCGAGGCCTTGGCCATGGCCTCGTCCAGCGGCTTGGCGATGGCCGAGGCCTCGACCTTGGTCGTGGCCAGGCGCACCAGCTCGAGGAGCTGGCGCGGCTCCATCATCTTGCCGGTGCGTGCGGCCTGGAGCTGGGAGAGGTGCAGGGCGATCTTCGAGACGGTCTTGAGGCTGATGCGGCCGTCCTCGCGCGTGATCGAGGGCACGAAGATGCCGGTGTAGGGATTGAGCCAGGCGCCATCGCGGGCGAAGACGCGCAGGCGCGGCTCGTTGGGCAGCCACTGGATGAGATCCAGGCGCCAGCGCTCGTAGTCCAGGCGCGCCACCGACAGGGTCGGCTGGCCGTTCTTCCAGATGCCCTCGTTCTCAAGCAGGTATTCGCGCGCTGCGGCGACGCGCCCGAGGGAGGCGGGGATCGAGCGGCCGGTGAAGGGGTCGATCCAGCGCTGACGGTCGCTGGTCATGACCTGGAAGGCCGGGTCGATGTCGATGCGCCGCTGCATCTCGGCATTGAGCACGGGCGCCGCGGCGGGTGCGGGACGGGCAACCGTTGTGCGTCTGAGGTAGCGGCTCGTGGTCCTGCGTGGATACATGCACGGCTCCCGGGCCGATGGCGTTTGCAGTCGCCTGACAATAAGCGGTTCCCGGCTGTTGCAACCATTCTCGAAGCAGCACTTCCGAACGCCTGCGCAGCAGATCGCGTCAGCGGCCGTGGCGGCGCTACTCCAGCAGCCGCGCCAGATGGGCGCAGGCCTCCTCGGGGAGGTTCGAGTTGCGCTGCAGACTCAGGCCATTGCGCAGCCCCTCCTGGATGACCTGGCGCTCAAGATACTCGTTCGAGGTCGAGTGCATGGTCAGCCCGAAGATCGCGAAGCGGATCTCGCCCCCGGCGAGGACCGGTCCGAGCTGGGCCAGACGCACCCGGGCCGCCGCCACCAGGCCCATCGCCAAGGCGTCCATCTGCGAGAACTCGCCGTCCAGTCCCTGGGCGTTGAGGGCCAGCTCCACGGCCACCCGCCGGCGGTAGCCGCCACGCATCAGGTGCGAGCCCGAGAGCATCGGCAAGCCCATCCCCTGGAGCTGCCGCAGCAGCAGGAAATCATCGTTGTAGGTGGCGATGCTGACATTACTTCCGATGAATGGCCAAGTGCCGAGCAGCGGGGTACGACCATCGCAGTAGAGGTATACCTGGGCGAGGTTGGCGAGCGCCACGATGGGCTGCAGCAGGGCCGGCGAGCCGCGTTCCAGATGTCCAAGAATGCTGGGCGGCAGGACCAGACGGACACGACGCCACTGGCCATGGTGCTCGGCCGCGACCGCACACGCGTTGGTCAGCACCTGCCAGGGGTTGGAACTGCCATCGATGGTGGCGGTGAACTGGCTGGCACGCTTGGGATCGGAGAGCCCATCGATCCACAGGCGTCCACGGCAGTACTGGCGGACCACCTGTTCGGGGTAGCACTCCGACAGGGAGAGCTGCTCGAAGACATGGCGGCCGAGGCTTTGCAGGGCCTGGACGCCATCGCGTGCCTCGGTCAGGGCGGCGCGGGCCACGGCGCGCTCTATACGTAAAGGCGCCCGCTCCTCGGCGGCCAGGTGCATGCCGCAGCGCACCAGGGCCGCATCGACCAGGCTCATCACCAGGGGCGTTGAGAGCTCGACGATGGCGGTCCCGGCCAGGAACGACTCGACCTGCACCAGGGCGTCCTCGATCGCCTTGCGGTCGAGGTTGTAGCGCTTGGCGAGCTGCTCGGACAGCCAGTCGCGGTGCCACGGGCGGCGCCGGCCGTCGGGATCGATGACGAAGAGGTTGACCTGGGTGCGGTCCTCGCCGATCAGCCGGCGCTCGCGGCGGAAGCGCTCGCGCTCGTCGCGGTAGCGGATGTAGACGCGAGCCGCTTCATAATAGCCGCTCTCCTGCAGCACATGCACCACCGCATCCTGGACATCCTCGATGCCGAGCACCGACTGGTCGCTGGAGCGCTCAAGGTGCTCGTGCACGACGCGTGCCATCTCCTCGGCCAGGGCGGCATCATCGATGTCGACGGCGTGCAGCGCCTTGGAGACCGCCACGGTGATGCGCGAGAGGTCGAACGGCACCTCGGTGCCGTCACGCTTGACGATCGCAATCGGCTTCACGCTGGCACTCTTAGAGTTCGCGGCGGCATCACCAAATGTTTTCCGGGGTCGCGGCCCATGGACTGACTCATGCTCCCGGCTGCCCGGGGCCGCCGCCACCGATCACCCGCCGCAATTCGATCATGAACTCGTCGAGATCCTTGAACTGGCGATAGACCGATGCGAAACGCACATAGGCCACCTGATCCAATTTGTGCAATTCGGACATCACCAGCTGGCCGATCTCGTTGCTATTGACTTCCCGCTCGCCACGGCTCAGCAGCTGATGGTGGACGCGGTTGGCGGCCGCCTCGAGGTCCTCGGAGGATACCGGACGCTTCTCGCAGGCGGTCATCAGCCCGGAAAGGATCTTGCGGCGGTCGAAGCTCTGGATGCGGCCGTCCTTCTTGACCACGCGCAGCGCCTCCTCGCCCTCGACGCGCTCATAGGTCGTGTAGCGTTTGCCGCAGCGGTTGCAGACGCGGCGGCGGCGGATGGCGGTGTCGTCATCGGTCGCCCGCGAGTCGAGCACGCGGTCGTCATCATGGTTGCAGAACGGACAGCGCACGGGGGTCGGGCATGTTAGACCCTGGGTGCCTCGTGCAAGACGGCATCGTTGGTGCTTATTTCCGTGCCAGTCCGATCGCCTAGATCGCCATGGTCTCCTCGTCGACACCGTGATCGAAGCCGACAATGGCGATCACGCCCCGATTGACCAGGACGCGCAGGTAGGTCATCAGCATGGCCCGGGACTCGTGGTAGGAGAGGCTGTGCTGGATCGCAAACGCCTCGACGATCGCACCAATGGGTGCCTTGTCGTCGAGCATCTTCCACACGCCTACCGCAATCCCCTCGAGCCGGTACACGCGCTGTGTCGGCAGGTGCAGCAGGCGCTGCAGCGGCCGCAGCCACCAGCCATAGCTCAGGACCTGGGTCAGGCTGATGCCCTCGGCATCCTCGAGCACGGTGATGCGCTGGTTGCGCATCGGCACCGCCTGCATCTGCAGAGCGATGGTAGGCCGTGCGGGCTTAGCGCCAGGCATGGGCCAGGTCCAGACGTGGGCTGCGGGGCGGACCGCACTGCTCGCAGCTGTACAAACGGCCTTCGCTGGCATCAAGCCACATCCAGCCCTGGCCCTGCCACCAGCGGCCGGACAACGCATCCATGCGGTGCACACCCTTGCGCTCGAAGTCCAGGCGCCAGGCCGGATGCCCGTGGAAGGTCTCCTCCTGCACGGCCAGGACCCGGGCCTGGGAGCGGTTGAGGATGCGCCGGTAGCACTCCCCGAGGTTCGACCCGCCCAGCGTCTGCGTGACCATGCCGATGCGCCGCGCCACCACCTGGTGGCTGGCGGGGTTCTCAAGGCGCAGCGTGCAATAGGCGCTCTGCGCCTCGAGGGATTCGACTGCGAAGGAACTGGGCAGCGACAATCCGAGTCCGAAGATCCGCCACTCCTTGGGATCGCGCTCATTATGGCGGTAGGTGTCGAGCAGGGCCTGGACCTGCTGCAGCCGCTCGGGCGAGAAGCCGGGGATGAACCACTGCAGCAGGATGTGCTGGTTCTCCTTCCACAGCCCCGCCAGCAGTGGCGCCCCCGGACCATGCCAGGCCAGCAGCCATTCACCCTGGCGTTGGCAGGTCGCGGCCTGGAACCCGGCCACGGCCTCGGGCTGTTCCGCCGCGAGGTAGCGGCGCAGGACATCGCCCATCATGCGTGGCAGATCCGGGGCTCCGGCCAGGGTGCGCCATGAGAGCTCGCCCATGGCCTGCGCGCGGTCATGGAACTGGAAGCGCCCGAGGGCGGGCTTGAGGCCATAGCCGGTGACCTCCCAGCGCACTGGGAGAGTGAAGCCGAAGCCGTTCCAGGTCAGCGCGCGCAGCCGTCGCATGTAGGCCGGCAGGACCTCCGCCTCGCTGCGGCTGACGGCATCGCCCATGGTCAGGCGCCGCCCTGGGGATCCTTTGCCGGGCCCTCGCCGCTGCCGCCGGCGGCCTTGGCGCCTTCGCCACCGATTGAGCCGGTGTCGATGTCCATGTCCTTGACGTAGCGGATCTTGTCGACCTGACCGCCCTTGATCCACAGGATGCGGTCCGAGACCGCGAGCATCTTGTGGTCGTGGGTGGCGGTGATGACCGTCACGCCCAGGTCCGACGACAGGCGCTTGAAGATCTCGATGACCATGGCGCCGGTCTTGAGGTCGAGGTTCGCGGTCGGCTCGTCCGCCAGCAGGATCGCCGGACGGTTGGCCAGGGCACGCGCGATCGCCACGCGCTGCTGCTGGCCGCCGGAGAGCTGCCCCGGGGTATGGGTCAGGCGGTCGCCGAGACCGACAAAGCGCAGCACCTCCTCGGCGCGGGCCTGAGCCAGATCGTCCTCGAGACCGAGGAAGGTCAACGGCAGGAGCACATTCTCCATCGCGGTCAGCGACTGGATCAGATTGTAGCTCTGGAAGACATAGCCGATGTGCCGGCAGCGGAAGTAGGAGAGTTCCGACGAGCCGAGCTTCGGCAGCGACACCGAGCCGACCATGATCTCCCCGCCCGACGGGCGGTCGAGCGCGCCGATCATGTTAAAGAGGGTCGACTTGCCGGAGCCGGACGGCCCCATGATCGAGAGGTATTCACTCTGGTAGATGTCGAGGTTGATGCCCTTGAGTGCATAGACCACCTCGTGGGCGGACCTGTAGACCTTGTCGACGCCGCGCACCGAGACGATGACCGGCCGCGTGTCGCCCTGGGCGCCTGGAATGGGTTGGGAGGTGGCCATGTCAGTAGGGCAGTGAGCTCGAGGACTTGCTCAGGAAGACCAGGCCCATGCTGAACATCAGGATGAGCCCCCCTCCGCAACCGTATCCGGCAGCAAGAACCGGGATGTACTCGCGCCAGCGCAAACCGAGCTTCTTCTCGAAGTAGTAGCGGCCCAGGAGCGCGCCCAGGAACTGCAGGATGATGTAGTGCGGCATGGCGCCGACACCGCCGACCAGGCCATAGAACAGCAGCCGAGGCGCCTGGAAGAGGCTCAGCAGGATGAACGAGACCAGGCCCATGCCCACGCCAAGGCTGATCTTGATGAACGACAGGGCCTGCTGGAACTGCGAATAGTCGCCGGTCGTCGAGGACATGATCAGCACCGAGTTCTTGGCTTGTAGCTCCCAGGTCTTGGAGGCGGCGGGGTAGACCGAGGACGGTATCTCGGCCAGGCCCCAGATGAAGCTCGCGAAGAACAGGCTACCGAGGATGACGATGGGAAAGAGGATGAAGTCGGCCTTCCATAGCGACGGGAAGCGAGTCCCGGTCAGCTCTGCGGTGCGGTAGTTTGAGGTCTGGGTGCCATAATTGTTCATCGGCAACGGCATGAACCAGATCGCCACACCGTGGTAGCCTGAGAGAATGAAGGACATCTCGCGGATGTAGGGGATGTCGACCGTCTGGCCGACCAGGCCCACCAGGCGCGCGGAGACGTAGGAGATGATCGGTGTATAGATGAAGCCGAAGAACAGCAGCACGACCATCACGCCGCGGTCCCACTTGATCAGGTAGCCACAGAGCAGGATGTAGATGCAGGTGGAGACGACATAGCACAACAGCACCCAGGAGTTGCTGATGTCGCCGCGGCCCTTGGGGATGTCGGTCTTCAGGCTGCCGTCGAGGGCGCGCTCGGCCTTGGTCTTGCGTATCTTCAGGACGGCCAAGAGCCCGAGCAGGGCGACCGCCAGGCTCAGACCGATGCCGAAGGAGAAGTAGAAGTCCAGGTAGTCCTTGAAGTTGGTCGCGATGGAGTCGTCGCCTGGCACCCAGCTGCGCAGCACGTGGAAGTGGAAGAGCAGCGGATTGAGGATCAGGGTCAGGATGACCCCGATGAACGAGCCCAGCATCGCCGAGTAGGGCATGACCATGCCGGCGATGACCAATCCCAGATCGAAGGCCATGCCGGTGGCGGTCGCCGGCAGGAAGGTCTCGGTGAAGTGCGTCCAGTCCACCCACGGCAGCGGGAAGATCGAGTAGACGTTGCCGTTGAAGATGGCACCGGTGATCAGCGGCAGGAAGCCATAGACCGCGCTGAAGGCCATGCCGATCGCCGCGCCGATGGCGAACACGCGCCAGCGCCAGGAGGTCTGGTCGTTGCCGTCGAGATCATCGGCGATCGCCATCATCCCCTGGGCTGCGACCGGGGCCATTGGGAAGGGCAGCTTCTCGACGTCGCTGGTCAGGCGGAACAGCCCATAGCCAAGCACCGTGTTGTCGAGCTTGCCGAAGAGGCGCTTGAAGAGCCATAACCCGAGCGCCGGCAGCCATGCCACCTGCCAGAAGGTCCTGTGCGAATAGGCGTCGGGGTCGCTCGGGGCCACCCAGCTGGGAATCAGCTGGGCGATGCCGGTGGAGGTGGCCGCATCGCTGTGCACCAGGAACTGGCTAAAGAGAAGGTTGTCGTAGACCGCGCCGCCGATCAGGCCGCCGCTCATGTAGAAGAGCACATACAGTGTGGGACGCGAGAGCTTGGCGTTGGCGCGCTTGGCGACCTCGGCGAAGAGGATCACCGTCACCCAGCTGGCCGCCCCCATGATGCTGGCGCCCATGACCAGATCCATGTAGATGGCGCCCGGCACCATCACCAGGGCGATGAACAAGACGCCGATGAAGGATCCCAGCGAGAAGCCCTCGCCGAAGACCGACGGCACGGTCATCAGCTTGCGGTACTGCTCGAGTTCCTTGTCCAGCTTCGGCTCAGCCATGGGCGACCCCTGCTCCGCTTTCAGCCAGACGATGGTACTGCTCCACGGAATCGACCGGCAGCGAGCGCCAGCGCAGGAACTGCTCGCGCAGGTCGTCGATGAAGGCGCGGTTGCCGCGCACCCAGGTCCCGGTGGAGCCGTTGAGCCGCACCAGCTCCACCACCACCTCGTCGATGCCCGCGATGTCGGAAGTCTTAGTGGTCATGCTAAAGCGCTGGAAGACGCCGAGGTCGAAGGGCGCCAGCGCGATCTCGGCGGAGATCGACATCTCGCGTGAGCCGTCAGCGCGTGCGGTCGAGGTGATCGCGACCTCGCGCGCGGCGAAGGCGCCGAGCGAGGCGTCGCCGTGGTTGTCGAAATGCTCGCGGATGAAGGCCAGGATCCCGGCGATCGACTCGGCAGAGACGGTGAAGGGGAAGGTGAAACGCATGGTATCGCCATCTGGCTTGGGCATGCGCCACTTGCGGGCGACACCGGGATTGGCGGACTTGCTGGCCATGAGCGCGGGATAGATGGTCGAGAGCATCACCGTGACCATGACGATGAGGATGGTCACGATCGATGAGAAGGACGAGAAGTTGACGTCCGGCACGCGCGCGATGCCGAATTCGGCAAGGACCGACAGGAGCTTCACCACGATCTGGCTGATCAGGTACCCACCCATGCCGCCGATGACCGCGAAGACGGCCGATTCGGCAAAGAACAGTGTTGCGACATCAGGCGGTGCCAGCCCCAGGGCGCTATAGGTGAATATCTCCTTCTGCCGGTCGACGATCGAGCCCAGCAGCGAGCTGAAGATGATCAGCCCGCCCAGAAGCAGCGGCACCAGCACCTCCAGCACACCCGAACCCTCGAACTTCTCGGTGAAGAAGAAGCGCGTCGAGCCCGCATCGCTGCAGGCGCTGACCGGACCTTGCAGATACTCGGCAAGCTTGGCGGCATCATCATCGACGCTGGCCCCCTCCTTGGGATAGAACGTCACGAAGTTGGTCAGCATGCCGAGATTGCCCATGCCCTGCGGCGTGGCGATGGCGATGAGGTCGGGAGAGCTGAATATGAAATTGTTGACGTCGAGCTGCTTGAAAGTGGTCTGCATCGCACCACCGCTGTCAGCCGCATGTTCGCCACTGGCCTTGAAGGTCGCGTCGAAGTCTGGCGGATTGAGATGAGTGCCGTCGATGTTCTCAAGACTCTTGAGCTTCGCGCTGTCGAAGATGCCGACCAGGGTGAAATGCTGTCCTCGGATCTCGAGGTCGTCGCCGACCTTGACCTTCAGCTTGTCGGCGACCAGGCCAGAGAGCATCACCGGCGGCGCCGCTTTCGGATTGGCCATGGTCAGCGGAATGGAGAGCGGCGAGAACATCGGATCGATGGCGTTGTGGAAGGTGATCTCCTGCGGATCGAGCACCAGGATGCCATCGAGCGACTGCATCTCGAGCGTGCGCGGGTTCAGCGCCACGTTGACCACGTCATCCTTGAAGGCGCCCATGGTCGGATCTCGGAACGACGCGCCGCGAGTGAAGACCTGGTAGCGGTCGCCATAGAGCGTCGACAACGAGTCGACCAGCCGCGACGGCAGCCCAAGGAAGGACTGGGAGTGGTATTCGATGCGATGCATGCCTTGCGCAGGGCCAAGATAGGTCGGCACGACGCCCAGCGATGAGCTAAACGAGGCAAACACCAGGATGGTGAAGGTCAAAAGCGCGACCGTGGTCGCAGTCAGCGCCGTTTTCAGCGGTCGGTTGCGCATGCCAGAGATGCCAATGGCTATCGCCGCCAGGGCGGTGCCGTTCTCCTGGCCGCCGCCATGCGCCTTCGAGGAGAGGCCCTGCATGGCGCGCAGCTCGTACTTGAACTTGCTGAGCACGACGTTGATCACGAAGATGCTCAGAAGCAGGATCACGAAGGCCAGGAAGATGATGATCGGCGCCTCGGCCAGCGAGAAGGCCGGGTGGGTGAAATAGAGGATGACGAAGGTGGTGATGAAGATCCCGGAGAAGCCGGTAACCTGGCGGTAGATGGTCCGCGCCCCGAAGAGCAGGCGCTCCATGGCGAAGGAGAACGGCAGCGACAGCACCAGCAGGATGACCACCGCCTTGACCAGATCGTCGATGTTGTCGCGCAGCGGCTGGTGCACCCGGTCGCCGAGCACGTTCGCGATCAGGTTGTGGGCTGCGGCTTGGCGCACCTGGCCCTTGGCGGCCGTGTCGCGCGCATGGACGAGCTCGTCCTGACCGTCGGCCTGGAGCCGTTCCAGCGGCTTGTTGATGATGTTGCGCTCGCGCAGCACCTTCAGCCGGCCGAGATTGAGGGCGATCAGGTCACGTCCAGCCTGGGCATTGACATCCAGGGCCAGGAGCGAGGCCGGATCGGTAGCGATGCCGCTCTGCCGCGGATCGGCCTGGAGGCCGAGCATGTCGATGCCGTCGCCGAGCATCTTCACCTTTTCCGAGACATCCGGGTAATAGAAGACCTGGGCCTGTTCATAGCCGCTGGCGAAGCTGAGCTTGGGCGTCGAGTCGGTGCGGGTCAGAAGCGGCGAGGAGACCGTGCCGAGGCTATAGTCCTGGGGGCGGAAGGGCGTGAAGAACAGCCCACCCGTCCCGAAGTGCAGATCGGCGCGGGTGGCGCCTCCGGAACCATAGGTGCTGAAGCGCTGCAGCCCGCCATCGCCGTCGAATCCGAAGACCTGGGTCTGGCCTTCGGTACCATTGGCGGGGAGCTCGATGATGCCCGGGAGGAAGCAGTGTCCGGTCGCATCGATCTGGGCGAAGGCTATGTTGGGTCCCGACAGGCTGTAGCGCGGCTCAGGGCCCACCAGGGCGTTGGGGAACATGCCCACGGCGATGACGGCGTTCTCGGCCGGGCCCTTGATCAGATCGCTGCCGCGCGCGTCATCGACCGCCTGGGTGCCACTGATCGCCGCGCCGCTGGCCTGGATGACCAGCTTCTCATCGCGGGCATCAGAGGTCAGGTCGCAGTGGGCGGGGATGTTCTCGAGCGCGAGCAGCCCGCGCATGAAGGAGGTCATCAGCGGCGCCAGGGCCTCGAGCTTCCACTCGCCACGCACCGGCATCTCATCTTGAGCGAGCGGATCGCCGATGGTCATGAGCTGGAAGGCGGGGATGCCATACGCCATGGGCACCGTGCAGCTCACGCTGCGCTGATGCGGAGTCGAGAGCGCGTCGGTTCGGAAGCCGATGCTCTCATCAGGGATCCACAGCTGGGCCTGGCCCGGGACGGGATGCAGCGCATCGCCAACCCGCTTGTAGACCTTCAGCTGCTTGGAGAAGGTCGTCAGCGCGACGTCGCCCTTGTAAGCCCAGGCGTTGGACCCGAACGGACAGAACATCCACGGCGCTGTGGCCGAGGCGAAGTCGAAGGTGAAATGCGCCGCGATGCCCTCGCTTTCGCCCTGGCTGTTGATCATCGCCAGCTCGATCTCGCGCGCTGAGCGCGTGTCTAGCAGGGCCGACTTGAAGTAGTCGTGGTAGGCCGCGAGCTGCTCCGCCAGGTAGGAGGTGGCCTGACCGAAGCCGGTCACATCCTTGATCTCCTTCTTGCTGAGCTCCTTGCGCAGCTCGTTGAGCAGATCCTTCTGGGACTTGATGAGGGCACTCGAAGTGTCGAGCTCGCTGATGCTCGGCAGGCCCTCCTTCTGCGCCTGCTCCGGAGAGACGCTTGCGATGCGGTTGCGGGCGCGGAACTGCTGCAGCAGCTCGTAATTCAGCTCGTCGACCTGCGCGGCGAGATGCTGCGCGGCGAGATTGCTGATCTCCACCGCCTCATTGTCGGAGCTGGAGATGAACGACAAGTCGGTGAGCATGGCCTGCTGACGCTCGATCTTGGCGAGGTTGGCCTGGCACAGATCGTTCTCGCGCGCCTCCATGCTTGCCGCACCGGTGGCCTTGGTCATGACCTTGCCGATCGGAAAGTAGAAGGTCCGGGCCCCGTCCTGGGCGGCGTAGTGGCTGCCGAAGAACACGATGTAGACCGGACGGCGCAGCGTCCCGGTGGCCAGCTGGGTCGCCACCTGGGCCAGCAGCGCGGCGTTGGCCGCGGCGCGCAGCTGGGGTGAACGTTCCGGCACCGCGCCGAAGGTGTCGAGTTCGGCCGAGAGCACGATCGCCTGCGCCTGCTCGTCGTCACCCAGCGCGATCGGGTCGGTGGGCGGGATCTTGGTCCAGAGGTTGGTCGCCTGCACCGGCTTCCAGATCGAAGACAGCTCCAGCGAGCCGGTCTTGGCGCCGGCCGCGTCGAGCAGTCCGGCAGCCTTGGCATGCGCACGGTCGATCCACGCAACCGGCATCGCCGCCGGCAGGCTGGTGAAGCAGGCCTCCGCCTGCCACTGGCTCACCGCGTCGTCACCCACCAACACCACCGCCCGTGCACCCTGGCTGAACACCAGGCCGAGGTTCGGCGAGCCGAGATCGACAATCGCAACACAGCCGCGCACCGGCTTGCCGTCCATGGCCGACATGCTGCCGTCGCCGAGGAAGAGCAGCGGTCCGCTGAGCGCATGGCCCCAGGTGGTCGGCAGGGCAATGCCATTCGGACCCAGCGGATGCACATCCGCGATCTCGACCCCGTCGGCGATCAGGCGGCAGATCTGCGTATGCGGGACGAGCGTGGTATAGGTCTGGCGATGGACGGTGAGGTGTGCGTCGTGCAGGACCTTGGCGACCGCGTCGATGCCGGCCTGGTAGCCGGCGCTGCCCGGCAGACGCTGCTCCGTGGCCGACAGCGCCGCCATGACCCGCGCATAGGCAGAGCTTCCGGCCGGCGGCGCTGAGGCCGCTGCTGCGATGGACGGCGACACCTGCGGCTTCGCCGCCGGGGACTCGGCCGACCAGGCCGACGCGCTCGTCAGCAGGACCCCGAACAGGATTGAGAGGAGGATGCGCAGCCGGTCACTCATGGGCGTCGCCACCCTCATCGTCGGACCCGAGGCTGCCACCATGGATGGTGATGTCCTGGCTGAGACGGATGCGGCCGATGCGGCCGTTCTCGATCTCCACCAGGCGGTTGGAGACCTTGAGCATCTTGTGGTCATGGGTGGCGCAGATGATGGTCACGCCCTCGTCGCGGTTGAGGTCGCGCAGGATGCGGTGCACCTCGCCGCCGGAGGCGAAGTCGAGATTGGCGGTCGGCTCGTCGCACAGCAGCAGCGAGGGCCGGTTGGCCAGCGCCCGGGCGATGGCGGTGCGCTGCTGCTGGCCACCCGACATCTGCTTGGGACGATGCGACCAGCGGTCGGCCAGGCCGACGCGGGCCAGCAGCGCCATGCCCCGGGCCCGCGCCTCGTCGCCATGCACGCCGGCGAAGGTCATGGGCAGCATCACATTCTCGAGGGCGGTCATGACGGTGTTCAGGTTGTAGGCCTGGAAGATGTAGCCGATCTTGCGGCAGCGCAGGAAGGCCAGCTCATGGGCATTGAGCTGGGCCATGTCGACCTCGTCGATGAACACCCGCCCCTCGCTCGGCGAATCGAGACCGCCGATCATATTGAAGAAGGTCGATTTGCCCGAGCCGGAAGGTCCCATCACGCAGACGTATTCGCCCCGGAAGATCTCCAGATCGATCCCGGTCAGCGCATAGGTGGTCTCGGCGCCGCGGATGTAGGTCTTCTTCACGCGATGCGCGCGCACCAGGATCGGCTTGCCCTTGGCATAGGCCGCGTGGTCGTAGTCCATGGGGGAGTCGGTGCTCATTCGATGCGCATCGCTTCCATGGGCGCCATGCGCGAGGCCATCCAGGAGGGATAGATCGAGGCCAGGGTCGACAGCAGCACGCCAGCCGCGACGCAGATGCAGCCGGCGCCCGCAACCCCCAGCAGCGGGAAGTAGACGTAGAGGTAGGTGCCGAAGATCGCCGTGCACTTGAGCACCGACAGCACGAAGCCGATCAGCATGCCGGCCACTCCGCCGGCCAGGCCCTGGATCGCGGCCTCGATCAGGAACTGGTTGAGGATGAAGCCGTCGGTGGCGCCGAGGCACTTCATGGTGGCGATCTCGCGGAAGCGCTCGGTGATCGCCATCAGCATGGCGTTCGAGATGCCGACCATGCAGACCACGAAGGAGATCGCCAGGAGGAATGCCTGCCGGCTGCTGAGCAGCGACTTCTCGCCATCATCCTGCGATACCCGGTCGTCGACCGCCCGCTCCACCGTCCGGCGCCGATCGCCTTCGGTGATCAGACGCGAGACCTGGGCGAGCTCGGCCTGGGTCCAGTGCTGTTCCAGGACGTCCACCACGCGCGCGTCGTTGAGCGAGGCCATCTTCACGTCGATGGCGGGATCCTCGAGAAACTGCGTGTGCCAGGCGGTGTGCGCCGCGTCGCTTTGCAGGCGTTCGCGCACCTCCTGCTGTCGCGCGCTGACCGCGAGCTGGCGGTGGACCAGGGCGATGTCGTCGGGCGACTCGCTGAAGCCGCGAACCTTGATCAGGGTATAGAACTGCGCGAGCTGGGCGCTGTCGCCGCGCACGAACAGCGCCTGGTAGTCGGTTCGGCCATGGCCGAGGTCCGCCTCGGCCACGCTTTCTCCAAGCCCGATGACTGCCTGCTGCCAGGCGCCGGCCAATGTGGCGATGCGCGCAGTGAGGTCCACGTGGCCGAGGATCACTGCTCGGAAGTGCGCCATCGGCATCGGCGGCTGGAGCGCGTAGAGATGCTTGAGCTTCCCGCTGAAGTCGTTCCAGGCGTCGTCGGGAGTCAGCAGCGCATAGAGATCCTCGTTCGCCGTATTGCCGACCAGCGCGGCCCGGGAACCCGCATCGAGATTGGTGAAGAAGCGCATGATCTTGGCTTCGTCCGTGGCGCCGGCGATGAGCGCGTCGACTTCGGCAGGCGAGGCCTTGGTGACCGCCGCGATCTCGGCCGGCCGGCCGGGCAGGGACGCCGCTGCCACCAGGCGCTTGGCCATGTCGATCGGGGTCACCATCTCGAACCAGTCGGCGAAGAAGCGCTGCGACGAGCGCTCCTGCAGGTTCTCGGCATCGATGCCGAGGCCCACCGCGTGCGCGAAGAAGGATTCGCACAGCAGCGACATGAAGAAGGCCACAGCCAGCACGATCACCATCAACGTCAGGAGCGAGCGCAGGAAACGGTGCGCGATGCCCTTCAGGCACAGCGAGAACGCCTTCCCCATGGGGATGCGGTGCTGCGCGCGGACATCGATGACGGGGATCTCCATGGCCTATCCCGGGAAGATGGCGGTGGACTTGGGATCGATATGCCCAGTCACCTTGTAGTAGATGAAACCCACCACCAGCTGCACTGTGACCGCGAAGAGCTCCCCCATGATCAGTCCGAGGAAGATCGGCTTGAGTCCCTGGTAGGTCTTGCCGCCGCCGTAGCGCACGATCAGGTGCTTGATCAGCCAGCCGACCAGGAAGGAGACCCACATCACGCTGATCGTCCAGGTGCCGCACATCAGGAAGATGACTGGATGGAGGGGCCACCACAGGAAGCGGAAGCGCAAGGCCGAGAAGATCAGCACGCCGATCATGCCGACCCCCATCCAGGCCAGCGGCTCGCCGTGGCCGACGTTCTTGCCGATCAGGCCCAGCTTGGCCAACCCATGGGTCTCACGCGAGACATGCATGAGCCCGGTATCGCGCAGCGTGGCCAGGCCGCCCGTCGCGTCGGTGAGGACCGCGACCGTGCGGCCGGGCGGATAGGTGTCGGTCGCCCCGTTGTTGTAGATGCTGTAGATCACCGCCAGGAAGCCGACGATCAGGGCCACCGCCATGCCCACGATCCCGACCTGCACGAGGCGGGAGGTCTTCACCCCGACATTCTCGAACAGCTTCAGGGAATTGGCGACGTAGGGCGTGATGCATTCGCGCGCATCGGGATTGAGGACGCTATTGAGGTAGATGATCAGCACCGTCGCCCCGGGTCCGATGGCCGGGAACCCGCAGATGTGGCAGAGGGTCATGCCCGGACTCCAGTCGGCCTGCAGGAACGGGATCCCGGTCTCGGCGATGATCCGGGCGAAGACCAGGAAGTAGATGAACAGGGCGCAGGAGAAGATGACGGCGATGAACCAGTCGAGATGGAACACGCCGATCAGCAGCAGCACAAAGAGGAGCGCCGCGGCGATGAACAGCCGTGCGGCCCAGACCTGGGTGGCGTCCAGCGCCGTGAACCGGCTCAGCCCCAGCGCCCGCGAGAAGACCGTCTTCAGGTACAGCCTGCCGGTGTAGACCAGGATCAGGAAATAGGTCAGGTAGGCGCCCGCCTGGACGCTGTGCTCGTCATCGCCGGTCGGCGAGGAGCCCGAGAACAGGTAGACCTGGACGCCGATGAGGGTCGAGATGACCGGTGACAGGCCCATGCTCAGGCTGATCTCAGAGGGGATGAAGTACGACAACCCGATCACCGCGAAGTAGAGGTTCCAGGTCCCGAGCTTGTCGGTCGGGACGTGCAAAAGGATCGGGAAGGCGGTGTGGTCATCCCAGGTGAACAGTCCCAGAGCGATGTGCGGAACGACATCCGGGAACCAGGCCGAGAGGTAGTTGACCATGTGGATGCAGAAGACCGGAACGAACCCGAACCAGAAGAGGCGCGAATAGAAGAGGTCGGAAGTCAGCCTGGCGCCGGTGCGCTCGATCAGCGCGGTCGCCACCGAGGCGATCGGGTAGGCGAGCTGCTCATGGTGGGCCCACTGACGGTGCAGCATCCAGATCATCGCCATCAGGCAGATGCCCATGACCAGCAGCAGCGGTCCCCAGTACACGGCGATCGGCGACCACTCCCGGATCGGCACCTGCGACAGGGTCAGGTTCTTGGTCCCCTCCCTCAGGCCGCTGGTGAAGCTGCCATAGACCCGTTCGTACGACCGCTGCTGCGGCGTGAGCGGACCCTCGTCGATCGCGGCCGCGTCGGCATCGGAGCCGGAGTCATGATGCAGGGGGAAGAGCTTCGCCGGCAGGTAGCCCAGCGTGCCTTCCTTCTCCCAGTCCGCATGCGACTTGGCCGCGGTCCACGGGGTAATGA
>Ga0302314_10009278_pt1 | contig 17429 bp, 11 predicted proteins | sample III_Palsa_N2_3_FD_200533 | JGI IMG/M metagenome (GOLD analysis project Ga0302314, IMG submission 200533) | Peat permafrost microbial communities from Stordalen Mire near Abisko, Sweden - III_Palsa_N2_3 | ecosystem: Environmental > Terrestrial > Soil > Palsa > Peat permafrost | place: Sweden...
CATCGCTGCCGCCGTGACGACACCGATGTTCCATCGGTGCTGCCCCGGCCACATGGACCGGCCGCCCGGCGCCGCTCCGCTCACACTCCCACCGCGGCCTCGATGACCAGCCGCCGGACAGGCCCGATGCTGGCAGAGTTGGCAGGGTTCCCACTTCGCCTGCATATCGCCCGTGGCGGGCCGACACGCCGTCGGCCCGGCCGCCGGAAGGCAGCCGGGCCGACGTGACCAGCGATGTGGTTAGTTGCTGCGCAGCCAGGTCGCGCTGAACGCCTCTCCGCCGCTGAGTGCGGAGATGGTGTCCTTGTCGCGTCCGGAGTTGTCGATCATGATGATCTCGGTCAGCCCGCCGGCGTTGCCGATGGCCGAGCCGTTAGCCGTCGAGCCGCTAAAGCTCATCGTGCCGAAGTCCGTCAGCGGCAAGATGCCGCCGCTGTTGGTGCAGCACGGCGCCTCGACGATGACCTCGGCCGAGGACAGGCTCGGCGTCTGGCCCAGGGTGGCGTCTGTGGTGTGGCTCCAGCCTTGGGTGGTGTCGGCGATATACAGGCTGAACTTCTCGCCGCTCAGGTACGTCACCGTGGCGGTGAAGTGGTCGCCGGCCTTGACCGTGTTGGAGTAGTTCTCCGATGGGCCCGGGTACATCTCGTACCAGGCGTAGTACTCAGCGGTGCGCCCGACGCAGTCCACCTCGCTGCCGGTCTGCTCCACGGTGCTGCTGCTGTAGCCGTCCAGCCCGACCCAGAAGGCGGCGTACTGGTCGCCCGAGCTGCACTTGCCGGCCGGCTGGGTCCAGCTGGCCGAGACGCTGGTGTACCGGCCGGTGGTTCCCGCGTAACCGGACCAGTTCGTGCTCTCCGCCTCGAAGCTGAGGCCGCGCGTATGGGCGGCGCTGGAGCCCACCAGATGAGCTAGCCCGCCGGGGGAGAAGTTCCCCCCGGATGGCGCGGCTGACGCGCTGGTCGCGGTGAGGGCCGTGCCGGCGGTCAAGGCCGCCAGAGCGAGGACCATGCACCATCGTCGTAGCATTCAGACTCCTTTGGGTGTCGGTAGCTCAGCCCGATGTGGGACGCAGGAGCAGATCGTGCCCATGATGGATTTTGGCGTCTTTTGTCGGTCTAGCTGGGGGTTACGACGGGTTGACTCTCAGTGAGAGTAACTCACCATGCCCGCAAGAGGAAGGGGTCCTTTAGCTGAATTTGGTCGACTTGGTGCTTTCTTGAAGACTCCTGGCCCGATATCGGAACGCCTCAGTCCAGCTCAGTGCAGCCCGGCCCGGCCCAGCCCGGCCCAGCCCAGCCCGGCTCAGCTCAGCTGCCGCTGCTACCGCTCGTCAGCTCCGGCGGCGCGCTGCCCGGCCCGATCTGGGCCTTGAGCGCGGCCAGCTCGCTCTCCACGTCGGCATCTGTGCCAGCCTGATCGAGTTCCTTCTGGATGTCGTCGGTGTTGCCGCCCACGTCCTCGAGCACGCCGGACTGCAGCAGCTCGTCCAGGGCGCCCGCGCGCGCCTGCATCTGGGCGATCTTGTCCTGGGCCCGGGCCAGCTCCGCACCCGAATCGGATAGCGTGCCGGAGATCCCCGCCACGCTCTCGTTCACCGAGCTCACCGCGCTGGCCGCGGTGTACTGGGCCTTGAGCGTCTCCTTCTGGGTCCGGAAGGCATTGACCCGCTGCTGCAGCGCCGCCAGGGTCTGCTCGAGCTTCTGCTCCTGCTCGGTGAGCTGCTGGTGCTGCGCTTCCATGGGGTCGATCTGGGCCTGGGTCGCGGCCTTGCGGGACAGCGCCTCCCGGGCCAGGTCCTCGCGTCCAATGGCCAGCGCCCGCTTGGCCTGGTCCTGCAGGTGGTCCGCCGAGTGCTGCAGCTGCTGCTCCTGCAGCTCGATCTGCTTGCGCGAGGCGGCCACAGATACCAGCGCCTGGCGCACCTTGGTGAGCTGGTCGAGCATCTGCTCGTAGGACAGGTCGAGCATTTCGTCGGGCTTTTCCGCGGCGTCCAGCGCCTTGTTGGCCTTGGCGTTGAGAATGTCGTGGGCCCTTTGGAAGAGAGTTGCCATGTCGATCTGCTCCTTAGTCGACGGTGACCGGCCAGCTCTTAGAGCCAAATCTAGCCGCCCGCCACCCGCCCCGATGCGTGTCGATGCCGCACCGTACCAAGAAGAGTCGGTACGACGACCCATCGACCCGCACCCTCGGCTCATCGAGCCGCCGGCTCGCCGGCCCGAACGCTGACCCCGAACCGCATTGACCGGCGACACCAGGCAGGATGGCTGCATGGAAACCGCGCGGACGAACGCCCACGACCTGATCATCATCGGGGTGTCATGAGCGCCCCCCGCATCGCCGTCGGACCCGGGCCGGCCCCCTGGGCGCAAGAGGCGATCCGCCGTGGCGGAGGGGAGGTCGTCGCGCTGGACGAGGGCCCCGTGGGCCTGGTCTGGACCGACGGCCACGCCATGGATGCCCTGCGCACCGCGCTGGCCACCCGGCCCGAGATCAGCTGGGTCCAGCTGCCGCAGGCCGGGGTGGAGCGAGCGTTCCAGGCCGGGGTCGTCGACCGCAAGCGCCGGTGGACCTCGGCCAAGGGCGCGTTCTCCCAGCCGGTCGCGGAGCACGCGCTCGCGCTGATCCTGGCCGGCCTGCGCCAGCTGAAGGTCCGGGCCCGGGCCCGGACCTGGGGTAAGCCAGCCGGGGAGAGCCTGTTCGGCCAGCCCGTCACGGTGGTCGGCGCGGGCGGCATCGCCGCCGTGCTGATGCGCCTGCTCGAGCCGTTCGGCACTCCGGTCACCGTCGTCCGACGGGAGGCCGAGCCCGTACCCGGCGCGGTCCGCACCCTGAGCACCGCCCGGCTGGCCGAAGCGCTGCCCGGCGCCCGGGCCGTCGTGCTCGTGGTGGCCCTGACCCCGCAGACCCAGGGCCTGATCGGCGCGGCCGAGCTGGCCGCGATGGAGCCGGATGCCTGGCTGGTCAACGTGGCCCGCGGCGGCGTGGTCGACACCGAAGCCCTCACCGCCGCCCTGCAACAGGGCCAGATCGGCGGGGCGGCCCTGGACGTGACCGACCCGGAGCCGCTGCCCGCCGGCCACCCGCTCTGGGACCTGGACAACTGCCTCATCACGCCGCACACCGCTGACACCGAGGAGATGACCCAGCCCCTGCTGGCCGACCGGATCACAGAGAACGTCCGCCGCCTAGCCGCCGGACACGAACTCGTCGGCCTCCTCGATCCAGACCTCGGCTACTGAGGCGCCCGCAGCCGCCGACCCGACGGGTCCAAAACATGACGGCAGCCCGATAGCGTCGCTGCCATGACCAACACGACACTGACCCGCATGCGAGAACTCGCGGTCAACGACCGGGCCGAACTGGACCGGCTCCTTGACGAGACGGTCCTGGCCCACGTGGGGATGGCCGATGAGAGCGGCGGCGCCGTGGTGATCCCCACGGCGCTGGCCCGGGACGGTGATCGCATCCTGGTTCACGGGTCGACCGGATCGGGATGGCTGCGTCAGGCGGCCGCCGGTCGTCCGGTCTGCGTGGCCGTGACCGACCTGAACGGCATCATCGTCGCCCGGTCCAGCTTCGAGAGCTCGTTCCGGTACCGCAGCGCGGTGCTGTTCGGCACGTTCACCCGGCTGTCCGGACCCGACCTGCCACCTGCTCTCGACGTGATCACCGAGCGCTTCCTGCCTGGCCGGGTCGCCGAAATCCGCGGCGCGCGCCGAGCCGAGCTGGCCGCCACGATGGTGCTGGCCATGCCGATCCAGGACTGGTCGCTGAAGATCTCAGACGGCTGGCCGACCGATCCCGCCGACGATGTCGAGGGCAGCGCCTGGGCTGGCGTTGTCCCCATCCATACCCACTACGGCGACCCGCTGCCCGCCCCCGACCTGCGGGCGGGCATCCCGGTCCCGGCTTCGGTCCGCGCCCTGGCCGATGAGTTATCGGCCCCGCAGCGGTTAGACGGACAGGACACGAGAACCAGGAGGAGCTATGACCGACCGCGCACTCGTCACCTGCCTGTGGTTCGACACCCAGGCCGAGGAAGCCGCCAATTTCTACACCGGGATCTTCACCGGCGCCAAGCTCGGCGCCGTCTACCGCTACACCGAGGCCGGCCCCGGTCCGGTCGGCTCGGTGCTGCTGGTGGAGTTCGAGCTCAACGGGCAGAAGTTCTCCGCCCTCAACGGCGGCCCGCAGTTCACGTTCAACGAGGCCGTCTCGATCGTGGTCCCCTGCGCGGACCAGGCCGAGGTGGACTACTACTGGGACCGCCTGGGCGACGGCGGCCACGAGATCGCCTGCGGCTGGATCAAGGACCGGTACGGCCTGTGCTGGCAGATCGTCCCGGGCGCGTTCTTCGACATGATCCGCGACGCGGACCCCGCCCGGGTCGCCCGGGTCACGAAGGTCATGCTGACCATGACCAAGTTCGACCTCGCCGCCCTGCAAGACGCCTTTGCCGGCCCGTGAGGCCGTGGCCGTTCCGTTATAAAGGCTCTTGAACCGGCGGTCACGAGAGCACGTGGTGACAGGTATGGGGAGCGTAAAGGGGACGTCACTGCCCCGGCGATCGTGGCTTGGGATCGCCGGGGCAGCACTACTCGTCGCCTCGGGGGCCATTCACCTGGACCTGTACCTGACCGGTTACCGCACCATTCCGACCATCGGGCCGCTGTTCTTGCTGCAGGTGATCGCCGCGTTCGTCCTGGCCGCGGCGATCCTGGTCACTGGCAACTGGCTGGCCGCCGCGGCCGGCGCCGGGTTCGCGGTGAGCACGCTGGGCGGCTACCTGCTGTCGCTGTGGGTGGGCCTGTTCGGTTTCACCGAGGTGCGGACCACCGCCGGGATCGTGGCCGGGATCATCGACGTCGCCGCCTTCGCCACCCTGGCCGTGGCCGCCGCGCCGGGCCTGCCGCGAATCCGCAGCCTCGGCCGTCGCGTCCTGCCCGCGGTCGCGGCCGCCTCGGTCGTCGCGCTCGCGCTGCTCGTCGCGGCCGTCGCCACGCCCAAGACCCAGCCGGTGGCGACCGGCCCGGACGTCCTGAAGGCCCGGGACGTGGCCGGCGTGAACCTGCTCACGAACGCCGGCGGGCTCACGCTGTACTGGTTCGCCCCGGACACCTCGGGCAAGTCGGTCTGCTACGGCAGCTGCGCCGCTTACTGGCCCCCGGTGACCGGAACCCCGTCGGCCGGACCCGGCGTCACCGGCAAGCTCGGCACCATCACCCGCACCGGCGGCGGCATTCAGGCCACCTACGACGGGCATCCGCTGTACACCTACATCGGCGACAACGCGCCCGGCCAGGCCAGCGGCAACAACATCAATCTGAACGGCGGCCTCTGGCACGACCTGCCGATCGCGGGATAATGTCCTGACCCCGAGCCCATCCCGGGAGGAGTCAGCATTTCCGAGCCGTTCCCCGAGCCGACCACTCCGGCCGGCTCGCGGGCCGAGGTCTTCCTGCGCTACCTGGACTACTTCCGGTCCCGGCTGGCCAGCAAGCTCCAGGCGCTGCCCGCCGCCGAACTGCGCCGCAGCAGGCTGCCGTCCGGCTGGACCCCGCTGGAGCTGGCCAAGCACCTGCGCTACATCGAGCTGCGCTGGCTGGAGTGGGGCTTCGAGGGCCGCGACGTCGGCGAACCGTGGGCCGACGCCGACGGCGACCGCTGGGCCGTCGGCCCGGACGAGACGCTGAGCGGCCTGCTGGCTGACCTAGCCGGCCAGGCCGCGCGGAGCCGGGCCATCATCGAGTCCCATGACCTGGCCGACGTGGGCCAGCCCGGCGACCGGTGGGACGGCGCCGACCCGGCCACCCTGGAGCGGGTCCTGTTCCACCTGCTGCAGGAGTACGCCAGGCACGTCGGTCACCTGGATATCGTCACCGAACTCGCGACCGGCCTGTCGCAAGAATTAAGACCTTTCGACCGAACGGCCCGTGATAACACCCGCCGCCGAACTCCTGCGCGCGAATCACCCGGGAGACGTTCGGGTGCCCCGCTATGATCCGGTGGTCTACGGGTGCCTGGGGGGGTGCGGAAGTCATGGTCGCAACCATGGACTGGAAAGCGATAGCGCTTCCATGGCATCACATAGCACGTCTCCGGCTGGTCCGCAGGTTGCTGAGCGCCCCGGTCGGTATCGTCGAGGCACCCGCCGGCTACGGCAAGTCGGTCCTGGCTTCTGAGCTGTCTGGTGCGCTCGGGAGCGGCTGCGTGTGGGTGGCGCTGGCGCCGGCCGACGACGAGGCCGCCGTCCTGGTCGGCTCGATCCGGCGCGCCGTGAAAGCTGCCCGGCTGTCGGACCTTTCCTCCGTGCTGGGCACCACGGACCCGGCGGGGTGGCCCGACCGGTTCCTCGACGCCCTCGTGGATCTCCACGAGCCGCTGCTGCTCGTGGTGGATGATGCCCACCATCTCACCACGCCGGAATGCGCGGCGCTCGTGCTTCGGCTGGCGTCCGGGATGCCCCCACCGCATCGCATGGTCGTGGTCGCCAGGCGGCTTCACCAGCGCCTGGAAACCCTGCGGGCCATTCCCGGTGCTGCGCAGCTCACGGCCGGCGATATCGCCTTCACCCGCGATGAGACGGCACAGCTGGCCGAGGTCCTGACCGGCAGCCGCCCGGGCGGGGGCGAGCTGGCGGCTCTGGTGGAGACCACCGGCGGCTGGGCCAGCGCGGTGGTGCTCGCCGCGCCGAACCGCGGCCCGACCTTAGGCCCGATCTCAGGCCTGGGCCATGGCCTGGACCTGGGGGTTCTCGCGGCAGGCCATCCCGCACGGGTCATGGGCAGCCTAGTTGAGAGCTTCCTCGGCCGCCTGTCCCGCGCAGATCGCAGCGCCGTGATTCAACTGTCCCACCTGCCCTACCTTTCGCCACACGTGGTCGAGGCGGTCACCGGGCGTTCCGGGCTGTTCGACCTCATGGTGGGGGCGGGCCTGCCGCTGGCGCGCACGGCCACGGGCTGGTGGGAAATACCCGGCCCGGTAGCCGCCCACCTCGCCCGGCGATCCCGGCTGCAACCCAAGTCGGCGCGTGCCGCGGCGGCGGCCTACGCCGCGGAAGGGGACCTGGTGGTGGCGCTCAGGCTCCTGGTGACTTCCGGATTGGCCGAGCAGGCCGCGTCGCTGATCGAGTCCCTCGCGCCCGCAGAGACCGAACAGCTCGGCTGGGCCGAGATGCACGCCGTGGTCGAAGCGCTCGGCGAGCGCGCCCTGGACCGCTACCCGCGCATCTTGCTGCACCTGGGCCGGGTCGCCGAGACCGGGTACCGGATGGACCTGCGCCGCGAGGCGCTCGAGCGAGCGCGGCGCATCGTCAGCCACGGCCGGGCGGACCCGCGGTTGGCGCGCGAGCTGGACGCCGAACGTGCCCGCGATCTCGTGTGGGATGAGACGACACGCGCCGAGGCGAGCGCGCTCGCCCGGGCGGTTATCGAGCAGGCCGGCGACGACGAGTCAGCCGCGCGGGCGCGGGCGCTCGACGCCCTGGGGCGGCTGCGGTCATGGTGGAGCGAGGACGGCCCGCACGAGGATGCCGAAGCCATGCTGGAGGAGTCCGCCCGGCTGGCGAACCGGATCGGCCAGCCCATCTGGGCCGCACGCGCGCTGGTGCCGCTGGCCATGGGGCTTCATTTCGCGCAGTGCCGTTATGACCGGGCGCTGGCCATCATCGACCGGGCGCTGGCCCTGCTTCCCGCTCGGACCCCGTACCGCTCCACGGTGCTCAACTTCCGCGTGAGCATCCTGAGCGAGCTCGGGCGGTTCCGCGAGGCCGCCGCCGACGTCGCGCAGATGCGGGGCATCGCGGCCGCCATCGGGGAAGAGTGGCTCTACGCCTGCGCCTCCTGGTCCGATGCCGAGCTGTCCTCCGCATCGGGTGACCGGGAAGCTACCGTCCGGGCCGTCCTCGACGTCCACCGGCACCGGGCCGCCTGGTTCGACGAGACGCCAGGCACCGAGTTCCTGGCGCGGGCCGCGGAGTACCTCGACCGGGTCGGAGAGCACCAGATGGCGGCCGAGCACCTGCGCCAGGCCCGATCACGCGCGGTCGGCTTCGAACGGGTGGTGCGGGTCTACGAGGCGGCCGTGCTGGGGCGATCGGGCGACCCGGCGGAGGCCGAGCAGATCATCGCCGCCACCCTGGCGCGACCCGACCTCGATCCGCAGGAACGCTGGCCGATCATGGTGCTGCGCGCGTACGCCGCTCTGCGCGCCGGCGACCCGGCCGCCGGGGCGCTCGCCGCGTCGGCGTTTGACACCTGCCGGACCCTGGGCGTTCCCGAGGGTCCGCTGCGGCGAGAGCCAGTCGTCGCCGAGGCGCTGTTGCCGGTCGCCGCCGCCGCCGGGTCAACGGCCGCCGCGGATCTGCTAGGCGGCGCCGCCACGTACACGGTCAGCCTGCTGGGGGGTTTTGAGTTGCGTCGCCACCGGCGCCGCATCGACCTTCCGGCTGGGCGCCCGGCGAAGGCGGTACGCGCGGTGGCCGCTTCCGGGGGCAAGGTCCACGTCGAAGTGCTCATCGAGGTGCTCTGGCCGGACGTCGACCTCGCCACCGGCCGCAACCGGCTGAAGAACCTGCTCAGCCGGCTCAGGGCGGCCGCCGGGGACGTGCTCGTGCGCGAGGGCGACATGATCCGCCTCGCCTCGTGCGCCGAGTCCGACGCCGCCCTGTTCGAGGCCGAAGCCGGCCACGCGCTGGCGGCCTGGTCAGCGGGAGAGCGCGACCGGGCGGCGGCCATCGGCCTGTCTGCCCTGTCCCGCTACCACGGCGAGCTGCTGCCCGCCGACCGTTATGAGCCCTGGGCCAGCCAGTCCCGGGAGCGGGTCAGGCTCAGGTACCTGGAACTGCTCGACCTGCTGACCGCCCGCGCCCAAGCCGAGGGCGAAGTAGACGACGCGATCCGCCTGATGCAGCGGGCGATCGACGCCGAGCCCTACGACGAACACCGTTACGTTCGCCTGGCGGACCTGCTGGCCTCGCAGGGCCGGGCGGGGTCGGCTCGGGCCGCCCTGCGCCAGGCCCGGGCGGCGCTCGGCGAACTCGACCTCGATTCTGCTGACCCCGCCTCCGTTTAACCGCGGTTGGACCGGCCCGCCTTAAGGTGCGGCGCAAGTCCCTCCGCAGGAGAAACGGCAAGGAGCCTCCTGAGGAGAAACAGCAAGGAGATGGGGGAACGCAATGATACGAAGAAACCGTAAAACCACGGGCCCCGCCCGCATCGCGGCTAGAGCGGGTGCCCTGGGGGTGGTCACCGCCCTGGCCCTGCTCGGCGTGGCGGGTGGCACCGCCAGGGCGGCGACCGAGGTGAGCCTGGCCACGCTCCAGGTGAGCTCGCTGTCCGCATCGGCCACCGACGTCACCTATACCGTCAACTTCGCCACGCCCAGCGCGCTGGCCAGCGGGACGTCGACCATCACCCTGCAGGCAGCCGCCGGGACCACCCTGCCGGCCTCGGGGAGTGTCTGCTATGGCGTCACCGACGACGCCACCACCGCCACCGGGTGCGGAGCCGTCACGGTGACCGGCACCACCGCGGTGATCACGCTGCCGGTGAACGTCGCCGCGGGTGACCCGGTGTCGGTTCTCGTCCCCGGCGTCGCCAACCCGACCTCCGCCGGGTCGGATAACCTGACCGTCGCGACGAGCGCCGACACCACGGCGGTAAGCCTGCCCTACACCGTGGCCGGCGAGCACGCGGTCACCAGCGCGTCGCTCCACGTGTCCTCGTCGTCAGCCGGCGCCAGCGGCCTCACTTACGCCGTCACGTTCGCCAACCCCGACCGGCTGACCAGGGGCTCTGCGGTCATCGTCACGTTCCCCACCGGGGCGGTGCCGCCGGCCAGCGGCGGCTGCTCGGTGGTCGGCTTCACCGACGACACCGACGGCACCACGGGCTGCCCGACCTACAGCCTCAACGGCACGACGGCGACCATCACGGGCCTGCAGGCCAACCCGGACGACCTGACCACCATCACCATCGCCGGGGTGACCAGTCCCTCCCTCAGCGGGAAAAAGGACGTAACGCTGTCCACGACCGCGGATCCCAAGCTGGTCACGCTCAGCTATTCGCCGGTCGCCTCCGAATCGGTGGCCAACCCGTTCCTCCACCTCAGCTCCTACACCGGATCGGCCACCAACGTGACCTGGACGGTCGGCTTCACCGCCCCCGATCGCCTGATCGACAGCGAAGTGGCGGCCAGTTCGTCCACGGTGATTCTCACCGCGCCGGCCGGCACCGTGTTCCCGGCTTCCGGGTGTGACTACACCTTCATCGACGCCGGCCCGGGCGCCTCGCAGGGCCCGGAAAACGGCTGCGCGGGCGCCACCGTGTCTGGTACGACCGTCGCCGTCACGGCCGGATTCGACACCAATCCCGGCAACACCATCTTCGTCGTGATCAAGGGGGTCAAGAACCCGGCCACCATGAGCACCGTCGCCGTCTCCACCAGCGCCGATCCCAAGACCATCAGCCTGCCGCTGACCGGCGCGACGGCGATGTCGGCCACGGACGCGCTGAGCTCGACCTCGGCCTCGGCGACGAGCGTGCTGTACGCCGAGACCTTCGCGTCGACCGCGGCGCTCACCGACGGCGCGTCCACCCTGACCCTGACCTCGGCCGGAGCGACCTTCCCGCTGTGCTCGGCCAGCGGCCAGTACATCGTTATCGACGACACGACCGGTGCCGACGTGAGCGTGTGCCCGGTGGGCGGAAGCTCGCCAGGCTCATCGATTAAACTTTCTTACGACGGAACGACCACCAAGTCCGGCGACGAGATCACGGTCCTCGCCTACGGCGTCGCGAACGCGACCAGCACTGGCAGCAAGACGTTCGCGGTGACGACGACACCCTCGGCGGGCGGGGCATCGCTGCCCTTCACCCTGACGGCCGCGACGTCCGTCAGTTCGGCCATCCTCAGGCCGGTCTCGACGTCGGCGTCCGCCACCGACGTCGCCTACGCGGCGACGTTCAAGGTGGCGAACGGGTTTACCGTCAACGGCGCCGGCGATGACTTCTCGACGTTCACGCTCGAGGCCGCGTCCGGCACGACGTTCCCGGCCAGCGGGTTCGCGGAGGTGTTCAACGACAACACCGGAGCGGGCGGCGGCGCCAGCTACAGCGGCTCCGGCGCGACCGCCACCATACTCCCGCCGTCGGGCGGGAACATGGGAGGCGGGCCTGGCGACGAGATCAGCGTCATCGTCTTCGGCGTCGCGAACCCGTCCACGAGCGGGGCCGACACCGGGTCGCTGTTCACGACGTCGGACCCCACGGCATCCTCCGCCAGCTACACGCTCACCGGGGCGAAATCGGTGTCCCATGACATCCTGCAGCTGAGCTCGCTCACCGGTGGGGCGTCGGATGTGACCTACTCGGTCACGTTCGGTACGTCCAACGGCCTCGTCTCCGTCTCGAACCCGGGCTCGACGATCTCGTTGACCCTGCCGGCGGGCACCGGCATGCCACCCAACGGCAGCGTGGACGTGACCGACAACACCACGGGCCAGTCCTGTGGCGGCTCCCTGACCAGCAGCGGAACCACAGCAACGGTCGCCATCAGCTCGGGCAGCTGCCCGCAGGAGCTGGGCGCGGGAGACGTGGTCACGCTCGTCCTGACCGGCGTCACGAACGCACCCAGCCTGAAAACGCACATTACGCTATCGACCAGTTCCGATCCGGAGCCGGTCACCACGGCCCTGCCCTAAGTACCACCTCTAACGCGGATGGCGCGGTACGCCTGGAGCACTCCCGGTGTACCGCGCCTTCCGGCGTACTGCGACTCCGGGCGTCCCGCGGCGCCCCGGCATACCCGCGGCTCCGGGCGTACCGCGCCGCCCCGGCGCTAGCCGGTCTCTTCCGCCACGCACAGGTTGACGCACTCGCCGAGGCCCTCGATCCAGGTCCGCAGCGTGTTGCCGGGTTGCAGGTAGACCGGAGGCTTGCGGGCGTTGCCCACCCCGCCGGGCGTACCGGTGGCGATCAGGTCACCCGGCCGCAAGGTGATCGCCTGGCTCGCGTAGGCGACGATCTCCGCCGGGCCGAACAGCAGGTCCGAGGTCCGCGACTGCTGCATCACCGCCCCGTTGACCTCGCAGCGGACCTCCAGGTCGGCCGCGTCCCCGACCTCGTCCGGCGTGACCAGATAGGGCCCGGCCGGCGTGGTGCGCTGGAACATCTTGCCTTGCAGCCACTGCAGGGTGCGACTCTGCCAGTCTCGCATCGATACGTCGTTGACCACCGTGTACCCCGCGATGGCGGCCGCGGCCTCGGCGGCCGTGGCCCGGTACACCGGCCGCCCGATGATGACGCCGAGCTCGACCTCCCAGTCGACCTTCTCGCTCACCGACGGCAGCACCAGGTCGTCGCGGGGGCCCGTCAAGGTGTCGGCGAACTTGGCGAACAGCGTCGGATACTCAGGCAGTTCCCGACCGGTCTCCAAGATGTGCGCCCGGTAGTTCAGGCCCACGCAGATGATCTTGCCCGGCCGCGGCACCACCGGCGCGAAGTCCGCCTCCGCCGCCGATACCGGCTCCGCTCTCTCCCGCCGCTGTCCCTCGCCGCCGCCGGCGAGCCACTCGCCCACATCGGCGGCATCCAGCGGGATAAGAAGGTCCCCCTCCAGCTGCGCCGCGGTCGTCCCGGCCTGAGTCCTGATGGTCGCCAGTCGCATAGCGCAGACTCTAGCGCGCGCCGTCCGGCCGCTCACGACGTCGTGGCCACAACGACGCTGTTGCCTAACCGCGCAGCCCGCCGCGGCCGGGTCGCAAACGGGCCGCGACCCGCCGCCGCCGGGCGGCGGCCGGGCCGCGAACGGCCGATATATGATTTTGCCCACGATGACAGCCCTGGAACGGGTTCCCGGCAAGGTCGTCGCGGTGCACGCCAGCTACCGGAGCCGCGCGGCCGAGCGCGGCACGATGCCAGCCTGGCCGTCGTATTTCCTCAAGCCCGCCTCCTCGCTGGCCGCCAGCGGCGATCCCGTCGCGCGCCCGCCCGGCTGCGAACTGCTCGCCTTCGAGGGCGAGGTGGCCCTGGTCATCGGCCGCCGCGCCCGCCGGGTCCGTCCGGCCGACGGCTGGGACCACGTGGCCCACCTCACCGCCGCGAACGACTTCGGCGTCTACGACCTGCGCTACGCCGACCGCGGCTCCAACCTCCGGTCCAAGGGGATAGACGGCTTCACCCCGATCGGCCCGCGGCTGCTCGACGCCCGCGCCGTCGACCAACAGGCGCTGCGCCTGCGCACCTGGGTCAACGGAGACCTGGCCCAGGACGCCTGGCCCGCCCGAGACATGCTGTTCGGCTTCGGCGATATCGTGGCCGACCTGTCCCGCCTGCTCACCCTGGAACCCGGCGACGTGATCCTGACCGGCACGCCCACCGGCTCGACCGTGGTGATCCCCGGCGACCTGGTCGAGGTCGAGGTCAGCGCCGGGGACCTGTCCTCCGGCCGGCTCCGCAGCCCGATCGTCGCGGCCGACTACCGGCTGGACCCGCCCGGCGCCATGCCCCGCGCCGACGACGCCGAACGCGTCGCTGCCTACGGCGCCGTGCACCAGCCCCCCGCCCCCCACCAAGAAATCCTGGCCGGCCTGCGCGAGGTTTCCACCGCCACCCTCGCCGCCGTGGCCCGCAAACGCGGCCTGAACACCGTCACCCTGGATGGCCTGCGCTCCACCAAGCCCGGCACCCCGATGGTCGGCTACGCCCGCACGCTCCGCTACCTGCCCCTGCGCGAGGACCTGTCCGCAGCGTACGGCGGGGGCATGAACGCCCAGAAGCGCGCGATCGAGGCGATCCGGCCCGGCGAGGTCCTGGTCGTCGAGGCTCGCGGCGACTCCACTGCGGGCACCGTCGGCGACATCCTGGCCCTGCGCGCCCAGGTGCGCGGCGCGGCCGGCATCGTCACCGACGGCGCGATCCGGGACAGCGCTGCCCTGGCCGCGCTGGACCTGCCCATTTACTACGCCGCGGTCCACCCGGCCGTCCTCGGCCGCCGGCACGTCCCCTGGGAAACCGGGGTCACCGTGGCCTGCGCCGGCGTGACCATCCAGCCCGGCGACCTCCTGGTCGGCGACGCCGACGGCGTCGTGGTCCTACCCCCCAAGATCGCCGCCGACGTCCTGGCCGAAGCCCGCGAGCAAGAGCGCCAGGAACAGTTCATCGCCGCCCGCGTCGCCGCTGGCGAGAGCATCGACGGCCTGTTCCCCCTCCCCGAAGCCCGCCGCCCCGACTACCAAGCCTGGCGGGAACGGCAGTGACCTTCCGGTCCGGGCTCCCAGCCAAGCTTGAGCACTTCATCGGCGGCGCGCACACCCCCAGCACGGACGGCGCGACGTTCGAGGTCGCGGACCCGGTGACCAACCGGCCGTACGCCGCGGTCGCGGCGGGCGGCCCGGCCGACGTCGACCACGCCGTCGCCATGGCCAGCGACGCGTTCACCGAAGGCCCCTGGCCCACGATGCCCGGACGCGACCGAGCCCGCATCCTGACCAAGATCGCGGACGGTATCGAGGCCCGCGCCCAGCGGATCGCCGAACTCGAGACGTTCGACACCGGCCTGCCGGTCACCCAGGCCCGCGGTCAGGCGGCCCGCGCCGCGGAGAACTTCCGGTTCTTCGCCGACCTGGCCGTCACCGGGCACGAAGATGCCTTCCGGACCAACGAACAGTTCGGCTACGTGATCCGCCAGCCCGCCGGGGTGGCGGGCCTGATCACCCCGTGGAACACCCCGTTCATGCTGGCCACCTGGAAGCTCGCTCCCGCGCTGGCCGCGGGCTGCACGGTGGTGCTCAAGCCGGCCGAGTGGACCCCGCTGTCGGCCAGCCTGCTGCCGGAGATCATGACCGAGGCAGGCCTACCCGACGGCGCGTTCAACCTGGTGCACGGCATCGGTGAGGTGGCCGGCGCCGCGCTCGTCGCGCACCCGGACGTGCCCCGTATCTCGTTCACCGGCGAGACCAGCACGGGCCGCACGATCATGGCCGCCGCCGCGCCGCACCTCAAGGGCCTGTCCATGGAACTGGGCGGCAAATCGCCGTGCGTCATCTTCGCCGACGCCGATCTGGACCAGGCCATCGACAGCGCCCTGTTCGGCGTGTTCTCGCTGAATGGCGAGCGGTGTACGGCGGGTTCGAGAATTTTGGCCGAACGGCCCGTCTACCACGATCTGGTCACCCGGCTCGCCGCCCGCGCCGAACGCATCCGGGTGGGCGACCCGGCCGACCCGGCCACCGAGATCGGCGCGCTGGTGCACCCCGACCACTACGCCCGGGTCCTGTCCTACGTGCAGGCGGGCCTCGACGAGGGCGCCCGCCTGGTCGCCGGCGGGGCCCGGCCCGCAACCCAGCCCACCGGAAACTACCTGGCCGCCACGGTTTTCGCCGACGTCGAGCCGTGGATGCGGATCTTCCGCGAGGAGATCTTCGGCCCGGTGGTGTGCGTGACCCCGTTCGACGACGAGGCCGAGGCGATCGCCCTGGCCAACGACACCGCCTACGGGCTGGCCGCGTACCTGTGGACCAGGAACCTGGCCCGCGCGCACCGGCTGGCGGGAGCGGTCGAGTCCGGGATGACCTGGATCAACTCGCACAACGTGCGGGACCTGCGCACCCCGTTCGGCGGCGTGAAGGCCAGCGGGCTGGGCCGTGAGGGCGGGGCGCACAGCCTGGACTTTTACACCGAGTCGCGGATCGTCCACGTGCCGCTGGCCGATACCCGCGTCCCCCGGTTCGGAGCGTGAGCATGGTCCCGCCGGTCCCGCCGGACCCGGTCCCGCCCGACATCGTGCGGGCCGCCTACGCCGAACTGGCGCCGGGCGGTGGGTCCGTGTGGCCGGAGCAGCACCGATGGAACATCGGTGTCGTCAAGGCGGCAGCGATGGAACATTGGTGCCGCTGCGGTCCCGGCCGGGGTGGGGCTGCAGAGGTCTGCGGGGCGGCTGGGGTCTGCGGGGCGAGCCAGGCGCGCGCGGAGGCGAACCTGGCGGCGCCATGATGCACCCGCGATCCCGGGCATGATGGCACCCCGATCCCATAGCGCGGGGCCAATGTGCCACGGGCCCCAAACGCCCGGCCGCGACTTGGGGTGCGTGTGCCCCCGGGCCCGATTAGCTGATCCGCTCGATCTCCAGGTCACCGTCGGCCAGGCGGGCGCGCAGGACCTTCTTGTCGAACTTGCCGACCGCGGTCTTCGGGATCTCGGCCACGAACGCCCAGTTCTCCGGGACCTGCCAGCGCGCGACCTTGCCGGTCAGGAAGTCGGCCAGCTCGCCGGGCTTGGCCGTCATTCCGGGCCGGAGCACCACGCTGGCCAGCGGGCGCTCGCCCCAGCGGGAGTCGGGCATGCCGATCACCGCGGCCTCCCGGACCGCCGGGTGGGCCATGAGCTGGTTCTCCAGGTCGACCGAGGAGATCCACTCGCCGCCGGACTTGATCACATCCTTGATCCGGTCGGTGATGGTGAAGAACCCGCGGTCGTCGATCACGCCGACGTCGCCGGTGCGCAGCCAGCCGTCGTGGAACTTTTCCGGTGCCGGATCTTTGTGGTACGACGCGGTGACCCAGGGGCCGCGGACCTCGATCTCACCCTCGCTCACGCCGTCCCACGGCAGTTCTTCGCCGTCTTTGCCGACGATCCGCATGTCGACCCCGTGGATGACCCGGCCCGAGCGCATCCGCCAGTCCAGGTCCTCCGGCGTCCCCTCGGTGACCTCCGCGGGCGGCAGGGCCATGCCGCCCACCGGGCTCATCTCGGTCATGCCCCAGCCCTGGATGATCCGCAGCCCGTACCGGTCCTCGAACCGCTCGAGCATGGCCCGGGGCGCGGCGGCCCCGCCCGAGTTGCCCAGCCGCAGCGAGGACAGGTCGATCTCGTGGTCCTGCCCGTAGTCCAGGATCGCGTTCCAGATGGTCGGCACCCCCGAGGTGACCGTCGACCGCTCGGCGGCGATGAAGGCGGTCAGGTGCTCGGGCTGCAGAAACGGGCCGGGCATGTGCAGGGTGCCCCCGGACAGGAATGCCGAGTAGGGCAGCCCCCACGCGTTCGCGTGGAACATCGGCACGATGGCCAGCGCCCGGTCCGCTTCGCTGATGCCCAGCGGCGCGGCGATGACCGCCATCGCGTGCAGGTAGGTGGACCGGTGCGAGTAGACCACGCCCTTGGGGTCCCCGGTGGTGCCGCTGGTGTAGCACATCAGCGCCGCGGCCCGCTCGTCCAGCTCCGGCCAGTCGTACCCGGGCTCCTCGGCGGCCAGCAGGTCCGCGTACCGCAGCACCGGCACCCGATCGCTCAGCGCCGACGCGTCGCCCGGGCCGTTGACGATGAACGCCTCGACGGTGGGCAGCTGGTCGGTGATCTTGGCCAGCAGCGGGACCAGGCTGTCGTCCACGATGATGATCCGGTCCCCGGCGTGGCCGACGATCTGGGCCA
>Ga0302314_10009279_pt1 | contig 17429 bp, 12 predicted proteins | sample III_Palsa_N2_3_FD_200533 | JGI IMG/M metagenome (GOLD analysis project Ga0302314, IMG submission 200533) | Peat permafrost microbial communities from Stordalen Mire near Abisko, Sweden - III_Palsa_N2_3 | ecosystem: Environmental > Terrestrial > Soil > Palsa > Peat permafrost | place: Sweden...
TACGTGATCGCTAGGGGCGTCACCATGGCTGACCGGATACTGTGGCTGCTCGTCATCGGGCAGGGCTCGTGCTCGACCAGCGGGCTGAGCCCGGATGACTGGTACCCGGTCAGCGTCCCGGCGGCCGCCGCCAAGCGGGAGGACATCCGCGCCGGGCGCCTCGGGCAGCTGGTCCGGACGATGTCCAGGAGCCGGCCCGCTGACCGGCCCGCTGGCCAGATCGCCGACCGGGCCGCGTCCTGACCCGCGCCGCCAAGATGGCGCGAATTCGTATTCACATGGCGCGCGTTATCTGTCTTATCTAATTTTTCCCGCATAGCCCCCTGACCACAGGAAATGAGAACCGTAAGAATTACGTTCTTGACCTTCCGCAGCCGCTGCCGCAACGATGAGTGCCGCATTTCCGGCACATAACGCATTCATCACAGGCCAGCCTCAGCCGCAAGACGCTGGACGCACGGAGCGGGCACGCGCGTCCAGCTTGTCCGCCGCGACCGGCCGAGCCGTTGCGCACGGAGGTATCAGATGATCCGTTCTAAGCCCGCGCTTATCAGCGCGGTCGCGGTGCTGGTCGCGGTCGGCTGCGTTCTCGCCGCGCTCGCCGCCAGCCTGGGCTCGACCGTGCTGGGGCTGGCCGCGTCGACAACGCTCTGCCAGGAGCAGACCTCCCCGGTATCCGGTACCGCGTACATCGTGCAGAACAACGAGTTCGACTCGAGCGCGTCGGAGTGCGTCACCACCGACGGCAACGACGACTTCACGGTGGCCAGCTCCGCGATCGACAACTCCACCGGCGGGTCGCCGGGCGCCTACGCGTCCATCTACCAGGGCTGCCACTGGGGCAGCTGCAGCGCGGGCGGGCTGACCGCCAATCCCATTGAGGTCGCGAACCTGACCCCGGGCACGGTGAGCACGAGCTGGTCGACCACCCAGCCCGGCGGCAGCAGCGACTACGACGTGGCCTACGACATCTGGTTCAACCAGACGCCGACCACCAGCGGCCAGCCGAACGGCAGCGAGCTCATGGTCTGGCTGAACCACAACGGCTCCGTCCAGCCGTTCGGCTCCGAGGTCGCCACCAACGTGACCCTCGGCGGCCACACCTACAACGTCTGGGAAGGCGCCCAGTCCACCTGGGACACCGTCACCTACGAGATGACCAGCCCGGCGACCTCGGTCAGCAACCTGGACATCGGCACGCTGGCCCAGGACATGGTCACCCGCGGCTTCACCAAGAGCAGCTGGTTCCTGATCGACGTCGAGGCCGGGTTCGAGCTGTGGCAGGGCGGCGCCGGGCTGGCGACCAACACCTTCTCGGTCGACATCAACGGCAGCTCCCCGACCACCCCGCCGAGCTCCGCGCCGACGCCTTCCACTCCGGCGCCCACCGCGACGACGCCGACCACAACCCCGACGTCCCCGGGATCCCCGAGCCCGTCGACCAGCACGACGTCGCCCGGCACCACGTCCGGGACCGCCGTCTGCTCCGGCGCTTACTCGGTGCTCAGCAGCTGGCCGGGCGGCTTCGAGGGCCAGATCGTGGTCACGAACACCGGATCGGTCACGCTGAACGGCTGGAACCTCGGCTGGACCTTCCCCGGCGATCAGGCGATCGGCGACCTCTGGAACGGCAGCTCCACCCAGTCCGGCAGCAAGGTGACGGTGACGAACGAGTCGTACAACGGCACGCTCGCGCCCGGCGCCAGCGCGACGGTCGGCTTCATCGCGACCTACACCGGCAGCAACCTCGCGCCGATGGGGGTGACCTGCACGTAGCGGGACCGGGCGTGAGTGAGCGGGGAGGGGAAGCCGCACCCCCTCCCCGCTCGGCTGGTGTCAGCTGGCGTAGGCCTGGAGCTCGGAGAGCTGCCCGGCGGGCCAGCCGGTGTTGGCCGTGAACGTCAGCTTCAGGTAGCGGACGCTCGTGGCGGCGAAGGTGACGGTGACGGTGTTACCGGTGGCGGGATTGAAGGTGTAGGCCGCCGACGGTGCCAGCGTGGTGTAGGTGCTGCCGTCGGTGCTGCCCTGGATGGTGATCGTCTGGGTCCTGGTCGCCCAGGCGGTCGACGGCGGCAGGTCCATGACGATCCGGCTGACGCTGACCGACGAGCCCAGGTCCACCTGGAACCACTGCGGGAACGCGTTATCCGTGCTCTCCCAGTAGGTGCTGGTGTTCCCGTCCACCGCGCTGGCCGGGGCGTAGGTCTGCGTGTAGCCGCTGGAGGTGGCCGGCTGGTTGAGGGCCAGGTTGGCGTTCGTCGCGGTCCCGGTCCCGGTGCCGGTCAGGGCCACGGCCAGCGGGCTCCCGGCGGCGCTGCTCGCCACCGACAGCGTCCCGGTCGCCGCGCCGCTCGCGGTGGGCGCGAAGGTCACGCTGACCGTGCACGACCCGCCGGCCGCGATGGAGGTGCCGCAGGTGTTGGTCTCGTTGAACGGCCCGCTCGCGCTGACCGAGGACACCGAGACGGCGCTGGTGTTGGAGTTCGACACCGTCACCGTCTGGGCCGCGCTCGTCGACCCCGAGGCCTCGCTGCCGAACGCCAGGCTCGCCGGCGACGCCGCCAGGGCGGTCCCGCCGGTTCCGGTGCTGCCCCCGCCGGGGAAGACCTCGAATTCGGAGAGCTGGGCGGCGGTCCAGCCGGTGTTGGCGGTGAAGCTGAGCTCCACGTAGCGGGCGGTGGTCCCGGACGGCAGGCTGATCGTCACCGTGTTGCCGGTCGCCGGGTTGAAGGTGTAGGCGGCGGACCCGACGATCTGGCTGTACGTCGTGCCGTTGGTGCTGCCGAGCACGGACAGGGTCTCCGTCCTGGTGCTCCACGCCGTCGCCGGGGGAAGGTCGAGGGTGACCGACCCAATGGACTGGGTGGACCCGAGGTCGACGCTGATGGTCTGCGGGTACGCGGCGCCGTCGCTGCTCTCCCAGTAGGTACTGGTGTTGCCGTCGGTGACGTTAGATGCCACGTAGGTCTGGTAGGAACTGCTCGCGGTGGCCGGCTGGCCGAGCGCGAGGTTGGTGGTGGAGGTGACGCCCGTGCCGGAGAGGTCGATGGTCAGCGGGCTGCCGGGCGCGCTGGTGGCCACGGACAGCACGCCGGAGGCGGCGCCGCCGGTGGTGGGGGCGAACTTAACGCTGACCGTGCAGGACCCGCCCGCGGCGATGGACGTGCCGCAGGTGTTGGTCTGGCTGAACGGCCCGGTGAGGCTGACCGAGGAGACCGAGACCGCGCTGGTGCCCGGATTCGACACCGTGACCGTCTGGGCCGCGGTCGTCGACCCCGATGCCTCGTCGCCGAACGCCAGGCTCGTCGGCGAATCGGTTAGCGCCCCCGGCTGGGCGGGCTCGGGGAAGGCGGTGAGCACGGGGGTCGTGCTCCAGCCGGTGTTGCCGCTGCCGAGGGTGAAGGTGTAGGCGCCAGCGGTGTCCGACGGGTACGCGTAGTTGTAGGCGCCGGGCACCCCGACACCGCTGGCGGTCAGGCCGCTGACGCTGGCCGTGCCGGTGGTTTCCGCCTGCATGACGACCGTGCCGGTGTTCTGCACGTTGACGTCGCTGATGGTGACCCCGTTGACGGCGTACCCGTTGCCGGAGCCGCTGACGAACTCGAACGCCTCGTAGGGGCTGTCCAGGATCGCGCCGCCGCTGTAATTGACGGTGACGCCGCTGAAGGCGGAGTCGTAGGCGTCGAACTGGACCGCGCCCATCGGGTGATCCCAGTTCGGGTTGTAGGCGCCGGTGCGGATCAGGTAGTTGCCGGAGACGGTGATGGTGCCGGACAGCGGGGTGAACGGCGTCAGGAACTCCTCGTTGGAGATGGTGATGCCGCTGCCCAGGGCGTTCGTGTCCGCGACCACGTTGTTGGAGATGGTGTTGTTCGAGCCGCCGTAATCGGCGATCCCGTTGGCCAGGGTGGGCTGGACGATCGTGTTGTTGGCGAACGTGATGCTGGAGTCGGCCGCCGGGTACGACCAGATCGCCAGCCCGTCGTCCCCGGTGTTGCGGATGAAGTTGTTCTTGACCGTGCAGTTGGTCGCGTTGCCGTTGAAGTTGAGTCCGTCCGCGTCGGTGGACTCGATGACGCTGTTCTCCACCGTGCAGTTGCTGTTCCCGTACTGGAGCCAGAACCCGACGTTGGTGTCCTGGATCCATAGTCCGTTGACCGTCCAGCCGCTGCCCAGCGAGCCGTTGATGGCGTTCGCCGTGCTGTCGTCGTGGCGGCCGACCGTGCTGCCGAGGATCGCGAAACCGCTGAGGTTAACCGGGCCGGAGACGGCCGAGGTGTTGTCGATGAACTCGTTGGTCTTGATCTGCGAGTACCAGTCGCCGGCCCCGATGATGGTCGCGGAGCTGACCTGGAGCGCCGAGCTGATGAGGTAGGTACCGGTCGGGATCCACACCGATTCCCCGGCGGCGTTGGCCGCGGTGATCGCGCTCCGGAACGCGGCGGTCGAGTCGTTCGCGCCGGTCGGGTCGGCGCCCTCGCTGGTCACCGAGATCGAGTTGGCGGGCTGGGCCGCCTCGGCGGGCACGTTGTAGAAGTCGGCCACGTCGATCGTGTAAGGCACGGCCGTGTCGGCTGAGTCCACCTCGAACCGCACCGTGGTCCCGGCCGGATAGGTCTGGCCGAACATCATCCGCGCGTCGTCGTAGAACTTGTGGGTGTCGCTGCCGGTGATCGTCGGCGTGGAGATGTCGCTGTAGGCCGAGGTCAGCGAGAGCTCCTGGCTGAGCTTGGTGCCGTTCACGTAGACCGAGAGCGTGCCCGACGCGCCCTGGTTGAGCGCGTAGTGCAGGTCGAACGCGTTGGCCGCGCTGGTCAGCGTGAACTGCACGTACTGGCCCGACGCGGTCAGCTGTACCGCTTCCCGACCGGATGCCTCGGTGGCCAGGTCGCCCTGGGTGAAGTCCGGTCCGATGAGGGTGCCGTTGCTGGTCGCGCTCTCCGCCTCGTACTCGGTGAACGGGACGTTCGCGCCGGTACCGCTGGGAACGTTGAAGGGCGACTGCGCCTCGTACGGCGGCGTGCCCGCGGTGGCCTGCGCGAGCGCGGGCACCACGGCGGTCTGCGCGTGCGCGGGGACCGCGACCGCGACGGCGAACAGCGTGACCAGCGCGGTGACGACGGCGGCCGCCGTCGCGGTTACCCGGGCGCGGTGCCTGGCCCAGGCGGGCAGACCGCCTGGCGGTCTGGGGTGAATGGATGCCACGTACATGCCTTTCCCTCAGGGGGACGGAGCGGCCGCCCTCAGGGCAAGGGCGGTAGAGGCCGCCGCCAAGGAGAGCGGCGGCAAAGGGTGGCTGCCGCGGCGAGCACTGACGACCTGGATCAGCGCTGATGTTTGATCAAACGGAACATAACACCAGTCAACATGCCAATGCAATAAGTGCATGACATGATGAAAATAATCGACATTGAGATCACAGTTAATGGCTTTTAGCTGGGAAGATGCGACAGTTGCGATCTCTTGCGAAACTTACCGACAAAATGCGCACACGGGATCGCCGCCACTCACGAGTGGTTTGCTGAAATTTGCAGCAAATTACCGCAGCGATGATCCGCCGGTTATCGGCGGGTCAGCCGGAGGCGGTAGACGATGAACGTCGGGATGTCGGCGTGCTTTGCCAGATCCGCGGGGTACCGTTCGATGGCTTCCGGCGTGGGCCGCGCCTCGGCGATCCGCTCGATGACGAATCCCGCGTCGGCGAAGGCGTCGGCGATCGCCGACAGCGGCCGCTTCCAGAACCGCTGGGACACCTCGACGTCGGCCTTGCGCCAGGTATCGGTGACCAGCTCGGTGTCGAAGTAGCTGCCCTTCTGGCCCGGCATGCGCTCCCCGAAAGGATGGTCAAGCGAGATGACCGCCCACCCGCCCGGCCGCAGGGCCGACGCGAACGACCCGAGCGGAACGCTCCAGTCCCGGATGTAATGCAGCGCGAGCGAGCTGGTGACGCCGTCGAGCGACCGCGGCTCGAGCGGCAGCGGCTCAGCGAGGGGATTAAGCGCGCGGCCCGGGGCAGGCAAACTAGTAAGCAGAATGGCCACATCCCCGTCTTCGGAGGGAAGTTCCGTCTTGACCGCAGTACCGCAGATCACGCTGAACAACGGCCAGTCCATCCCGCAGCTCGGGTTCGGGGTGTTCCAGATCGAGCCCAAGGACACGGCGGAGGCGGTGAGCACTGCCCTGCAGGCCGGGTACCGGCACATCGACACTGCCGAGGGGTACGGCAACGAGAAGGAGGTCGGTGAGGCGGTCGCGAAATCCGGCCTCGCCCGCACGGACGTATTCGTGACCAGCAAGCTCAAGAACAGCGCCCATCTCCCCGACGACGCGCGGGAGGCCTTCGACGCGACGCTCCAGGCGCTCGGGCTCGACTACGTCGACCTGTTCCTCATCCACTGGCCGCTGCCGACGAGGTACGACGGCGACTTCGTGTCCACCTGGCGGACGCTGGAGGAGTTCTACCGGGCCGGGCGGGCCCGCTCGATCGGCGTGTCCAACTTCCAGCCGCACCACCTGCGCCGCCTGCACGAGGAGACCGAAATCCCGCCCGCCGTCAACCAGATCGAGGTGCACCCGTACCTGACCCAGGACGAGGTGCGCGGGTTCTGCGCGGAGCACGGGATCGCCATCGAGGCCTGGTCGCCGATCGGGCAGGGCATCGTGCTCGACGACCCGGTCATCGGCTCGATCGCCAAGCGGGTCGGCAAGACCCCGGCCCAGGTCGTGCTGCGCTGGCACATCGAGCGCGGCGACATCGTGTTCCCGAAGTCGGTGACGCCGGCCCGGATCGAGGAGAACTTCGACATCTTCGACTTCGAGCTGCCCGGCGGCGACGTGGCCGAGATCAGCGCGCTGAACAAGAACCAGCGCACCGGCCCCGACCCGGACAAGTTCGACCGGGTCTGAGCCGGGTCCCCCTCGCCTCGCCCTCGCCGCGAGACGAGGGACCCGAGCATGGCGATGTGCCGTGCAGGCCGTCAGCGACGGCGCGGCCTGCACGGCCGGGCGACCCGGTGGTCGGACAACGCCCGGCAGGCCCGGTCGTACCGTGGCCGATCCCGCTTCCGGCCCGTCGTCGCCATCCGGCAATGGATTAGGCCCTAGCAATGCGCAGTGCATGCTAATAGGATTATCCCGAGATCAGCGCCTTCATGTAGCAAAGTTACAGCCGGACTGCAAGCGCGTAACGGAGATCATACATTGCCCCGTGAAGCAAGATCATCTCGCCAGCTCAGGCAGGGTCAAGGGCCGTTCTGGCTAAGGATTCAAATCTTTTAGATGAACGAGCCGTTTCGCCGCGCCAACGGCCGGCCGCGACTAAATCACGCTCGGAAAATTTACCCGTTATTAATTCATCCGCCAGGGCATTGTCATGCAATTCGCTGAAGGAGAACTAGTGCGGGGGACCGTCCATGTCTTGTACCTGTACCGGCTTGTGCGCGGCCGGGGGATCCTTCCCGCGATATCAGCGATGCTGCTGCTGGCCGCGGCGAGCCCGGCTTCGGTTTCCACCGGCACCCAGCGATGGAACCGCCCGGTCTGCGGCTCGGACTACGTGCCGGTCGACCTGGGCGACGGGGATTACTTCAACGTCATCAACGCCTCGGCCCACAACACCTGCGTCACCGCCGAGCGGCACCACCTGTCCTGGTACGTCTCGTCGTGGCACAAGGCCGCGCGGGGCTGGCAGTACCCCAACATCAGCAGTGGCATCGAGTGGGGCCGGTACACCTGCAACGACCGCACGAGCGGCGACCCGTCGGGCCCCGGCAGCGCCTGCATGCGCTACCCGATCCGGGTGGACCGGGACGGGACGCCGGTGACCAGCGCCTCCGTCCACTCGGACATCAGCAACGGAAACGTGTCGTATGACATCTGGGTGAACCGGGAAGACGTCGCGCCGAAGCGGCTCCGCCAGGCGAACGGGACGGAGATCATGATCTGGATCGAGTACCCGGGCATCGCCGACGACGCCGACTCCCGGCACGTGGTCATCGACGGCATCCAGTGGGACGTGATGACCTGGGTGGCCCACAACCCCACGACCGGCACGTCGTGGCGGTACGTCGCCTACCTCGCGCACCGGCAGCGGGAGAGCGTGTCCGGGCTGGCGCTGAACCCGTTCTTCCACGACGCGGAGAGCGCGGGCGAGCTGTCCGCGTCCTGGTACCTCACGGCCATCGACTTCGGGGCGGAGATCAACGAGACGGTCCGCGAGGGCGGGTTCGACGTCGAAAGCTACTCCCTCACCGGGGTGAGGTGAGTCCCCCGGGGCGGCCCGCAGTGAAATGACTGATGCCAGCCGGCCGGCTCGCTGCCACCGTCGATAGGGAAGGCACAAGCGCTCCGATAAGGGAGAACGACGATGGCGGAACAGACATCCCCCGAGACCGACTTCGTGGTGGTCGGCGGCGGAGCGGCGGGGTGCGTCCTAGCCGCCCGGCTGTCCCAGGACCCGGGCTGCCAGGTGCTGCTCCTGGAAGCCGGCCCCACGCTGGAGTCCCCCATGATCAGCACGCCCGGGGCGGCGCTGGGGCTGCTCGGCACGGACGCCGTGTACGGCGACCTCACCGCGCCGCAGGCCGGGGCGGGCGGCCGCCAGATCCCGCTCCCTACCGGCCGCGGCCTCGGCGGCGGCAGCGCGGTCAACACCCTCACCTGGTTCCACGGGCACCCGGCCGACTACGACGGCTGGCGCGAGCAGGGCGCCGAGGACTGGGGCTGGGACGACATGCTGCCGGTGGCCCGGCGGATCGAGCACCACATCCTCGGCAGCGGGCCGTTCCACGGGGCCGGCGGCCCGATGACCGTCGACTTCGCCCGGGACGTGAACCCGTCCGCCGCCGCCTTCATCGCCGCCGGCGAGCAGCTCGGGTACCCGGTGAGCGGCGACCTCAACGGCACCGACCGGACCGGCTTCGGCATCGCCCAGGCGAACATCCGCGACGGCGCCCGGCACAGCGTGGTCGACGGTTACCTGCGCCCGGCGCTCGGCCGCCCCAACCTCGCCGTCCGCACCGACGCCCCGGTCGCGCGGGTGGTCTTCGACGGCCGCAAGGCGACCGGGGTCCGCCTCGCCGACGGCCAGCTGGTCACCGCCCGGCGCGGCGTCATCCTGGCCGCGGGCTCGCTGCGCACGCCGCAGCTGCTGATGCTGTCGGGCGTGGGGCCGGCCGCGCACCTGGGCGAGCACGGCATCCCCGTCCTCGCCGACCTGCCGGGCGTGGGCGCGAACCTGCACGACCACCCGATGATCACGCCCGTCTGGCCCATCACCAGCGGGACGACGCTGCTCGACGCGCAGGACGACGCGTCCCAGGGCGCCTACCGGCTGGCCCGCCGCGGCCCGCTCGCGTCGGTCGCCCAGGCCCTGGCGATGCTCCCGCTCCGCGACGGCGACGCGCCCGACTTGCAGGTGTACTTCACGCTGCTCGGCTTCGAACCCGGCCTGATCCCCATGGGCCGGCCCGCCGTGACCGCCCTCACCGTGCTGCTGACCCCGACCAGCCGCGGCAGCGTCCGGCTGCGGTCGGCCGACCCGGCCGACTCGCCCGTCGTCGACCCCGGCTACCTGGCCGACGAGGCCGACCGCAAGTCGCTCCGGCAGGGGCTCGAGCAGGTCCGCGCCCTCTTCCAGGCCCCGGCGCTGGCCGCCATCACCGGACCCGCTCTGTACCCCGCGCCCGCGGCCGACGACGAGGACCTCGACGCCTTCATCCGCGAGAGCCTGGTCTCCATCTGGCACCCGGTAGGGACCTCTCGCATGGGCAACTCGGCCGATTCCGTCGTCAGCCCGCGCCTGAACGTGCACGGCCTGGAGAACCTCTTCGTCGCCGACGCCTCGGTCATGCCGACCATCACCCGGGGCAACACCCACGCCCCCACCGTCATGATCGCCGAGAAGGCGGCCGACCTGATAGCAGCGGCCGGGAACGGGTGACGACGAACTTATCCACAGGGGCGGTGGACATCGCGCTGGCGTCCACCGTCAGTCCGTCAGGTACTCGAGCACGGTGGCCAGGTTCTGGGCCAGCGGCCGGACGGCGTCGACGGTCAGTGCCTCACCGGTCCAGGGCCGGAACCGCGCTAGCCGCCGCTCGACGTTGGCCCAGTTGCCGCCCTCGTGCCAGCCGGGGATGCCGCGCTCACGGCTTTCAAGGCGGGCCCGGTGCAGCTCCCTGTCCGAGCAGACGCAGACGACCACCAGGAACTCGGCCCCGGCGGCGGACGCGAGAGTCCGCCAGCGGGTCCTGGTGGCCAGATCCTCGGCGGGGAAGTCGAGGATCGCCGACTGGCCGAGCGCGAGCTGCCGGAAGGCCAGCGTGGTGAGCAGTTCCCCGCCGATCCCGAACGCCTCGTCTAGGTGGTAGCCGCCGAATGGCGTCAAGGATCCAGTTGAGGCGATCGACGGCTGGACTGGAGAACAGGTACCGCACGAACCCTCCAGGGTCGGACCGCTACGTTCGGAAGATTGACAGCATTATCCTGAACGGCGCCGCGGGCTGGTTGTTGTCGGCCGGCCAGGGAACCGGCGGAGCCGTCAGCTTCTCCCAGGTGTTGCCGCCGTTTCCGGTCTCGAACAGGCGGGGTTTGGCCCCGGTGGCCCGGGACGGGTAGGCGACGACCGCGGCCATCTTGGCCGTGTTTCGTTTCATCATGCCTCCAGTCAGGAAGATGATTGTCGGTTGGTTTCGCCTGGCCGGCGGTGGAGTTACCCGGCGCTGAGCGTGCGCCTGAGGAAGTCACTCATCAGCGCGGCGACCGGTTCAAGCGCGCTTTCCAGCAGGAAGTGGCCGCCGTCGAGCAAGTGCACGATGGCCCTGGGCAGGTCATCGCGGAACGCCTCGGCTCCGGCCGGGCCGAAGATCTCGTCGTTGCGGCCCCAGACCGCCAGCAGCGGCACCTGGGATGAGCGGAAGTACGCGTGGACCTCCGGGTAGAGCGCCACGTTGGACGGGTACTCGCTGTACAGCTTGAGCTGGACGGCGGGGTTGCCCGCTTCCCGGTAGAAGACGGTGCGGCCGCCGACGGCGGCGTACCTGTAGTGGACGTTGACCATGGCCCTGGTCCCTTCGAGACGACGGCTGTCTCTCCACCATCGTCTCAGGGGCCAGGCCTGGCATCTGTCAATTGACTACAGGGCGCCGCCGCGGGCGGTGTCGAAGTCAGCGAGCTTGCGCAGGCGGCCGACGATGTCCTCGTGGACCTCATCGGGCGACTGGGTGCCGTCGACGGTGAACATCCATTCCCGGCCCGCGTAGTAGTCCAGCAGCGGGACGGTCTTCTCCCGGTAGACCTGCAGCCGGTGGGCGATGACGTCTTCGGTGTCGTCGGAGCCCCGGCTGCGGGCCAGCAGGCGGCGGATCAGCTCCTCGTCGGGCACGTCCAGGTGCACGGCGGCCTGAACCTCCACGCCGAGCTCGTGAGCGACCTCGAAGGCCGCCTTGGCCTGGTCCACCGTTCGGGGGAAGCCGTCCAGCACGTAACCGCCGGATTCCACCGCGGCGACGACCGGCTTACGCAGCATGTCCATGACCACGGCGTCCGGCACCAGGTCCCCGGCATCGACGTAGGCCTTGATCGTCTGCCCGATCGACGACTGGTCCCTGACGTGCTGGCGCAGCAGGTCACCGCTGGAAATGTGGGCGATGTTGAACCGCTCGGCCAGCCGCACGGCCTGGGTTCCCTTGCCGGCGCCGGGCGCGCCGATCAGTAGCAGGCGCATCGGCCACCTCGTCTTTCGTCACGGCAGCGCATACCAGAGCTAGCCCTGTTGCTGCCCGTGGTGACCGTAATCATTACAAGATCGTCCTATATTCCGACGCCTCCAGGCAATGTTGCGTTAATTACCCCAGTGCCTGGTGAGCGGCGGCGAGCGTGCGGCGCATGATCTTCCCGGTCGAGGTGGCGGGCAGCGAGGCCAGGTCCGCGCCGGCCAGGGCCGGCGCGGCGAGCACTACTCGTCGCCGGTCACGGCGTGACCTCTGAACCTCGTCCCTACTACAGGGCGGCAAAACGGTCGAGGCGGCGCTGACCGCGGCGGGCCACCGCGAGTCCTTCTTATCTCTAGTGGAAATGAGGGAAATTCATCCCCAGGCAATTGCGTTACGGCCGGCCACCGCCGCGGGCCTCTCCGAGCCCCAGCCAGGCCACACCTGCTTGGCTGATCGTGTGTGATTATGCGTAGCCGACGAAAGCCTCGCCTCGCGAATTCCCATTTAGCTTGTCCGTCAGTCGAGCAGCACCCCCGGACCATCGGATAGGACCGGCAAGCGACCGGTCCTGGTTGCCGCGTGGTGTCGCCAGCGTTCTCGGCCCGGCCCGGAAGCACGGACCGCAGGAGAATGGGCCGGCGACCGCGCGGCACAACCTAAATCCAGTCATTTCTGGTGCTCAGGACACTCATGAGATTCCAGATAATTCCCCCAACGAGGCTCATCGCCATGATCACGAAGGTTTTGTTCCTGATGTGAATTACGAATCTCATAGGTGCATAAAAGCTTCGTGATCACATCACTACGCGACCGCGCCTTTGCGTTACCGGGATCGGTGGCCCGCGTTCCTAGACGTCAGCGATCTGTCCGGCCACTGCCCGCCGGCGCCCGGGCGGCGACGGCCCGGCAACCGGCAGCCCTGACCGTCGAGTCGCTTTGTGTTTGGTTAAGTTATAAATAAGACAAGTGGTGCATATGAGACTTAGAGTGGAACGCTTGCCTCACTTACGAGTCAAGTGACCAGTGACGAATGATTCACCCGTTAGATCTGAGCAGGGGTATTCCAGTGCCGGAGATCACCCACAGGCGCAGCCTTCTCGTCCTTGGCATCTGCTGCCTGAGCCTGTTCATCGTCGGCGTCGACGGCACGATCGTGAACGTCGCGCTGCCGACGATCGGCCGGGGCCTCAACGCTTCCGTGTCCGGCCTGCAGTGGATCGTCGACGGTTACACGATGGTGCTGGCCAGCCTGGTGATGTCCGCGGGCGCGGCGGCCGACCGGTTCGGCCGCCGCCGGGTCTTCCAGGTGGGGCTGATCACGTTCACGGTGAGCTCGGCGCTGTGCTCCACCGCGCCCAGCCTGGGCTGGCTGATCACCTTCCGCGTGCTGCAGGCGGTGGGCGGGTCGATGCTGAACCCGGTCGCGGTCTCGATCATCTCGGATGTGTTCAAGGACCGGGCCAGGCGAGCCTGGGCCATCGCCGTCTGGGTCAGCGTGTTCGGCGTAAGCATGGCGCTCGGGCCGGTCCTCGGCGGGCTGCTGGCCGGCACGGTCGGCTGGCGCGGGATCTTCTGGGTGAACGTCCCGGTCGGGCTGATCGCCATCGCCCTGGCCGCCCGGTTCATACCGGAGTCGCGCGCCCTGGTGAACCGCCGGCCCGACCCGGTCGCCCAGGTCCTGGTGATCGTCGTGCTCGCGTCCCTGATCTACGCGATCATCGAGGGTCCGCACACCGACTGGAGCGGGGCCAGGATCCGCGGCCTCTTCCTGGTGTCGGTCGTGGCGTTCGCGGCCCTGTTCCTGTGGGAACTGCGCCGGGACGAGCCGATGATCGATCCCCGCTACTTCCGCCGCCTGCCGTTCACCGGAGCCATCCTCACCGGACTGTGCGGGTTCGGCAGCCTGGGCGGCTTCCTCTTCCTGGCCACGATCTACCTCCAGGACGTGCGCGGGCTGTCGGCGCTGGACGCCGGGCTGCACATGCTGCCCGCGGCCGCGGCGATGGCGGTCTGCCCGCTGCCCGCCTCGCGGCTGGCCGCCCGTTACGGACTGCGGCTGCCGCTGACGCTGGGCGGGACCTCCCTGACGCTGAGCATGATCGCGATGTCCCGGCTGACCGCGTCCTCATCGAACGCCCACCTGTTCGTGGCCTTCATGCTGTTCGGCATCGGCCTGGGCATGATCGACGGCCAGATCAGCACCGCGGCGGTCTCGGCGATGCCGTCGAGCCAGGCGGGCCTGGCCGCGGGCATCGCGTCCGCCAGCCGGCAGATGGGCCAGGCCCTCGGCGTCGCGGTCAGCGGCTCGATACTCAACGCGAACCTCAACGGGCTGGTCCGGACGACGTTCGTGCAGGCGAGCCGCCCGGCCTGGCTCGTGCTCACCGGGTGCGGAGCCGTCGTCCTCCTGCTCGGGATCGCGGCGACGCGGACCCGGTCCCCGCACGTCACCGCCGTCCTCGCAGTCCCCAACGCCGACCCGCCGCCCGCGAAGCCGCGGGCGCAGCCCAAGCCGGAACCGCAGCCCAGGCTCCAAGCGCAGCCCAGGCTCCAAGCGCAGCCCGGGCTCCCGGCCCAGCCCGAGCTGGAGACGCTGCCGGACCTGGCGACGCTGCCGGAGTGGGAGCCCCAGCTGCAGCCGGTGACGCACGCGCCGCCCGCCCCGTGGGCACCGGAAGACCAGGAGCCGCCGCGGGAGCCCGCCTGGATTCCCCGCTACCTGGTCGGCCAGCTTCCCGGCTACCTCGCGCCCGAGCCCCGGGACCGCGACCGCGACCGCGATAGGGACCCGTTCACCGTCGCTCGGGGCGACCAGGCGTACTACCGGCGGCTGCGGCGAGCGGCGGACGAGCAAGAGCAAGAGTAAGCGAGTCGACCCGGCCCGCGAGGCACGGCCGCCCCGGGCACGGGCCGCCCGAGGCCCATCCCTAGCCGGTCCCCGGCGCCGGGCCGGTGCTCTCGCGCACGACCAGGCGCGTCTCCAGCGCCATGCTCAGCGCCTCGTGGGCGTGCCCGTTGAACTGGCGCATCAGCATCGTGACGGCGGTGCGGCCCATCTCCTGCAGCGGCTGGCGGACGGTGGTGAGGCGCGGGGTGGTGGCCCGGCTGACGTCGATGTCGTCGAAGCCGACGACGGACAGGTCAGCGGGCACCCGCAGCCCGCGGGCCGCGGCTGCCTCCATCACCCCCACCGCGACCTTGTCGTTGAAGCAGACGATGGCGCTCGGCCGCGGCCGCAGGTCGAGCAGCTCACCGCCGGCCCACACGCCGGTCTTGGTGGCGGGCTCGCCGTGCCGCATCAGTTCCGGGCTGACCAGCACCCCGACCTCGGACAGCGCGGCGAGGTGGCCGCCGACCCGGTCGTCCCTGGTGTGCCAGGACGGCGGCCCGGTGATCACGCCGATCCGGCGGTGACCGAGTTCGGTCAGGTGCCGGGTAACTGACCAGGCGCCGGAGAAGTGCGCGGCTGAGACCGACACCATGCCGCGGGGCACGGCGGTCCGCGGGTCGACCACCACGAACGGGTACCCGCGCTCGGCCAGGGCCTCGAGGTCGGCGGTGGGCTCGGGCGGAAGGATCAGCAGCGCGCCGTAGGCGTCGCGGCGGCGGGGCAGCTCGCGGACCACGGCGGACCCGACCACGGCGTCGCCCGCGTCGAGGAGCATGCTCTGGCCGTGCTGGGCGAGTGTCTCGGCGATCGACGTGACGATGTGCCCGAAGTAGTCGGTGAGCAGGTAGGGGCAGCGCACGAACACCGGTTTGCGGATGGCCCGGGCCGGCGGGCGCCGGCGCGGCTCGGGCGCCCGGTCGCCCAGCCGTTCGACCACCTGGCGCACCCGCTCGCGGGTCTCGGCGGCGACGTTGCCGCCGCCGTTGAGTACCCGGGAGATGGTGGCGATCGACAGCCCCGTCTCGGCCGCGATGGCCCGCACAGTCACTCGGCCGGTCTCGGTAACCGGGCCTGAAACAGACTCTTGTTTCAACACCTCTCCCTAAGCGGTCCTTACGCGGAGATTAAGGGACCTTCAAGAACACACAAGCGTCTTGAACTCTCACAAGGGCACTGCTGCAATCAATCCTCAACAGGATAGTTACTTATCTGTTTCAGAAACAAGGCAGTGCTCGCTCAAACCTCGACGGGTCCCCCTCGCCCGTCGAGCCTGGCCGAAGGGATCACCGGATCAGAATGCGTGTTTCAAGAATGACCGTGCGGCCGTTGACGGTCGCCGTGACCGCGGCCGCCGTTGTCGCGCTCGGAGCCGGCGGCATCGCGCTCGCCGCCACGAAGCCGGCCACCGTCCAGCTGTCGTCCTCGTCTAAGGCCGCCACGACCGCCGCCGCGACCGCTCTCCCGGCTCATTTCGCCGCGCCTTACCTGCAGATCGACTCGTCGGACGCCTCCGACATGGCCGCCGACGAGGCCGCGACCGGCCTGAAGAACTACACGCTGGCCTTCCTCACCCCGCAGTCCGGCTGCACGCCCCAGTGGGAAGACGGCGGCAACTCGGTCGGCTCCTTCGCCTCGCAGATCAGCGCCCTTCAGGCCGCCGGCGGCAACGTCATCATCTCCTTCGGCGGCGAGCCCGACGGCAACGCCCCTAATGAGCTCGCGCAGACCTGCACGAACGTCTCCCAGCTGGAGGCCGCGTACCAGAACGTGGTGAACACCTACGGCGTCACCAGGCTGGACTTCGACATCGAGGGCAGCGTGCTCTCGGACACCGCCGCGACCTCGCTGCGCGACCAGGCGCTGGCCGCGCTGCAGGCCGCCGACCCGGCGGTGCAGGTCGACTTCACCCTCGCCGTCTCCCCGCAGGGGCTGCCCACCGGCACCGGCTCGGAGTACGCGCTGCTCCAGGACGCCAAGGCCAAGGGGGTGAAGGTGTCGGTCGTGAACATCATGACGATGGACTTCGGCGACGGCCAGAACGCGCTCAACGACGCCGAGTCCGCCGCCAAGGGCACCGACGCCCAGCTCGCGAGCCTGTACGGGATCTCCGATTCCGCCGCCTACGGGATGATGGGCCTGACCCCCATCGCCGGCCAGAACGACGATAACGAGGACTTCACCATCGCCAACGCCTCGACGCTGGAGAGCTTCGCCGCCAGCAACGGCGTCGGGGAGCTGTCCTTCTGGGAGCTCGACGCCTACGACAAGGCGACCGGCTACCAGTACTCCAAGATCTTCAACGCGATCACCAGCGGCAGCACCAGCGGTGGCGGCGGCGGTACCGCCCCCTCGTCCTCCGGGCCGATCACCGGCTACCAGGGCCTGTGCCTAGACGACCGCTCGGCCAGCACCGCCGACTTCAACCCGATCCAGGTCTACACCTGCAACGGGACCACCGCCCAGCAGTGGACGGTCGCTTCCGGCAACACCCTGCAGGTCCTGGGCAAGTGCCTCGACGTCGACGCCGCCGGCACGGCCAACGGCACCGTCGTCGACCTCTACGACTGCAACGGCACCGCCGCCCAGGTCTGGGAACCCCAGTCCAACGGCGAGCTGCTCAACCCCGCGTCGGGCAAGTGCCTGGACGACACCGGCTACGGCGGCGCCGGCACCCAGGCCCAGATCTGGACCTGCGCCGACACCGCCAACCAGCAATGGACCGTGCCCGGCAGCGGGACGACGACCACCGGCAACGCGCCGAACCTCGGCCCGAACGTCTACCTGTTCACCCCGTCGATGTCGACCGCGACCATCCAGGCCGACAT
>Ga0302314_10009281_pt1 | contig 17426 bp, 12 predicted proteins | sample III_Palsa_N2_3_FD_200533 | JGI IMG/M metagenome (GOLD analysis project Ga0302314, IMG submission 200533) | Peat permafrost microbial communities from Stordalen Mire near Abisko, Sweden - III_Palsa_N2_3 | ecosystem: Environmental > Terrestrial > Soil > Palsa > Peat permafrost | place: Sweden...
TAGCCGCAGATCGGAATGTCGTAGGGAATGCCCTGGATCTGCCGGGTGTTGACCCAGCGGGAATGATAGTTGCCCCGGTCGTCGAAGACCTTTTCGACGTCTCCATAGAGCTGGATGGTTTGGGTGTGGTCGGGGCGGACGATCTCCCAGGGATCGCCGAACTTGAGCCAGGCATCGGGGAACTCGGTCTGGTAGCCGTTGACGAACTCCTGCCGGAAGAGGCCGAACTCGTAATGGATGCCATAGCCGACGGCGGGGAGATCGAGTGTCGCCAGCGAGTCGAGGAAACAGGCCGCGAGGCGCCCCAGGCCGCCGTTGCCGAGGCCCATGTCGTACTCCTCGTTGCGGATCAGGCTGATGTCGAGCCCCAGATCCTTCAGAGCCTGTTCCACTTCCTCGTGGATGCTGGCATTATAGACGTTGTTGCTGAAGAGCCGCCCCATCAGGAATTCGAGGGAGAAATAATAGACGCGGCGGACGTTCTGCTCGTGATGGACCGCCATGGTGGCGATCATCCGTTCGATCACCCGGTCCCGGACCGCCCGGCAGGTGGCCATCCACCAGTCGCGCAGGGTGGCGGTATGGACATCGCGAGCCAGGGAAAACTTCAGATGATGCTCAATATCCCGCTTGAGGGCCGCGGGAGACTTTTCGAGTTGGGAGACGAAAGGGGCCGTGGAAGGATTTTGAGTCATGAAGGGGTGAGGGTGAAGCAAGGGTTATAGCAAAAGCCGTTCCCAAGGGCTCAATAAATATCGATGACTTTTAGGCGACATTGGGGAGAAGAGGGGGGCAAAATACCGCTTGCCTCCTCCCGCCCGGAACGGCATCATCCTCTCCCCTAACGTTTTTACCGCCCCCTATTACCCTATGAGCAACTCCACCTTCGTGCAGGAAGCGCTGACCGTCGTCGGCGCGCCCGAGATCCTGGTCAATGTCGTCTCACGCCGCGTCCGCCTCCTCGGACAGGGCGCCCGCCCGCTGGTCGAGGTCCACCCCCGTTGGACCTTGATGGAGATCGCCTTGCGTGAGATCGCCGATCACAAGTTGACCTATGAGCTTTTCGAGCCGAAGGAATCCCCCGCCCAGCCCAAGAAGCGGAAGACCCAGATCGGCGGGAAATAATCGCGTTTTTCCCATTTTGGAGTTAATTTCAAGGGCGACCCCACTTCAGGGGTCGCCCTTTTTCGTCATCGATCGATCGATTCCCATCCCATTTCCATGGCTGACGCCCTGATCAACAACCGCAAGGCCCATCACGAGTACACCATCCTCGATACCTACGAGGCGGGGATCGTCCTGGTCGGGACCGAGGTCAAGTCGCTTCGGCTCGGCCACGGTAATCTCGACGGCGCCTTCGCTCGGATCGAAAAGGACGAGGTCTGGCTCTATCAGTTCGATATCCAGCCCTACGCCAAGGCCTTCCACAACAACCATGAGGCCAAGGAAGTCCGCCGCCTGCTCCTGAACCGGGCCGAAATCCGCAAGCTCTTCGGCGCCGTTCAGCTTAAGGGCCACTCCCTGGTCCCGCTCAAGCTCTACTGGAAGAACCATAAGCTCAAGGTCCTGCTCGGCGTCGGCGTGGGCAAGAATTCCCGCGACAAGCGGCAGGACATCAAGAAGGCGGACTCGGATCGGGAGTTGGATCGGGCAATGCGCCAGCGGCACCATTGACGGGGGCCGGAAGGGGATCGGGAGCGGGCTCTGGTGCGGCAGGTGGGGACGAGCTGAAAGCTTCCGGCCCGTTCCAGAGCCGGGTCATCGTCGAGCCGTCATGATGGAGAACCACGACGACGGCGCCAGCTTCCGCTGGGTGCCATCTGTGCGGACGTTGATCTGTCAGAGGGGAAGCTGCCGCTTCCTCCTGGGACGACTCCTTGGGATGCTCGCCGATCAGGATCAAATCGCTCGGAGCGAGCGCGCCGAGCCATTCCGGGGTGAGATTCATCTCCGTTCCATGCCCTTCGGTCACGACCGCCGCTGTCAGATCGGGAACCCGTTGCAGGATTTCCTGCTCGATGCCGAAGCTGACGTGCCCCGCATAGAGAAAGCGGGCGCCGTGGTAATCGAAGAGAAGGACGAGCGCCCGGTCCGGAGCCGTCCGCGCCTGCTGGGCGGGATCGGGGGAGAGAACGGTGACGGTCAATTCGGGATCAAGAGCGATTTGCTGACCGGCTTGCCAAACGGCATTGGGCGGCAGGGTTTTGATCAGCGGATCGGCCCATTTCGGCACCCGTTTTTCGGGAAAGGGAGGAGTCTGGATCGAGGCGGTGGGAAGGACTTGGGCCAGCAGCGGGGCGGCGCTCCCTTCGGCCGCAGTCCATTGGCCGAGGATCAGGCGATCGAGCCGGTTGATGCCGAGATATTTTCGGGCCGGTTCGATCGTGTAGAAAAGACCCTCCTCATCCGAGGGATTCACCAGCCAGGCATGGCCTTGATGACGAATAAGGAGCGTGGTGCCGTAATCGGCGGGCAGGACGAGGAACTGGGGCTCCCGATCATCGCCCAGCCACCCGGCGGGAGGAAAATAGACCGAGGCGGCGGGCAGATGGGCCAGGAACATCACCACGACCAGAAGGAGCTTGGCAAAGAACCAATTGGCATTGTTACAGAGAATCGCCAAGCCCGGATGGATCAGCCCACCGAGAAGCGCGCAGAGCCCGATCGTGAAGATCAATCCCACCATTGGGATCGCCACCAGATTCGCCGCCACCGAGGCGAGGCAGAGTTGGTGGAAATAGGCGGCTTCGAGAATCATCGATCCGATCCACGCCGCCAGGCAACCCGCCAGGAGGGCGCCGATGTAACGGTTGGCCGCCGCGCGGAAGCGGAGCAGCAGGGGAGCGTGGCGTACGGCGATCAACGGATCGAGCGTCAGCGGTTTTTCGATCCATCCGGCGAGGGGAGGAGCCAGGAGAATCAGCGCCAGGACGACGCCGAAGGAGAACTGAAATCCGAGATCAAGGGCCGCGCTGGGAAAAAGGATCAGCAGGATCAGCACCGTCAACGACCAGAGATGAAGTGGCGCCATCGGACGCCCCAGAGTCCAGGCCGCCACGATGACCCCCGAGGAGATCAAGGCGCGGATGACACTGGGATGACTGCCGCTGGCGAGGACATAGAAGAACAGGAGGGGGGCCAAAATCCACCCCCAGCGCCATCGGATCAAGCCGGTCAGGCGGAGCGCCGCCAGGGCCAGCCCGAAGAGGACGCCCATATTGACCGCGCTGACGGCGAAGAGGTGGTAAGTGCCGGTGGCGCGGAAATAGGAAAGTATCAACGGAGGGACCAGATCGCGACGTCCCAGGATGAAGCTGGCGACGAGATGGGCGGGGAGGGGATCGTCCTCCACGCCGAGTTCCAGTTCGTGGCTTCCCCATTGCCGGACTGCCGCTGCCTCATTGGCGAAGGCATCGGCAATCGGGCTGGATGGTTGGAGCAATTCGATATCCGAATCGGAGCCTTGCAGCTCATAATAAGTTCCTCGCAGAGCCAGATAGGCGCGGGGGTCGAAGAGTCCCGGCCCCAAGGCCCGGGGAGGAGCCGAGAGCGGGCCCTCGACCCGCACGCGCTCGCCCGAGCGCCAACGATCGGTCGTCTCGTTGGCGGAAACCTCGATATTTCCCTGGGCCGGAGCCCAGCTATCGGTCTCTTTCCAGTGGTCGACCTTGAGAATAAAACGGGACCGCCCCTTCTCTGGATCGCGCTTGGAGGGACGGAATTCGGGCGAACCGGCGATGGTCCCCTCCCAGGCGGGATTGACGAACTTGCTCTCCGGGAGGAGACGGAGGTCATCGGGCGGGAGATAGGCCTGCGGAAGGCGGGAGTGCAGTGCAGCTCCGCCGAGGCAAAGCAGATAGAAGGCCAGAGTGGCTCTGCGCGAACTCCAAGACCGCAGGCCGAGCCATGCGGCGAATAGGACGCATAGGACGGCTCCGAGCCCAAAAACAGGGAGCGTAAACGAACCCCCTAACCAGCACCCAAAGGCGAAGCAGAGCGCGGGCAGGAAGAGCGGGGACCGAAGGGACGGAACCAGCCGGGTTAGCGGCGCTGATTCCGTCTCACCCATCTTCGGGGCCGACTAGGCCAGTCGGTTTTGAAAGACCGTATGCTTGCGGTCGAGGCGACCGTTGAACTTCGGCACCTCGGAGGGAACGCCGATCGGCATGACCAGGGCGATGGCGATATCGGGATCGTTGCCGGCGCCGATGATCCTTTTGACCTCTTCCTCCACCCAGCCATTCATGAAGGAGCTTCCCAGGCCGAGGCTCTGCGCGGCGAGGGCGGTGTGGGTGGCGGCGATCAAGGCGTCCTTGATGGCATATTCCCGGGCCAAGGCTCCCAGGCCCTTCTGGAAGCCGGGAACCGCGCCGCGGAAATAGGAGACGGCCTTTTCCGGCCAAGCGCCGAGCCGGGCGGCCTCGGCCAGCGTCTCCTCATAGGTCTTTTCCCATCCGGAGAGGCTCACGGCAAAGACGAAAACCACTGGAGCCTGGACGAGTTGCTTCTGCTTCCAGGCGGCTAGGGAGAGCGCTTCCTTCTGCGCGGGATCGGTGACCACCACGATTCGCCATTGCTGCAGGTTGAAGCTGCTCGGCGCGGCCAGGGTGAGATCGATGATCTGCTCGAGGACTTCGGGCGCGATCGGGTCGGGCTTGAAACTTTTGACGGAACGGCGCTGGCGGATGGCTTCGGCAACAGTGAGGATGCTCATAATAAAAAGGAATGATGGTCTAGTCCTTGAAACGCCCTTCTTCAAGATCGATCAGGTCGAAGACCGTCTCGACGCGGCGGCGCGTGGGAGGAAACTCGGCGCGGGTCTGGTCGAAGCGGAGCTGCTTCTCGGGGGTATCGGGGCGGCGGTTGATCAGCCGGTTGTTGAACTCGGCGACAGCATGGTCCCCGGGCCAGGCGGGGCCGACCGTCCGCTTGACCCAGCGGAGGATCTCCTCGTCGTTCGACGACTCCTGAACCGCCTTCTCGAAGGCTTTCCCCTCCAGGCAGAGGAAATCGAGGAGGAACTTGTCGAGGCCGACGGTGAGATAGTTGTAACCGGGCAACCGTCCGGCGGGGACCAGCCGGACCTTGTCGATCAGCCGGGGCAGATGGACGATCCCGCCCAGTTTCTCGTGGGGGCTGCGCGGCAGCGCATCGGGCCGCCGGGTGGTGGGCAATCCGGCGGCGAGCCAGGCTTTCCAGCCGCCGATCACGGAGCGGACATGGGTATATCCCATCCGCTGCAGGCTATCCGCCGCCAGAATCGAGCGGTAGCCGCCGCCGCAATAGAGGAGGAGCGGCTTGCCCAGTTCGGGGACCCGGGCCTCGATGTCACGTTCGATCACTCCCTTGCCGAGGTGGATCGCCCCCTGGGCGTGGGAGGCGAGCCATTCGCTGTCCTCCCGGACATCGACGAGTTGGGCGTCGCCCCGCTTGGCGAGGCGGGCGGCTTCCTCCAGGCCGATTTCCTTGACCTGGGCCTTGGCGGTCTCGACCAACTTCAAAAAACGGGGGCTGTGATCCATAGCGTGGGGGAAAGTATGCCGCCCATGCCGCAAAGGTCAACGGGGCCCGGAGCCGCCGCGAACATTTTATTTTTGCTTGTGGCTTCCGGTGGCCTGCCGGTTAAAATCGCCCGCCTTCTCCTCATCCCCATCATGAAGAACTTCGTCTACTTCGACCTCGAGACCCAGAAAAGCGCCAGCGAGGTCGGCGGCTGGCAGAACAAGCGCGAGATGAAGATGTCGATCGGCGTGACCTACAGCACCGCCAACCAGGCCTACCGGATCTACACCGAGGCCGAGGCCGAGCTGCTGATCGACGAGCTGCGCAAGGCCGATTGCGTGGTTGGGTTCAATATCATCGGTTTCGATTTCCCGGTGCTGGAGGCCTATTCGGTCTTCGATCTCGGCTCAGTGATCGCCCTCGACCTGATGGCCGATGTCGAAAAGTCGGTGGGACGCCGCCTCGGGCTCGACGCGCTCGCCTCCGAGACGCTCGGCATCGGCAAGACCGGCCACGGCATGGACGCGCTGAAGTGGTGGAAGGAAGGCAAGATGAACGAGATCGCCGAATACTGCTGCTACGACGTCAAAGCGACCAAGCTCCTCCACGAATACGGCGCCAGCCAAGGCCAGGTCTTCTATCAGAACGACCGGACCAAGCGCCGCGAAGCCGTCCCGGTCTCCTGGAAAAAAGCCGAGTAATCCCGCTCAGCTCTTCCGGGCCACGCCCGTATTGCCGCCGGAGAGAATCTTCCGCAATTCCTCGACCCGATTCACCGGCAGGCGGCAGCTAAAATTCTCGCAGACATAGGCGGTCGCCTTGCCTTCGAGCCGTGTCAGGCTCTTGAAGAAAGGAGCCTTTTCTCCCAGGAAATCGAGCTTTGCATCGGTGGAGACCAGCAGAAGAACCCGATGAGGCCGAAAATGGCGACGAACCTCGGCCAGCAACCCGCGAGTTCCCTCCTCGTCCGGCTCCCCGACGATGGCGATATGGAGCGGCGGGGCGAGAAAGGCCTCGTAAGAGGCGAGCAGACGCGGCACCGCGCTCGGCGCCTGGCGCAGCGGTCCCTTGACCGCCAGGAAGAGTTGACGGGCTCCCTCCCGATAGGCGGGCTGACTCAGCAGATGATCGAAGCGGATCAAGTTTTCGGCGGCGACTGAATTGGCCGATGGCTCCGCGCCGTCGTAATCCTCCTTGGTGCGGAGGAGAATCGAGGGATCCTCGCCCGAAGTGCTGAAATAACCGCCGCTTCGCCCATCCCAGAAGAGCGCATCCATCGTCTTCTGCAGCACCGCCGCCTCGCGCAGCCAGCGGAGATCGAGGCTGGCCGCATGCAGGTCGAGCAGCCCGGCGATGAGGAAGGCGTAATCCTCGGCGAAGGCCCCCACCCGGCTCGGTCCTTCGCGGTAGCTCCGCCAAAGTCGTCCGGTCGCGAGGTTGCGCAGGCGGGTCAGGATGAAATCGGCCGCCCGCTCGGCGGTGTGGAGATAGGCCGCCTCGCCGAGGATTTGCGAGGCCTGGGCGAAGGCCGAGATCATCAGCCCGTTCCAGGCCGTGATCACCTTGTCGTCGAGATGGGGCCGGGGACGTAGGAGCCGCTGCTGGAAGAGAAGATCGCGGGCGCGGGCCAGGCGGTTTTCGGTTTCCGGGACGGAGAGGCCGAACCGTTGCGCGGTCTCCGCAGAAGCGTGGCGCTCGATCAGGATGTTCTTACCAATGAATTCCCCGTGCGGATCGGCTCCGGCAGGAGCATTCCCCTCGGAAACCACGCCATAATGGAATTTAAAAAGCTCGGCCTCGTCGCCGAGCAGCCGATCGATCTCCCCGTCAGTCCAGACGTAGAAGGCACCCTCCGCATGCTCAGGTTTGCCCGCCTCCAATAGGCTGTCGGCGTCTTCCGCCGAGTAAAAGCCGCCCTCCGGGCCGGTCAGATCCCGGCTGACGTAATCAAGGGTTTCGCGGGCGATCGCGGCGTAACGGGCTTCGCCGGTGATCTGGTAGGCTTCCAGATAGGAAGCGGCCAGCTGGGCCTGATCATAGAGCATTTTCTCGAAATGAGGGACATGCCAGAACTCATCGACCGAATAGCGGTGGAACCCTCCGCCGAGGTGATCGCGCAATCCCCCCGCCCCCATCTTGTCGAGGGTGAAGGTCGCCATGCCGAGGGCGATCTCCCCTCGATCGCTCGTGAAACCGGCGCGGGCCCCGTAGCGAAAGAGGAAATGGAGGACCGCCGGACGGGGAAACTTCGGCGCGCCGCCGAAGCCGCCATGCCGATTCTCGAACCGTCCCAGCGCCGCCTGGTAGCCGTTCTCCAGAACCTCAGCGTCGAGAGCTTCGGCTCTATCTCCCTCGCCCGAGGTGGCGGCGGCGAGGCCGCGCAGGATTTCATCGCTTTGCTGGACAAGCTTCGCCCGTTCGGTTTTCCAAAGTTCGGCAATCCGCTGCAGGACGGCAGGAAAACCGGGCCTGCCGTAGCGGTCTGCGGGTGGGAAATAGGTGCCGCCGTAGATCGGCTTCAGATCGGGAGTGAGCCAGACGCTCATCGGCCATCCGCCCTGGCCGGTGGTCGCCTGGACGAAGGACATGTAGACATGATCGACATCGGGCCGCTCCTCGCGGTCGACCTTGACCGGGACGAAATACTCGTTGAGGAGCCGGGCGATGCCGGGATCTTCGAACGATTCGTGGGCCATCACGTGGCACCAATGGCAGGTCGAGTAACCGACCGAGAGAAAGATCGGCTTCTGCTCCCGGCGCGCCAATTGGAAAGCCTCGTCTCCCCACGGCATCCAGGCCACCGGATTATCGGCATGCTGGAGCAGGTAAGGGCTCTTTTCGTTCCGGAGCAGATTCATGGCTCAAACTAGCACAAGCTCATCGACGGCGGCAGCGACTCTTTCGATGGTGATTTCATGGAAAGCCCGCAGGAAGAAATCGTTCCGCGCCTCCTTCGGTTCGCGCACCGCCGGAGTGGCGACAACCCGGACCCGCTCTCCGAAGGGAGCCCAACGGGTCGGCCCATAGGGAGAATCGAGCCGTCCGAAGAGGACGACCATAGGGCAGTCGACCGCCGCCGCCAGATGGCTGGGGCCGCTGTCCCGTCCGATCAAGCAGAGCGCCTCCCGAAAAAGCCAGCCGAGCTCGGCCAGATCAAGACGGCCCGCCAGATCATGGAAGGGCAATCCAGTTGTCTCGGCCAAGGCCTTGAAATCGCGATGGGAATGGTCGGCTGCATCATGGCCGATCAGGACGAGATTGGCGCCATAACGTTCCCGAAGTTGATGACCCAGGGCGACGAAATGAGAGACCGGCCACCGCACCAGCGGCGAGAAGGCTCCCAGATGAAGACAGAAATAGCGGGAGGACAATCCCAACGGTGCCAGTTTGCCGCGCAGGCTTTCCCGGGCGGTTTCCGGCAGGGTGATCGAGGCGCGGAGGCTGGCCGGGTCCGGCAATGAAATGCCCAGCGGCTGGAGCAGATCGAAGTTATAGGCTCCTTCGTGCATCCGGCATTCCCGGCGCCGTTCGGTGATTCGTTCCGTCAAGGTCCAGGAAAGGCCGCGCTGAGGATACCCGATGCGGCGAGGCACGCCGATCCGCCACGCCGCCAGGTAAAAGGCCGGATCGGGATGGAGCGAAACCACCCAGTCGAAGCGGGGTTCCTTCAACGTCGAGCAGAGCGCGCCGAACCGGGTGATGAAGGGCAGCGAAGGGGAGGGGAGCGGGACGAAGCCGATTCGGAGCGGATGATTCTCGAAGAGGGGCTGCATCACCGACCGGGCGCCCAGGCAGATTTCGGCGTCGGGGAACCGTTCCCGCACCGCCGGCAGGCATGAGGAGCTGATGATGACGTCGCCGACCCGGTCCGGGCGGACGATCAGGATGCGCCGGGGGCGAAATGGCATAGGCGGGATCAGACCGGAGGCGCTTCGCCGAGGAAGGAAATGATCTCTCCGGCCACGGTATCGATTTCCTCTTCCCGTAGTTCGGGAAAGATCGGCAGGGCGACCATCTCGCGGGAGAACGTTTCCGCGAAAGGCAGGCTGCCCTCCTGATAGCCGAGGGAGCGGAAGCATTCCTGCAGATGGAGGGGGAGCGGGTAATAGATCTCGGTGCCGATTTCCCTGGCCTGGAGATGGGCGCGGAGGCCGTCGCGTCGGCCCGTTCCCGGCACCCGGATCACATATTGATTATAAATATGGGTCGGCTGGCAGGCGAAGGGGAGCAGGAGCGGGGAGCGGGACTGGGAGGCTTCCGGCCGTTTGGCCTCGAGGCAGACGCAGGCGGTGGTCGGGAAAGCCGCCAGACCGCTGGCTAGGAAATGCCGGTGGTAACGGGCCGCATTGGTCCGCCGCGCCGCATGGGAGGCGTCGAGGTGGGGGAGCTTCGCCCGCAGGAAGGCGGCCTGGAGGGCGTCGATGCGGAAGTTCCCGCCCACCATCTCATGATAATATTTCACCCGGCTGCCATGGGTGCGCAGGGCTCGCATCCGGGTGGCTAGTTCGGGGTCGGAGGTCGCCACTAGACCGCCGTCTCCCAACGCCCCAAGGTTCTTGGTCGGAAAAAAGGAAAAGCATCCCACCTCTCCCAGCGTGCCGGCTGGCCGGCCTTGATATTCGGTGCCGATGGCCTGGGCCGCGTCCTCGATCACAAAGAGGCCGTGTCGTTTCGCGATATCGAGGATTATCCCCATTTCCGCCGCTTGGCCGAAGAGGTGGACCGGCATGATCGCCTTGGTGCGCGGCGTGATCCGTTCCTTGATGCGGGCGGGATCGATGTTGTAGCAGCAGGGGGTGCTATCGACGAAGACCGGGGTGGCGCCCACCCGGGAAATGCACCCGGCGGTGGCGAAAAACGTGTAGCTGGGACAGATCACCTCGTCGCCCGGACCGATGCCCAAGGCCATCAGGGCGAGGAGAATCGCATCCGTTCCCGATGAAACAGCGATGGTTTCCGGCACCCGCAGATAGGCGGCGCATTCCCGTTCGAATCCCTCCACCTCCGGTCCCATGATGAAATAAGTGCTGGCGAATACCCGCTCGAAAGCCGCGCGCAGCTCTTTCTCCAGCGCGGCATGCTGACGGCCGAGGTCGAAGAGAGGCACCTTCATCGGCGACCGCCTTTCGCCGTCGCGGGACGGAGCAGCACGGCCATTTCCCGGACGGCTTCCCGAAAGCCGACCGAGAGGGAACGGGCGACAATGGAATGGCCGATATTCAGGGTGTGCAGATGAGGAACGCCGCGCAGGAACGGGGCGAGATTGCGATAATTCAAGCCATGGCCCGCGTTGACCTGGAGATCGAGGGAGTGAGCCAGCAGCGCCCCCCGCTTCTGCCGTGCGAGCTCGGCCTTCACCCGGGAGGCCTGCAGAGCATTCGCATAGGCGCCGGTATGGAGCTCGACGCAGGGGGCTCCGATTCGGCGGGCGGCTTCGATCTGGACATCATCGGGATCGATGAAAAGGCTGACCCGGATACCAGCCGCCGTAAGCTTGGCTGTTGCCGTGGCGATCCGGCGCTCCTGGCCGATGAGGTCGAGGCCTCCCTCGGTGGTCACTTCCTGGCGGTTTTCCGGGACCAGGCAGACCTCCTCGGAACGGAGTTCCAGGGCATATTTCACCATGGCGGGGGTGACCGCCATCTCCAGATTCAGCGCGATCTTTCCCTCCTTGCGCAGACGCCGGACGTCGCTGTCCTGGATATGGCGGCGATCTTCGCGCAGGTGGACGGTGATGCTGCGCGCGCCCGCCTTGATGGCCACATGGGCCAGGGCCACCGGATCGGGCTCGGCCAAGGGGGAGGTCGGATCATGGCGATACCGGGCCTGCCGGAGGGTTGCCACGTGATCGACATTGACGCCAAGAAATACCATTGAGGGAGATTAAGTGCATTTTACCGCCCGACAATGATTTTGCGCTTTCTGCCCCATTGGAAACCCTTACGATGCGACCTGCCCCAATGAAAAGGATTTCGGCTTAACATGGCCCTCAGCTACCTCGAAAAAGTCCTCCGCCATGCGGAACGGAAGCTCCTGGCCGAGGCGCAGCGCAAGCCGACCGACCTGCTCGACCTCTATCGCAATTTCCTCAAGATCGAGGAACACCGCCTCAAGTTGGCGCTTGGCTCGGGCGAGGGCGGTCGGGAAATTTGCCGCCGCCGGTCCCAATTGATCACGGTGGTATTGCGCGATGTCTGGCAGCGGGCGCTGCAGCATGTGGCTCCGGCCCACAGCGGCGCCGATCCCGAGATGGTCTTGGCGGCGGTGGGCGGCTTCGGGCGCGGGGAACTCAATCCCTACAGCGACGTCGACATTCTCTTTCTCTACACCAAGGGCCGGAAGACCGAGTACCGCCTGGTCGAGGACATGGTCGAGCAGGTCCTCTACATGCTCTGGGATGTCGGCTTCAAGGTCGGCCACGCCGCCCGCACCCTCCCGGAACTGGTCGACGAGGCGAACGCCAACCTGGAAACCAAAACTTCGCTCCTCGAATGCCGCCTCCTGGCCGGGGACGAAAAGCTTTGGGAGGAATTCGAAAAATCGTTCGCCAAGGAATGCGTGAAGGGACAGGCGGAGCCCTACGTCACCTGGCGGGTCACCGAACAGGACGAGCGGCACAAGAAGCTGGGCGGTACCGTCTTCGTTCAGGAGCCGAACGTCAAGACCGGCTGCGGCGGTCTCCGCGACTATCAGAATCTCCTCTGGGTCGCCCACTTCAAAAAGGGCATCAAGAACACCCTCGGCCTGCAGGAGGCCGGACTGCTCCAGGGGAGCGAGCGCAAGCAGATCGAGGCGGCCTACGATTTCATCCTCGGTCTCCGCAGCCAGATGCACTACCTGCGGAAGCGCGGCGACGATCAGTTGACGCTCGAGCTGCAGGGCCGCGTGGCCAATGCCCAGCGCTATCCCCAGGCCAACGTCCTCCGGCGGACCGAGGCGCTGATGCGCAATTACTACCGGCACGCGCACGATCTCTACCTGATCTGCAACTCGGTGGCGAAGCGGATCGCCGGTGTCCAGCCGGTGGCCCCGCGCTGGGCCTTTCTCAAACAGAAGGCCGAGAAGATCGATGTCTTCACCTTGAAGGACGGGCAGATCGATATTGCCGATGCCGACCTCCTCAGCGCCGATCCGATCCGCCTCGTCCGGGTCTTTCTGCTGGCGCAGCAGCACAACGTCGATATCTCTCCCGATCTGGGATTGCTGATCCGCCGCCGCCTCCGCCACATCAACCGGCCTTTCCTCTATCGGAAGGAAACCCGCGAGATGGTGCTGGCGATGTTCCGCAGCAAGGGAAAGGTCGGGCGGATCTTCCGCCGCATGCACGAATTGGGTGTGTTGGGCCGTCTCTTCCCCGAATTCGAGCCGCTGACCTGCCTGGTCCAGCACGAATTCTTCCACCGCTACACCGCCGACGAGCACACTTTGGTCTGCATTGAGATGCTCGACCGGATCATCGATGCCACCGAGCCTCCCTTCAAGCATTACCAGCCCCTGCTCCAGAAGGTCGAGAAGCCCCACATTCTCTACCTGGCCATGCTGTTGCACGACACGGGAAAATCGAAAAACAACGCCAGCCACAGCGAGGAGGGAGCGGTCAACGCGGTCAAAGTGGCCCGCCGCCTCAAGCTTCCCGCCGACGATCTCGCCACCCTCGTCTTCCTGGTCGATCACCATCTTACCATGGGGGAGACCGCCCGGCGCAAGAATCCCGACGACGCCGAGGCGATCCTCGAATTCGCGCGGGTCGTCCAGACCAAGGAACGGCTCGATCTCCTCATGCTCCTGACCTTTGCCGACAACGAGGGGACCGGGATCTCCCGGCAATGGTCGGATTGGAAGGAGCTGATCCTATGGCAACTCTACCGCAAGACCGAGATGGCCTTGAGCGGTTCGCAGGAATTCAAGGCGGCGGCGCAGAAATCGATCAAGGATCTCAAGGAAAAGATCCTGGTGAAGTTCGATTCCAAGATCGATCCGGGCGAAGTTGAGGCCCATTTTAGCAACTTGCCGGACCGCTATTTCCGCACCATGTCGGAGGAGCAGATCGTCGGCCATATCAACCTGATCCACTTCTTCCTCTACCGGCAGGTTTTGCAGGAGGAAGAGGCGTTGAAGCCCTGCCTGAGCTGGAAAGACTATCCGCAGGAGGGCTACTCCGCAGTGGAGATCGTCTCCTGGGACCGCGACCGGGTTTTCTCGAAAATCACCGGGGCCTTTGCCGCGGTCGGTTTTTCCATCCTGAGCGCCGACATCTATACCCGCACCGACAATATCGTCATGGATCTCTTCCGCTTCAGTACGCCGAAGTTCGAGGCGGTCCTGGACGAGCGGGACAAGAAGAAGTTCCTGGCAATCATCGAGACCGGGATGGCCGAAACCAATTTCGATTACGAAAAGTTGATCGACCGCAAATCCCATCGCTTCGCTCCCGGCTTCGACGGGCAGTCGTTCCCCACCCGGATCGTCTTTGACGTTCTCTCCTCGTCCGACTACACCCTGCTCGATCTCCAGACGCCCGACCGGCCTGGCCTGCTCTACGATGTGGCCGAGTGCCTCAACGAATTCAAGGTCGACGTCGCTTATGCGCGCATCGCCACTGAGAAAGGGGCGGCGCTCGACACCTTTTATCTGGCCGATCACGCGGGACGGAAGATCGAGAACCCTCCGCTCTTGCGGGACATCGCCGCTGGCTTGCGCAAGAGATTGGTAGGATAATTTATGGCGGTCTCCTTTTCCATGCCCGCCGTGGGGGGATTGCGGGCCTTGCTGGAGCCGAAGCGGGCCATCCGCCATTTTCTGCGTATCGCCATGAAGATGACCGGGGCCTCCTGCGGCTCCTTCATCCTGCTCAATCCGAATACCGGCTTGCTCGATATCGAGGCCTCTTACGGCATCAGCCTCCGGGCCCGCAAGGTCAAGCTGCAGCTCGGCGAGGGCATTACCGGATGGGTCGCCACCAGCGGGCAGGCGATGAGGATTCCCGATGTCCGGCAAGAGCGGAAATACGTCTCGATCAACTCGAAAGTCCGCTCCGAGCTGGCTGTCCCCGTCGAGCGGGACGGCCGCATCCTCGGCATCATCAATCTCGACAGCAACGAGATCGACCACTTCAGCGAGGAGCACCAGGACCAAATGATGGGCCTCGCCATGGAAGCCGCCGAATGGCTCAGCCATGGTTGGGAGCTGCTCAACCTGCGGGGGCGGGACCAGCAGCTGCACACCCTGGTGCAGATGGGGCGGACCATCGGCTCGCAGACCAACCTCGACGACGCGTTGGCGGGGATCGTCCGCAACGGGGCGCGCCTGATGAAATCGGAAGTCTGCTCGCTGATGCTGCTGAGCACCGATTCCCGCGAGCTGGTCATCCGTTCCAGCTGCGGGACCAGCCCCCGCTACCAGAACCGGCCGCCGCTCAAGGTCGATGAATCTTTGGTCGGCGTGGTGGCGCGGCGGATGCGGCCGGTCACCGTCCTCAACGTTCAGACTGATCCCCGCTATCATGAGATCGAGATGGCCCGTCGCGAAAATCTCGTCTCCCTCCTCTCGGTGCCGCTGGTCTTCAGCGCCCGTCCGGTCGGCGTCCTCAATGTCTACACCCGGGAGCCGCACCGCTTTTCCAACGAGGAAATCAAGCTCCTGCAGACCCTGGCCGATCTTTCGGCGGTGGCGATCGAGAAGAGCCGGCTCCTCACCCGGGTGGTCGATACCGAGGAGACGCTGCGGCAGAGCGAGCGCCTTTCGGCCCTCGGCCTCCTCGCGGCGGAGGTTGCGCACGAGATCCGCAATCCGCTGACGGTGATGCAGATGCTTTTTCACAGCCTGGTCTCCTCGACGACGATGGAGGGGCCGGCGCGCAAGGACGCCGAGATCATCGAGGAAAAGATGAAGCAGATGAACAGGATCGTCGACCAGATCCTCTCCCTGGTCCGCTCGGCCGAGCCGATCAAGGAACCGATCGCCGTTTCCCAGCTAATCGACGACATCATCCTCCTGGTGCGGCATAAACTCTACCGGCAAGGCATCGAGATTCGCCGCATCGTCCCAGAGGGCCTGCCCCCGATGACCGCCGACCGGGCCCAGTTGGAACAGGCCATTCTCAACCTGATTCTCAACGCCGTCGGGGCGATGCCGGAGGGGGGAATCCTTTGGCTGGGCGCCAGCTTGGAGAAATCAGCCGATGCGACGCGGATCATCCTGCAAGTCCGCGACAACGGCACCGGCATGACCAAAGCTCAGGCGGAAAGCCTTTTCGCCCCCTTCCTCACCACCAAGCCGCAGGGGACCGGCATCGGCTTGGCGCTGGTGCGGCGCATCCTGGAAAATCACAGCGGCAAGATCGAGATCGAATCCCGTCCCCGGCGTGGAACCAAGATCCGCCTGCTGCTGCCGGTCAGCGAGGTTTAGCAACAGCTTCGCAAGCCGGTCTAAGGCTTGGCAGCAGCGGTCGCGGGTGCGTTGGAGGTAGCGGCGGGAGACGTCGGTGCCGGCGCCGTGGCGGGATTCACCGTGGATGAATCGGCGGGGGGCGCGGGAGGAGCTGCCGGAGTGTTGGCCGGAGCGGTCTCCGCAGTGTCATCGCTGAAGAATTTTTCCAGCTGCGGGTCTTTGGGAATGCCGAGATCGAGTGCCGCTTTGTAATGTTTGCGCGCCAATTCGCGGGCGGGGGGCTTTTGAGTCGCGTAGATCACCGCCAGATTGAATTGGGCGTCGCCCAGGGTGGGATCGATTTCAATCGCCTTGCGGAGCTGCTTTTCCGCCGCTTCCTGCCAGCCCTTTTGGGAACAGGCGATGCCGAGGTAGTTGCGGGTGCGGGCATCGTTCGGATCGAGGGTGCTGGCGCGGGTCAGCTTGTCGATGGCATCGTCATAATGGCCTTCCTGGTAATAGACGATGCCGAGGATCGAGTAGGAGAAGGCGTCATTGGGATTGAGCTTGATCGATTCGAGGAGGGCTTTCTCGGCCTCGGGATAGCGTTGCTGTTGGAAACGGACCACGCCGAGGTTGGACCAAGCATAGAGGCTGTCGGGGTAATGCTCGATGATCTTGTTGTAAACGGCGGCGGCATCGTCGTACTTGCCCTGGGAGAAGTCGTCGTTCGCTTGTTGCGCCAGGGGACGCATCTCGTCCGGCACCTTGGGCTTGGAGGAGAGATCGGGAGTGGAAGCAGGAGTATCGGTACTGGAGGCCGTGGCGGGAGGCGTGGCTGCGGTGGGGTCAGGCGTTGCTGGCGAGGTGTTCGGCGTCTGCGGAGCCGCCGCCATCGAGCTGTCGCCGGGCGGGGGCGTGTCGAGGTGGGCCTCCAGGGTGGTGCTGGCCGGAACCACGGCAGCGGCATCGAGGCGCAGCAGGCTCCGCTCATCCGGGCTGAGGGTGATGATCGGCGAGCTGAGAATATCGATCTGTTGTTCCAGCACCTTCGATTCAATGTGGAGGTTGCCGATCTCCTCGGCGGCGAGGCGCTTGGCGGCGTCGCGGCGGGCCTGTTCCTGGAGCTGGCGGGTGAGAATGCCGCGCAGGACGTCGTTTTCGCGGTGGACGGAATCAGCATTCGGCTGCTGGGCGACCTGCTTGTCGGAGTCGGCCAATTTCGCCTTCTCTTCTTCGAGCTGCTGCTTCAAATCGTTGTTGGTCGCCTTGAAGGTCTGGTTTTCGCTTTCCAGGGTGGCGAGCTGCTGCTGGACGTCCTGCAGCTGCTGCTTCAAGGGGGAGGTATCGGTCGCGCTGCCGTCCTGGAGCGCCTTGATCTTGGTCTGGGCATCGGCCAGCTGGGCCTTGAGCGAGTTGTTCTCGTCCATGATGCTGGCGACCCGCTCCTCGAGATTCGAGGATTTGGCGGTGGCGAGTTCGCGCTCGGCGGCATCGAGACGCTGACGGAGATCGGTGGCTTGGGCGAGGGCTCCGGTGAGCTGGAGTTTCGTGTC
>Ga0302314_10009282_pt1 | contig 17424 bp, 13 predicted proteins | sample III_Palsa_N2_3_FD_200533 | JGI IMG/M metagenome (GOLD analysis project Ga0302314, IMG submission 200533) | Peat permafrost microbial communities from Stordalen Mire near Abisko, Sweden - III_Palsa_N2_3 | ecosystem: Environmental > Terrestrial > Soil > Palsa > Peat permafrost | place: Sweden...
CTACCCAAGTTTCCCTCCAACGCGAATCAGCGACGCTAGTCTAAAGAATTTTCTCAAACACTCGCGAAGTCTTAACATCCTTGTATCCATCGCGCAAATAGAATCTGTGCGCATCCTCCCGGGTGCTGCGCGAAGTCACCCGCACCGCCCGTATGCCCTTCGCGCGACCCCACGCCTCAGCTTCCTCGCACAGGCGCTTGCCGATGCGCTGCCCGCGCAGGCCCTCCTTCACCACCAGTCCGCCAATCAGCGCGAACGGCTCGCTCTGCAGATGGAAGGCGAGCGCCACGTCTACCCACCCCACCACCTCATCCCCCACGCACGCCACAAACACCGCACGCTCCGCTTCGCACCCGGCCAGCCCCGCAATCCGCTGACGAACCCCGTCAACGCTCGCCGGATACCCCAGTGCCGCGTTCAACCCGGCCACAGCATCCGCGTCCTCCAGCACGACTTGCCGAACGCTCACCTTCACCTCTAACCTCGCACCACCCTAAGATCGACCTCTGAACCGCGCATCTGTCTAGTTCCGATCGTTCCCATAAATCGGAATCCCTTGCGCCACATGGTACGCAATGCTGGCCGCCCGCGCCGCGTAGTCCGACTGTGGATACCGCTGCTTCAACTCGCTCGCCAGCCCTTGCACGTTCGCCGCCGCCGCGTCCGATCGCTTCTTCTCTTCCTCCACCAGGTACATCTCCACCAGCACGCCCTCGCGATACGTCGCTTCGTACAGCGCCTCGGCCGCCTTGGGCGAATCCGGATACCGGTCTGCGTACTTCTGATACAGCCCTGCCTCCATCTCCGGACACTTCGGCAGTCCCTGCCAGTCACCGCACAGCTTGTTGTCGATCAGGTCGTACGCCGCCAGCGCCGCAAACTTTGAGTTCGGATACAGCTTCGTCACCTTCTGCATCTCGCCCTCGTAGATCTCCGGCCGCAGATAAGCCTCCTGCTCCTTCGCCGAGGGCAGCGTGCTGATGTCCGCCTTGTCGAGTTGCCAGCGCACGTCCGCCGAACGGAACAGCGCCTCCGCCGCCAGCGGCGAGTCAGGATAGTATTCGGCCACCCTTCGGTACAGCAGGTGCGCCTCTTCGGCTGCATCCTTTGGAGCGTGCGGCCGCGTCGCCTCCTCCTCATAATTTGCCGCCGACCCATACAGAATCGCGTCACCGTTCGGCGTGGCCGGCGTCACGATGCCCTTGTCGTGAATCCATCCCGATGCCGGGGTCGCATTTTCGTCCGCGCTGAACTCAGGCTTCGACCGGTCTTCCTGGTCGTCGCCTTTATCGGTATTCGCAAACACACGCACCCAGGCGCCGTTGTGCTCCATCACCACCACCTCGTGTCCCGGGTCGACCTCATCGATATGCTGCGCATTGTCGTCCGCAGCGGTGTACACAATCGCCGGATGCACCATCGTCGCGCGCGCTGAGCGGTCGTAGCCCGACATCTTGTCCTTCGACTTCTTCTGCGCCTGCGCGCTCCATGCCGCACCCACCACCAGCACGGCGGCCAGTACCCCAAACCGCATTCCCGTCGCTCGTCTCATAGCTCGATTAGACTCCCACACGCCTGCGCGCGGAAGCAAACCCGCGGCAAGGCTTCCCTCAATGCCCAGCCACGGTTCCGCCATGCCCGGCGACTCACCGCGGCCTCTCCAGTTCCCATGCCAGGTGAGCGCGCACGGTGGGCCACTCCGTTGCGATCACGCTATATACGCAGGTGTCCCGCAACGTCCCGTTGGCTGCAACTGAGTGGCAGCGCAGGATGCCATCCAGCTTCGCCCCGAGCCGCTCAATTGCACGGCGGCTTTGCTGATTCATAAAGTGCGTCCGAAACTCGACCGCGATGCAGCCTAAGGCGTCGAAGGCATGTGTCAGCAGCAAGAGCTTGGCCTCCGTATTCAGCGCGGATCGCTGCACCCGCCTCGCATACCAGGTCGATCCAATCTCCACCCGGCGATTGACGTTGTCAATATTCATGTAGGTCGTCATACCGACCGGCTGCCCAGTTTTGCGGTCGATGACGGTGAAGGGAAGCATCGCGCCCGCCTCTCGCAGACCAAGCCGGCGTTCAATCTCGGCCCGCATAGTCTCAGGCGCTGGCGCCGTCGTGTACCAGAGTCTCCAAAGCTCGCCATCCTGGACGGCCAGAACCAGCGCGTCGTGATGGTCCAGCGAGAGCGGCACCAACTCCACGTGCCGCCCGCCGAGAGTTACTGGCTCCAGAATATTGCTGCTCACACCTGCAAGTATAAGTGAGCCGTGTTGCCCCGTACCGCGCGATGGGAAACTAGGCTCCGTGCCCGGCCTGCGTGGTCAGAACCCTATCCCGCAGCTCCGGCTCGATGTTCCCGCCGCTCAGCACAGCAACCATCCGTTTGCACCGCGGCAACTCAGCATTGTGGAACAGCGCCGCCGCCAGGGTGACCGCGCCGCTTGGCTCCGCCACCAGCCCGGCCGCCGTCAGCATCACCCGCATGGCAGCTATGATCTCGTCCTCTGTCACCGTCACAATTCCGTCCACGTAGCGCAGAATGTGCTCAAAATTCAGCACTCCCAGCGACTGTGTCCGCAGCCCGTCGGAGATGGTCCGCGTCGTCTGCGCCGCCGTCCACTCCACCAGCGTCTTCGTGTCGAACGACTCTTTGGCGTCCGCCGCCAACTCCGGCTCTGCTCCCCAAACCTGCACGCCCACGCCGCCCGTTGCCAGCTTCACCGCCGTAGCAACCCCACTCAGCAAACCCCCGCCCGACACCGGCGACAGAACCACCACTCCTCCGTCGTCCGCACCGATTCCAAGCTGCTCCACAATCTCAAGCCCGCACGTTGCCTGTCCGGCAATGATCGCCGGGTCGTCATACGGCGGAATCACCGTGTACCCATGCGCCGCCGCCAGTTCCTCCGCCTTCGCCTTCCGCGCCGAACTCGCCGGCCCCACAAACACCACCTCCGCGCCCAGCGCCCGGGTCGCCTCGATCTTCACCACCGGCGCGTTGTCCGGCATCACGATCACCGCCTTCGCCCCCAGCGCCCGCGCCGCATACGCCACACCCTGCGCGTGGTTGCCGCTCGAATACGTAATCACCCCGCGACTCAATTCGTCGGCCGACAACTGTGCGATCCGGTTATAGGCCCCCCGCAGCTTGAAACTCCCAATCGGCTGCTCGCTCTCCGCCTTGATATAAAGCTCAAACGGCAGCGCCGCCACGCCCGCCGCTCGCAACTTCTCCGGCTCCACGCGATACAGCCCCGTCCGCACCGCAACCCCGGCAATCCGCCGCTGCGCATCCTTGATCTTATCCAGCGTAACCAGTTCGCTCATGCTTTCAATTCTCTCCCATTACTTGCTCTCTGTGGCCCGCATCACAAGGGCGAAGAAGTGGACCAGCCGCCATTCATCCATCGCCCCCGGAGTCGCCCCCAGGTCCACATGCGACAGCACCGGGCTCACCAGCATCGCCTGCAAATCCTCCTGCCGTAACTCCCGCACCATCCAAAGCGTCTCCGCCGAAGGAATAATGTTGTCCGCCTCGCCGTGCAGCAGATAGACCGGCGTGCCCAGGGTCTGCAGCCGACCCAGTGGCGATAGCGCCGGCACCTCGTCTGTGTGCTTCGCCAACATCGCCGTAATCTTCGCCCGCGTCGAGGGCAAGGTCGAATCCATCAGCTCCAGTGTCTCCCGCTTCTGCTTTTCGTTCAGTCCAAGCGACGCCTCCGCCTCGGCCTTTTTGTCCTCATACAAATGCGCCCGCAGCACCGCGCGCACCGGCTCCAGATCCTCCGCCGGCACAAAGTCCTCCAGGTGGCCATATTCCAGCACCATTGGCCCGTACTCGTGGGCTGGCAGTATCTCAATCGACCCATCCGGCCTCGCGTCCTGCCCCGTCAGGTAGTAATTCGCCACCCGCGCCATCGAGTCCTGCGAGCCCACCGCAAAAACAAATTTAAAGTCCACGTGATACCTCGGATCGGCTGCCGCGACCAGCGCCAACCCGCCCGAAAAACTCAACCCCATCATGCCGACCGGACCGCCCGTCTGGCCTGCAAACCACTTCGCCGACCCGCCAATCGTCCGCACCGAGTCCTGGCTGACGTGGTAGTCCTTGATGCCCGGCAGCTCCGGCGTCAGCACGCGGATCCCACACCCCGCCATAGCCCTCGCGAACCCGATCAGCCGCGGCTCGTCGATGCCCAGGTGATGCACCCCGTGGAGAATCACCATTCCCGGCGCGTCTGGCTTGCCCACCGGCAGGAAAAGTCGAGCCCGCACCTGCTGCGTCCCCGTCGCTGACTCAATCGGGAAACTCAGTTCCTGCGTCGTCACTGGAACCGTCGCTCCACGCGCAAACCACGGTGCCGGCTGCCCCGAAACCTCGCGCAGCACCGCAACAGCCTGCACGTGCGCCTTTGCGAACGGCCACGCCACCACGCCAAGGGCCACCATCCCTGCACCGAGCAGCGCATAGAAGGACTTCCCCAGCCGTGCCACCTAAACCTGCGGCCCTTGCGGCTGGTCCTTCGCATCGCCCAGCGTTACCTTGAAGTCCATCTTCTTGCGCCCGCGAAACACCGTCACCGTCACCGTGTCGCCCGCGTGCTTCGAATTCATCTCTTCAGACAGATCTTCGGGGCCGGTAATTTCCTTCCCGTCGAAGCCGACAATCAAGTCGCCGCCCAGCATCACCGGAGTGTTGCCCTCGTAGGCCCTCTGCGTGCCTCCGTGCAGGCCGGCCTTTTCCGCCGCGCCGCCGGGAAACACGCGCTCGATCAGCACGCCAGTGTCGTTCGCCAGCCCAATCTGTTGCGCGATGTCGGGATTGATGGGCAGCGTCATGATGTCCAGCGTGGGCCGCCGCACCCGCCCGTACTTAGCAAAGTCGTCCAGCACCGCCTTCGCGGTATTGATCGGAATCGCAAACCCGATTCCCGACGACTGCTCCGCCCCATTCGACGCGATCATGGTCGTAATCCCAATCACCTCGCCCTTCGAGTTCAACAGCGGCCCCCCCGAGTTGCCCGGGTTCACCGACGCATCTGTCTGGATCGCGTCCTCAATCGGGTTGCCGTTCTCAGGACTCCGGACCGAACGGATTGCCGAAATAATTCCCCGCGTCATCGTGCCCGACAAGCCAAACGGGTTCCCGATCGCATACACCCGCTGACCTACCATCAGCCCCGTACTCGTCTCCGCCAGCGTCACCGGCACCAGGTCCGGGGCGTCGATCTTCAGCAGCGCCAGGTCGTGGCCCCGATCCACCGTGACGACTTGAGCCTTGTACTGGTGCTTGTTGGAGAGCGTTACCTCCACCTTCTGCCCGTTCTCGATTACGTGGTTGTTGGTCAGGATCAGGCCCTGCTTGTTCAGGATGAACCCCGAGCCCTGTCCTGTCAGCGGCACCGGCCCATAGAAGAAGTCGAACCGCACCTCGGTCGACGTTATGTTCACCACACTGGGCAGCGCCTTCTTGTAGACGGCAATGTTCTGCTGCTCTTCCTCGTCGAAGGCCGGCGCGGCCGACGCCACGGACAGGTCGAACGCTCCGTTCGGCCCGCGAACCGCCTCAACATTGCTCGCCGGCGCCGGAACTCCGTGCAGGGCTGCGATCCACGGCGCCAGCGTCCCCGACGACGCCAAATGCGTCGTCGCATAATAAAACGCCGTAAGCAACAGCACTACCAGCAGAACAGGTCGTAATTTCATCGAATCCTGGCACCTGAAAAGTCGTAATCGGCGGAGCCCTTCCCGCACTGCCCAATTGTATTCATTCCATGCCGTCCGGGTCGCAGAAAGTCGCCGCGAAAAGGTCTCCGTCACACCCGCTGCCGGGCTGCTTCCTTCAACACCAGCCATAGCGTATCCACCTGCGCCCGCAACTGGTCCGCCGTACCGTCATTCGTCAATACGTAATCGCAGCGCGCTGCGTTCCGCTCCGTAGCTGCCTGATTCGCAATCCGCCGCCGCGCCTCAGCCTCCAGAGCCGCCCGCTCCTCGTCGCCCAGTGCCTTTCCACCCGAACTTCGCGCCACGAACCGCGCAATCTTCAACTCCTCCGCGGCCTGCACAAAAATAACCTTGTCGAAGCGCCGGTGCCATCCGCCCTCGCCGCCATGCTTCGTCTCGAAGATCAGCGCCGACTCCACCACCGTCACCGCGTCCGCATCCCGCGCGGCAACCTCAGCGATCAATTCCGCCTGTCGCGCAATCGTCGCCGGATGCACAATCGCGTTCAGCTCCTCAATCCGCCTCGTGCCGTCCCGCCCATCCCCAAACGCAATCCGCGCCAGCGCAGGCCTGTCGAGCAACCCGTCCGCCCCAACTACCCCCGGCCCGAACCTCTCCACAATTGCCGCATACACCGCCTCGCCCGGCTGCATCAGCGCTCGCCCGATCTCATCGGCAGAGAATACATACGCACCCAGCTCCGCGAACCTCCGCGCTGCCGTCGACTTTCCGCTGCCCAGACCGCCGGTAAGCCCCACTCGTAGCATCGCGTTAGGCCTTCGCCGCAGCCGGACCGCGCCGCGCCTTCGCCGCCTGCACCGTGTTCGCCATCAGCATCGCGATGGTCAGCGCACCCACCCCGCCCGGAACAGGCGTATACGCCCCCGCCAGCTCAAACGCCGCGGGATCGATATCCCCCACCAGAGTCGAGCCCCGCCTGGTAAACTGCGCTGCCCGCTCAGCGTCGCCCGGGAAAAACCGCTCGACCTCCGCCGCATCGGTCACGCGGTTAATCCCCACATCGATCAGCGTCGCTCCCGGCTTCACCATCTCCGCCATCACGAATCCCGGTCGCCCAATTGCCGCCACCAGGATGTCCGCGTCCCGCGTGTACCGCCCGATGTCCACCGTCTTCGAGTGGCACACCGTCACCGTCGCGTTCGCGTGCAACAGCATCATCGCGATTGGCTTGCCCACAATGTCCGACCGCCCCAGGACCACCGCGTGCTGTCCCGCCATAGGCAGATTGCTGCGCCGCAGAATCTCCATGATCCCCGCTGGAGTGCACGGAGCCAGCGCTGACTGTCCGCTCTGCAACCGCCCCGCATTGATCGGATGGAACCCGTCCACATCTTTCTCCGGCGAGACCGCCTCCAGCAGACGCCGTGTATCCACATGCTTCGGCAGCGGCAGTTGCACCAGGATCCCGTCCACCTCGTCGCGCGCGTTCAACTCCGCGATCAGCGCCAGCATCTCGTCGGTCGTGATCGTCTCCGGCGGAGTCAGCATCTCGCTCCACAGCCCCAGTTCCGCGCACGTCTTCACCTTGCTGCGCACGTAAATCTCCGACGCCGCCACATGGCCGACCAGCACCACTGCCAGCCCCGGCGTCACGCCCATGGCCTTCAGCGCGCGCACTTCCGTCGCAACTTCCGCTTTGATCTCCGCCGCAATCTCAATCCCGTTCAGAACTTTCGCTGTCGTCGTCATCTAGATTCCATGGTACCTTGCGCCTCGCCCCTCGCCCCTCGCACCCTACCCCACCCACCGTCGTCATTCTGACTAGAAGAGTCAGAATCTCCGTCGTTGCCTTCTAACTCGAACCTCGCACCTAGTACCCTAAGTACTGCCCGTGTCCGATCAATCTCACAGTCCCGCTCTCAGTCCCGAAGTCCTCAGCCGGCTGGTCTGTCCCGTCTGCCGCCAGGCCCTCGCGCTCGACGAGACCTTCATCCGCTGCACCGCCTGCGGCCGCCGCTATCCCATCCTCGACGGCATACCCATCCTGCTCGCCGATCGCGCCTCCTGAACTAACTTCCCGCCTTATCCCTGCCCCGCCCTAACCTTTCGCACGGAACTTTCCGATAAGGTCCTTACGTAACCTTCGATGACACGAAAGTTCTATGGCGCGCTTTGACCAAACAGAAGATTATTTAGCAACTCGCCCGGTAAATCGGCGTCTAACCACCTAGGTTGTTGAGTAGTTCGACGACGCAAGGCTGGTCCGGCGAAGCCGATTGTCAGAGACGTTGTCGGGAAGGAGGATGGCCATGGAAAACTATGTACCCGTCAGCGGCACCATAGAAAAATTCACCGCCACCGATCTCTCCTCCCTGCGCGAGGAACTTACCCAGTCCGGTCTCGACTCCTGGCAGGCAGCCGATCTCATCAGCTCGTTCCTCAGCATCCGCGGATATGGTGTCTCCAACCACGCCGCGCGCGGCGCCGCAGCCCGCATCGAGTCCGTCCGCTTCTCGCTCCCTTTAATGCAGGAAGAGCTGGAAAAACTCGCCTTCGTCATGTAACACGGCATCTCTGTGCCCCTCCGCTAGCTCGCCCACCTGCGAATTCGTCGTGCACCTTATCATTCCCCGCTCGCCTGGGCTAACCTATGCCCATGCCCGGAAGCCTCTTCAACTTTGCTCGTGCGGAGCTGGCGTTTCTTCTAGTTCTTGCGGTCCCGTCGCCAGCCCAGCAACCGGACCAGCCCTCAGCGTTCCAACCGGAAAAGACCAGCCTCGCCTCGGGCGTCGACCGCCTCGCCGGAACCGAGCCTTCCTCCCGCATCCAGTACGCGCGGCTCATCCTCAAGGGCTCCCTGCACGCCACAACTAAAGGCGCACCCGATCCGCCGGCGCCCGATCCACCGCCTCTGCTCATCGCGCAGTGCTCGCTTAGGCCCAACGGCAAACACCTGTTCGAAATGTTCACCACCTTCGGAGGTCCGGCAGGCCTGTCGTTTTATCCGCCTTGGAGGCCGTCAGGCCCCAGCGACCTCTTCCCTCCAGCCACCGACAAGGTCACCATCACGATGGACTTTCTTGGCTATACCCATGTCAAGCCGTTTCGCCGCCAGTGGGAGATTCCGGTCGAGGAACCCTCCGTTTATCGCTACAACTCGCCCGGCGGCGGCTCGTCAAACCTTGAAGAGTTCTCCTGGTTCCTGCGCTACCTGCTTTCGCTGCCCACCCTCCGCCTGACCCTCAACACCCGATCCACCGAATTCCTCACCACGCCCCTGCTCGCCGAAATCCGCAGTGAACCGCTGTGCCAGGCTGCCGGCCTCTGACTCGCGGGAACTGCTTCCATGGCCCGCCGGCGTCACTTGCAACTTTCCGCCAGCTCGATTAGCTCGATAACGAAACGCGGATGCGCTGTTCCCTCGAAATTGTGCCGCATTGCGCGAACCACCCCACGACCCCATGGGGTCCAGTGCATAATCTACTTAATGCCCTCACTCTGGACCCCTCCCAACTGGCCGCAGCGCCTGGCCGAACTGCAAGCGCCCACCGGCGAGCTCAAGGAAGCTCCTCTGCGCCGCGACGTCCGCTCGCTCGGCATGTTGCTCGGCGAGGTTCTGCGCGAGCAGGCCGGCCTGCCCGTCTTCGAAGCCGTCGAAGAGCTGCGCCAGACCGCCATCGCCCGCCGCGAATTCGACGCCGACTCCAGCACTCCCGCGCGCGGCGCCAAGCCCCGCACCACTCCCGCATCGGACCCACTCCAGCACGCGCTCGAATGCGTGAGGGCCCTGAACGAAGCGTCAGCCTACCAACTCGCCCGCGCCTTCGGCTTCTACTTCGAGCTCATCAACCTCGCGGAAACCAACCACCGCAAGCGCCGCCGCCTCTCCAGCCAGCTCGACCCGCAGGCCGAACCCCAGCGCGGGTCTCTACGGGGAGCATTGAGGCAGCTTAAGCTGGCCGGCATCACCGCCGAGCAGGCCCGCGCTCTGCTCGAACGCGTCTGCATCTCGCCCGTATTCACCGCCCATCCCACTGAGGTCGCGCGCCGCGCCGTCATGTTCAAGCGCCGCCGCATCTCCGACCTGCTGGAGCAGCTCGACCGCATCCCCGTCCCCGACGCCCAGCTCGAAACCATCGAGCAAAATATCGTTGCCGAAATCACCGCGCTCTGGCAGACCGACGAAGTCCGCCAGACTCGGCCCTCCGTGCGCGACGAGATCCGCATGGCCCTCGACTACTACGAGTCCTCCATCTTCGACACGCTCCCCGTCCTTTACGCCGAAGTCGCCGACTCGCTCAACGCGGAATACGGCATCGAACCTTCCCTGGTCGAACTTCCGCAACTTGTCAGCTTTGGCTCGTGGATTGGTGGCGATCGCGACGGCAATCCCTTCGTCACCCCCGAGGTCACCCGCGAAGCACTCGCCATGGCCCGCAGCCTGGTGCTGGAGCACTATCACGGCCGCCTGCAGAACATCTTCGACCAGCTTGCGCCCTCCACCCGCCTGGTCGCGGTCTCGCCCGAGCTCACCACGCTGCTCGATGGCTACCTCAACCAGCTTCGCAGCGCGGGCCGGACCTCCCTCGAGAATCGCATTCCCTACGAGTTCACCCGTCTGCTCATCGGTTGCATCATGATGCGCCTTGGCGGCCCTCCGCATATCTCCGTCCCGCTGCCGCCCGACTCCGTCCTGAAAACCTACACCAGCGCCGCCGAGCTGATCAGCGACCTCAGCGTCGTCCGCTCCAGCCTCATCCGAAACCATGGCCGCCGTCTCGCCACCATGCTCATCGACCCGCTGCTGCTCGAAGTCCGCACCTATGGCCTGCACCTGCAGACACTCGACATCCGCCAGCACGCCCGCGTCCACGCCGCCGCTATCGCCGAAATCTCCCAGACCTCCGCGACCGACAACCCGAAGCTGCCCCCGGCACTCACGCCGCAGACCACCGAAGTTCTCGACACCTTCCGCGCCATCGCCGAACTCAAACGCGCCTACGTTCCCGAATCCCTCCCACGCTACGTCATCAGCGGCGCCACCTCCGCGGAAGACGTCCTCAACGTCATCCGCTTGGCGCGCCTCGGCGGAGTCCAGGTCGAAGGCAGCTCCGATCCCACCGGCTCCGACCCCGGCCTTCAGCCAGTCCCGCTCTTCGAGTCCATCGAAGACCTGCAGAACGGCGCCGCCATCATGCGCGAGCTCTGGTCCTCCGCCGCCTACAAGCCCCTGCTCGAATCCTGGGGCTTTCAACAAGAGGTGATGCTTGGCTACTCCGACTCCAACAAGGACGGCGGCATGATTGCCAGCACCTGGGAGATTTGGAAGGCCCACCGCGCTCTCCACCAGGTCGCCCGCGAAACCGGCGTCACCCTGCGGCTCTTCCACGGACGTGGAGGCACCGTTGGCCGCGGCGGCGGTCCCACCCACCGCGCCATCTTCGCTCAGCCCATGGACAGCTTCTCCGGCGAGCTCCGCATCACCGAGCAAGGCGAAGTCCTCAACTGGAAGTACTCCGACGTCGTCCTCGCCGAGCGCAACCTCGAGCTCATGATCGCCGCCTCGCTCGATGCCATCGGCCGCCCTGACGCCATCTTGCAGCACCAGCAACGAACAACGGACAACGGTCAACGGTCAACGTATACGCCCCATCTCACCGGCGAAATCCTCCCCGAGTGGGAATCCGCCCTCGACCAGATCTCGGCAACCTCCTACGCCTTTTACCGCAAACACATTGCAGAGGACCCCGAAACCTTTACCTACTTCGAGCAAGCCACGCCCGTCGCTGAACTCGAACACGCACGCATCGGTTCGCGCCCGGCTAAACGCACCGACGCCAGCTCCGCCCGCAAGCGCAGCATGGAAGACCTCCGCGCCATCCCCTGGGTCTTCGGCTGGATGCAGTCCCGCCACGTCGTCCCCGCCTACTTCGGCGTAGGCCACGCGCTGCAGCACTTCATCCAGAACAACATCCCCGCCTCTACCGAAGGCGTCATTCTGACACTGAGTGGAACGAAGGATCAGAATCCCGATAGTTCGTCTTCCCCTGAAGCTCAGGCTCGACGCGAAGCCTTGAATCTCGCCCAGCTCCAATCCATGGCCCGCAACTTCCCCCTCTTTATCGACATCATCCGCAATGTCGAAATAGGCATCGCCAAGGCTGACTTCTCCGTCGCCCGCCTCTACTCCGACTTGGTCGAAGACAAGGCCCTCCGCGACCGCGTCTACTCCACTCTCCACGCCGAATTCGACCTCACCCAGCGCATGGTCCTCGCCGTCCTCGGCCAGTCCACGCTGCTCCAGACCAACGCCGTGCTCGACCACTCCATCCGCCTGCGCAACCCCTACGTCGACCCCATGTCGCTCATCCAGGTCGAACTCCTCCGCCGCAAGCGCGCGACCGTCAGCGCAGGCGGCCCCGTAAGTCCCGAACTCGACCGCGCCATTACCGCTACGATTAACGGCATCTCCGCCGGCCTCCGCAACACCGGCTGAAGCCCACCCTGCTCAACCCCAAAGACTACGTGCCTACGTCGCGCCGCAGTTCCCCACCTTCCGTTCCGGCCGCGCCGTCCGCATGCTGTCAGAAGACTCCAAAATCAGCTGTGTCCTGCCGGACGGGCGCCCTGCGCGGGCAGCGGTCACTTCGTGACTTGTATTGGGCTTCGCACGGTCCTCCCGATGGGTCGCAAACCAGATTCCGTGCCAACCAACGGGAAGACCGAGCGCAGCTATAAAAGGGCGTGTGAACGCCTACAGCTCGTCGATCGCCTTGGCCGCGGCGTTGATCGCTTCCGTCATCTTCTGGATCTGCTCGGGCGTTGCGTTTCCGCGCGTAACTCGCGCCATCACCGCACCACGCAGATTCAGGAAAGCCTTCATCAGCTCCGGAGACCGGCCTCGTTCAAATCCCTGTCCCGCCTCTTTCAGCCGCGCAAATAGCTCCTCAACCCGCCGCCGGTTTGCCTCAAGGTAGTTGTTCCCTTCAGCAGTCAGCGAATAAACCTTCTTGTTATTGTCGAGCGACGCGACGGCGTGGCCTTCTTCTTCCAGCATCGTCAGCGTGGGATAGATAACTCCCGCGCTCGGCGTGTATCCGCCCGAAAGCCGTTCTTCCATGGCCTTGATCAGTTGATATCCATAGCTCGGCTGTTCCGACAGAAGTTTCAGGATCACAAGCTTCACATCGCCGGCGTCGAACATTCGTTCGCGTCCCCGTCCGAATCCACGGCCAAAGCCGCCGCCATGCTCCCGTCCGCCAAAACCGCGGTCGAAACCTTCGCCGCGTCCACGACCGCCAAAGCCATGTTCGTGCCGGCGTCCCCACTCAAAACCACCCCGCTGCTCGCAGCCGGACTCCCTGCCTTCGTACGTCTCAAAATTGTGTTCTTTCATTGAAATCTCTCCTTGTTAGATATGTCGTCAGATATATCTTTAGTAAACTGTATCTTAAGATATATCTTATTGCAAGCGTCAATATCGAATGGCTTCATCGAACACCCAGGGAACCCATTAAGTTACGGAATTAACAGGGTTTTCGTGTGCCGCCGTTGATCTTCCGCAGCAACCCTCGTATCGTATCCTCGATATCACATTGTGACGTCGACCGGTCGCCAGGCACTTGTCGCCGGCCTGATCTTCGAGGCATCCATGCGTACCCCTGGTCATCCGCTCCTCGCGGCTCTTTTTCTTTCTGCCTTATTCGCCTCCATCCTTCCTGCATCTCCGCTCAGCGACCCGCCTGTCTCGCCGCCTAAGCCGCCATCCCAACTCCAGTCGCCGCCTGTGCCCAGGCCGCCCTCCGACACCACCTACCCGCAGATCGTCCGCATCCGATATGTGGAGGGCGACGTCCGCATCGCCCGCGGTCCGCAAGACGAGAAAGCCACCGGCGACCAGTGGGAGCAGGCCGTCGCCAATCTCCCGCTCGAAACCGGCTTCAGTCTGGTCACCGGCGCCGGCCGCGCCGAACTCGAGTTTGAAGACGCCTCCACCCTCTACCTCGCCCCCAACTCCGCCCTCACCTTCGACGACCTGCACACCACCCGCGGTATTCCCCACACCGAACTCACCCTCCTCGCCGGCACCGCAACCATCCACTTCTACCCATCGATCTCCGGCGATTCATACCTCCTCCGAACCCCCACCGACACCATCAGCACCTCCTACCCTGACAAGAGCTACGTCCGCGTCGACAGCTACCTCGACGCCGTCGCCGTCACTCCGCAGATCGCCGCCGACCCGCTCCAGCACGTCACGTATCACTTCTCCGGCTCGCCCGCGCAGACCGCACCCAAAGGCCTCACCGCCTACTACGTCAACGGCGCTCCGGTCACCACGCCGCCCGCCGCCGATCCCGACACCTCCGCCGCGTGGGACAAGTGGGCCGCGGCCCGCATCAACCAGCGCAACGCCGCCCTAAACGCCCTGCGCAAACAGTCCGGCCTGCCCACCTCCATCCCCGGCCTAGCCGACATGGACGCCCAGGGCACATTCTTCCCCTGTGCCCCTTACGGCACCTGCTGGATGCCGGCCGCCGCCGCCGACCTGCCGCAAGTGGACGCCCAACCCGCCTCTACACCTGACTTCGCACTCATCCTCAGCCGCACCGAGGCCATGGTGAACCCCGGCGGACGAATCAAGCTCAGCCTCACCGTCGCGCCCATCGCTGCCTTCACCGGCAACGTCACTCTAGCCACCACCCTCCCTGCAGGATTCTCTTGCGTCATCTCCTGCGCAGGCTCATTGCACGTTGGCGTGGCCACTCCGCTCGAACTCCTCGCAGACCAGTCCGTCCCACCCGGCGACTACTCCATCGTCTTCACCGGCCACGCTGTCTCGCTCGACCATCAAGCCACTCTCATCGTCCACGTCATCGCCGAACCGGTCGCCGACTTCGAACCTCCCATCATCGGCGGAACCTTCCCCTACTTCCCCTGCGCTCCCGCCGGCGTCCACTCGCTCATCGTTCCTGGCCGCGTGGCCCACACGCACATCGTCAGCCTCGGGATCGGTGCTGGCGTACCGGCCTACTCCTGGGCGGTCTGCCACGCCGGAACCTGGCTCTACCGCGAACACGGATACGTCTGGGTCGCCGGCGCCAAGCGCCACCATCATCCGCCCATCTGCTGGGTGAAAGATGGTCGCAAATACGGTTACGTCCCCCGCCATCCCCGCGACGTCGCCGGCCAGCCGCCGCACAATCGTCTGCACGAGGTCTACCTCGCCGGCGATAAGAAATCCGACCCGTTCGAAGCTGGTGAATTCAAGCCCGACACCAAAATCGAATCCCTCGCCTCACCTCCCCGCGAATTCCGCACGCCCGAAGCCCCGCAGCTCGCCCGCGCCGACGAGCCCTCCATAGCCGCTCACCCCCTGAAGGACGGCCTCGCCCACGCCGGCGTCCCACTCCGCTTCGACCACAAAACCCAATCCTTCCTACTCGTCTCCGAAGTCGCCGACGGCGGCCACACCAAATCCATCGCCACGCCCTTCGCACCTCATCCCGTCAATCTCCGCACCCGAGCCGGCAACGTCGGACTGCACCCCACCTCAACCCACACTCCAGTCTCCGCGTCCCATCCCACCCCAACCGCACGTAACTCTACCCCACACGTGTCGACTCCACATCCCGTCGCTGCCTCCCACACCGCCGCACCCCACTCCGCGCCCAGCGCATCGCACACCGGAACCCACCACTAATCCCAACCGCCGCGCATGCCTCCGCGCCTCCCTATAATGAACACAGGCGCACCGCGTCTCGGAGGAAGAGCAAACCCCATGGCGCAACGCGACGACCGCAAACGACTCGGCAAGAAGCACCGCGACGCTTCCACCCGCCCCAAAAAAGGTCGCGCCCCCCGCGTCACCCCTACCACCGGAGCGGTCGACCCCCGCAAGCGCAAAGTCCTTGCCACCAAGCGCGCCGAGCTCGAAAAGAAGAAGCGCACCCCCACCCGCTCGCCCGAGAAAGAGTCCCGCCGAACCATCGCGCCCCGCACTTCCCAGAGCCAGCCGTCCGCGCCCAAAAAGCCCGCCCGCCCCGCCGACCACATCGTCGGCCGTCAAACCCCGCACTCCGCCAACATCGGCCGCTCCGAACCCGACACCGACTCCGCCGACCTCCGCGCCTGGGACCGTGCCGAACTCCTCGCCACCCAGATGGATGCAGGCCCTCAACGGACAACGGAGAACGAAGAACGGTCAACCCTTCTTCCCCTCATCGCCATCTGCGGCCGTCCCAACGTAGGCAAGTCCACCCTCTTCAATCGCCTTACCGGCTCCCGCCGCTCCATTGTCGGCGACGAGCCCGGCATCACCCGCGACCGCATCTACGGCCTCATCGAGTGGCAGTCCCGCGACGCCCGCATCGTCGACACCGGCGGCGTAGTCCCCGACGACGAAGCCCTCATCCCCACCGAAATCTTCCGCCAGGCCCAGGTCGCCCTCACCGAAGCGAACGCAATCATAATGGTGATCGACGGCCGCAGCGAACTCGCCTCCCCTGACCTCACCCTCGCCCGCCTGCTCCTCCGCGGCGGCAAGCCCGTCTTCCTCGCCGTCAACAAAATCGACACGGTCGACCTCGCCGCCGCCGCCGAAAACTTCCGCAGCCTCGGCTTCGCCAACGTCCAGGCCATCTCCGCCGAGCACAACATCGGCATCGGCGACCTCCTCGACGAAGTCTTCGCCGTCCTCCCCGCACCCACCGTCATCCCCCCCGAAGCCTTCCTCACCGAGCAGGACGAACTCGACGAAGACGCCACCGGCCCCGACTTTACCGAACCGGCGGGCTCTGAAACAGCATCCGCCGGCTCTGACTTAGCTTTCAACGAAGAACGTGCAACGGACAACGTAGAACGTCCCAGAAAGCTCCGTTCCCACGGCTCCTTCCTCGAGAAGGAAACCAAGATCGCCATCATCGGCCGTCCCAACGTAGGCAAGTCCACCCTCCTCAACGCCCTCACCGGAACCGCCCGCGCCATCGTCTCTCCCATCGCCGGCACCACCCGCGACGCAGTAGACGAAGTCGTCACCCGCGGCTCGCACGACTTCCGCTTCGTCGACACCGCCGGCATCCGCCGCAAGGGCAAGACCCACCTCATGGCCGAGAAGCTGTCGGTGATCATGGCCCGTAAGCATCTCGAAGCCGCCGACGTCTCCCTCCTCGTCCTCGACGCCACCGAAGGTGTCACCGCGCTCGACGCCAACATCGGTGGCTACGCCCACGAGTCTGGCCGGTCTGTGATTATCGTGGTGAACAAGTGGGACCTCGTCACCCACCCCGCCACCAACTCGCCCCTCACCAACAGCAACCCCAATACCAACCACCCCGCCCCCGGCCACCACCAGTCCCGCGTCCCCGAACCGGCCACAAATCCGGGTGGCGCCTCCACGAAGTCGGGTGGCCCATCCTTCGCCGCATCTGGCGAAGGGTGGGTTGCTCCAAAGGTTGATCAAAAAGTCTACGAGCAGCAGGTCCGCGACCACCTCAAGTACCTTGACTACGCCCCACTCGTCTTCATCTCCGCCGCCTCAGGGAAGGGAATTGAAGCTCTCTTCAAGAAGGTGGAACTCGTCGCCCGCGAGCGCCGCAAGCGCGTCACCACCGGCCAGATGAACCGCTTCCTAGCCAAGGTCGACTTCCAGAAAGCGTCCGTCCCCATGAACCGCCGCGTCAGGATTTACTACATGACCCAGGCCGCCGTAGCCCCACCCACGTTCGTCCTGTTCAC
>Ga0302314_10009284_pt1 | contig 17421 bp, 17 predicted proteins | sample III_Palsa_N2_3_FD_200533 | JGI IMG/M metagenome (GOLD analysis project Ga0302314, IMG submission 200533) | Peat permafrost microbial communities from Stordalen Mire near Abisko, Sweden - III_Palsa_N2_3 | ecosystem: Environmental > Terrestrial > Soil > Palsa > Peat permafrost | place: Sweden...
GATGACGGTGGAGCCCGCATCGACTCGAGCGAACCGGATCAACTCGGACAGCTTGGATTGGTCGTACATCGGGATTCCTTTACGGTTGGGCATTCGACCAGCGCTACGCCAGCCCGGACGCGTCCACCTGCGAGGGAAACACCATCACTTCGGTGGGCGATCGAGAGCGCAGACGCGAATGTTGGTCAGCCGAGCACGAGTCCACCTACCTGGATCTAAGACTCGTACGCCACTTCGTGGGGCACGATAGACGTCATTGTTTCTCCTTACATCAATCGCGAATGAGGCCTCACGCCCGTACGACGTTTAGCGCAGTCGTCATTTGATGATCAATTCCTAAATTTCGAGACAAACCTTGCCAAAGTGCTTTTGGGATTCGAAGTACTTGAACGCAGCGACAATGTCCTGCAGCGGAAACTGGCGGTCGATAATAGGCTTCAACCGATTGGCCGTTATGGCTCGAATCATGTCCTCTTGATCGGCTCTGCTTCCAACGGAAAGTGCGCTGATGCGAATTTGACTCGACAACATTGCCCCGGTGGGCACTTTGCCCGCCTGTCCTGCACGCCACAATTGACTGGGGCAACGTGCCAGCTCCGCCAACCTCAATCACATGATCGACACCACGTCCGTCTGTCAAATACTTTGCCTTACGGCCCCAGTTCGATTCAGCCTTATAATTGATGACGGCGTCGGCTCCTAAGCGCTGCAGCCTTTCGAACTTCTCGTCAGAGGACGACGTAGCGATGACCTGAGCGCCCGCAGCTTTGGCGAATTGCAGAGCAAAGAGTGATACCGAACCAGTTCCAAGGATCAGCACGGTATCACCCGGCTTGACTTGACCGCGAACGACCAAGCCTCTCCAGGCGACAACTCCCGCGATGGGAAGCGTTGCCGCCTCCGAATGCGTCTAGCCAGCGGGCGCCTTCGTGAAAGCGTGAGCCGGCATACACGCGTATTCGCGCGCATAGCCGTCGATACTATCTCCGGGTATATCCTGCCTAACTGCGGGCGACGGCCGTATTCCGATGAACGATGGCGCCGGGGAAGTGATATCGATTGGCGTTTGCAAAATACGGGACTCGTGGTGTTTACCAGCTTTGCTTCGTCCTCTTTGTCGATCGCTTCCCTTTCCGCAACGCCGCCAATGTGTACCAGATATCCGTGCGGTCCATGATGTATGACAAATGGAGCGGGCGTCTGCATCCATGCTCCATGCTGGGTGAAGTCGCGCAGCTGTTCAGCCGTTGGCATTACGCCGATCTCCGTGGTTGATACATTCGGCGCGTAACACATCACATGCGGGACGCTGGCGGTCACGATGTTATCGCTGGCATCCGGATTCACGTAGGTTCTGAGGATCGGAGACAGCATATACGAGCATGCTGCTCGTTCGGGCGCCTTGTAATGTCCTGTCTTGTATCGCTCCTGGATGAGCCTCTTCAGGGATTCTGGCTGAGTCCCTTTCGCCTGCATCGCAGCGATGTCGAAGAAGCCCCGCATGTTGGCTTTGGCGCCTGCGCTATCAAACGAGATCGGGTAGAGAATGTCCTCTGGGTATTTGGTAAGCGGCCATGCCCCCTGCATCGCATCGTCGCCAGTCCGAGCGACGAAGGCGTGGAATCCATTGGTGCCCTTGCGGGCAACTTCAAAGCCCTTGTCCGGGTTCAAGACATAGACGGTCGCGTTGTCTCTGAGTTGCGGCGGGAGTGACAACAGGTTTTTGCCGTCAGATTTACCGTCAAAAATGTTTGCTTGAATCGCTCCGCAATATGCAGGTGGAAGCAGAAACACCTGATGGCCCAAGGAGTTATGGATGCCGGAGCGGCCTGCGACGATTCAATATCAATCGTCTCCGGGGACGCACAACCAATTGATCAATAAGGCTTATTTTTCAATGAGAAAAGCGACTCACTCCCACTCTATCGTTGCCGGGGGCTTGCCTGAAATATCGTAAACGACGCGCGAAATGCCGGGCACCTCATTGACGATGCGGCGCGAGACCAGATCGAGAAACTCGTATGGCAGGTGTGCCCATTGCGCGGTCATGAAATCGATAGTCTCGACCGCGCGCAGCGCGATCACGTGCTCGTAGCGGCGTGCATCGCCCATGACGCCGACCGAGCGGATCGGCAGAAACACCGCAAATGCCTGGCTCGTGCGCTCGTACAGATCGTGGCGCCGTAATTCCTCGATGAAGATGTGATCGGCGCGTCGCAACAGCCGCGCGTACTCGGGCCGCACTTCGCCAAGGATGCGCACGCCCAGTCCCGGGCCCGGGAACGGATGGCGGTACACCATCTCGTGCGGCAATCCGAGTGCCACGCCAAGCCGGCGCACCTCGTCCTTGAACAATTCACGCAATGGCTCGAGCAGCTGAAAATTCAGATTAGCCGGCAGGCCGCCGACATTGTGATGCGATTTGATCACGTGCGCCTTGCCGGTGCGCGCGCCGGCCGACTCGATCACATCGGGATAGATCGTGCCCTGCGCCAGGAACTTCGTATCGCGCAGCTTGCGCGCCTGCTCCTCGAACACTTCGATGAACTGCCGCCCGATGATCTTGCGCTTCTCCTCCGGATCGCTGATGCCGCGCAACGCCTCGAAGAAGCGCTGCTCGGCCTGCACGCGGATGACATGCACCTTCAGGCGCTGCGCGAAGGTCTGCATGACCTGGTTGCCCTCGTCCTGGCGCAGCAAGCCATGATCGACGAATACGCAGGTGAGCTGCTCGCCGATCGCACGCTGCAGCAGCGCGGCCACGACCGCGGAGTCCACGCCGCCTGAAAGTCCTAGCAGCACGTGCTCGGCCCCGACCTGCGCGCGCGCGCGCGCCACGAGGTCCTCGAGGATATTGCCCGCGGTCCAGCGCGCCTCGCAGGCGCAGATCTCGCGCACGAAGCGCTCGAGGATGGCTGCGCCCTGGCGAGTGTGCGTGACCTCGGGATGAAATTGCACGCCGTAAAAGCGGCGGCGCTCATCGGCCATCGCGGCATAAGGCGCATTGGCCGTGCCCGCGACCGCACTGAAACCGGGCGGCAGCGCCTCGACGCGATCCCCGTGGCTCATCCAGACATCGAGCAGCACGCGCCCGTCGCGCTCGCGATCGCGCAGCCCATCGAGCAGCGGACACGGCGCGCTCAAGGCGACCTCGGCGTAGCCGAACTCGCGTGCGTGGCCGCCCGCGACGCGGCCGCCGAGCTGCTGCGCCATCGTCTGCATGCCGTAGCAAATGCCGAGCACCGGCACCGCGAGTGCGAATACCGCGCTCGGTGCCCGTGGCGGCGCAGCGTCAGTGACCGACTCCGGACCGCCCGAGAGGATGATGCCGCGTGCGCCGAAGGCACGCACCGCGGCATCGCTGATATCCCAGGGATGGATCTCGCAGTAGACGCCGAGCTCGCGCACGCGGCGCGCGATCAGCTGAGTATATTGCGCGCCGAAATCCAGTATCAAAATCCGGTGCGCGTGAATATCCGGATCGGGTGCTACCCCATCGCTCGCCGCAACGGCAATGAGCTCAGAAGACGCGATAATTCGGCGACTCCTTGGTGATCGTCACATCGTGCACGTGGCTCTCGCGCACGCCGGCGTTAGTGATACGTACGAACCAGGGCCGCGTGCGCATTTCCTCGATACTGTTGCTGCCGGTGTAGCCCATCGCCGCGCGCAGCCCGCCGGCGAGCTGATACAGGATCGCGACCAGACTGCCCTTGTAGGGTACGCGCCCCTCGATGCCCTCGGGCACGAGCTTCTCGAGCTCGCTCGAGGTGTCCTGAAAATAGCGATCGGCCGAGCCGTGACGGTCCCCCATGGCGCCCAGCGAGCCCATGCCCCGGTAGGCCTTGTACGAGGCTCCCTGATAGAGCTCGACGTCGCCGGGGGATTCCTCGGTACCAGCGAACATGCCGCCGATCATGACCGCATGGGCACCGGCCGCGATCGCCTTCGCCAGGTCGCCCGAGTAGCGGATGCCCCCGTCGGCGATGACCGATATGCCGCTGCCGTTCAGCGCGGCCGCGACATTGGCGACCGCCGTGATCTGCGGTACGCCTACGCCGGCCACGACGCGCGTGGTGCAGATCGAGCCCGGACCGATTCCCACCTTGACCGCATCCGCGCCAGCCTTGACCAGATCGAGCGCGGCCTCAGGCGTGACGATGTTGCCGGCGATGAGCTCGAGGTCGCCCCATTGCCCTTTCAGGCGCGCAATCATCTCGAGCACGCCGCGCGAATGACCGTGCGAGGTATCAACCACGATCACATCGACACCCGCTTCGCGCAGCGCCGCGACACGCTCCAGCGTATCAGGCGTCGTACCGACCGCGGCGCCGACCCGCAATCGGCCACCGCCGTCCTTGCTCGCGCGCGGGAATTCCGTGGCCTTCTGAAAATCCTTGACCGTGATCATGCCCTTGAGCTCGTCATTGCCGTTGACGACCAGGACCTTCTCGATACGATGCTTGTGCAGGAGCCGCTGCACTTCCTCTTTGGGCGCGTTCTCCCGCACGGTGATCAATCGCGACTTGGGCGTCATGACGGTGCTGACGGGTGCATCGAGCGCAAGCTCGAAGCGCAGGTCCCGATGCGTGACGATGCCGACGACCTTGCTGCCGCTGACGACCGGTACGCCTGAGATGCCGCGCGAGCGCGTCAGCTCGATCACATGACGGATCGTCGCGTCCGGTGCCACTGTGATCGGATCGACGATCACGCCGCTCTCAAATTTCTTGACCCGGGCGACCTCGCGCGCCTGATGCTCGATGGGCATGTTCTTGTGCACGATGCCGATGCCACCTTCCTGCGCCATCGTGATGGCGAGCCGCGCCTCGGTTACCGTGTCCATTGCTGCCGAGAGCACTGGCAGCCCGAGACGAATCTTGCGCGTGAGGGTGCTGGACAGATCGACTTCGCGAGGCAGGACTTCGGAGCGCGCTGGTACGAGCAGAACGTCGTCGAAGGTCAGCGCTTCTTCGAGTATTCGCATTGCGCCTCGTGGGCTTCGAGAAGAAGCCAGCCATTCTAGCCCCTTGCGCAGATGCGGTAAACCGCGCTGGGCGGGCGTAAGATCGGGCGCCCATGAACAGCCCTGTTGCCGACAGCAGCGTGAAGCTGCAGACCGCAAGTCCCGGCCTGGCCGCGCCGCTGCGCAACGTCTATTCGGTCTCGCGCCTGAACCGGGAAGTGCGCGCACTGCTCGAATCGGGGCTGGGGACGATCTGGGTGCAGGCAGAGATCTCAAATCTGTCGCGCCCGTCCTCCGGGCATTGGTACTTCACGCTGAAAGATCGCGACGCGCAGCTGCGCTGTGCAATGTTCCGCACGCGCAACACGCTGGCACGCTTCGTTCCCAAGGAGGGCCAGCTGGTGCTGGCCGGTGGCCGCGTGAGTCTGTACGAGCCGCGCGGGGACTATCAGCTGCTGGTCGATTGCATCGAAGATGCCGGGCACGGCGCTCTGCAGCGCGCATTCGAGGAGCTCAAGGCGCGTCTGGCTGCCGAGGGGCTATTCGCGCCGGAACGCAAGCGCGCGCTGCCGAGCGTCCCGCGATGCATCGGCGTCATCACTTCGCCGAGCGGAGCTGCGATTCGCGACATCCTGCATATTCTGGCGCGGCGCTTTCCGGCCGCCGCGGTTCTGATCTATCCGACCTCGGTACAGGGCGCCGCGGCCGTCCCTGGCCTGGTCGCCGCGATCGAGCTCGCGGCGGCGCGCACGGAGTGCGACGTGCTGATTCTGGCGCGCGGCGGCGGCTCGCTCGAGGATCTGTGGGCCTTCAACGATGAGCGCGTTGCGCGGGCGATGTGCCGCTGCCCGATTCCAATCGTGACCGGCATCGGCCACGAGATCGACTTCACGATCGCCGATTTTGTGGCTGACCTGCGTGCGCCCACACCGTCGGGGGCCGCACAGCTCGTGGTTCCCGATGCCAGTCAATGGCTGCATCGGCTCGCGCAACTCGCCGCCCGCTTTGCCGCTGCCGTGCAGCGCTCGCTCAAGAGCGAGCGCGGCCGCCTCGATGCGCTGCATCGGCGGCTGCAGCGGGCACATCCGCGCGCGCGACTACTGCAGCACACCCAGCGCCTCGATGATCTGGAAGCCCGCCTCGGGCGCGCATTGCAGTCCCATCTCAAGAGCAGCGCCGCGCGGCTCGACAGCGCCGTGCGCGCATTGCAGACCGTGAGCCCGCTGGCGACGCTCGGGCGCGGCTTTGCGGTGCTCACGCGCTGCGCGGATGGCGCGTTGATCAGCTCCGCCGCGCAGCTGGCTGCAGGCGAGTGCTTCGATGCCCGGCTGGCCGATGGGAGCCTGCGCGCCGAGGTCATCGAGCGGCGTTCGTGAGCGCCGCGCGGCGCCTCGCCTGGCTCGCGTTCTGGGCCGCCGTGGCAGGCTACGCCAGCCTCACCAACGCCACGACGCTGCCACGCTCCAGCCAGGTTCCCGGCGGCGTCGCCGTGCTGTCGATCCCGGCGCTGCCCGAAGATCAGGGCAGCGCCCCCACTGTCAGCTACGACGGCAAGCCCGTCATGGTGCTGAAGTCGGCCGATCGGTGGCTGGCGATTGTCGGCATTGCGCTCAGTGCGACGCCTGGCAGCGCCGCGATCGCGATCCAGCGCGCGGGCAGCGGCACGCAGCAGAGGCTCGAGTTCCAGATCGCGCCCAAGCAGTATGCAGAGCAACACCTCAGCGTGGCGCCCGCGCTGGTAAATCTGTCCGAGGCTGATCTGGAGCGCTCGGCGCGCGAGCAGACGCGGCTACAGGACGCACTGGCGAGCTTCGATGAGCGCCCGCCGGCAACACTGCAACTGCGCCCGCCGGTCGATGGCGTGCGTTCGAATTCATTTGGTTCGCGCCGCTTCTTCAACAACGAGGCGCGCAATCCGCATTCGGGCATGGACATCCCCGTTCCCATGGGCACCCCCGTACGCGCTGCGGCCGACGGCACGGTCATCGACACCGGCAATTATTTCTTCAGTGGCAACGCGGTGCTGATCGATCATGGCGAAGGACTGATCACGATGTACGGCCACCTGTCGGCCATTGGCGTGCACGCCGGGCAGTCGGTGCGCGCAGGGGCAATCATCGCTCGCTCAGGAGCCACCGGTCGCGTGACCGGCCCGCATCTGCATTTCGGCGTGGCGCTCAACCGCGCCTACGTCGACCCGGCATTGTTCCTGCCGAGCCCTTCCCACGCGCCCTCGGCGCGGCCCGCCCCGCCTTGAGGCGCGTGTACGGATTCGCATCGGTGCGAAACTCGACCGCAACCGGCGTGGCAAACAGGTCGAACGCATCGCGATAGGCGTTGGCTAGATAGCGCCGATAGGCCTCCGGCACCGCAGTGGTCTGGTTGCCGTGGATCACGATGCGCGGGGGATTGCGGCCACCCTGATGCGCATAGCGCAACTTGATGCGCCGGCCGCGCACGAGCGGTGGCTGATGCGCCTGGAGGGCGCGCTCGAGCGTGCGCGTGAGGGCCGGCGTGGGCATCTGGCGCATGGCCGCGTCGTAGCCACGTACCGCATCGCGCGCGAGCTCGCCCACGCCGCTGCCGTGGCGCGCCGAGATGAAATGCAACGGCGCGAAGGGCACGAAGTCGAGTTTCAGGCTCAGCTGGCGGCGGATCTGCTCGCGCTGTGCGTCGGCGACGCCGTCCCACTTGTTGACGGCGATCAGGATCACGCGCCCACGCTCGAGCGCCTGGCCGAGCACGCTCGCGTCCTGCTCGCCGATCACGTCGTGCGCATCGAGTATCATGATCACGACATGCGCCTCGGCGATGGCTTGCAGAGTCTTGGCGATACTGGCGCGCTCGAGCGCGTCCTCGACCCTGGCACGCCGGCGCACACCGGCGGTATCCACCAGCAGGAAATTGCGGCCATCGCGTGCAAACGGCACGAGGATGCTGTCGCGGGTCGTACCCGGCTGCTCGCTGGCGATCACGCGCTCCTCGCCGATCAATCGATTGACCAGCGTTGATTTGCCGACGTTCGGCCGGCCGATGACCGCCACCCTGATTACCCCGTCCTCCTGCGGCGGCGGGGATGGCTGCGGCTCCAGGCCGCGCAGCGCGCCCTCCATGAGCTCGCCCAGTCCCATGCCGTGTGCGGCCGCGATCGCCCAGGGCGCGCCCAGGCCGAGCCTGTGGAAATCCGCCGCGATCAGATCCGGGTCCAGGCCCTCAGCCTTGTTGAGCGCAAGCACGACGGGCTTGCCGGTGCGCAGCAATTCGCGCGCGATGAACTGATCCTGTGTCGTGAGCCCGGAGCGTGCGTCGGTAATCAGGATGATTCGATCGGCCTCCACCACAGCCTTCTCGGTCTGCACGCGCATCTGCGCCTCCAGTGCGCTCGCATGCTCAATCAGCCCGCCGGTGTCGATCAGTACGCAGGGCACGGCGCCGACGCGGCTATAGCCGTACTGGCGATCACGCGTGACTCCGGGCACGTCGGCGACAATGGCAGCGCGCGTGCGCGTCAAGGCGTTGAACAGTGTGGACTTGCCGACATTGGGCCGCCCGACGATGGCGAGAATCGGCAGCATCGGCGCCGGACCTTAGCTCAGCCTCCCGTCGCGCTCGCCGCTGCCGGCGGGGTGCGAAAGGCGGTCAGATCCCCGTCGTCGCCAAACACCAGCAAGAGATCACCCGCGACGATCGGCGCGCCGCTGATGCGCTGCTTGCCGTCCCTGGCGCGCGCCACGAAGGCGCCCGAGCCTGCGTCGAGCCAATGTACGAGACCGCTGAAGTCGGCGACGACGATGCGCCCGCCGTAGATCACCGGCGCCGAGAGCTGGCGTCGCTCCAGGCCCTTCTGCCGCCATTGCTCGGTGCCGGTACTGCGATCCAGGCTCACGACATCCCCCTCCGCGGTCGTGACGTAGACGGACTTTGCGTCCACGGCGAGCCCGCGATAGCCCGACAGATCGCGCGCCCAGACGATCTGACCGCTGTCGCGCACGAGCCGCGCTACACGCCCCTGATAGGCGATCGCGAACAAATCATCCCCATCGGCCTGCACCGAGGCATCGATATCGATCAACCGGCGCAGCTCCGTGTTGCCGTGAGGCTGAGCCACGGCGACGTCCCAGGCCGTGGCACCACTGCCGCGGGTCACAGCGAGCAGACGGCCGTTGTCGAAGCCGCAGATCGCCAGATCCCCCATCAGCAGCGGCCGGCTCGTACCGCGCAAGGACAGGCGCGGCACCTGTTGATCGACCAGCCAGATCTCGTGGCCATCGGCTTGCGCGAGGCCGAAGAGCTTGCCATCAACCCCGCGCACGACGACCAGGTCGCCCCCAACTGCCGGCGCCGCGACAATTTCCGCGTTGACGCGCACCCGCCAGCGCAGTGCGCCATCCTGCTGCGCCAGCGCTATGACCTCGCCCTTTGAAGTCCCGATTACGACCAGTCCGTCGGCCGCGGTCGGGCCGCCCGCCAGCGGCGCGCGCAGCGCACGCTCCCACAAACGCCGGCCGCTCGCCAGATCAAAGGCTGCAATCGCGCCCTTGTAGCTGGCAACAAAGACCTTATTGCCGTCCACGGCAACGTCCAATCCGAGCCGCAATTTCGGCGCCTCGCCGCGCACCCGCGTGTGCCAGACCGCCTTGACCGGGATGTGGTTGACCAACGTCACGAGCACTGCGGGTCGCTCGGCCTTGTCGGTGCAGCCCACCAGCAACGCCAGAGCGCACAGGCCTGCGGTCCGCAGGAGCTTGCGATTATTCACGGGTGGCTCAGCTCGTTGATCTTCAGATCGAGCAGGCCGGTATCGACCGTATTGGCGCCGTTAGCGCGCGCCGCGCGATATTGCCTGAGTGCGCCATCGCGATCGCCCTGGGCGAGCAAGGCATCGCCGCGTGCCTCGGCATAGCGGGCCGCGAAGGCGCCAGCATCCACCGCGTCGAGGGTCTTGAGCGCCTCCTCGGGCCTGCCCTGGGACAGTTGCACGCGTGCGAGGCGCAGGCGCGCGATCAGGGCGAGGGGCTGATCCCGGGTCGTCTGCAATACGTACCTGAGCCTTGCGGCCGCTCGGTCGAGTTCCTGGTTCTCGACTTCGATACGCGCCCCAGCCAACTCGGCCTGATCGGCATAGGCCGAGCTGCCGTAATCCTTGACCAGATTGTCAACGATCTTCAGGCCGCCAGTCAGATCGTTATGACTGAAGGCCTCGAGCACTTGCTGGTAGCGTGCCGCGGCATCGAGCGCGCGCTGTTCGGTGCGAGTCTGCCAGTAGCGCCAGCCACCCATGCCCGCGGCCGCGACGGCAACGATCGCGAGCAGCCACGGACCCTGCTCGCGCAAGCCGGCGAGCACCCGCTGCCATTGTTCACGATCGTCCAGATACTCTTCCACTCGAATGTCTCTCCCTAGAGCGATGCCGCAATCCGTTCGGCCAACAGTTCCACCGGACAATCGATCTGACCGCCCTCGTGGCGCAAAGGTTTCAACGCGGCTACGCCGCGATCGAGCTCCTCATCGCCCAGGATCACAGCCAGCCGTGCGCCGCTGCGATCGGCACGGCGAAACTGCGTCTTGAGATTGCCGCCGCCCAGATTGAGCATGACACCACGTCCGGGCAGGGCATCGCGCAGTTGCTCGGCCAGGCGCAGCCCCGCGCTCTGCGCGCGTGCCCCGCTCACTACCAGGTACACATCCGGAGCGCTCGCCGCTGGCGGGCTGCCCGACTGGCGCAATAGTGCCACGACGCGCTCGATTCCGAGCGCAAAGCCAATCGCCGGCGTCGCCTCGCCACCGAGCTGAGCGATCAGGCCGTCGTAGCGACCCCCCGAGCATACCGCGTCCTGCGCACCGAGCGCATCGGTGATCCATTCGAAGACGGTGCGCGAATAGTAGTCCAGTCCGCGCACGAGCCTGGGGTTCACGACGTAGGGGATGCTCATCGAATCGAGCGCGGCGCGCAGCTCGGCGAAGTGTAGCTGGGATTCCTCATCCAGGTACTCGCTCAGCAGCGGCGCGGCCTCGATCAGCGCGGCCATCTGCGGGTTCTTGCTATCGAGTATGCGCAGCGGGTTACCCAGTAGCCGCCGCCTGCTGTCCTCATCGAGCGCGCGCTCGTGCGCGCGAAAATACTCGACCAGCCGCTCGCGATAGCGCAGCCGCGAGGCCGCTGTACCGAGCGAATTGATCGTCAGATGCACGCGCTCGAGCCCCAGGACGCGCCACAGGCGCGCGCTCAGCGCGATCAGCTCGGCGTCGACGTCGGGGCCCGGATAGCCGATGGCCTCGACATCGATCTGGTGAAACTGGCGGTAACGGCCCTGCTGCGGCCGTTCATGCCGGAACATCGCCCCGGCGCACCAGAGCTTGTGCCGCTGCCCGCGCAGTAAGCCGTTCGAAATCACCGCGCGCACGATACCGGCCGTGGCCTCCGGACGCAGCGTCAGGCTGTCGCCACCAATGTCCTGGAAGCTGTACATCTCCTTCTCGACGATATCGGTGAACTCGCCGATCGAGCGCTTGAACAGCTCCGTGTGCTCGATGATCGGCACTTGCACCTGCTCATAGCCGTAAGCGTCGAGCACGGCGCGCGCGACCTGCTCGAGATGCCGCCACGCGCCCATGTCGGCGGGCAATACATCGTTCATGCCGCGCACCGGCTGAATGGGATTCGTCACGGATTACCAGCGAAGTGCGTGCGGCTTAGCGATTCGGCGCAGACTGAGGCACAGTGTCGGGTGCGGCCGGCCGCGCTCGATGCGGCATACGCATTGCCCACCAGATCAGTGCGAGCACCACGACGATCACCGCGGCCACGGCCACGGCGGCCGGTGGCACCGTCAGAGCGCGTCCGGCGGAGCGCGCGTTGCCCCGTGCGATGCGCTTGAGGTAACTGGCCTCATCAAGGCGCATGGCGCGAGCGCAGGCGAGCTCGATCTCGCTGGCTGGCAATCCGAGCAGCTCCCCATAACGGCGCAGATGGCCGCGTGCGTAGACCAAAGCACCCAGCGCCGCGAAATCATCGGCCTCGAGTGCCTGAATGGTACTGACGTCCAGATGCAATTTATCGGCGACTTGCAGCAGACTCCATCCGGCCCGCTCGCGCGCCACCGTGAGCTGCGGCCCCGGCGTATCGATCCTGCCCGGCGCAGCCTCCTCGCTCATCGTGGGCCTTGATTGGACCGACTCGCCGCGAGCGCATGGGATTGCTCGGAGTCGGGGAAATCGCGCGCCAGGCGCCGGGCGTAGCCATCGGCTCCGGTCGGGTCGCTCTGGGCCTGGGCAATACGCCAGCCCAGCAACAGCAGATCAGGGTTGGAGGTGTTGTTCATCAGATAAAAATCGATACGCAGCCTCGCCGATGCATATTTCTGCTGCGTGAAGTCGAGGTCGGCCGCCTGGTACACGGCCTCAGCGTAGGACGGATTGGAGCGCAGTGCGCGCGCGAACAATTCCTGCGCCTCGGCATCATGATGGGCCTGGCGCGAGCAGACCCCGGCATTGGTGAAAGCGGCCCAGGGAGAGCGGTACAGCGCGTTGCCCGCCGCCTCCTCGAAATTGCGCACGCCCTCGACAGCGCGGCCATGGCTGCAGAGAAAAACCGCGTAGTTGTTCAGCAGCGAAGGATCGTGCGGTGCCAGCGACAGCGAGGTGCGATATTCCTGGTCAGCCTCCTTGTCCTTGCCGAGGCGCTCATCCAGCAGTCCCAGGGTGCTGTGGATTTGCGCATTGTGCGGATCCTCACTGAGCGCGCGTTCGAGTTTTTGCTTGGCGAGCGCCAGATTACCCTGCTGCAGATAGCCAGAGCCCAGCTGCAGATTCACCGCGGCCGCCTGGCTGAGGCGGCTCGGCTCATTGCTGGGCGGCACCTTGTTGCTCTGGCATGCGGCGATCCCGAGCGCCGCCAGCAACCAGGGCGAGACTGCGCGGCTCGCGTTGCCAATGCTCATGGGCTCGCCCCTGCGATAGGGCGGGCCTGAGCGCGACCGACACGCGTGCCCAGCCGCACCAGCGTGCGATCGAGCACGCGGCCCACGAGCTGGCCGCAGGCCGCATCGATGTCGGCACCGCGCGTGCGCCGCACGGTCGCCATCACGCCCGCGCGCAGCAGCTCGTCACGAAAACGCGCGATCGTGCTCTCGCCCGAGCCACGGAAACGCGTGCCGGCGAACGCATTGAATGGGATCAAGTTGACCTTGGCCGGATGATCCCGCAGCAGACGTGCGAGCGCGTACGCCTGCGACGGCGCATCATTGATGCCCTCGAGCATTACGTATTCGAAGGTCACGCTGCGGCCATTACGCTCATCGACATAATGCCAACACGCCTCGAGCAGCTCGGCGATCGGATGCACCCGATTGATCGGCACGAGCTCGCTGCGCAGTGCATCGTGCGGCGCATGCAGCGAGACTGCGAGGGCGACGTTGCTCTCCTGCGCGAGCCGGTAGATCTGCGGCACCAGACCCGAGGTCGACAGCGTCACGCGCCGGCGCGAGAGATCGAAGCCAAAATCATCCAGGAAAATGTGCAATGCCGGGATCACATTGCGCAGGTTCGCGAGCGGCTCGCCCATGCCCATGAGCACGACGTTGGTGACGATGCGCTCGCCGCCGTGCCGGAAACCGAGCTCACGGTTCGCGAGCCAGACCTGGCCCACGATCTCAGCCGTGCTCAGATTGCGATTGAACCCCTGCTGCGCGGTCGCACAGAACGCACAATCCAGCGCGCAACCGACCTGCGAGGAGATGCACAAGGTGCCCCTGTCGGCCTCGGGGATGTAGACCGTCTCGAAGGCCTGGGATGAGTCGGCTCGCAGCAGCCATTTGCAGGTGCCGTCGCTGGCACGCTGCACGGTGAGGATCTCGGGCAGCGCGATCTGCGCCCGCTCGGCGAGCTCGGCGCGAAAGTCTTTGGCCAGATCGCTCATCTGATCGAAGCGATCGCAGCCGCGCTTGTAGATCCAGTTCATGAGCTGGCGGGCGCGAAACGGCTTTGAGCCGCGCGCGGCACACCAGGCTTCGAGCTGCGCTCGGGGCATGTCGAGCAGATTAACGCGCGCCGCTGCATCCGCCGCCATCGTCGTTGCCTCGGTGCCGTGCATGGGCATGCTGTGCTGCCGCGCGTCAGGTGCGCTGACAGATCTCCGTGGCGTTGAAGAAAAATCCAATCTCGCGGGCAGCGGTCTCGGGCGCGTCCGAGCCATGGACGACATTGGCCTCGATGCTCTGCGCCAGATCAGCGCGGATCGTGCCGGCGGCTGCCTTGGCAGGATCCGTGGCGCCCATGATCTCGCGATGCCGGGCCACCGCGTTCTCGCCCTCCAGCACCTGCGCGATCACGGGACCGGAGCTCATGTATCGCACCAGCGAGGCGTAAAAGGGCCGCTCGCGATGCACCGCGTAGAACAGCTGTGCCTGCTCCACGGTCAGCCGCAGCATGCGGGCCGCGATAATGCGCAGGCCCTGGCTCTCATAGCGCCGATAGACCTCGCCAATCAGATTGCGCTCGACGCCGTCGGGCTTGACGATGGACAAGGTGCGCTCGAGCGCCATGATGAGCTCCGTGCCGAAAAACGGCCGGCAGTATAGGCGTGCGAGGCTCGGCGGGCAATCCAATCAGACGCGGAAGTACCCGTGTTTTAAGGGATTTCAGACCGTAAAACTCTCACCGCAACCGCACTCGGCCTGCACGTTCGGATTCTCGAAGCGGAAGCTCTCGTTGAGTCCCTGGCGCACGAAATCGATACGCATGCCGTCGAGCGCCGCCAGACTGGCCGCATCCACGTAGACCTTGACCCCCTCGGACTCGAACACGCGGTCATCCACCCGGGCCTCATCGGCGTAATCAACCACGTAGCTGTACCCCGAGCAGCCGCTGGCCTTCACGCCGATGCGCAGCCCCAGGCCCCGGCCACGAACGGCCAGGCGGTCGCGTACGCGCCGCGCTGCCGACTCGCTAAGGGAAATTGCCATAACTCAACTCTCCAGATAATTCATTTTACTACGTTTAACGACAATGAATTGTCACACTGGGTCAACCCTGCAAGCAGTGCATCCTCCACCACGAGCAGTCGCCCGAGTTTAGCCGCCGGCACGCCCAGATGCTGCGCCCACGCAATCGGATTGCCGGGCTTGAGGGCTGCGAGCGACTGGCCCTCAAGCGAGCGTGCCAGCCATTCGCAGGTCGCAAGCGTATGAGGGCAGCCGTACGCACGATAGCGCACCTCGAGCAAGCGCTCATCGCTGACTCGCAGCCAGAAGCGCACACGCGTGCCGAGCGCCTCCAGCCCCGCCTCGCCATGCAGGATGCGCGCACCCGCGCGCTCGGGGATGTCCCCGGCGTGATCCAGGGCGGCGAAGAGCTCGCGGATTTCCGGCTCGAGGAGGTCCACCGACGGCGCCGGGATGCTCAGGGCAGCACGGCGCGCAGGCGCCGCACCTCGCGCGTGAGCACCTGTACGGCCCGCTCGATGTCCGCATCGCTGCTGAAGCGACCCAGGCTGAAGCGCAGCGAGCTCTGGGCGAGCTGGGTATCGCGGCCCAGCGCGCGTAAGACATAAGACGGCTCCTCGCTGTCGGAGTTGCAGGCCGAGCCGCTCGAGAGCGCCAGCTCAGGCAGCCCCGCCAGCAGACTCTCGCCCTCGAGGCCGCTGAAGGACACATTCAGGATCCCGGGCACGCGCTGAGTCGGATGACCGTTGAGCAGTGCGCCTTCGATGCCACGCAGCCCCTCCCAGAGCTGCACGCGCAGCGCTGCAATGCGCTGCGCATCGGCTGCCTGCTCGGCGCGCGCGAGCTCGCAGGTGAGCCCAAAGCCGACGATCTGATGCACCGGCAGCGTGCCTGAGCGCAGGCCGCGCTCCTGCCCACCGCCATGGATCAGCGGTTGCAGCGCTGCCCGCCACTCCGGCCTGAAATAGAGCGCGCCGATGCCCTTGGGTCCATAGAGCTTGTGTGCCGTGAAGCTCAGCAAGTCGATGGGCGTGCGCCGCAAGTCAATGTCGACTTTACCGGCGCTCTGCGCGGCATCCACATGCAAGGGCACTGAGCGCTCGCGGCATAGCTGCGCGAGCGCATCGACGTCCTGCAATACTCCGGTCTCGTTGTTCGCGTGCATGAGCGAGACCAGCACGGTATCGGCGGCGATCGCAGCGCGTACTTGTGCCGGATCAATGAGCCCATCGCGATCCGGAGTCAGGTAAGTCACCCGAAAGCCTTCCTGCTCGAGTCGCCGGCAACAACCGAGCACCGATTTGTGCTCGGTGCGTGCCGTGATTACATGCCTGCCGCGCCGGATTGCCGCGCGCGCGATGCCGAGTATCGCCAGATTGTTCGATTCGGTCGCACCGGAGGTAAAAATGAGCTGGGCTGCTGGCGCGCCGATCAACGCCGCGGCCTGCGCGCGCGCCTCCTCCACACGCGCATGCGCGAGGCGGCCGTAGTAGTGCCGCGATGCCGGATTGCCGAACAGTCCCGCGTGCGTCAGACACTCACTGACCGCGGCTGCGACGCGCGGATCCACCGGCGCGCTGGCCGCGTAATCCAGGTACACCGGACAGGTCACACGCCCTCCCCGGCACGGCGTCGCCGCTGCTGCACGGCCGTGAGTATGCCGCGCAGTATGTTGACCTCGTTGGCATCGGGCTCGGCGCGCTGCACGAATCTGCGGATGCGGTTCATCAGATTAGTGCCGCGTTCGGTGCGATCGCGAAAATCGATCTGCTCGAGCACCGTGGCCAGATGTTCGTAGAGCCGCTCGAGTTCCCCGGGCTCGGCGAGCGGCGCGGCACGCGGCTCGTGCGCGCCCATGGCGAGGTTGCGCGCGCGCAGGATCTCATAGCTCACGATCTGCACCGCCATGGCCAGGTTCAGCGAGGGGTAGGCAGGATTGGCCGGTATGCGCAACAGCGCGTGCGCGCAATTGAGCTCCTCGTTGCTCAGGCCCGTGCGCTCGGGACCGAACACCACTGCCACCGGCTGATGCGCCGACTCGGCCACGAGGCGCTCCACGGCCGCAGGCACGTCGAGCACGCGAAAATTCTGATCGCGCTCGCGTGAGGTCGTCGCGAGCACGAAGCCGCAGCCACGCAGTGCGCTGCTCAGATCGGCCTCGACCCGTGCGCTTTCGAGCACATCCGTAGCGCCCGATGCGCGTGCGCTCGCCTCCGGATGCGGAAACAAGCGTGGCCGCACCAGCACGAGCTCATCGAGCGCCATGTTCTTGAGCGCTCGCGCCGCCGCGCCGATGTTGCCCGGATGCGAGGTGCCCACCAGCACGATGCGAATTGAGTCCGACACGACCTGTTATCCTAATCGTTTATCACGCTCCAGGCGCCGAACTCACGCTGCCATGCATCCCCTGCTCAACATTGCAGTGCGGGCCGCCCGCCGTGCCGGTGAGATCATCGTGCGCAGTCTGGTGCGGCTCGAGAGCCTGGAGATCACGTCCAAGGGCCGTAACGACTA
>Ga0302314_10009289_pt1 | contig 17416 bp, 15 predicted proteins | sample III_Palsa_N2_3_FD_200533 | JGI IMG/M metagenome (GOLD analysis project Ga0302314, IMG submission 200533) | Peat permafrost microbial communities from Stordalen Mire near Abisko, Sweden - III_Palsa_N2_3 | ecosystem: Environmental > Terrestrial > Soil > Palsa > Peat permafrost | place: Sweden...
ATGAGCCGTCCCTAACCCCTCACCCTCCCATGCTGCGCATGGGCCCCTCCCTCTCCCTCCGGGAGAGGTGTTTCTTGTCGCCTCCACACACCTCTCCCGGAGGGAGAGGGAGGGGCTCGCGCCGAAGGCGTGGGAGGGTGAGGGGTTAAGCTCTTTCAGAACAAGACTCAGGCTTTCAGAACAACAACTCAGGCGGTCCGCCACCGCCCCTTGCCGAACAGATAAATCGGCACGGCCAACGCCAGCAGGACCGCCGAACAGATGCCTGTCTTCCAGTCGCTGATCAGGAAGAAGACGAGCAGCATCAGGTTCAGCGTCGCGCTCACCACCGCCGGCAGGGGGAAGAGCGGCATCTTCCAGGGGCGCGGCAGATCCGGCTCGGTGCGGCGCAGCCAGATGGCCGAGACGCTGAGCAGGAAGAAGACCACCATCACCATCGGCGCATAGAGGTTCAGCAGGATCTCATAGAGCGGACCCTTGACCAGGTCGGCTGCGAAGATGATCGCGCAGGTGCAGGTCAGGGCGGCGACCAGGGCGCGGCGTGGCGTGCCGCCCTTGGCCACCGGCGTCAGCACCGGCGGCAACATGCCGTTGCGCGCCATGGCGAAGGTGGTGCGGGCGTGTTCCATCACCTGCAGGTTGGCCAGGGTGGCGACCGCGATCACCGCCAGGGCGGTCACGACGATGCTGCTGGCGGGACCGATCACCAGCTTGGCCGCGTCGGCCACCGCCAGCGAGGAATGCGCCAGCACCGCGATCGGCAGGACGTGCAGAACGGCGGCGTTGACCAGGAAGTAGATGGTGGTGACTAGGGCTATGCCCATGAAGGTCGCCCGGGCCACATTCGCTTGCGGCTCCTTCACCTCTTCGGAGAAATAGACCGCCGCGTGCCAGCCGCCATAGGCGCCATAGATCGCCCGCATGGCCACGGCCGCCGCCGCCCAGGTGAAGATCGGCGGCGGATAGGTCGGAAGCACGGCGGTCGAGGGATGGGCGAAGAAGAGCAGGGCGACCAGGATGATCAGGCCGATCGCCTTGATCGCCGAGCCGAGGTCTTGCGACAGTCCGCTGACCTTGGCGCCGATCCAGTTGACCGCCCCGCAGGCGATCACCAGGCCAATGGCGAGTTGGCCGGCGCTCAACTGCGGCGCCCAGCCCAGGCGGTGGATGTATTCGCCGAAGGCCACGGTGATGAAGCCCGTGGAGATGCAGATCTGCAGCCAATCGGCCCAGCCGACGATGAAGCCCCAGAACGGGCCGAGGGCGCGGGTCGCGAGCGGGTAGGGGCCTCCGGCCTGCGGAATGGCCGCGCCCAGCTCCACGGTGGGCATGGCGTCGATACAGACGAACAGGCCACCGCCGAGCCAGGCCAGGAGAACGAGCGCCGGGGAGCCGAAACCGGCCGCGACGACGCCGGGGTTGCGCATGATGCCCGAGCCGATCACCCCGCCGATCACGACGGCCAGGCCGAATCCCAGCCCGAACACCCGAAGCAGACGATTGGTGAGTTTGTCGGCGGCCGGGGCCTCGAGCTCTTCAGCGTGCGCCAACATCATCTCCCCGCCCCAGCCGATCCGTCTTGATCAGCCTACGAATGAGTGTCCGGTTTTCTTAAAGCAGGCAATCCTTCGCGGAGAAGACCCGCCGCCGCGGGGGGAGGCGCCGGGCTTTGAGGCAGCGTTTCCCAGCCGCCGACGCCGGCGACCTTCCAGAAGTCGCGGCGGTTGCGCGGGCGCCCCGGCGTCAGGCTGGACCTGACCGCAGGCGGCTCTAAGCTCCCCCTCACCGCAACGCCTGGAGGGGCGAGATGACCCTAGAACTGAAAATCCTGTCCTGGACGCTGGTCCTGGCCTTTGTGCAGATCCTGCTGTTCGACTTCGCCCGCACCGGTCAGTACGGCTTGAAGTGGAATACCGGTCCGCGCGACGAGGCGATGCCGCCACTGTCCGCCCGCGCCGAACGACTGCAACGGGCTCAGCATAATCTGTTCGAGACCCTGCCGCTGTTCATCGCCGCGGTGCTGATCGCCCATGTGGCCAACCGCGACAACGAATGGACCGCGATCGGCTGCCAGGTCTACTTCTGGGGCCGGGTCCTCTATGTGCCGCTCTATGCGTTCGGGGTTCGCCAGATCCGCTCGCTGGTTTGGCTGATCAGCCTGGCCGGCCTGATCACGGTCGCGGTGCAGATACTGGTCTGAGGCAGGTTTGGTCCGCCGGGAGCCGCATACCGTCGGCAGAATCGAGAACCGCCGTCCCCCAGGCCTTGCGCCTGGGGTCCATTGGCCGCAGCGGGTTTGAGGTTTGTTGCGACGGGGCGGTCTGCACGTGACGGCAAGCGTTCGCGATCAATGGGCCCTAGGCACAAGGCTTAGGGAAGGGGGCTTGGCTGGAGCTTGCCAAAGCCGATCCAGCTCACGCCAAGCCTTGCTCCATCAGATCACACCACCGCCCGGATCGCCTCACTCAGTACGGTCGCGATCTGGTCGATATGGCCTTCCTCGACGATCAGCGGTGGCGAGATGGCGATGATGTCGCCGGAGAAGCGGACGTAGACCCCACGCTTCCAGCATTCGTTGAAGATGGCCTGGCCGCGATGGCCGGCGCCGTGGGCGTCAGGCTCGAACTCGATGCCCGCCACCAGGCCGTCGTTGCGGATGTCGATCACGCCCGGCGACTGCTTCAGCGAATGGACCGCCTTTTCCAGCACCGGCGCCATCTTGGCGGCGTGGCCGAACAGGTCCTCTTCCTCGTAGATGGCCAGGGTGGCGAGGGCGGCGGCGCTGGCCACGGGGTGGCCGGAGTAGGTGTAGCCGTGGAACAGCTCGATGCCGGGATCGGCCGAGTCGATAATGGTTTCGCGGATGCCTTCGCGGCAGGCCACCGCGCCCATGGGAATGGTGCCGTTGGTCAGGCCCTTGGCCATGGTGATGATATCCGGCGTCACCCCATAGTGGTGGGCGCCGAACGGAGCGGCCATGCGGCCGAAGCCAGTGATGACCTCGTCGAAGATCAGCAGAATGCCATTGGCCTTGCAGATGGCGGCGAGGCGTTCGAGGTAGCCCTTGGGCGGGAGGATCACGCCGCCGGATCCGCTCATCGGCTCGACGATGACGGCGGCGATGGCGTCGCCGCCGTGGACGGCGATCACGCGGTTCAGGTCGTCGGCGAATTCCGCGCCATGCTCGGGCTGGCCGACGCTGAAGGCGTTGCGGGCCAGGTCATGGGTGTCGCGGATGTGGGCGACATTGCCGAGCAGCGGGCCGAACTGCTTCTTGTTCTTCGGCAGGCCGCCGACCGACAGGCCGCCAAAGTTGACGCCGTGGTAGCCCTTGGAGCGACCGACCAGCAGGGTGCGGCGGGGATCGCCTTTGGCCGCATGGTAGGCGAGCGCGATCTTCAGCGCCGTGTCGGCCGATTCCGAGCCGGAGTTGGTGAAGAAGACCGAGCCGAAGCCCTCGGGCAGCAGGGCCTTGATCTTCTCGGCGACCTTGAAGGCTCCGGGCGTGCCGAGCTGGAAGCCGGAGCTGTAGTCCAGGGTCTCGATCTGGGTGGCGACCGCCTCGGCGATCTGTTTGCGGCCGTGGCCGGCGTTGACGCACCACAGGCCGGCGGAGCCGTCGATCAGCTTATGGCCGCTTTCATCCTCGAGGATCATGCCCTTGGCCTTGGCGACGACCTTCGGGTCTTTCTTGAAGGCCCGGTTGGCCGTGAAGGGCATCCAGAGTGCGTCGCGAGCGTCCATCGTGTCCGGGGCGTTTTGAGCGCCCCGCCTCCTCAACTGTGATCACGGATCACTTTAGCCGCCAAACCTCAGACGAGGCCAGCGGCCTTGTTCAATCTGCGCCAGCTTTGCGCGAAGGCGCCGCGAGGCGGGCGGCTGGCCTGCGGCCCCCGTAAATATGCCTCGGCGGCGTCAGCCTCGTCCCAGCAATGCTGGACGACCGCCTTCAGGTCGGCCGCTGAAACCCCGGTGTCCAGCGCCTTGCAAATCCGGTCACGGAAGCTCGCTTCCAGATCGTCGCGCACCGCCGCGAACGCAGCCAGGCGCTCCGGATAGGTGTCAAGCGCGGCACGGTGCAGGCGTTCGTGACGCCACCAGCGGCTTTCCGTGTCGGCCTTGTCGGTGGGCGCCGCGCCCTGGCCTGGAAGTCCGGTTTCGAACAAAACGGGCTTGAAGAGGCTCAAACACGGCGAGGCGCTGGCGGTGATCCAGTGTACGGCCCGTCCCGCGATCCATTCGGACGCCATGGAGCCGACGCTCTGGCTGCGGCGAAGACCTTCACCGGCATGCATGCAGATCGTCCGGCCCACGGTCTGGGCCGGCGCCCAGGCCGGGTCGTTGGCCGCCGCGTCTCCGTGATCGCGCAGGATCGCCATCATGTCGCCGACCGTCAAACGTCCACGCCTGGCGTCCAGCAGAGCCTGGCCCCGCGCGCATCGGGCGCGGCCACAGCTGACGGCGTCACGCTCTTCGTCCAGCAGACGCCCGGCGAAGTCGAACCGGCCGACGTCATTCACCCAGCCCTGTTGGCGGGCATGGTCCGCCAGATCGCCGCTGCAGGCGTCAAACTCCGCCCCGAGGCTGAGGGCGTTGGACAGGGAGCGGGCGCCATCCACCCGCTTGACCACCCACCAGCGGCCGACAGTCTCCAGCACATAGGCTTCGCGCGGGTCGGCGACGATGAAGCTGTTGTTGTAATAGAACCGGTGCAGATGGCCGCAGTCGCCGCCCTGGCCGTGGCGCTCCAGCAGGCCGGTCATCACCTCGACCGCCTCGGCCGCCGTAGCCCCGCGCTCCAGTCCCAGCCGCACCAGGTCCATGCCGATCAGGGCGCGGCGGCGTTGAGCGGGCAGGGTGGCGTGGACGGCCTCGTTGCCGATGACCACGCCATGCTCGTTGGCGCCCATCTCCGCGCCCCACATCCAGAAGGGACGGCTGAGCAGGCAGGCGTGGGTCTCGGCGACCTCGGGGATGGCGATATAGGTCGCCTTGAGCAGAGCGCCGGGCGCGTTTTGGCGGCGCGGCGTCATCTCGATAAGCTGGGCCTCATTGCGCTCGCGGTCGCTGTTCTTGGCGAACAGAAGCCCGCCGTCGGCCGTCGCGTCGCCCAGGGCGACCAGGGTGTCGCACATGGGCCAACCTCGTCCTTGCCTGAGCGATATTCGCACCGTTAGCACCGCGCAAGCTTGACCCGACGGATGGAGTGTCTGATCCCTTGCGGCAAGAGTTTGGGGGAAGCGCGTTGCGTAAAATCGGACTGTGGTTGGCCTTGGCGGGCGTCCTGGCGACAACGCCGGCTTTTGCGGCCAGTGGCGACCAGGCGCGCTGGAAAGCAGAAGCCGCCCGCGTGACCATCGTCCGCGACGACTGGGGCATCGCCCACGTCCACGGCCACAGTGACGCCGACGCGGTGTTCGGCATGGTCTACGCCCAGGCGGAGGACGACTTCCACCGGATCGAGATCAACTACCTGACCAACCTCGGCCGCATGAGCGAGGCCGAGGGCGACAAATTCATCGCCCAGGATTTGCGGGCGCGGCTGTACGTCGACCCCGAGGACCTGAAGGCGCGCTATGCCAAGGCGCCGGCCTCCCTGCGCGCGTTAATGGACGCCTGGGCCGATGGGCTGAACGATTTCCTGGCCACCCATCCCAAGGTGAAGCCCGAGGCGCTGACGCATTTCGAGCCCTGGATGGCGCTGAGCTTCAGCGAGGGCAGTATCGGCGGCGATATCGAGCGCATCGATCTGAAGGCCCTGGCGGATTTCTATGGCGAGCCGCGCGTGGCCTCGCTGGAGCTGGCCCAGGCCGAGCGGCTGGCGACCCCGATCGGCTCCAACGGCATCGCCATCGCGCCGTCCAACACCGTCGATCACCATGCGCTGCTGCTGATTAATCCGCATACGTCCTATTATTTCCGCTCCGAGCTGCAGATGAGCAGCGACCAGGGCCTGAACGCCTATGGCGCGGCGACCTGGGGACAGTTCTTCCTCTATCAGGGCTTCAATGCGCGGCTGGGCTGGATGCATACCTCCAGCCATTCCAATGCGGTCGACCAGTATCTGGAGACCATCTTCCACAAGGACGGCGCGCTCTATTACCGATACGGGGGCACGCTGCGGCCGGTGCGGTCTTCAAAGGTCGTGATCCGCTATCGGGCGGGTGACGGGAGCTTCGCCGAGAAGAGTTTCACCATCTACAAGACCCACCACGGCCCGATCGTCGCCAAATCCGGCGACAAATGGGTGGCCGAGGCGATGATGTTCAAGCCGGTCGAGGCGTTGGAGCAGGGCTTCGGCCTGACCAAGGCCACGACCTTCGCCGACTATATGAAGGTGATGGAGTTCAAGGCCAACACCTCCAACAACACCGTCTATGCCGACGCCGACGGCAATATCGCCTATCTGCATCCGCAGTTCATTCCGCGCCGCAACGACAAGTTTGATTATGACCAGCCGCTGGACGGGTCGGATCCCAACACCGACTGGGACGGGGTGCATGCGCTCAATGAGGCGCCGCACCTGTTAAACCCCTCGGTGGGCTGGATTCAGAACACCAACAACGGCCCTTACACATCGGCCGGTCCCGATAGTCCGAAGGCGGAGGATTTCCCCCGCTACATGGACGACACCGGCGAGAACCTGCGCGGCCTGCACGCCATCGCGCTGCTCACCGGCCGGCATGACTTCAGCCTGCAGGGGCTGCGCGCGGCCGCCTTCGATCCCAACCTGCCGGGGTTCCAGATCCTCATCCCGGCCTTGCTGAAAGCCTATGACGCCACGCCCGACGGCGATCCGACCAAAGCCGCCCTGACCGACCAAGTCGCGGCCCTGCGAGGCTGGGACGAGCGCTGGGGTGTCGACTCCATCCCCACCGCGCTTGCGGTCTACTGGGGCGAGGCCCTGTGGAAGACGTCCGGCAAGACGCCGAGCGCGCGGGTGGTGGAGGTTCAGGCCCTCATCGCCCAGACCAGCGACGCGCAGAAGCTGGCAGCGCTGCAGGCCGCTTCAGCCAAGCTGACCGCCGACTTCGGGACTTGGCGCACGCCCTGGGGCGAGATCAACCGGATTCAGCGGCGGACGGATGATCTGGTGCAGCCCTATTCCGACACCGCGGCTAGCCTGCCGGTCGGGTTCACTTCCTCGCTGTGGGGATCTCTGGCCTCCATCAGCGGCCGCAAGACGCCAGACCTGAAGCGTCGCTATGGCGACAACGGCAACAGCTTCGTCGCGGTGGTGGAGTTCGGTCCTCGGGTTCATGCCGTGGCGATCACCGCCGGCGGCGAGAGCGGCGATCCGGCGTCCAAACATTTCGACGATGAGGCGCTGCGCTACACCAAGGGAGAGCTGCGCGAGGTCTACTTCTACCCAGACCAGCTCAGCAGCCACACCGAGCGGACCTATCATCCCGGCCAGCCGTAGCGGTCGTTGGCAACATAAGCCCCGGTCGCGCGTTCGCTGCTCATGAGCGACGTGGCCGCGAGACCGACTGTGAGCATCGTCAAACCTGGCTTGAGCCAGGAGCGGAAGACCGCGCTGCAGTATTGTGCCGTCAGTCTGCTGGGGTTTGCCGTGGATGCGGCGATCCTGCGGCTGGGGCTATCGTTCGGCGCCCCCGCCTGGGTAAGGGTGGTTTCGCTAGCCATCGCGATGCAGGTGACCTTCACCGTCAACGGCCTGTTTGTGTTTCGCACCCTGACCTGGCGCACCCTGCCGCGGCAATGGCTCAGCTACATGCTCACCAACGGGTTCGGGAATTTCTGCAACTATTGGATATTCGTGACCCTGGTGTCTCTGCGCTGGGCGATCATTTCAGACCCCATGGTGGCCCTCTGCGCAGGCGCCTTCATCGCCTGGATGATGAACTTCCTCTGTGCGCGGTTCCTGGTGTTTGGCAAGGTCAAGGAATTGGTCGAGGTCGTCCGGGAAAAGCGGCAGGATCGCTAGAGCCCGTTGAGGTCGCGCTGAACCGATCCGCCGGCGCTCGCCCTCTCGCTATGCGTGGAGTGGAGACCCAATCCTTATCCTCCCTCGCGAGCGAAGCGAATACAGGAGGTGGCTCGCGGAGCGAGACGGTGGGGACCAGCGCCGGCCGACGATCGCTCCTCAGCGCGCCTGGTGTCCCTTGACCAGCTTGACCGTGATGGCTTCCCCGCTGACAGCCTTGGCCGACCAGGTTCCGCTCAAACCACTGTTGGGTATCGGGGTGCAGAAGCTGAAGGGCACGCCGATGGGCTTTGCCTGCTTAAGACACAGTTTGGCGCCTTTGACGGTCCAGCCGCCGCTGGACATATCGCCCCGACGCCCCTCGGCGGTATAGCGACCTCCGGGTTGCAGCCAAAGCTCGCCCTTGCGGCCGTCAGGATAGGTGGAGACGATGGTGTTCCCGAAAGCTTCCTGCACCGAGGTCGGGGCCGCGTGGGCGCCGGTCGCCATCATGCCAGCGGCCGCGATGATGCAGAGGGAAGCGCGTGTCATGGGAATCTCCAGCCTGATCAAATGCTAACGCCGGCCTGCCTGATTGGTTCGCTGCGGGGGCAACGAGCGGCGCCATGGTGCGTTGAGACCCCATGACGTCCCCACCAGCATCAACCACGCCGACATCCACTCCGGCCACGCGGCCGCGGATTCGTCGGATCACGGCCGTGGTCAACGCCGCCTCGGGAAGCGTCGGCCCGGACGCCGCCGAGGCTCTGCGGGCGATCTTGGCGGCGCGGGAGATAGACGCCACCGTGCTGGCCCCGGACCCTCATGAAATCGAGGAGACTGTCAGACTGGCGGTCGACACCCATCCGGATCTGCTGGTCATTCTGGCTGGCGATGGCACGGCACGGCTGGCCGCCGAGCTGTGCGGTCCGGCCGGTCCGATGGTCGCGCCCTTGCCCGGAGGGACGATGAACCTTTTGCCGCACGCTCTTTACGGCAATCGGCCGTGGCGCGAGGCGCTCGCGGCTGCCCTCGACGTTGGCGTCGAGCGCCCGGTCAGCGGCGGCGTCATCGATGGCCACACCTTCTACTGCTCGGCCATCCTGGGCTCGCCGGCCTTGTGGGCCAGGGCGCGGGAGGCCGTGCGTAAGGGGCGCCTGCTGGAAGCCTGGCGACGCGGCGCCTATGCGCTGCGGCGGGCCTTCACTGGCGATATCCACTATGCGCTGGACGGCGGCCCCCGCCGAGCCGCCGAGGCGATGGTGCTGATCAGCCCGATGATCTCCAAGGTGATGCAGGAGGAAACCGCGCTGGAGGTCGCGGCCTTGGAGATGCACAGCGCCAGAGAGGTCTTTCGTCTTGCCTTCAATGGGCTGGTAAGCGACTGGCGACGCGATCCGGGCGTGATCAATCAGTTCGCCAGCTACGGTAACGTCTGGGCGCGGCGGTCGATTCCGGCCATCCTCGATGGCGAAATTCACCGCCTGGAGCATGGCGCGAGATTCGAGTTCAAGCCCGCGGCCTTCAGGGTTCTGGCGCCGCCGACCGCACATCCAGAGGCCGCCCTTTGACGATCCGCATCGCCCATCTCAGCGACATTCACTTTGGCGGCGAGGACAAGGGCGCGGTCGAGGCTGTGATCGAAGAGATCAGCGCGTTCGCTCCCGATCTGACGATCGTGACGGGCGACCTTACCCTGAATGGGCTGCCGGTCGAGTTCCGCGCCGCCCGGGACTGGCTGCACAGGTTGCCGTCGCCGCTGCTGGTGACACCGGGCAACCATGACACCCCCTACTGGAACCTGCTGCTCCGCGCGCTGATCCCGTTCGAGCGGTACGAGAAATTTATCGGGCCGGCCTCAGCCAGCGCCTATGACGCCCCCGGCATCTCTGCCCGGACCTTGAACAGCGCCCGCGGCGCGCAACTGCGGCCCGACTGGTCGAAGGGCGCGATCGATGTTGGCAGACTTGGCATGATGGGCTGGAGCGGCACGGCGGCCCTGCGGGTGTTCGCCTGCCATCATCCGCTGATCGACATCACCGATACGCCGGTGACTGGCCATACCCTGGGCGGGCGAGCCGCCGCGCGGGTGCTGGCCAGCCAGCGGGTGGAGCTGGTCCTTACCGGCCACATCCATATTCCGTTCGCCGTCGCGCTGCCTGAAGCGCCTTGGACCGCCTACGCCGTTGGCGCCGGGACCTTGTCGGTTCGCACGCGCGGCGCCCCGGCGAGCTATTCGACCATCGTCGCCGAGCCGGGGGTGTTCGAGGTGGCTGTGCGCGGATGGGTCAACGACCAGTTCGAGACGATCGAGACCCGCAGGCTTATCCGCGCCTCTGCTAGCGCTGAGCCCGAGCCCGCTCCGCCAGCACATAGTTCAGCTTCCTGAGCGCGGCCAGCTTCAGCCCGTGCTCACCGGCGGCGGGCGGTCCAAGCGTCGACACCTCGATATTGGTGGCGACGTCTATCGCGGTCACCTTCACTGAATTGCCGATCTGGCGCAGCTCGAACAGGACTTCGCGTCCGGGAGAGTCAGAGCCCATGATGTTTAAGTCTCCGCACTCAGCCACCCTGTCATCTAGATGAAGGTGAAGATTCCAGCCCGCGAAACTCATCGTGGCCTGCGTCGCGGCCTATGTCGACCGCCGTACAGCCGCCACGAAATCGGTCTAGGCTGACGCACGCTCATAGTCCGCGAGGAGTCCGCTATGCCTGATCTGCCCCGCCTGATGCCGACCAAGGCCGAAGCCGAGACTTTCGGCGGCGTCACCTATCATATCGACGGCGAACTGGTGCCTGTGCTGACCGTCGATGTCAGCCGCACCCCTGTCTATTTCGAACACCACATTCTGCTCTGGAAACACTCCAGCGTGCGCATCAGCCTGAAGGCCGTCGCCGGGGCACTGAAGCGGATGATCGCCGGCATGCAGGTGTTCGTCACCGAGGCGTCGGGGCCTGGCATGATCGCCTTCAGCCGCGACGGCGCCGGCCACATCGTGCCGATCCACCTGGCGCAAGGCAGCGAGCTGGAGGTGCGCGAACACCAGTTCCTCGCCGCCACCGACGCCATCGACTACAGCTTCACCCGCGTGCGGGGCATCTCCAACATGATGTTCGGCGGCACAGGCTTCTTCGTCGACAAGTTCCACAGCCATCGCGGCGACGGCATCCTGTGGCTGCACGGCTATGGCAATGTGTTCGAGAAGGTCCTGGCCCCCGGCGAGACCATCGATATCGAACCCGGCGGCTGGCTCTACAAGGAGCCGTCCGTGCGCATGGAAACCGTCATCGACCGCCTGACTTCAGGCCTGTTCGGCGCCAACATGAACCTGATCCTGAACCGCTTCACCGGACCGGGGCGCGTTGGGATCCAGTCGATGTATGTGCACTACGCGACGGAGACGTGAGGTACACCTCTCCCAAAGGGAGAGGGAGGGCCCAGCGAAGCTGGGAGGGTGAGGGGTTACGCGGGCGCCGAATAGAGCGCCAACGTCGAAGCCCCCGTCCTGCGCCGTTCCTAATCCCTCATCCTCCCACGCCTTAGGCGTGGGCCCCTCCTTCTCCCTTCGGGAGAAGGTACGACTCCCCCTAAACGTCCAGGCTCGCCGCTGCGAACGGCGCGTGGTCCTGGATGTAGCGGAAGCGGCCTTCGGGCTTGCGGCCCATCAGGGTCTCCACCAGGGACAGCACATCCTCTTCGTCACTCGGCAGGGTGACGCGCGCCAGGGTCCGCTTGGTCGGATCCATGGTGGTCTCCTTCAGCTGCGCCGGCATCATCTCGCCAAGGCCCTTGAAGCGGCCGACCTCGGGCTTCTTGCCCTTGAAGGTGGTCGCCATCAGCTCGTCCTTGTGGGCGTCGTCGCGGGCATAGACGGTCTTGCCGCCGTGGCTGATGCGGTAGAGCGGGGGCAGGGCCAGGAACAGCCGGCCGGCGCGGATCATCTCCGGCATCCGGCGATAGAAGAAGGTGATCAGCAGCGAGGCGATGTGGGCGCCGTCCACGTCGGCGTCGGTCATGATGACGATACGCTCGTAGCGGAGGTCTTCTTCCTTGAACTTCGAGCCGCCCTGGACGCCGAGCGCCAGCATCAGGTCGGCCAACTCCTTGTTCTCGCCCAGCTTGTCGAGGCTGGCGGAGGCGACGTTCAATATCTTCCCGCGCAGGGGCAGGATGGCCTGGGTGCGGCGGTTGCGCGCCTGTTTGGCGGAGCCGCCGGCGCTGTCGCCTTCGACGATGAACAGCTCGGTGCCGTCCATGGCCCCGCCGGAGCAGTCGGCCAGCTTGCCAGGCAGGCGCAGCTTGCGGGTGGCCGAGGCGCGGGCGACGTCCTTGTCCTTGCGCCGTTTCAGTCTTTCTTCCGCCCGCTCGATGACGAATTCGAGCAGGGCGCTGGCGGCCTTGGGCGCTGCGGTAAGCCAATGGTCGAAAGGGTCGCGCAGGGCGGTTTCCACCAGCCGCTGGGCGTCGCTGGACGACAGCCGTTCCTTGGTCTGGCCCTGGAACTCGGGATTGCGCACGAACACGCTGATCAGGGCGCCGGCCTGGGCGATCACGTCCTCGGCGGTGATGATGGCGGCGCGCTTCTCATTGGTCAGTTCGGCATAGGCCTTCAGACCGCGTGTGAGCGCCGCGCGCAGGCCGGCCTCGTGCGTGCCGCCCTCGGGCGTCGGCACGGTGTTGCAGTAGGAGGACATGAAGCCGTCCGCCTCGCCGAACCCCGCAGGCGACCAGGTGATGGCCCATTCCACCGCGCCGGCTTCGCCCTGGCGTTCGATCCGGCCGGAGAAGGCCTCGGTGACGGTCTCGATGCCGGTGGTGCGTTCGGCCAGGAAGTCGGCCAGGCCGTTGGGAAAGCGGAAGCTGGCCTCGGCCGGCGTCTGGTCGTGGATGCGTTCGGGCGCGCATTTCCAGCGAATCTCGACGCCTCGGAACAGATAGGCCTTTGACCGCGCCATGCGATAAAGCCGCGCCGGCTTGAAGGCGGCGCTATCGCCGAAGATCTGCGCATCCGCCGAAAATCGCACGGAGGTGCCTCGTTTCTTCGACGGGCCAAGCTGTTCCAGACCGCTGGTCGGTTTGCCGCGCGAGAAGGTCTGGCGCCATTCGAACCCGTCGCGGGCGACCTTGACCTCGAGCAGGTCCGACAGGGCGTTGACCACCGAGACGCCGACGCCATGCAGGCCGCCGGAGGTTTCATAGGCCTTGCCGGAGAATTTCCCGCCCGAGTGCAGCATGGTCATGATGACCTCAAGCGCCGACTTGCCGGGATATTTGGGATGGGGGTCGACGGGCATGCCGCGGCCATCGTCCTTGACCGTCAGGGCGCCCTCGGCGTCCAGGGTCACTTCGATGATCTTGGCGTGGCCGGCGACGGCCTCGTCCATGGCGTTGTCCAGCACCTCGGCGAACAGATGGTGTAGGGCGCGCTCGTCGGTGCCGCCGATATACATCCCCGGCCGCATGCGCACCGGCTCCAGCCCTTCCAGCACCTCGATGTCCTTGGCGGAGTAGCCGGAGGTCGGGACGGGCGCGGTTGGGCCAGATGCGGTCGGGGAGGGCGCTGTTACGTGAACGGGCGCGAGCGCCTCATCGAACAGATCGGGAGCTTTCTTGGCAGGGGTGGACATGACGGGGTTTTAGCAGCGATTCGAAAGGGGCGGGCGGAATTGCCGGTCGAAGGGGCTGCGGCACGGACAGCCGCGTCAGACCTGCTCGAAATAGAGGTGGTAGTGCGTGCGGCAGCCGGGATTAAAGCCTGCCCCGCAGGCGGGGCATTGGTTGTCGCGGGCCATATAGTGGTGAACACTTAGTTCGACGCCGCAGGCCCCGCACAGGATCGCCGGCTGGTCCCATTCGGTCTTTGGCCAAACCTTGGTTGCGTGACCCGCCAGTTCGTCATGGCATTCGCGGCAGGCGTAGTAGGTTTCGCAGCACCGCATCTTGATAGCGATGATGTCCAGCGGACTATGCCAGTGACCGCAGCGGGTCTCAGGGTCGAGCGAGACGCCTTCGACATGGGGACGGGTTGGGGAAGGCTTTGCGGCGGGCATCAGGTTTCCGTCTGAATCGAACGTTGGTCTATCAGCTATACCGCCCCACTAAACCCCGTTCCCTCGCCCTTGTGGCGAGGGTCCATTGAGCGCGAAAGCAAAATCATCCTTGGAGCGCAGACGGCGCCGTCGCTCCAAACCTCCTACCGTTCGAGTCCAATGGACCCTCTCACGAGGGCGAGGGAACGGTGGAGGTTAGCGCGGAAATGAGGAGCGTATGGCCAGCGCGGGAATCTGACCCCAACCCCTCCTAACCCTCGCGTTTCATGCTGACGATCGGCACGGGAGGGTCGAGGATCTGGCCCTGCATCACCGGATTGCGCGCCGCGCCATTGGTGGGAAGCGCCAGGATGGCGCGGACCACATCCATGCCTTCAACCACGGCCCCGAACGCCGCGAAGCCGGCGTTGTCGCCGGACGCATTGGGGTCGGCGTCGAGATAGGAGGCCGGGCCGACGCAGACGAAGAAGTCGGCGGTGGCCGTCCCCGGCCCATAGCGCGCCATGGATATCGTTCCGTCCAGATGGCGCAGGCCAGTGGTCAGGGTGCTCTCGTGGGCGATTGGCGGCAAAAGCTTGGCCGGATCGTTCTGCAGCCCGCCCTCGATCAAGCCGATGGGACCCGTTCCGCCCGCCCGTGTCGCGCGGTATATGGTCGAGCCGTCATAGCGGCCGGTGTCGACATAGCGCAGGAAGTTGCCGGCGGTGATCGGCGCCTTGTCCTGGGCCAGCGCCACCACGATGCGGCCCTGGCCGGTCTGGATCACCACCCTGGGATTGGCGGCCTGGCCAAAGGCTGGGCCCGCCACAATCGCGCCCGCCGCCGCGATCAGGCTGCGGCGTCCGATCTTCAGGTCGCTCATCCCGGTCTCCTTGGTTGCAAAGTCGAGGCGATATCCTTCCATCTCCCGACGCCAATCCAAAGCGGAGCCTTGTCGCCCGACGGCCAAAACGCTCGGCGCATTGGCGCCGACCAGCCTTCACACTAGGCTGACGCGCGTTGATGAGGGCCTCGCATGATTGATCGCCGCACGCTGCTGTTGACCGGTTCCGCCGCCGTTGCGGTTCTGGCCTTGCCGGAAATCTCCCGAGGGCAGGGGACCAGCCCGGGGCTCACCCCGCTGCTCGACCAGTTCTTCGCCGAACGGCTGCAGCTGCATCCGGAAAACGCCACCCAGCTCGGCCTCGACAAGGGCGCCAACGCCGCCCTGAAGGCCAAGCTCAGCGATCAATCGCCGGCGGGGCTAGCGGCGCAACGCGCCTTGACGACAAGCCAGCTCAAACGGCTCGAAGGCTTCGACCGCACGGGTTTAAGCGCCCCCGACCAGGCCAGCTACGACACTATTCTCTATTCGCTGAAGAGCGCGGCGGTGGTGCAGGGCTTCGACTTCGGCGGCTCCGCCTTTGGGCCGTCGCCCTACATCGTCAGCCAGATCACCGGGTCCTACCAGTCCGCTCCGGACTTCCTGGACACCAAGCACAGCATAGAGACCGCCGCCGATGCGGACGCCTATCTGTCGCGCCTGGCCGCCTTCGCGGTGCAGATCGACGACAATACCGAGCGGATGAAGCATGACGCGGCCCTGGGTGTCGCACCGCCTGACTTCATCCTCGACCTGACGCTGATCCAGCTGGGCAAGACCCGCACGCCGGAGCCGGACGACAATCTGCTGGTCGCCTCGCTCGCACGCCGCGCCGCGGCTAAGGGCCTGCCGCCGACCTTCGCCGCCGACGCCGCCAAACTCTATGCAGAGCGTGTCGCGCCGGCGCTCGATCGCCAGATCGCCGAGGCGAAGATCCTGCGCGCCACAGCCTCCCACGACGCCGGCCTCTGGCGGTTCAAGGAGGGCGAGGCCTTCTATCAGGCGGCGCTGCACGACACGACGACCACCCCCTACACGGCCGACGAGGTGCACCGGATCGGGCTTGAACAGGCCAAGGATCTATCCGCTCGAGTCGACGCGCTTTTGAAGACGCAAGGCTTCACCCAGGGCACGGTGGGCGAGCGGATGAAGGCGCTCTACGCCGATCCCACCCAGCTCTATCCCAATACCGACGCCGGCAAGGCCCAGGCGATCGCCTATGCCAATACGCGCCTCGACCAGATGCGAACCCTGCTGCCCAACGCCTTCAGCCGCCTGCCGCCTTACAAGTTCGAGGTGCGCCGCGTGCCGCCGCAGACGGAGGCCGGCGCGGCGTCGGCCTTCAGCCAGGGTCCGGCTCTGGACGGGTCGCGGCCGGGACTGGTCTATTTCAACCTGCATGACAGCGCCGAATGGCCGAGGTTCGCCCTGGCCACCACGGTCTTCCACGAGGGTCTGCCCGGCCACCAGTTGGAAGGCGGCCTGGCGCTGTCCAATCCGCATCTGTCGCTCCTGCGCAAGACCACCAGTTTCCCGGCCTATGGCGAGGGCTGGGCGCTGTACGCCGAACAGCTGTCCGACGAACTGGGCGCCTATGACAACGATCCCCTCGGCCGGATCGGCTATTTGAAGTTCCAGCTCTTCCGCGCCAACCGCTGCGTGGTCGACACGGGCATCCACCACATGCGCTGGAGCCGCGAGCAGGCGATCGCCTATTTCGTCGACCAGGAGGGCGAGGCGCCCGGTTTCGCCGCCCGCGAGGTGGAGCGTTACTGCTCCAGTCCAGGCCAAGCGTGCAGCTATAAGCTCGGCCACACCGCCATCGTCGGCATCCGCGCCAAGGCCAAGGCTGCGTTGGGGGCGCGGTTCCAGATCAAGGATTTCCACGACGCCATCCTGGCCAACGGCCGCGTGCCGCTTGAGGTGCTGGAACGGGTCGGAGACGATTGGATCGCCAGCCGGAAGGCGTAGACGCTTGGGAGACTAGGTCTTTATCCCCTCTAGCCCGTTCCCTCGCCCTTGTGGCGAGGGCCCATTGAGCGCGGCTGTGAGCAATGGGAACGCAGACGGCGCCGTCGCTCCAAACTTCCTACAGTTCGAGTCCAATGGACCCTCGCCACAAGGGCGATGGAACGTTGAAGATCTTGCATTGAACAGAGTTACACCAAACAAAAAGGGCCGCGGATAACTCCACGGCCCTTCGTGTTTCAGCCCAAACCGTTCAGCCTAGCACTTGTAATACATGTCGAATTCGACCGGGTGCGGGTGGAGTTGCAGCCGGGCGACTTCTTCCATCTTCAGCTCGATATAGGCGTCGATGAAGTCGTCGTTCATCACGCCGCCGGCCTTCAGGAAGGCGCGGTCCTTGTCGAGGTTTTCCAGGGCTTCGCGCAGCGAGCCGCAGACTTCCGGGATCTTCTTCTGTTCGCGCGGCGGCAGATCATAGAGGTTCTTGTCGGCCGGGCCGCCCGGATCGATCTTGTTGAGGATGCCGTCCATGCCGGCCATCAAGAGCGCCGTGAAGGTCAGGTAGGGGTTGCCCATGGGGTCGGGGAAGCGGGCTTCGATCCGCTTGC